>Ga0136621_1000218_pt1 | contig 21520 bp, 23 predicted proteins | sample AntDryUQ445A2306_FD_104673 | JGI IMG/M metagenome (GOLD analysis project Ga0136621, IMG submission 104673) | Polar desert sand microbial communities from Dry Valleys, Antarctica - metaG UQ445A (23.06) | ecosystem: Environmental > Terrestrial > Soil > Desert | place: Antarctica: Dry Valley...
CAAGTTTCCGGCGACCCGACAGGCGCAGTGGCTCGGCATCAGCCGCGGCAGCGTGTACTACGTGCCCCAGCCAGTGAGTCCGACCGCTCTCGCGCGCATGCGCAGCATCGACGCGATGCATCTAGAGCATCCGTGGGCCTGTGCGCGCACGTTGCGCGACTGGCTTGTGCGCGACGGCTACGTGGTCGGCCGGCGGATGGGCATTGCGGCGCTGTATTGAAAGCCGAACACCAATCGGCGCAATCGGCGCACAAGATCTATCCGTAGCTACCGCGCGTTCACCGGCCTGCTCAAGACGCACGAAATCAAAATAAGCATGGACGGAATAGGCGCCTGGCGCGACAACGTCTTCATCGCACGGCTGTGGCGCTCGGTCAAGTACGAAGAGGTCTACCTGCGTGCCTACGATTCGGTGTAGCACGCACGCGCATCGCGCGCGCGATACTTCGAGTTCTACAACGCGAGGCGAACGCACTCAAGCCTTGCACGGCGCACACCCGATGAGGTCTGCTTCAGCCTGCAGCCAATGAACAAGGCTGCGTAACCCAACCGCAGACAATCCACCTATCGGAACGGGTAGAACTGATCCAAGGCATGAAGCCAACTCTTGAAATCATCGGATTGGCAGGCATGACGCTGAGATATATGGACTATATGCTATCGAAAACCCACGATAACAATTGGCCGCTCGAGTACAATCGCGTTGCCGACAGAGTAAGCTAGGGCACCGCCTCCGCTGCCAGATCTTCCTTCAGTAAAGCAGTATTGATCGCCACCGCCGCCTCGGCGCCCTCGGCTGCCCCGACGATCACCTGGAGCACATCACGCGACGTATCACCCGCCACATAGACGCCGGGCACGCTCGTCGTCGCGAGTTGGCCACGCGCCACCCCACCTTGTTCGTCGAAATCGCACGCCAGACGCGTAGCCAGGTCAGACGCCTGCCGGGTTTGGGTATTGAAGAACAAGGCGTGACGGGAGAGCCGCTTGCCGTCCTCGAAAACGATTGACTACAGCATGCCCTCCGCACCCTCCAATCCCGCGATTCGCTCCTCGCGTACTTCAATGCGGCGGTGCGCAAGTCGCTGCCGATAGTCAACGCTCAACTCGGATGGCCCATCGGTGCACAGCACCAGATCCTGGCTCCAAAGGGTCAGCTCCAACGCAAGACCGCCGCCTTTTTCATCACCGCGGCCGTACGCTGCGATGGGCTGATCGCGCCACCCCCACCCGTCGCAATAAGGGCAATGGTGGACGCTTCGTCCGTAGAAGTCTTCGACGTTAGGAACCTCTGGAAGCTTGTCAGCCAAGCCCGTGGCTAGCAGCAGTTTGCGACATTGAAATTTCGCGCTATTGTCTAAGGTCAACTCGAACATCCGGCCTTGGAGCACCGCATCCGTCACGCGAGCCTGGCGAAGCTCGACCGTTTGATAAGGGCGCAGCTGCTCGCGCGCGATGGTGCGAAATTCGGTGGGATCGGTCCCATCGCGGGTGAGAAAACCGTGCATCGCGCGCGAAGCACGATTTCGCGGCTGCCCGTCATCGCACAACATTACACTGCGCCGGCAGCGTCCGAGCATCAGCGCCGCGGCAAGACCGGCGGGACCCCCACCAACGATGATGACCTCGAATGTTGGGCCGCTCATAACCGATGCCCGCGTACGGCGGTACCTTGTTCGATTTGACGTTCCATTATGTGTCCATTCCTGCGAAATGATCCGCTCAGCTACTAGTCCCTAGCTGTTAAGTTCCGGCATATGGCGGGTTGGATTGTGCTTGAATCGAATAGTGATGTGTGCTGATCGAAAACGCCAAGTGGAAGAACGTCGTTGAAGCGATGAAACGGGTTGCGAAAACACTCGGCAACCAGCAGAGCGCGTGTCGCAAGTACTACATCCATCCGCGGATTCTGGAATCCTACCTGGACGGTGTATTACTGAGCAAGGCGCGCCAGCACGTTGCTGAGGTGGAGTGCGACGTCAAGCGGCTGAAGGGTCTGGAGCCGGAAGAGTGGGTCATGCTGAAGTTGCTGGCAGAATGCACATAGCAGCAAAAGGTGCCAGTGGCGCATTCTACTACTGCGTTTCCAGGAGACCGCAGCGTTGCAGCGCGCTCAAAGATCAGCTTGGCATTTGATGACCGTGCAGTCCAGATTGCGAAGCTAACGAGTCAATACTGTAGCCCCGAACAAAAGGCCCCGCGTAAAGCGGGGCCCAGTCTTGTCTTCGATTCGCTCAGGTTTAACGCACAGCTTGTTAGCTGAACATCGTCGCTCTGGGTTACTTACCCCTAAGCGTTTTTCTCGGATTGCGGCGCCTTTTTTGCGGCAGCTTTGGTGGTGGACGCCGTCTGCTGCGCTACGCCTGCGGCATCATCCCCGGTTTTTTCCAGCCGATCGCCGTATTCCTGCCATGCCTGCGCCAGGTCGTCCACGACCTGTTTCATGCTGTCCGTGTATCTCTGGCCATGATTTTTCACCAACTCGGCCTGCGCGGATGCGAACTCGCGCGGGTCACGTATCCGGCTTAGAAGCTGCATCTGTTCATTGGCAGCCTCATACGTCTGCTGCATCATGTTCTGCTGAATTTCGCCCAGGCGCTGCAGGATTTTCATCTGTGTTTCACCTAAGCCCTGAGCCGCGCCGAACATCATGCGCGTAGCGTCCTGAGCCTGGTTGGTGAATTGTTCGGTATTGTCTGCCATTGTCGTTTTCCTCTTAATCAATATTGGTTGCAAGAGGCGCACGCTGCGCCTCTCCGCGAAATCAATCAACTATTGTGCCCGTTCACCGTGCGCCAAGGCGCGTCGGTAACATTTATTCCTGCTCGCTGCTTTCAAGGGGCTTTGTGCGCGCGCAACAGGGCGGCGTGGCGATGCGTCTATGGCTCAATGTACGCGTCGGCGTCGAGGCGGAACTGGTGCGTGCGCGGATCGCGCGTGAAGTACATGCCGCCGCTGGCACTGGAATGGGCGGGTACATAGTCGAAGGTAACTGAGGCGGATTCCAGCGTGTTCTCGTCTCGCCTAAGCCTGCCCGCCACGTTCACCATGGCCGCGCTCGCGCCGCCGTCGTTGTAAACCGTAAACTCGGGCAGATAGCGGTCGCCGATCAATGTGACGCCGTGGCCCGCGGCCCAGAGCCGGGGAGGTGTACCCTGCTGATAGAACGCATAGTAGATCATCATGCCGGAGGTGCCGATCACCAGCACGAGGCCGAGCAGGGACACGATCCACTCGAGCAGCGGCACTTTGCGTTTCTCCGGTCCGTTGAGATCCTGCTGATGCGTATCGGGTTGATCGCCGTTCGCCATAATCTCAGATAATGAGCCGCGCCAGCGCCGCGCCCAGCGCTGCGGGGAAGCCGAGCACGATAGTCATCTGCGCGATGACAAAAAGCCCGACCGAATCCGTGCGCCCGAACGTCCACAGCACGTACAGGCTGACCAGCAGCGCGATGGCGTAGCCCGCGATCGTGAAGCGCAGCAGCACGCTGAAAAAGCCTCCGCCGTAATTTTCCTGGCCGTCAAAGCCGACCGTATAGACGAAGGTGTGCAGCAAGAGGAGCGAGGCTACCGCCAGGGCAAAAGTTTGCCAGGTACCCATCATGTAGGCGATCAGGACCATTTCCTCGGTCGGCGCCACGTTAAAAGCCAGGAACAGCGCGCCCGCGGCCATCAGGAACAACTCGCCTCGTAAGGGGCCGTGTCCTTGCGCTGTTCGTCGCGGCCGCTGTCGCCACCGAGCTGCGAACGCGCCAGCATTGCCCCGAGGCTGGCCGGCACGGCCTGCAGCGTGATTTTACCGATGACCTCCCGCCACGGCTGATCCAGCTCGATGATGCTCATCAGAAACAGCATCGCCGCCGAGGCTGCAAAGCCCACTGTATAGGCGGAGAGCGCGTCCAGGCCGTCGTCGCGCCAGCTAAGGGTGTTCTCAAAGCCGGCATAGTACGACAGCCCCACCAGTAGTGGCATGGTCAGTAACAGAAACAGCGCCAGACGGAATGCGTCGATGTAAAAGCCGAGCAGCCACATCTCCATGGTCATGAAAAGCGGAAAGGAAAAGATGATCGCGCCGCCAGACGCGCGCGCCAGATCCAGCGCATACTTGCGGTTTTTCGAGCCAATCCTCATTTACATTACCGGCGTTTTCTCCCCCGATAGCTTACGCAGCAACACGATCGCTCGATACGGCAAAGCATACGGCATCAATCGAGCCGCCTCATCGCCCGTGTGGTTGCACGCTTTACACGCGCCCGTGAGCGGATGAGCAACAACGCCAGGGTGCGCCTGTAAATGCTCAGCGGCCATGTAAAACTTACACATTGGTAACGCACTTTTGTAATTCTTGTCGTGCGCCGCCGTTCGATACTGTCCCATGGATACATGAAGCAACGCGTTTACCGGCGCCGATTAGCTGGACGGTGCGTTGCGCGACCGGTGGCATGGTTTCTCTATTTGCTCACGTACGCTATTTGAATCATCAACTTCGTATGCAGGATATGCCAATGAAGTCTTTGCGCCGGGTTGCTCTCATACTGCTCGTCGTCGGCGGCCTCAACAGGCTGCTCGGCCCGGTCCGAGCGTAGTCGGTGGAAGTTCAAATTCAGCAAAACGACGAGCGCGTCAAGTTAAGCGAGCTGATCGAGCGGATAAAGGTGAGCATGCTGACACCCTGGATGATCAGGAGTCGCCGCGCAGCCGGCCGCTGCAAACACTGGAAGTCGACGCCAAATGCGGGTTGTGGTTTTTCGTCTCCGCCGATTCGGCAAAAGTCGGCGAGATCGACGCGCACCAGCAGCATGTTTCTTTGAGTTACGCCGATGCGCACAAACAGGATTACCTGTCGATCTACGGGTCCGCGCGACTCGCCCGCGACCGCGCTCACATGCAGCTACTGTGGACCCCCGTAGGCGAAGGTCTGGTTTCCGCACGGTCTGGATGATCCCGACCTCGCGCTGCTTCACGTACAAATCGAAAAAGCAGAATACTGGGAATCCTCAAGCAGCAAGGTCAAGCGCCTGTTCGGCCTCGCGAAGGCGCTGACGACAGGTGACAAGAGCGCGATAGGCGATAATAAAAAAGCCGACGTGAACAGCCAGGCTAGCTTCTACTTGGACGCCCGTACGAGAAAGCTCCGTTTACACGCCCTTCGCTTTGCGCTTCTGCAAAATAGTTTTCCAGGCTGACCGCTCTGTGTGCGGCCGTGTGGGTGGCCCGTACGCGTTGCTGCGCGCGCGCGCCGATCTCCACGCGCCTGGCCTCGGAAATATTCGTCAGGCAGTGCAGCGCCTCCTCGGTCGTGCGGCATACGAGAATTTCTCCGTCCACAGTGAAAAACTCATCCAGCCCCGACCAGGCGTCGCTGATCACGGGCACGCCGCAGGCCGCCGCTTCGAACAGCCGTACGCTGGGTGAATAGCCCGCGCTCACCATGGCGGCGCGCGTGACGTTCAACGTGAAGCGCTGTGAATTGTAGAAGCGCCGGTGTTCATCCGGCGGCAGGTGTTCCATGCGCCGCACATTGGGCGGCCATACAATTAATTGCGGATACTGCGGGCCAGCTACTGCAAACCGCAGACGTGGCAGGCGCCGCGCTGGCTCGAGCAGCAGCCTTTCCAGCGGCGGCTGACGATCCGCGCTGTACGTGCCGAGATAACCCAGATCGTATTCGTTTGCAGTGTCCTCGCAGAAATACAATTCAGGATCGACACTGCAATAAAGTGGCCGCGCGCGACGTGCATGATATTTGCGCTGCAGGTGGTCCAGCAGCGGACCGCCGGTGAACGACAGATACATGTCATAGCGCGGAATCAGCGCCGGTGACAAATATTCGTGATCGTCGTGCCCGAGCTTGGCCAAAGTCACGGGCGTGTCGATATCGTAGAAGGCGGTTATCCCGCCCGCCCCGGTTATGACCCATTCACCCACGGCCGCCCCATCCGGCACGTACGAGCCGACAATGACCAGGTCGGCGTCGCGCACCGCCTGGCCGAAGCGATCTTTGAGTTCCTCCACATTCGCATAAAGGCGGGTACGGCAAAAAGGCGGTGCGGGCATATCGCGCTGCGCGGCGTACCAGGGCATATCGCGCTCCAGGAACAACACGTCATGGCCGCGTTGACCCAGCGCCTTGACCAGCGCGCGATAAGTCGTCGCATGCCCGTTGCCCCAGCTCGAAGTGATCGACAGCCCGAGGATGACGATGCCTAGCGATGTGTCCGCGCGTCCTGGCGGTGTCTGAAGGGTCGCGTTCATTCGTTTGTCAATGTCGTGGCGCCAGCGCAGGATGGTTCAAACCTGTCACTTTAGCGTTTCTGCCCCGACGGGCAAGGCCGTCTCGTTCGACACGCCCAGCACCTGCTCGACCTGCCGCGCACGGTGCGCGTAGGTGTGTTCAGCGCGCACCCGCCGTGATGCGGCCTGGCCGATTTCGCGCGCGCGCGCTGCCGAAAGCGTCGTTACCAGTTGCGCGACCTCGTCACCCTCGTGCGCGACCAGCACCTCGCGGCCCGGCTCCAAAAAATCAGCCATACCCGGCCACGCATCGGTGATCAGACACGCGCCGGCGCCAGCGGACTCGAACATTCTTGTCGGTGGCGAGAAACCGGTGCGCGCCATGCTCTCGCGATTGACGTTGAGCACCGCGCGCGGCGTGCAGTTAAAGGCGTTGTGATCGCGGCTGCCCACGTGTCCGATGTAACGGACGTTGGGCAGGTCAGGCTGCCAGCCGCTGCCGCCGAGCAGAAACAGTCGGTCCGGCAGACAGCGCGCGGGCGTGAAAAAGAACTCCTCCACTCGCGCCTCGCGGTCCGGCAGCCGATTACCCAGAAAACCGAGCAACGCTTCAAAACGCGGTTCGGCTGCCACGGGATGGTGGGTGCTCGCATCCAGCGCGTTATAAACGGGTACGCATTCGCGCGCGCCCAGACTGAGATAGGCGTCTACGACAGGCGAGCCACCGCCGTAGGTGAAAATCAGGTCGTAACGCGGGATGAGGGCGCGAAAAGGGTTCGCCGGATTTTCCTCTACGCTTGCGAGTGTAGCGGGCGCATCGACGTCCCAGAATACGACGCGGGTCCTCGAGTCTCGCAGGTTGAGTACCTCGCGTTCCAGCAGCTCGTCGAACACGCCGACACCGCTGGCCTTGACCACCAGATCAACGCCACGCGCGGCTTCAAGCACACCATAAACATGCTGTGCATCGGCCGGATAAACCACAACCCGCGCCCACTGTGGATCGGCCATGTCGCGATGTTGCTGGCGCTCGAACGCATCCGGCTCGTAAAACGTGATGCGATGCCCGCGCGCGTGTAGCGCACGGATAAGGCCGCGGTAATACGTGGCCGCGCCATTCCAGTAGGTGGAAACCAGGCTGGAGCCGAAGAAAGCGATATCGAGCGTATTCCTCACGACCGCTTGTCCAGTGCCGCGGCGCGCGCGCGCGTGAGGCGCCGCGGCGTTCCGGATAATTGAGCGCTGTTGCCAGGTCTGGATGCCGAGCCGCCGTCCTCGATCTCCCGGCAGATGTTTAACAGCTCGTCCACCCGGTGCGCGCAGGTGTGGCGGGCGAGGATGGTTTCCCGTCCGTGCGCCGCCAGAGTCCGAGCCATCTCGGGGTTGCTGATTAAATCTCGCAGGTGACGCTGCATCTCCACGCCATTAGCCGCGACCAGATAATCTTCTCCCCGCTCGAACAAGTGCTCACAATCCTCCCATGGCGCGCATACCAGTGGGATGCCGCACGCCAGTGCCTCGAACACGCGGATGGTCGGAATGCCGGGTAGCTGATCGCGATACGCGCGACGCGGTACGTGCACGGTCAGCTTGAAGCGCGCGAAAACTTCCGGGGCGAGATAGTTCGGCAGCCAGCCGCCATAGTCAATACCGGCCGCTTGCAGCGCGATCAGCGCCGCTTGCGGATAACGTACGCCGTGCACGCGCGCGTTCAGGTTTAATTTCCGCGCGGGCTCCAGCAGAAATTCGTGCAGTTCTTGCGAGCGCTCACCGTCGCCCCAGTTGCCGATCCAAACCAAATCGCCGATGCGTAGTGCGGCATCCGCGTCATCCGGCGGCTTGAACACACGCGTGTCCGCCGCCTCGTGCCAGGTCCAAACGCGTCGCGCCCAGCCGCGGCGCAGATAGATATTCCTGATGACCTCACCGAACGCCAGCACGCCGTCGTACGCAAGGAGATCGAGTTCCGCAACGCTTGCTTGCGCGGTCACCGCGCGATGGTGCGTGTCGTGAAACAGCAGACGATACCCGGAAGTGCCGGTGCGATGGCGGCCGATACGCGCGATCAGCGCAGGCTCGTTCCACTCGTGGACGATAACTACATCGGCGCCATCCAGCGCCCGTTCGAGATCAAGAGTCTCCAGCGTGTAGAACCGGCTCTCAAGGCGCGGATACGCGGCATGGAAATCCGCGATCGGCGCCTCACCATGATCCGCCATCAGGTTTCGAAGACTCCAGCCGCCCGCGGGTTCGAAAACCTGCACCATGTGATCGCGCGCCAGCAGTTCCGATACAACGCCACGCAGAAAGTGGACGTTGCCGTGGTTCCAGTCCGACACGAGCGAGTGACAAAAGAGGACAAATTTCATCGCTGGGCGACGGGTAAGCTGGCTGAGAGACGATCCGGGACGCAGATGAGTTCGCTGTAGGTGGCGTGATACGCGGCACCCATGCGCATGGGCGTGTAAAGCGTAATCGCGCGCCGGCGTGCTCGAGCGACCAGTCGCGAGCGCAAGTCGTGGTCCGCAATAAGCATCCTAAGCGCGGCCTTTAGCGCATCATGATCGTCCGGTGCGACGTAAATGGCCGCATCGCCCCACACTTCACGCGAGCTGGGTATGTCGCCCAGCACCAGTGCACAGCCAGCCAATGCGGCCTCCAGCGCGGACAGGCCGAATGGTTCGTAATGCGCGGGCAGGGCGTATATCGAGGCTCGTGCGTACCATTTCGAAAGCCTGGCCTGTGTCAGCGGACCCAGTGTTTTCACATTGGGTAACGCTGTTGTTCCACCGCCGGGTTTGTGTGCGTCGCCGGCCACCATCACCGGCCACGCGAGAGATGGCGCCACGCGCGCAAGTGCCTGAATATTTTTCGCCTCATCCCATACGCGCCCGGCGGCGAGGATCACTCCCTGTTTGGGTCCCGGTCGATAATCGCCGGCAGCGCGTGCATTCGGTATAACTCGCGGTGCGGGCAATGGTCCATAGTAATGTTCCAACGCGCTCAACATGGTCTGCGACGGCGCGACCACCCTGTTTGCGCCTTGCAGTCCAGCCCGCACAGTCTTCCGGTACCGTGTCCACGCGACGGGTGCCGGGCAGCCATGTACGGTTTCCCACCATGACAATACGCACGAATGTCCCACCATCAGCACCGGTGCGCGCCAGGGCAGCGCGCCGTGTGCGTAATCATTCAGATGGATCAGATCCGGTCGGGTGTATGCGGCGACTTCGAGCAACCACTGGCCGGCCTGTTTGAGATCGTCCCATGCATCGGCCATCCACTCCAAGCGATAGGCGCTTGTATAGAGCGAAATGTTCGGCAGTGACTCGGCCGACGCGGCTTGCGCCGGTGATGGCAGGGCACCGCCGGTGGCGAGCACCACCTCGCAACCGTAACACTCGAGCGCGCGCGCCAGTTCCAGCGCATATTCCCAAACGCCGCCGATGGTGTCGGCTGTCATCAGCACCTTCATCGTTTACCACGTCACCGGCGTCAGGCGCGAGAAGTCAGTTTATATAGATAGCATCAACGATCCGCGCGATCTCCGTCAAGTGTGTCGCCTGCGCATCGAAGTGCCGGTTGTGGCCTAACCGTTGCGCCCATGCGAGCACTGCGCGTCCACCCCAGTCATCGGGAAACGTGCCCAGCGTCTCGCGCGCGTTGCCCCGCAGGCGCTGGACCTCAAAGTCATAGAACGAGCCGTTGACGTTGCGTATTGTGGCGCCGCCTTTGGCACCGTAGAAAGACGCCTCGAACACGGCGTCGCAACCGGCCGGCAGCCGCCACGAGCACGCCAGCCGGGCGGTGGCGCCGGTATTGAATTCAATCTGCGCAACCGCGTAGTCCTCCAGCTCCCGGGTAGCGTTGTCCAGCAAAGCGCCTTGCGCGTACAGGCGGCTTTCGACATGGACTACGTCTGGATAATCCAGCACCGACAGCGCGAGGTCGATCAGATGAATGCCCAAATCCATGACACAGCCGCCGCCACTCTGCGCACGGTTGTAAAACCACGCCTTATCCGGTCCATAAGCGTTGTGGAAGATTAGATCGAGCGCGTAAATCTGGCCGAGCTCGCCCTCGCGGATGAGTTCGCGAAGGCGCGGTACGCCGTTGACGTGCCGGTAACAGAAATCCACCGCCAGCAGCCGATCCGCGCGCCGCGCCGCCTCGACAACCGTACGTGTCTCGGTGGCGGTGCGCGCCAGTGGCTTCTGACAGAACACCGCAGCACCAGCTTCTAAGCTCGCGATCGCCTGTTGCGCGTGCAGGCCGCTGGGGGTGGCAATAACCACCCCGTCCGGCCGGGTTGCAAGTAACGCCTCCAGCGAACTGCAAACGTTCGCCTGGGGTATCGCCGCGGCCGCTTGCGTGGCAGCTTCGGCATTTTCATCGCCGATTGAAACGATCTGCGCGCAACCATTCTCGGCTACGGCGTTCAGGCGGTGGCGGCCGATCCAGCCGACCCCCAAGAATCCCAGCCGCGGTCTATAGTCCGCCCCGACTGTTGCCGGCGCCCGCGCGCCGTTCACGGCGTCACCAGCGCCTTGATGAACCCCTCGGGGCGCTTGCGCATGAGCTCGAATGCGCCGTCGAGTTCACCCAGACCGAAGCTGTGCGTGTAGAGCGGCAGCGGGTTGAGGCGGCCTTGTTCTACGGCGATTATGGCCTGGCGGATGCCCTCGATGTACTGGCCTGGGTCGCGTTCGTGCGCGTTGATTACGTCCAGCCCCTTCCAGTTCCATTTCTGCATGTCGATGTGCCGCAGGCCGTCCTGATGATAGCCAGCGATGATCAGGCGGCCGCGCACGCCGATGACGTCGGTGGCCACCTCCAGCGCCAGTTGATGTCCAGTCACCTCGATGACACGGTCACAGCATTCGCCTTGCGTAAGCGCGTTGACCTGCCGCGCGGTATAAGCAACGTCGTCGGTCAGTTGCACCACGGCTTGCGCGCCTTTCTCGCGCGCCATCTCCAGCGCGAATGGGCGCCGCGAGACCGCTATCACATTCGCGCCCGCACGTGCGGCGAGTTCGGTGAGCAGCGCGCCAAGAAAACCGGCGCCAATCACCGCCACTCGTTGGTCCGCATGGATGTCGCTGCGACTGAAGATGTTCATCGCACAGCCCAGCGGCTCGCCGGGAAAAGGCTTATCGCCGAGTTCGGACGGCAGCCGCACCAGCGCATTACTGGCCGCGACGTCGTACTCGGCGTAGGCGTTATAGCTAAGTGCCGCAACGCGCTCGCCGATGGAAAAATCCACCACCTCTTCACCCAGCGCGTCGATCACGCCCCAGCCCTCGTGGCCGGGCGCGCCGGGCGCCAGCGGGTAATCGAACCAGCGCCGACCTTCCCACACGGGCAAATTGGAGGCGCACACGCCCGAGCCCTGCAGACGTAAGCGTACCTCGAATGGCCCCGGTTGCGGCAACTCGACCGCGGCGAGCTCGACGCGGCCACCACCGGTCAGCACCGCGGCTTTTGCCGCGGAGATAGCTACCATGCCGCCGCCGGTGTTGCCGCGCGTGGTTCGAGCTCGCCGCGTGAGGCGCGCAGCCACACGGCCAGTGCGGAAATACCGTCGCGCGCTTTGACCTTGGGCGACCAGCCGGTGGCCGCGCGGAAGCGGCTAATGTCCGACACGTAGTAGCGCTGATCGCCGTTGCGCCAGTCGCCGAACCTGATCACAGGTGGACCGAGTGCCAGCGCCGTGATGTGGTCGATCACTTCCAGCAGGCTCACGGCATTGCCCGGTCCGCCGCCGATGTTGAACACCTTGCCGGACAGCGCCGCGATGTTGCCTTGCGCTGCGAGAAGCGCGTCGATCAGATCATCGACATAAAGAATATCCCGCACCTGCCGCCCGTCGCCGTAGAGGGTGATAGGCTGGCCCTCCAGCGCGCGGATCAGAAAATGTGCCACCCAGCCCTGATCCTCGTTACCGCACTGATGGGGCCCGTAGATGCAGCTAATGCGGAACACCACGGCCGGCAATCCGAAGCAGCGCGCGTAATCTAGGACGTACTGGTCGGCGGCACCTTTCGAACAGCCGTACGGGCTGTGAAATTCTAGCCGGCGCGTCTCGTCGATACCGGTGCCCCGCGCGGCCGTGTCCGCAGGTTCATGGCGCAGCCGCGTCTCGCGCAGCGGAACATCGTGCAAATCGCCATAGACCTTATTGGACGACGTGAACACCAGCGGTGGCGGCTCGTCCATTTCGCGCAGCGCCTCCAGCACGTTCAGGGTGCCGCGCGCGTTAATCTCAAAGTCGGCAACCGGCGCTTGCAGGCTGGTAGTGACAGCCACTTGCGCGGCCAGATGAAAAACCTGAGCGGCGCCGCGCACCGCGTCGCGCACCAGGTGCGGATCGCGTATGTCGGCAACCTCGATCTTGAGGCGGTTGCCGTATTGCTCTTGCAGCCGGCGCAGGTTGCGTTCCACGCCAGGACGGGCGAGATTATCGAGGATCAGGACTTCACGTTTTTCGCTCAGCAGGCGCGCCGCCAGATTGGTTCCCACGAAACCCGCGCCGCCGGTGATCAGCACCGGCCGCTGGCTCGCTCGCGTGGTGCTGACCAGCTTGCGCTGCGATGCGTCACGGCTGAGATTGGCGCCGGCCGAGCGGCCCAGCCGCGCCAGCGAACGTACGCCATCCAGCCCGTCTTCCGCCCACGCGCGATACAGCAGCTTGCCTCTGCCGTGCGCGTCCTTGAGTCCGAAATGGTAATGGCGTTCGTCCTCGTGAAAGCCGTCCTGATGGCACATGGCGGGATGCAGATCGTAGGCCGAGTACCAGTAAATCCGATCTACCGGCGCGCGCAGCAACTCTTCAAACATGCATAATTGACGGAATTCGTCGTGTCGCCAGGTCGAGTAGCCGGCCTCGGTAATCCAGATCTGGGCATCCACGTGGTGCCGCTCCAGTACGTCGCGCACCTTGCCGATGTGATCGCCCCAGTCCTTCCAGTCGAAGTCCCACGTGCCGGGAAAGCCGTGCAAGCCGACCGCATCGATCTGTTCCAGCACGCCGTTGCTGCCCAGCAGGTTCAGCCAGTTCGGATCGGTGGGCCCCATGCCGCCGAGCAGGGTTTTTTTGCCGCGCTGCCGCGCCCAGTAGGCGGCCGCGCCGATCATCTCGCAGAAGATGTTCCACCGCGGGTCGAGCCGCCAGTCCCAGTCGTTTATGTTATTGGGCTCGTTCCACAGTTCCACCCAGGTGAAGTGCTGACCCAGCCGGCTGATGATCACGTCGAGGAAGTCGGCGAAGTCTTTAGGCTTGCGCGGCGGCGCGGAGGTCTTCTCCATCAGCCCGAGCGAGGGCGGCGTGTACGTAAAACAGGGGATGATGTTCACTTGAGCGGCGAGACGCGGCAGCAGCCAGTCATACCACGCGCGGCCTTCTTCGGTGTACCAGTCCGCCCACGAGAAGCCGGTGCGAAGCTCGCGCACACCCAGTTCCTCCAGGTCGGCCAGCACGTTCTCGACGCGATCGTACTCGCCGGGGCGCAACCATTCATGCACACCAATCAGTGGCGTTCGTGGATTTTGCGGCGCGGCGCTTTGCGTGTCGCTGCGGCTGTCGCCGCTAACGGGCGTCATGCCGACAAACCGTGCGCCGCCGTCTGGCTACGCCGGGCGTGTGAATCGCGGTGCGTATTCTGTGTGCGCAGCCATTCCACCAGTTCTTCAAGGCCCGCTTCCAGAGTTATCTCGGGCGTGTAGCCAAGCACCGCGCTCGCGCTCGCGATGTCCGCGAAGCAATGTCGGATGTCGCCGTTGCGGTAGCGACCCGTGATCTCGGCGTGGATGCCGGACTTGCCAAGTGTTACCGCAAGCCGTCGGGCGATGTCAACAATGCTGTAGGCGTGCCCGCTGCCGATATTGAAGACCTGGGCGGCGGCCCGCGGTGTTTCCAGCGCCAGGCGGCACGCACGGGCCACGTCGCGCACGTGCACGAAGTCGCGTTGCTGGCACCCGTCCTCAAAGATCAGCGGCGGCTCATCATTCAAGTAGCGCGCGGAGAAAATCGCCAGCACGCCGGTGTACGGGTTGGACAGGGCCTGGCGAGGACCATAAATATTGAAAAAGCGTAAGCCCACCACGGGCAGGTCGTAGGCGCGGCCAAAGATCAGCGCCATGCGTTCCTGATCATACTTGGACAAGGCATAAACAGAGGCGGGCAGCGCGACCTTGGTCTCCGGGGTCGCCACCGGCGTCAGCGCACTGCCGTTGTCGGCAAGCTCCCACTGGCTTTGCTTTAACTGCGCGGTAGAGCGTTCCCGCGGCGCGCACGCGCGGCCGTCGGCGGTCTGATAAAGACCTTCGCCGTAAATGCTCATGCTGGACGCGACGACCAGCCGCGTGACCGGCTGCTCGAGCAAGGCTTCCAGCAATACGGCGGTGCCGATGTTGTTGACATCCGTATAGCGTTCGATCTGCACCATGCTTTGACCGACGCCCACCGCGGAGGCGAAGTGATAAACCGCATCGACCCCGTCCAGAGCGCGTCGCACATCGTCGCGGTCACGCACATCGCCGCGCAGACATTCGACCTCGCTGGATAAATAATCGGGGAAGCGCGCGCGCTTGCCGTGCACCTGCTCGGTGAGGTTGTCCAGCACCCGTACGCGATAACCGTGCGCGAGCAGATCATCGGCGAGGTGGGAGCCTACGAAGCCAGCCCCGCCCGTTATCAGGATGGTTTTGTGCATGCGATCGCTCTGTGTGGTGTGACGTGTCATGATTTGCCGGCCGTTTTCAGCGCGGGCCGCCGCGCAATAACATCGTGCGCAGCACCCGGCGCCGCTTGGCCCAACATGCGCTCGAAGTATTCAACGGTGTATCGCAAACCCCGGTTCAGGTTGACCTTGGGCCGCCAGCCGCAACGGGTCTTTGCTAGCGTGATATCCGGACAACGGCGTGTCGGGTCGTCGTGCGGCAAAGGGTGATAGACCAGCCGAGAACGCGAACCGGTCAGCTCGATGATTCGTTGCGCGAGTTCGCATACGGTTATTTCGACCGGATTGCCCAGATTGAGCGGCCCGATGAAGTCGTCTTCGGTGCCCATGAAGCGCAGGATGCCTTCGACCAGATCGTCCACGAAACAGAACGAGCGGGTTTGATCGCCTCGGCCTTAAATGCTGAGCGGCCGGTTGCACAGCGCCTGCACGATAAAATTGGAGACAACGCGACCGTCGTCCACCTGCATGTACGGGCCGTAAGTGTTGAAGATACGCGCAACTTTTACCCGCAGCATGTGCTTGCGGTGGTCGTCGAAAAACAGGGTCTCCGCGCAACGTTTTCCTTCATCGTAACAGGCACGCGGACCGATCGGATTAACGTGGCCCCAGTAACTTTCCGCCTGCGGATGGGCGGCCGGATCGCCATATACCTCACTGGTCGAAGCCTGAAAGACACGGGCGTTAATCCGTTGCCCCAGCGCCAATACGTTGTACGCGCCGCCCACGCTGGTAATCAGGGTGCGTACCGGGTCCGCCTGATAGCGAACCGGCGAGGCAGGACACGCAAGGTTGTAAATATCATCGACGTCCGCCGCGAAGGGCTGCAGGATGTCGTGGTAGACGAAGGTGAACCGCGGATGACGGGACAGACGCCGGATATTGCCTGCATCACTGGTCGCAAAGTTATCGACGCACAGGACCTCGTGATCGTCGTTCAGCAGCCGCTCGCACAAGTTAGTACCGAGAAACCCGGCGCCGCCGTAGATCAGGATCCGTTTTGGCGCTTGCGCTGTCATCGGTTCATAACATTTGATGATACTGATGGCGTCCTTTTTTCCATGCCGTTACTGTGTAGATAGTGGGCGCAGGAAGTGGGCAGCCATACACGACGCACGACGACTGTAGCGGCACATCGCACTGGGTAAAGCGTTTCCTCTGAGCAGCTTCCATGCCAGCCTCGTGAACGCGGAACTTGTCACTGCTGTTGAACTTGATGATGCTGCGGCGCATAGGCGAGCGTGTGTTGTCGCTACCGGCTCTAAATTACAAGCGCTTTTGTAATCACTACCGGTTTGCCGCGTGAACTACACGGCCCTTGTGGCGAATATTGGTTCACAAGTTGCAGCGGCGGGACGGTGCGTGTGCTTCGGTGGTTTCACCGTGCGTCGCTAAGGGTATTCGAGCTCGGCGCGAAGTGTCGTGGGCGCAAAGGCGTTCGCTCACGGCACACTGCGCACCTAAGTTGGTACAATCTACTGGAGTCGACATGAGCAGAATCCTCGTTCTTTACTACAGCATGTACGGTCACATCGAGACCATGGCGAACGCAGTTGCGGACGGCGCGAAGGAGGTGGCGAATGCTACGGTGGACATCAAGCGGGTGCCGGAATTAATGCCCGAAGACGCCGCGCGCAAGGCCGGCGTCAAGCTGGATCAGAAAGCGCCCATCGCAAAGCCCGACGATCTGAAAGACTACGACGGCGTCATTTTCGGTACGCCTACGCGTTACGGCAACATGGCCGCACAGATGCGCAATTTTCTGGATCAGACCAGCGCCTTGTGGATGTCCAACGCGCTGGTCGGCAAGGCCGGCAGCGTGTTCACCAGCACCGCGTCACAACATGGCGGTCAGGAGACCACGCTCATCTGCACGCACGTAACCTTGCTGCACTTAGGGTTTGTCATCGTCGGTCTGCCGTACACCTCGAAGGAGCAGATGGGCCTTGAAGATATTGCCGGCGGCAGCCCGTATGGCGCGTCCACCATCGCGGGCGGCGACGGCAGCCGCCAGCCCAGCGACAGCGAACTTGCGATGGCGAGTTTTCAGGGCAGGCACGTCACGCAGATCGCGGGGAAGCTGGCGCGGGATTAAAACGTCGGTGAGGCAGGGGTCAGTCGCGCATGGCGCGAGCAGATGATTTCACCCATTGCTTTAAGTGTTTGTATGCGCTAATGCCTGGACCGCGCTACCAGCACGTGCGAACACCATAGTCTCTGAATATGGAATCGACAGTGATGACTGGCATATGCTCCAGTTGCGACTGCGCTATCAGCATGCGGTCGAATGGGTCTCGATGCGGCCCTGGCAACGCGCCGGCCACCATCGCGTGTTCCAGCGAGATGGTGAGCACGGACATCCGCGCCTTGCGAAGATAGACAGGAAGGCGCGTGGGCACGTCTCCGGCGCTGGGCAGTTTTCCGATGCGGTATTTGGTGGTGATTTCCCAGGCGCTCGCGCTGCTGACTATCAGGTCGTTGTCCGCCGCGGCAATGAGCTTGCGCGCAAGCGCGGAAAGTCGCTTGTCATCGAAAAGCCACCACAGCAGCGCGTGGGTGTCAAGTAGCACCCTCACCGTTCCCACGCCGCCAACTCATCGTCGGCAAGAGGTTCGAAAAAAGCGTCCGTGACTTCGCCTTTGGCAATGCCTGGCTTGCGTGGATCGGGTTTCGACAATGGCACGATGCGCGCGACGGGTTTGCCCGCCCTGGCGATGATGATCTCCTCGCCCGCCGCGACCTGCTCCAGCAGGCGCGACAAATTGGTCTTTGCTTCATGTATGTTGATGGTTGTCATGACTTCACGGCACTGGTTAAATAAGACTAATCATCTTAGCTAAGTTAAACAGGTTAGTCTATACACCGAACCTGCGTGTGCGGCGTTAAACGATGCTCAAACAACTCAGGCACTGGATGTTGCCGGCATTTCTAGTTCTGCTCTGCCTGCTGGTGCTTGCCTGGGCGCTGGTCATGCAGCCGTTGCTGCCGGGATCGCCGGGACGTGGCCAAGTGGAGGTCGATCCGTCGCGGCTGGAAGCGCACGTGCGCATGCTGACCGAGACATTCATCCCGCGCAATGAGGCACATCCGGAGAATCTGGATCGCGCTGCCGAGTATATCCGCCGCGCGTTCGAACGCGCTGGCGGGCGGTCCTCGCAGCAGCCGTACCAAGTGAACGGCCAGACCTATCGCAATGTCATCGCGATCTTCGGCGCAGATACGCGGGAACGCATCGTGATCGGCGCGCATTACGATTCGGTCGCCGCCGACGTGCCCGGCGCGGACGACAACGCCAGCGGTGTGGCGGGGCTCATCGAGCTCGCGCGCATGCTGAGCGACCCGCCGCCGCCGATGCGGGTGGAACTGGTCGCGTACACCCTGGAAGAAGGTCAGCATTTCCGCACCGAACGAATGGGCAGCGCGGTGCACGCGGCCTCGCTCAAGGCAAACACTTTTTGGTGCGCGCCATATTTTCGCTGGAGATGCTGGGTTATTTCAGCGACGCGCCCGAGACCCAGGCATACCCGCACCCGATCATGCAGCTTTTCTACCCGTCGCGCGGCAATTACATCGCCGTCGTGGGCAAGTTGGATCAGCCGCTGGTGGTGCGGCGGGTGAAAGCCGCCATGCGCGGCGCCTCGTCGCTGCCGGTTTACTCGATCAACGCGCCGCGTTTCGTACCCGGTATCGACTTCTCCGATCATCGCAATTACTGGGACGCGGGCTACGATGCGGTGATGATCACAGACACGGCGTTTTACCGAAACCCTCACTATCACACGGCGGAGGACACGCCGGAAACGCTGGACTACCGGCGCATGGCGATGGTGGTGGAAGGCGTGTACGCGGCGGTCCAGGCATTGGCGGATTAGTCGACGCACTGTGTCAGCGGCTCGCACGATTAAGATGCCGAGCATCAATTGAGTGACCTGAAAACCCATGAATGATCCTTTGCCGGCTCGTGTCGTGCGCACCAAAGTGCCGGCGCGCCTGGATCGCCTGCCGTGGTCGCGTTGGCACTGGCTGATCATTATCGGCCTGGGGACGGTATGGATACTCGACGGGTTGGAGGTCACCATCGTCAGCGCGGTCGCGGGCCGGCTCACCGAACCCGGCAGCGGACTGGCGCTAGGCGCCGCGCAGATCGGTTTCGCGGGCGCGATCTACATCTCCGGTGCGGTGAGCGGCGCGCTATTCTTCGGGTATCTCGCCGATCGTTACGGCCGCAAGAAGCTCTTTCTCATCACCCTGATCCTTTATCTCGCCGCCACCGTGCTGACCGCGTTCGCCACCAGCGCGTGGTGGTTTTACCTGTGCCGGTTTTTTACCGGTGCTGGTATCGGCGGCGAATACGCGGCCGTCAATTCCGCCATCGATGAACTGATACCCGCGCGTCTGCGCGGGCGCGTGGCGCTGCTGATCAACGGATCGTACTGGATAGGCACCGCGTGTGGCGCCGGTCTCGCGGTGATTCTGCTCGACACCGATATCTTCGCCGCCGACCTCGGGTGGCGGCTCGCGTTCGGTCTGGGCGCGATCCTGGGGCTTGGTGTTCTGCTGGTGCGCCGTCACGTACCGGAAAGCCCGCGCTGGTTGTATATTCACGGTCGCGCGCGCGAAGCCGAGGCGCTGGTCGATGGTATCGAAAAAGAGATCGAGACAAAGCTCGGCGAACCGCTGCCCGAAGCGGAAACGTCCATTACCGTGCGGCAACGCGCAAGCATCGGGTTCATCACCATTGCGCGGACGATGTTCAAGGTTTACCCGCAACGCGCGTTCCTTTGCTTCTCGTTATTTGCGGGTCAGGCGTTTCTCTACAACGCGATATTTTTCACTTACGTGCTGGTGCTGACGACGTTTTATCGTGTCCCGGCCGGCACCGCGCCGCTTTATCTGATCCCGTTCGCGATCGGCAATTTTCTCGGACCCGCGTTGCTGGGGCCGCTGTTCGACACCATCGGGCGGCGCGCGATGATCTCCGGCACGTACATTCTCGCCGGTCTGCTGCTCGCGGGCACCGGTTACCTGTTCGTGCAGGGCGTGCTGACAGCGGTGACGCAGACACTGGCCTGGATGGTAATCTTTTTCTTTGCCTCGGCCGGCGCGAGCGCCGCGTATCTCACCTCAAGCGAGGTATTCCCGATGGAGATACGGGCGCTCGCGATCGCGTTCTTTTTCGCTATCGGCACCGCGGTCGGTGGCATCTCGGGGCCGCTGGTGTTCGGCGCCCTGATCGAAACCGGGCGCGCCGCCGATGTATTCATGGGCTATCTGCTAGGCGCCGGCTTGATGATCGCGGCCGGACTCGTGGAAGTGTTTATCGGCGTCGATGCCGAGCGCAAGAGCCTGGAGGACATCGCCACGCCATTGACGGCAGAGCAAGCGTATCAGGCATAAGTTGAACTGATTCAAGGTGCACCCCAATACTGGGCTTAGGTATGCTGGGGGCTGTGGATCTCGTTCTGGGCGCAGTATTGCCGTTCACGCCGGAGGAAGCAGAAATCGCGGCTTCACTCTGGCAGTCCACTCGGTCTTATGGACTCTCCCTCGGCGATCGCGCCTGCTTGAGCTGCGGCCTCAAACTGGGCATGCCGGTGTTCACCACCGACCCGCGCTTGGCGATCAGCGCAGCTTCCTTCAGGCCCACACGGCGAATACATAAACCCAATGCAGCGCATAACTCAGCGCCAGCGCGGCGCACATTAGCCGCAGAGACATGCTTTGGTAACGCCGCCAGAGCACCACGCCGCCAACGGCTACAGCAACTATCTCGCAGGCGCTTACGATGTCGCCGTAATGCGCGGGATCCCAATACGAAACCGGGCTGTGAAAACGCCGGTCCGACAACGGAAAGAAATGCCGGTGCGCGTCGTCGTTGTGCAGCGGCAGATCGAGCAGCACGTGCAGTCCCATAGCCGCGAACAGCGCGCACCAGCGCATCGCCCGCAACCGCCACGCGACCGCCAGACCGATTAAAATGATCGGAAGCGAATTGAATACGTCGAAAAATGCCTGCCACTGGCGCTGGTGATAATGCACGCCCCAGATCATGCTCTCCTGCGTGCCGAGTGCCTTGTGGTATGCATAAAACAGGATCATCGACAGGTCGGGCAGCACCGAACCGGCGACGATGGGAACGGCGAGTTCGGGACGGTCTCGGCGCCCGAGGATCAGCCAGTTGATGACCGCGTGCGCGGGTGTATTCACAGGACTACTCCCGATAAGGCAATGACATGTTAGCAGTGGGCGGCGTGCCGAATGCATGCGCGTTAAAAGGTATGGCAGCGTCGGGCATGCCCGCGCCATGCTACTTCGGAGGTTGGAACAACCAGCGCGACAGCAGCCGTGACGCCGCCGGCATGATGACGTAGGTCATCAACATCACTTGCGTGACGATCAGGATGAACGAGCGCAGCAGCGGATGCAGATGACTCAGCGGGTCGGCGTACAGCGGCGTCAATGTATTGAGCAAGCAGAACAGCACCACCACGAGCACGATCACCATCTTGTAACGCGTCGGTTGCCGAAGCGTCGCCGCGCGCGGCG
>Ga0136621_1000219_pt1 | contig 21492 bp, 15 predicted proteins | sample AntDryUQ445A2306_FD_104673 | JGI IMG/M metagenome (GOLD analysis project Ga0136621, IMG submission 104673) | Polar desert sand microbial communities from Dry Valleys, Antarctica - metaG UQ445A (23.06) | ecosystem: Environmental > Terrestrial > Soil > Desert | place: Antarctica: Dry Valley...
AGCTCCTTGTAGAAGGTCTTCGCGCCCGCAAAGTCGGTCGTACCGAGATCCGCCCAAGAAAACGTTCCGGATGGATAAACTGTCCGCTCTCCCATATTGACCCTCAGTCTCCCCGCTAGTTTTTTTGCTGCGCTCCAACTACTCGAACTTACTACCTCCATGCCCGGTCAAGCCATCGACGGGCTGCTTAAGGCGCACCGACAATCCTGTCCCCATGAAGGCGATTGCCCCAGGATCGGCCGCCTCGCTTACTCCTCGGTTTGCACTGGACCGATCCGGGAGCATAGTTACGCGTGACCCGATCGTGCCAGACAATGCCGAGACCATTGCGTCGGAACGAGTTCTTCATGACTTTGATACGGGGACTGTTGCCGATGTAGACGCCGGTCCTGTTCCGCTTGAACTTGTTCCGTTTGACTTTCTGGTCACAACTCGTTTCTATGAATATCCCGAATCGGGTGTTCCTTTTCACGACATTGTTCTTGAATCTTCCGTACCTCATTCCAATGTCGGCGTGGACACCGTCACAACCGTTGTGAATGACCCGGTTGCCGCGTAGGACGACCTGATTTCCGAGGACCATGTGAATGCCGGCGCTGTTCCAACACGGATTCCCACGCACAACGGGTCTGAGGTCGAGATTGTTGTCATGCACCCGGTTACGTATTAGCTTCACGCCGTCAGAGCCGACATGTATGCCCGATTGGCTATTGTGATGAACGTTGAGATTGCGGCAGACGCTGTTTGATCTGCAAACAACTCCCACTCTCCCACCTGACACGTCAAATCCGGATACCAGCGAGCCCTTGCCCGCAACCAGCTGACCTCGGACAATCGCCCCCGGTTCGGCAATCCAGCGAGTGTTGTCGGGTTGCTTGAGGCTGCCACGATAGACGCCCGCCTCGAACACCACTGTTCCAGAAGAAGAGCTCAACGCTTCCTTGCGGCTGGAGACGACTTGCTCACTTGTTAACTCCACACCCAAGTCTTGCTCACTTGTTAACGCCACATTACCTTTGGCGTTCGCATAGCCACCCTCGAACAGTGTTGTCATGATCCAGGCGACGCACAGGCACGCCGGCTTGATACTTTTGATGATCCCCATCTCCTCGTCTTCGCCTTATTGAAGTCAGTGGGGCACCCTAGCAGTGGTGCACCCATAAATAGACAGGACGTGTAGGGGAAGCGACGAGTAAGCTAGGGGCTCGCTAACTGCGGTCCGTCAAAAGACATCGGCGCGATGCAAGCGCCGGAAGACCCATATCCCTGGGGCAATCGGCAGCCAGAACGTCAGCAGTCGAAACGACAACACCCCTGCGATGGCCGGTCCGGACTGAACTCCGAAACTGGTAAGGCCCGCCACAAGCGCCGCCTCGGTGACGCCTAGTCCTCCCGGGACCGGCGCCACCGACCCCAAAGCCGAACCGACCAGATAGCTGACTGCGACGTGCTCTATCGAGGTCGAGCCACCAAACGCCCTGACGGATGCGGCCAGCGTGAGGATATAAGCGAGAGTTGTGCCGGCGGAGCCCCCGAAGAGCGCAGCAGCTCTAGCCGGTCGTCGAAGCAGAGGTACGAACTCGCGCAACCCGGTCATTACGGGAGCGACGAGCCGCCGTCGTCCCCACGGCAGGCCCACCCCTGTTGCTATGGCCAGTACCAGGGCGATCACGGTGATGAGTAAAGGCCAGCCGTCCGGCAAACTCGGCACGCCCAAACCCTTCAACCCCAGGGCGACAGCCGAAATCGTCAGCAGCGTCATGTGAACCATGAAACCCGCCACCGAGCTGGCGCTGACCGCGGTCACTGCAGCCGTGCGCGACACTCCGGTCCGCTCGAGGTAACGCTCGTTCAAACCAACGCCTCCAAGACCGGCCGGTGCGATGCGAGAAGTGAACGATGCAGCTACCTGCACCAAGAACGTCCGTGCAAAAACGAGCGGCTGCGACACTGCCCCGGTGAGGCTCAAGGCGGCCATGACGTAGGTTGCCGCAGATCCCAGCACCCCCAGCAGCAACCAGTCGATCTTCGCATTCCCAATCGCCCGCAGTGTTTGATCCAGCTCACCTACCTGCGGTAACAGAAGGTGGATCGCGAAGGCGGCGCCTAAAAGCCCAAGCCACACACGAGGGCGGACAAGGACCCTCTCGATCTTGTCGACGGGAGGCAATTGGGCGCCCGCAAGGGTCGCCACCTCAGCCTTGATCTCGTTGAGCAAACCCTTGTGTTTCTTGGCCTCCGCTCGAGTCACCGTCGACAGTGCAAACGGCTGGAGGATGCCGGCCGCCTGCACCAGCTCGTCCATGTCCACAACCCGGGCCGCGGCGGCAACCGCCCTCTTGGCACCGACTCGAGAAGCCGTTGCTGCGAGAAGCTCGGCGTCATCGATTGCCAAGCGCCTCATCGAGGCCGACCCCTCCGAGAATCCGAAGTCGATCAGCCACGGCTGCCGGTCCGAATCGACCATCCAATTGGCGAGGCGCATATCACGATGCGCTATTCGATGATCATGCAGGAGTGCTACCTGCAGCCAGATGCGACGCAGCAGCGCGTCGTCGAACTCATCAGGGGCGAGGTCATCGAGACCTTTGGCCGGGACCAGCTCCTGAGCCAGGATGGCAGAATGATCCGCAGTCTCTGCAGCCACCACCATCGGCGGAACGCGACCACCGGCTCTTTCGGCCAGGAGCGATACATAGCCTTCGTGCTCCACGGCGCGCTTTGGCGTGGTGAACGGCGACTCGTCTTCGACCGTCCGGAACACGAGAAAGCGATAGAGCTTGAACAGCAGGTCGGCGTCGCGCTGCTCCCTGCTCACGACTTTGACGAAAGCGCTCGTGCCGTCGTGAAGGTCTGCGATAAAGGGTGTAGAACCGCGCGCGTCCGCGCTCAGAGGCTGGACCGCGACGGCTTGGACCCCTGCGGCATCGAGTGCGGCGCGAACCCCCTCCACCGTCGGTCGATTGCCGGGGGCCCCCCGCACCAAGTGAACGGCTGCTCCTATGAGCCAGCCGAGGGCGGCTCCTCCAATGACATCGATAGGCAGATGAGCCCCGACGTACATCCGCGCTACAGCGATCAACCCCACCAATGCCCATAAAGCGCGCCGGGTCGAGCGGGGGAAGTAAGGGGCTGCAACAGTGACCAGCGCCGCTGCCACCGCGACGTGTCCCGAAGGAAAGCCGAGACCAGCCTGTTCGGCACCCCGGATCACGACGTTTTCGAACACCCCGGCGGGACGCTGGCGCGCCACGAGGAGCTTCAGCCCCTTGGCGAGAAGATACGCTGATCCGCCGCCGATCGCTAGATCCAGCGCAAGACGGATTCTCCGCAACGCTAGCGCCAGGAGGACGGCGACGCAGACTCCTATGAAGGTTCCGGCCTGTTGGATGATCACGAGTGGCACTGTGAAGAGCGACGGCAACTTGTTGACCAGGTGAAAGACCTCGTGCTCGTAAGCGCCGACCCGGCCCCCCCTGGCTATCAGTGAGGTCACTCCCAACGTCACTGCCGCCAGGAACACGCGCACGAAATCGCCCGGGTGCCGGTCAAGCCCTCCACGTTCGGTAGCCTCTCGGCCCGCGAGGCGAGCTTGTTGTCCTCGGGTCTTGCCGCTTACCTCGGTTGCCACCTCACCCCCCTTGTCCGGCAGTCCCATTCCTAAACCAGTCAACGACGCCGCCAACGACCATCTCACTCAACCTCAATCAACGGGCATCGACTCCGCCGGTGGCGGAGCGAGCCTGGCGAGCTCGACAAGGGTGGCCTCGATGGCGAGGCTGGGGTTTGCATTGCGCGCAAGCGCACCGGGCGTTGTCGCGCAACGGTGGATCGCAGCAACCAGCGACCGGTCGTCTGGTTCCAGGGCCACCGCCCACCGCCCCAGGTCGGGCGTCAAGTCGAGATTGGCGATTGCCTCGGGCGCGCCCCGGCGCGCCGTCAGCACATCCCGGTACCAGGAGGCGATCGTCCAGAGGGCCTCGTTCAGGACCTCGTTCTCGAGGCGCCGCAACTCGCGCTTGTGACGTTTGGCCAGCGAGGCGCGCGCCGATGCGGTCCCGCGCCCTTCGCCCAGCGCGGCAGCGAGTTCGACGACTTCCCGCTTCTGTGCCTCGCTGCGCTCTTTGACCGCCGTGGCAGCTTCCGTCACGATCTCAGCTGCAGCGTCGAGAGCCTCGAGCGAGGAGGTCAATCGCGCCGGGACGCCCGCAAATGAGCGGTGCCTGCTCTGCGCCTCTGGCTCGAGTGCAAATGACCTCGCTCGATTGATGTCGCCGTCCGCGATGCGGGCGGCCAACCGTGCTACAGGCGTCTCCGCCCCCTCTGCCTCGAGGATGCCTTGGATGGCCTCGCTTGGAACGCGTTGGAAGTGGACAACCCGGCAACGTGACCGCACGGTTTCGAGAAGCTCATCCTCCTGATCACACACGAGGATGATGATTGTGTCTTCCGGCGGCTCCTCGAGCGTCTTGAGAAGCGCGTTCTGGGCCGAGGGGTGCATACGCTCGGCCTCCTCGATCACGAAAACCTTCCGCCGGGCCTCGAAGGGCGAACGCGCCGCTTCCGGGATCACACCCGCCCGGATCGTCTCGACCGAGATCACCTGTCCCTCCGGAACGATGAGGTGCAGATCGGGATGGCGGCCTGAGATGATCCTGGTACAGGTCGAGCACACGCCGCATCCCACGCCGGGCAGCTCGGGGCAGTTGAAGGCCGCCGCCATGGCCAGTGCAGTGAGTCGCTTCCCCGATCCGGTGGGGCCGAGCAGCAACCACGCGTGCGGGACGTTGACGGAGGAGGGGATGTGGGGTGATCCGGACAGGTGCAAGACGTCCCACACCGTGGTTTCGGACGACGTGCTGCTCTTCATCTCCTGATTCATCGCGGCAGCGGCGAAGTCCGCCCCGCAGGCGGTGCGGCAGCCGGAGGAGGTGCAAGCCCCTCGCTGGTCCGCTGCTCGTACACCGCCACGACCTCAGCATGCACCTCAGCCTTCGACCGCGCCGCATCCAAGACGACAAAGCGAGCGGGAAATTCCCGCGCAAGTTGAACATAGGCTGCCCCGACGCGCTCGTGGAACCCGTGTCCTTCCCTTTCGATGCGGTCGTGGTCTTCCGAGACCCGTCTGAGGCCGGCGCCGGCGTCCATCTGCATGTACAGAACCAGGTCCGGCAACAGCCCGCCGGTTGCCCACTCGTTGAGCCGGTATATCTGGTCGAGCCCCAAGCCGCGGGCCACCCCCTGATAGGCAAGTGAGGAGTCGACAAAGCGATCCGAGACGACGATCTTCCCTGCCTCCAACGCCGGCCTGATGACCTCGGCCACATGCTGGGCGCGATCGGCCGTGTAGAGCAGCGCCTCGGTCCGGGCGTCCATGTCCGGCAGCTCGGGATCCAGGACGACCTCCCGAATGCGGCGGCCCACGGTTGTATTGCCGGGCTCGAACGTGGTGACGACATCCTCACCCCTGGCGCGCAACCAGGAAACAAACGCCTCCATCTGAGTCGTTTTCCCGGCCCCCTCCCCGCCCTCGAACACCACGAAATACCCTTTCGGATGCTGGGGGACCGGCTGCTCGCCGGCGCGCCGCTCCCAGATCGCCCGCATCGACAGGATCCCGCCGCCGAAGGCAAGGAGACCCGCCAACCACAGGGTGGTACGGCTTCCGGGAAGGTCAAGCACACGCGAACCGAAGCCGAGCTGGTGATCGCCGATGGCCGCCGCCACAAATGGAAACATCCCGAGGCCGATGAGCAGGCCAACCCGCATGAGCGTGTAGACCGCGCTGAATGTCCGTCCTCTGAGCTCGTCGTCGACCGCCTCTTGAATCAAGGTGTAGCCGGTTGAATAGCCGACCCCCCCGAAGAAGCCAAGGGTGGCGGCGACGGGCAGCGCCTGGTCGAGGCTGCCCAGCCCGCCCAGCACTATGAGGCCCAGTGCGGCGAGAAGTATGGCGGACGAGAAAAGGACGTCCTTGCGGACGATTCGGGCCAGACCCGCCGCCGCGAGAAGTCCGGTGATCATGCCGGTGCCGAAGAACCCGGTGAAGAAAGCAAAGCCTCTCTGGCCCGCACCGAGAGCCTGCTCCACGAAGGCGACACCCAAGGAGAAGACTCCCCCGGCCGCAGTGAAGGTGAACGTGATTCCGATGAGCCACGGCCGTACCTGCTTGTGAGTGCGCAGGAACCTGAAGCCTTCGATGAGGTCCCGTTTTGCACCACTCAGGTCGAGCGGTTCAGATGAGCGCTTATTGCGCGGGATGGCCAGGGTGGAGATCATCACCGCGGAGAACACAAAGGTGAGCGAGTCGACCCACAGGGCAAGTGCTTCCTCGCTCCCTTGCAGGCCTTCGAGGACGGGCACCCTGCCGGTCAACCACAAACCCAGGGTCGTGAGCGACGCAAACACCCCGGCGGCGAGCGGCCACGGTCCGTATACGGCCATGAGCGTCAGCGAGTTTGCATGCGGAAGGTTACCGGGTGCAACGAAGTGTGGAAGCGACGCGTCCTTTGCGGGGCCCCAGATGAGAGCAAGGCTCTCGAGAAGCACCGACACGATGAGCAGATACACCAGCGCCTCGACGAAGGGGAGTGAAAAAATGAGTGCGGCTCGGACGGCGTCCGCGATGACCATGGTGCGCTTTCGATTCCAGCGATCTGCGATGACGCCGGCGGCGGGCCCCATGATGAAGCCCGGAAGCACCCGCGCGGTCATGACGGCGCCGACACCTGCGTAACCGCCCAGCCGTTGAGCGAAGATGGCTATCGCAATAACCCCGATCCAGTCACCAAGGCTGGAGACTGTCTGGGCCAGGAAGAACCGCAGAAAGTTGCCGTTCCTGAGCAGGGTCAGGTAGCTGAGCTGTTCCTCGGAGCCAAGGACACGGAGGTCCGGGCGTTGTGGTGCTGGTTGGATATGGGCCTCCTAGTCCGGCGAGTCCCCCCATAGTAAAGAACCACGGCCACGTGGGAGCGGAGGGTGAATGACCGGGAGCCTCCGGCGCGCCAAAAAGGGAGTCCGTCGCAGAGGAGGGGCGGATCTAGCTTTTTGCCGGCGCCGGCTTGGCGGTTCGTCTACGTGACGTCTTGGGCGCCGACTTCGCCGTCGTCTTCTTCCGCGGGTTCTTTTTTATGTGCTTGCACTCGGGATAGTTCGAGCATCCCGTGAAGGGCCCGAAGCGGCCGCGCTTTTCGACCAGCGGGGAGCCGCATTCGGGACAGCTCTCGCCGGTCTCCTTGGGGGGCTCCTTCTTTATATGCTTGCAGTCGGGATAGCGGGAGCATCCGACGAATGGCCCGTAGCGTCCGGTTCTCACGACCAGCTCGGCTCCGCAGTCGGGGCACGGCTCACCGGTGCCCTCCGGGTCGGGGAGGGGGTTGCCCTCTTCGTCGAGCTGCTGAGACCATTTGCAGTCATCGGGCCATCCGGTGCACGACAGGAACCACAGCCCGTGCTTGCCGAACTTCTTTACGACGGGGCGGCCACATTCCGGGCATTTCTGATCGGTGGGACGCTCGGGCCGCGTCATCTTGTCCTTCTGCTCCTCGAGACGCGCCTCGAAAGACTCGAAGAACTCACGCACGACCGGAGCCATCTGCTTGGCGCCCTCGGCGATATGGTCGAGGTCTTCTTCCATGCGGGCGGTGAAGTCGACGTCGACCACCTCGGAGAAGTGCGCCTCGAGCAGCTCGCAGACAACTTCCCCGCGCGCCGTCGGGAACAGGCGCCGGCTCTCGCTGCGCACATACTCGCGATCGTTGAGCACCTTCACTGTGGCCGAATAGGTCGATGGACGACCGATACCGACGCGTTCCATCTCGCGCACCAGGGTTGCCTCGGTGAATCTCGGAGGTGGCTGGGTGAAGTGCTGGGCGGAGTCGAGCGACCTGAGCTCGAGCACGTCGCCTTCGCTCACATCGGGCAGGGTGCGCACGATCTCGTCGGGATCGTCGTCGCCCCGCTCGAGATAGACACGCATGTACCCGTCGAACTTGACCACCTGACCCGTTGCCCTGAAGGACACGCCGTTCGACTCGATGTCGACCGTGGTCGCGTCGTAGATTGCGTCCGCCATCTGGCACGCGACCGTGCGCTGCCAGATCATCTCGTAGAGAGAGCGCTGCTCTTCACTCAGTGCTCGTGGCATGTCGGCCGGCGCCTGGGCGACCACGGCGGGACGAATGGCCTCATGCGCTTCCTGCGCCCCTTTGGTCTTGGCCGTGAACTCCCGTGGTTGCTGATAACCCGCACCGAACTTCTCACCAACCAGCTTCCCGATCTCGGCCCGGGCGTCGGCCGAGAGGTTGGTGGAGTCCGTTCGCATGTAGGTGATGTGCCCCGCCTCGTAAAGGCTTTGCGCAAGCTTCATGGTCTTCCACGTGGGCCAACCCAACTTGCTGGAGGCCGCTTGCTGGAGCGTGGACGTCTTGAATGGAGCCGGAGGCTTGCGCGTCCGTTCACTCTTCTTGACCCGGAGGACCGACCACGGGCCTGGGCGAGCGCGCTCGGCGACATCGGCCGCCGCCGTCCCGTTCCCGAGCGAGTATTTCTCTTTGTCTCCAACCGGGTGGATCGCCTGAAGGGTTGCGTCCTGGCCGGTGACGAGAGTCGCCGTGAGATCCCAGTACTCGACCGGATCGAAGGCCCGTATCGCGCGCTCTCGCTCGACCACGAGGTGCAGGGCGGCGCTCTGCACGCGTCCCGCCGAAAGGTTGGGCCCGACGGTGCGCCATAGAAGGGGCGACAATTTGTAGCCGACGATGCGATCCACGGCGCGCCGAGCTTGCTGGGCGTCGACGAGATCCATGTCGAGAGCGCGTGGGGAGGCGAAGGCGCTTGTGACCGCCTTCTTGGTGATCTCGTTGAACGCCACCCTGCGGGTTCTCTCGGGCTTCAGACGGACGAGCTCGGCGACGTGCCAGGCGATTGCCTCGCCCTCCCGGTCCGGGTCGGGGGCCAGCCAGACGGTATCGGCCTTCTTGGCGGCCGCCCGTATGGCCGCGACCGCCTTCTTGGCCGAGGCGCGGCTTATCGGCTCATATGAGAGCTTGACCCCGCCGTTCACCTCGACGGCGAAGCTGGACTTGGGCAGGTCCCTGACATGGCCCATGGAGGCCAGGACCTGGTAGTCCTTGCCCATGTACTTCTCGATGGTCTTCGCCTTCGCCGGCGACTCCACTACGACTAGATTCTTAGCCACTTATCCCTGATCCTCAGCCACCTGTCTTCCTAGTGTCGGCACTCCTGCGAGCACCCTTCACTTCTGCCATGTCCACCCCTCCAACGCCTCCTGCCTCCGCGTTGTTCCCCGGCCGTCCTCCGTTCGGCTGGTTGCCGCCTTTGTCGTCCGTCCCCGCCGGGACCTTGAGACACGCGGGTCAGGTCAACCGAGTAGGGCGGACCACCGGCTAACATCGGTCGCCATATATGGAAGCTTTGACCCAGTTTATGGCAGACCTTGTCGCGAGGTACGGCTACACCGCCACCTTCCTCCTGATGCTCGCAGAGTCTGCCTGTATACCTTTTCCCAGCGAGGTGACCATGGTCGTGGGCGGTTTCTACGCCGCTTCCGGGCAACTCGATTTCTTCTGGGTCGGCGCCGCCGGGGTGATGGGGAACCTCGTCGGCTCGTGGCTCGCCTATGCGGTCGGGCGAACCACCGGACGCACGCTGCTGGACCGCTACGGGAGATACATCCTGATCAAGGCGCACGACATCGACCGGGCGGAGGTGTGGTGGGACAAATACGGCGAGGCGGCCACCTTCGTCAGCCGTCTCCTTCCGGTGATACGGACGTTCATCTCGCTTCCTGCAGGCATCGCCCGCATGCCCTTCGGGAAGTTCACGCTCTACACCTTTCTCGGGTGCATTCCCTGGACCTACGCACTTGCCTACCTCGGGGTCGTAGTCGAGGGCAATTACCACAAGGTCATGACCTACTTCGACGTACCCACCCTGCTGATCGCGGTTGCCCTGGCCGGGGGCGCCGGCGTGTGGCTCCTGCGCCGAAGAAGGCTGGGTCATGGCGGCTGAGGCGGGGGCAGGGCCTGCCTTCCGCCTACGCGAGATCGATCTCGGGCGCAACGGACTGCAGCCCGGAGATCGACACACCGATGAAGTCCTCCATCGTCAAGCCGATGGAGGGCTCCACGTTTCGGATTTCCTCGCGCTCGACGCCGGGGGCGAAAGATTTCTCCTTGAGCTTCTTCTTGACCGACTTGACCGACATCCCGGCGGCCTTCTCGGGCCGGACCAGGGCGGCTGCCACGAGCAGTCCGGCCACCGCATCGGCGTGCACGATCGCCGTTGACACTAGATCCGTCCGGTACTGCTCGAAGCGGTGTCCGAGGATGGCGTTCAGCACCTCCTCGTCCGTGAACCCTTCATCCCGCAGCCATTCGACGGTCTGAAGCCCGTGTCGCTCGAGGTCATCCTGGGTCCGGTCGTAATCGAGGTCGTGCCACAAACCGACCAGCCCCCAACGATCCGAGTCCGCCCCTAAGCAATCCGCCAGGGCTCTCATCACTCCCTCGACGGATATCAGATGCCGGACGGTTATCTCTTTGTCGGTGTACTTATCGACCAAAGCGCGCGCCTCGGACCGTTCCACGCCGTTATTCCTCTCCCGTCAGCGCCACACGGAGATCGCGCTCGGCCTCGAGCGCGGCCACGGCAAGAACCTCGTCTCCGGCCTCGAGGCTGGTTTCGGCCCTGGGAGTAATAACGTGGCGATCCCGGACCACGGCAACAAGAGTGCAGTCCGGTGGGATCCTGAGGTCCTGCACCGTCTTCCCATTGGCCGGAGAGCCGTCGGCAAGCCGGGATTCGAAGAGTGCGATCTTCCCCTGCTCGAACTTCAAGAGTCGGACGAGATCTCCTACCGAAACCGCCTCTTCCACCAAGGAGGTCAGGAGGTGAGGCGTGCTCACCGAGAGATCCACTCCCCACGACTCTGTGAACATCCACTCGTTGTCCGGATGGTTGACCCGGGCAACGACCCTGGGAACCGCGAACTCCTGCTTGGCGAGCAAAGAGATCACAAGGTTGTCCTCGTCGTCGCCGGTCGCTGCTATGGCGAAGTCACAACTGGACAAGACCGCCTCGTCAAGGGTGTGCAACTCGCAGGCGTCGCCTGCCACCCAATTGAAGCCGTACTCGGCCGAGAGGTCGTCGATCAACTCTTTGTTCTGCTCGATCACTACGACCTCGTGTCCCCTGGACATGAGGTCCTTGGCCACAAAACGTCCCACTACGCCGGCTCCCGCCACCGCAATTCGAATGGAGGTCGCCGTCATTCCTCAGACCTCGCCTGTTCGAGATCCCGAATGAGATCTGAAGCCACATTGCGGGCGGTTGCGACATGGAGGATGTCACCCTCTTGAACCGTGAACTCCTTGTCGGGCACCCTGGGGACGCCGAAACGGCTGACCGCTACGACTTTCCTGACGCCCTCGGTCTCGAGGCTCAGCGCAGGCTGTCCGACCACACTTGGCGGAGCCGGTAAGGCCATCACGACAACTTCCCCGTTGTCGAAGGTGTGCTCCACCGGCGCCACTTCCGGCAGCAGGGACCTGAGCGCCTGGTCCGTCGTCCAGCGGACCGTTGCGACGGTCTCGATGCCGAGCCTCTGATAGACCTGTGCGCGACGGGGATCGTAGATACGAGCCACGACCTTCCCGATCCGGTAGTGCTCCTTGGCGACGCGGGCGGACACGATATTGGAGTTGTCGCCACTCGTTACCGCAGCAAAGGCCGAGGCGTCCTTGATCCCTGCCTCTTCCAGCGCGCCCTGATCAAAGACGAAACCCACGACCTGCCTGCCCGAGAATTTCGCATGCAATTTCTCGAACGCCTTGCGGTTCTTGTCGACTACGGCAACAGAGTGCCCCAGACGGTCGAGATTTCCCGCCAGGGCTGAGCCGACACGTCCACAGCCGGCAATCACGACATGCATTCCATCTGCTCCCTTAGACTGGGCGAGTGTCCGGCCGATACTCCCATACTTCCCCTCGAAGGCGATGTTCGACAGACTGATCGAGAAATTCACCCAGACCCCCGAGGCCACCAGGGCAACGAACCTAAAGGAGTGGGCCGACTCCATCCCTGAAACGATCAGGATCAAGGACATCGCGCCCCGGTGCGGATGCAGGGCGGTCGGCGTGATCCAGAAGATCCGCATAGATCCGCGTGCCGGCACGGGCTCGGTAGAGGTGACGCTGGACGACGGGACCGGGAGGTTGCTTGCCAGGTGGCTTGGACGGAGCAAGCTGAACGGGATTGCGCTCGGCAAGGGTTTGGAGGTTGAGGCCACCGCCGGCGATCATGCCGGCGATGAGTTGGTGGTGCTCAACCCGAGTTACCGCCTGATGCCGGGGCCGGACGGAGGCTAGCCAATGAGCACCACCGCTGACGCGGTCAAGCGTCTGCTCGTGGGCAGCCCCAAGTCATCGGGCGAGCTAGAGCACACCCTTCTGCCCAAAGTGATTGCCCTTCCGGTGTTCTCGTCCGATCCCCTCTCCTCCAACGCCTATGCGACGCAGGAGGCGTTGTTGGTGCTTGCTCTGGCGGGTGCTGCGGGGCTGAATCTGATCCTTCCGATATCCATCGCCGTCGCCACGCTGCTGGTGATCGTGGTTACCTCCTACCGTCAGACGGTTCGCGCCTACCCACTCGGCGGCGGCGCCTACCGCGTGGCGCACGAGAACCTCGGCATGTATCCCGGTCTGCTGGCCGCGTCCGCTCTCCTTATTGACTACATCTTGACAGTCGCCGTTTCCATCACGGCGGGTGTCGAGGCGATCACCTCGGCCTCGGAAGCTCTTCATGAGCACAGGCTCGGACTTGCCTTCCTCTTCATCGCTTTCGTGACGCTGGTGAACCTTCGCGGTGTCAGAGAGTCTGGAACCCTTTTCGCCATCCCGACCTACGGGTTCGTCCTGTCGATCTACCTGATGATCGGCACAGGGATCGTCAGGTGCTTAGGCGGATGCCCGCTTGCCGAAAGTGCGGGCAGAGATTTGCCCGTGGCCGCGGCGTTGGGCCCCCTCCTCGTTCTCAAGGCCTTTGCCGCCGGAACCACCGCACTCACCGGTGTCGAGGCGATCGCAGATGGTGTTCCAGCGTTTCGCTATCCGCAATCAAAGAACGCGGCCACCACTCTCACGGCCATGGCGGCGCTCTCGATCTCCATGTTCCTCGGCATCTCCTGGCTCGCGGACCATACGGGTGTGATCTACACCGCCTTACCACTGGGTCAACGCTCCGTCGTTGCCCAGGTCGCCCTTGCGGTCTTTGGAGGCGGTCCCCTTTTCTACGTGATCCAGATCATGTCGGCTGCCATCCTCATCCTGGCCGCCAACACCGCTTATCAGGACTTCCCGAGGCTGTCGTCCATCCTTGCGCAGGACCGGTACTTGCCCCGTCAATTCATGAACCGGGGAGATCGACTCGTTTTCTCCAACGGGATAGTCATCCTGGCGCTGCTTGCAGCGATGCTCATCTACATCTTCGATGCGAACCTCACAAGACTCATTCAGCTTTATCTCGTAGGAGTGTTCATCTCGTTCACCCTGTCGCAGACGGGCATGGTGATCCGAGGCAGACGGCTGAAACCGCCGGGGTGGAAGCGCACCGCAATGATCAGCGGCTTCGGGGCTTTCGTCACCGGGGCGGTTCTCATAGTCATTACCTATACGAAGTTTCCCGAAGGTGCCTGGGTGGTCATCGCTGCAATTCCCTTCGCCATCTACGGCATGCGTTCGGTCAATCGGCACTACCAGGAAGTCGGCCGCGAGCTTCGGCGGCCGGACCGCAGACCGACGGATCGCCGTCCGGGAAACCAGCACATGGTCATACTTGCAGACGGGATCAACCTTGCCACCGCACGCGCGGTTGGATACGCAACCTCCGTCGCTTCTTCGGACCTCGAGGCGGTGACCTTCGACCCGAGCTCTTCTGACGCGTGGAGAAGAGCCATCCCCGACATTCCGCTGCACGTAATGAGACCCGGCGGCTCTCGAACGGGATCCCTGCGCGCGTACCTGCGAGCCAAGCGGCGTGAACTGACTCCGAATGACTTCCTGACCCTCCTCGTACCCGAAGTGCTGACGTCCAGGAGTTTGCTCGAGGTACTGAAGAACCTGGGGCTTACGCGGCTCAAGGCGTCGCTGCTCGACGAGCCCGACGTTCAGGTGATGGATCTTCCGATAACCGAGGACAAGGGCGACCATGCATCGCTCGAGATCCAGCAACCCTTGCGTAACCACGTGTGCGTCTTGGTTTCCGGCGTGCACAACGCAACGCTTCAGGCGATGGAGTTCGCAGAGACGCTCCGGCCGACCGATATAAGGGCGATAAACTTCGGCCTCGACCCCAGCTCGAGTGAGCGGCTGGGTGACCAATGGCTCGAGCACGGCATCCCGCACCCCCTCGAGATAGAAGACTCTCCTTTCAGGGACATCGGGTCGTCACTTACTCACTACGTCAGACAGTTCAAAGCCGACGGCACCAAACGAGTGGTCACGATCGTAATCCCGGAATTCATCACCCCGAAGCGCCGCCATCGGCTGCTCCACAACCAGACGGCGCTGACGGTCAAGAGCCGGATGCTGCTGGAAGAGGGCGTGGTGGTGGTGAGCGTCCCCTACCACCTCCACGACTGACCCCGGAGCCCAAAGGGTCAGACGGCTGCGGGGACTTTCTCTGCCTCCGATCTCGGCTCGTCTTCGCCGAAGTCGGCCTCCTCCTGCCGGGACGACATGTAGATCGATCCGACCAGGATCGCGAGCCCCACCACTGTGACGATGGCGCGGAGGGTGTTGTTCCCGCTGTCCACCGCAGTCACAATCGAGGCCGCCACCAAAAGGGCAACGAGGTTCATGACCTTGATGAGCGGGTTCAGCGCCGGGCCGGCGGTGTCCTTGAAAGGGTCACCCACGGTGTCGCCGATCACTCCGGCCTCGTGCGCCGGCGAGTTCTTGCCTCCGTAGAGGCCGTCCTCGATCGTCTTCTTGGCGTTGTCCCAGGCGCCGCCCGAGTTCGCCAGCATCACCGCGAGCAACTGGCCCGAGACGATCGCGCCGGCGAGGTAGGCGCCCAGCGAGATCGCACCGAATGCAAACCCGACCACGATGGGTGTGAGGATTGCGAGGATTCCGGGAGTGACAAGCTCACGCAGGGACACCTTGGTACAAATGTCGACGACGCGCGCATAGTCAGGCTTGACTGAGTAGTCCATGATTCCAGGATTGTTGGCAAACTGGTTTCGCACCTCCATCACGACCGTTCCAGCCGCCCGCCCAACGGCGCGAATGGTGAGCGATGCGAACAACCAGGGGACTCCGGCGCCGATCAACAGCCCGACGAGCACGTTGGGAGCAGAGATGTCGATGGGCCGGTTGCCCACGATGTCCTGGAAGGAGCCGAACAGTGAGGTTGCCGCCAACACCGCCGTCGCGATGGCGAGACCCTTGGTTATGGCTTTGGTCGTGTTGCCCACCGCGTCGAGGTCGGCCATGGTCTGGTCGGCTTCCTCGCCGAGACCGCCGGCCATCTCCGCGACCCCGTGCGCGTTGTCCGAAATGGGACCGTAGGTGTCCATCGACACGATCACTCCGACGGTCGTAAGCATTCCCATGCCTGCAAGCGCAATGTAGTAGAGCGACAGGTCTGCGTTTCCACCGCCGAGAAGGAAGGCGGCAAAGATCGCCGTCGCGATGGTGAGCATCGCGTACACGGTCGATTCCATACCTATCGCAAAACCGGAGATCAATGTGGTTGCGGGCCCGGTGCGCGTCGCTCGGGCAACCTCCTTGACCGGCTTGTGCTCGGTCGAGGTGTAGTACTCGGTGAGGAAGTGAATGGCGGCCGCAAGCACCAGGCCGATCACAACCGCAAAGAAGGTCTTGATGTCATCGACGTAGAACACCGACACGAAGAAGACCGCAACCGCCGAGGCGACTCCGGAAAGGACGAAACCCCGGTTTATGGCCTTCATTCCGTGCTCGGTCTCGCTGCGTGGCTTTACCGCCTCGATCCCGATGATGGAGGTTATGACACCAATCGCTCGCACGAACAAGGGAAAGAGCACGGCGGCTACGACGGAATCCGTCCCCTGGTAGGCGACGAAACCGAGGATCAAAGCGGCCACGAGTGTGACCTCGTAGGACTCGAAGAGGTCGGCCGCCATACCGGCGCAGTCGCCCACGTTGTCGCCGACGTTGTCGGCGATCGTGGCGGCATTGCGAGGGTCGTCTTCGGGGATATTCTGCTCGACCTTGCCGACCAGGTCGGCGCCCACATCGGCAGCCTTGGTGAAGATCCCACCACCGACCCGCATGAACATCGCGAGCAGGGCGCCACCAAAACCGAAGCCGAACAGGACCAGGGGGGCGTCACCCTTGTAGATGATGAAGATCAGCGTCGCGCCGAACAGGCCCAACCCGACCGTGAACATGCCGGCGACGCCTCCGGCGCGAAAGGCGATCGACATCGACTCTCGCAGGCTGCGGCGGGCGGCACTTGCAACCCTAACGTTGGCGCGCACCGCCAGGCCCATCCCCACGAAACCGATCACAGCCGAAAAGGCTGCACCGAGCAGGAAGGCGACCGACCGTGCGATCCTGATACCCAGGGAAGGGGCCTCCAGCAAGAGCAGCACCCCCGTTAGCACAATCACGAAGTACGACAACGTCTTGAACTGGCGCGTCAAGTAGGCGTTGGCGCCCTCACGGATCGCGAGAGAGATTTCCTTCATGCGGTCGGTGCCCTCGTCCTTGGCGAGGACCCCCCGCACGAGCACAAAGGCGTATGCGAGAGCCATCAGAGAGATCGCCAGGATGATGTAAAGCATGGTGGTCTCGAACCCGCTCAGCGGTGGAAGATCGAGACTGGTCGACTCTCCCGCAGCCAGTACTACGTCTGTGCCCTTCATCTAAGTCCTTTCCTCGACTACCTTGTCTTCTCGTTTCACGAAAATCTGGTTCGCAACCTTCTCGCCCACGGTTCGTTCGTGTCCGTCGACCCTGAGCACGAGCGGTCCGTCAAAGGGATGCTTCTCGCGCACTTCCACCTTGACGCCTGGACGGAGTCCCATCTGATCGAGGAACTCGATCACCTGCGGATCGGTGGAGCCGGGAACGGCCACGTAGGCGACATCCCCGGGCTCGAGAGCGTAGAGCGGCGGCATCTCCGGGATGTCGACGGCCTCGCGGGCGGGGATGGGAAAGCCGTGGGGACATGAGGCCGGACGATCGAGGGCCAGGTACAGGCGATCCTCGACCTCCTGCGGCAACTCGTGCTCGAAGCTCGACGCAAGCAGATCAGCCTCGTTCCACGCGTAGCCGAGCATGTCGGCAAGAAAGCGCTCGACTATTCGATGCCTTCTTATTGCCGCAACGGCCGCCTCCCGTCCGGGCCGGGTGAGCTCTACTCCCCGGTAGGGGTTGTGGTCCAGCAGACCTCTCTCGGCCAGGCGCTTGACCAGCGCGGTCACGGTGCCCGGCGCAACCTTCAGGGCCCCTGCCAGAGCTCCGGTATGGACCCTGGCGCCGTCTTTGCTCCGGCGATAGATCGCCTTGAGCAGCTCTGAGTCGGACTTCGATATCGTCGTGGTCGTATTCATATTTTCGAGGTACTCTACCTCGGTTTCAGCTAGCTCAAATCCATGTTTGCCCTACCCTCAACCTGATTTTCGGCACCCTCAAGCCCCGGGACTCCGCAGACCCACCAGGGAGGGTTAGATGGGGCTGTGATCGACTACGTGCGCACCTGCCTGACCTCGGCGCCGCGTGCACGCACGCTCTGGGCGACGGGATTTGTCGTCGCAACGCTGAGTGCCCTTCCGGTGGCGCTTGCTGCAACCCTCCTGGCGCCCTCGGCCGCTGCGCTCCTGTTCACCGGCGATCTCGCGCTTGCCTTCAGCCTGGCGCCCGGCGGTGAAGGCCTGCCGGGTGGGGTATGGGTCCCGGTCCTGGTGGGGCTCGTCGCGGGCGGGTTGCTGTGGGGTCGCGTCTACGCAGTTGCCGTGTGGGCGTCGGATGAGGCCAACGACGGAGGCTTGCGAACGTCGCTCCAAGCCACCCGGGGCGTCTGGAAGACCGTCACCGCGCTCTATTTCCACTATGGCCTCGCGATGGGCGGGCTCTTCGCCTGCGCCTTCGCCCCGACCCTCGTGGGGGACCGGCAGAGCGCGTCACCGACGATCGGCCTGATACTTATCGCACTCGGGCTGAGGACGGTGATCCGCATCGTGCTCACGCTCGGGATCAGGGCTGCGGTCCTAGAGGGCCTCGCCGGCCGCGCCGCGTGGAGGAAGGGCTGGGCCCTGCTGGGCGCCCGGCGGGGCAATGTGCTCGCGGCCTGGTCGACGCTGGTCGCATTGGGTCTGACCGTCTGGATCGGAGGGCGCCTGCTGTCCCCCGTCCTCCAGGACACCGCCCTGGACTATCCGGGCTCGAGTGCGTATGCCCTGGCGCGTGAGGCCGGTCAACTGCTCGTCGCAATACCGCTCGAGACCTTTCTGGTGGTGGTGGCCTTGACCGGCTGGAGCGCCGTCTACCTCCACAAGGATGTGCCCGAGACGCGGCCGGCTCCGACCCCGCCCAGGGGATTGCGACAGACCGACCCCTGGGTCAGGCGCGGTCTCCTGGCACTTCTCGTCCTGGCAATCGCCGGCAATGGGGTGCCGAGCGCAGTTGACGCCGCCTGGGCCCGGAATCGGAACCTCAGATTGGCGCAGATCACGCGCTCCGAGATTGCGCCGGAGGAAGCCCTGGCGCCCCGGGAAGCAAGGCCGACCGGCGCGCCGGAAGCACTCACGAGCTATCGGGTGGACGCCCGTCTACAGTCCGACCATCTCACCTGGACCACTCGCCTCCACTACCTCAACCGCACCGGGGAGACGCTCGACGATATCGGTCTGCACCTGTACCCCGCCGCCTACGCGCACCAGATAGAGGAGATCCCACTGGCGGACGCGCTGTCTGAAGGGGACCTGAACGGAGCCTTTCGTGCGCAGGCCCGGCCGGGAACCTTCAGGGTAAGAGACGTCGAGGTGGGTGGGGGGCGGGGGCGATGGACCAGAGAGGACACGGCCCTGACGGTGTCCCTCCCTGAGCCGCTGAGGCCCGGGAGGAGCGTCGGCCTGGTGATCCGCCTGGAAGCGCGCCTCCCGCAGTGGCCCGAGCGCTACGGCGTCTGGGACGAGAGGACCTTGTTGGGCAACTGGATTCCCACGGTTGCAGTTCGAGAGAACGGCCTCTGGCGCCTGGATAGGTTCTCAGGGATAGGAGATCCCTTCTATTCGGAGGTGGCCGACTACCGCGTCAACCTCGAGCTCGACGACGCCCTCGGCGCAGTCGGCACGGGCCACCTCACCGGAGTCGCCGCCGGGGGCGCGCGTGGACGGCGCGTCTGGAGCTTCAGGTCCATGGCCACCAGGGATGCGGCCTTTGCCGTCTCCGCTTCGATCCAGGGGCTGGAGCAGCGTGTCGGCGACACCCTGGTGCGATCGTGGTATCGGGCCGACGAACGCGAGCGGGGAGCGTCCAACCTGGAGGCAGCCGTCGGGGCGGTGCGCGATTTCGGCCGGCGTTTCGGCCGGCTCCCCTATGACGAAGTGGAAATAGTGGAAACCGGGGGCTTTCTCGGGGGCATGGAGTATCCCGGGGTCATATTCACGTCCGACAGCTCGGGCGCTCTGGCGGGCGTGCCTCTTCTTGGGGACATCTTCCGGCATGCCGGCTTCGACGCGGCCCAGGAACGATATGTCGTCGGCCATGAGGTCGCCCACCAATGGTGGTACGCGACCGTTGGCAACGATCAGATCCGAGAGCCATGGCTTGACGAGGCGTTCGCAGAGGCGTCGACCAGGCTGTGGCTGCGACGGTCCGATGGCGACGACCGCGTGTTCAGAATGGTCAACGGCACATTCGACGTCAGGGCTCGTCCCGGAGTCCTCTTTGCGGGAGTGGAGGATTTCGGCTCGAACTCAGCCTATTCAGAGGCCGTCTATCTTTCCGGTGCGAACGTTCTGCTCGAGCTTCGCGACCGGCTCGGCGCCGCCGGTTATGACAGGGTCATGCGCTCGTGGTACCGGCGTGAGGCGCTGAAGATCGGAACCGTCCAGGAGTTCATCGACACGGTTTCGGATGTAGCGGGGCCGCAAGCGGCGCGCCGCCTGAGTCTCTATCGTTAGCTTAGCTTAGCTTAGCTATAGCTACTGGCGCTTGACCACCAGGTGGGTCGTCATCCCCCCGCCGTCGCGGGGAATGAAGTCACAATCATCGACCAGGCTGTTCAGCAGTCTCAACGACATCGCCACGCGCGACGAGAAGCCCTGGCTGTCGAACAGGTCGTGGGCGACCGGGTCGGACGAATCGCCGCCCCGGTCTTGCACCAGGACGGTCAGCGCCTCTGCATCGGATGTGTACTTGATCGTCACGGGCTCCTCGGAGCCCGCCTCTTCGTTTGCCAGGACGGCGTTGGCGCAGGCCTCGGACACGGCGATCTTGAGCTCCTCGACCCCGTCCTCGTCCAATCCCGAGGTGCGGGCCAGAGAGGCCAGCGTGAGGCGGACTACTCCCACGTAGGCCGATCGGGGAGGTATCTCGAGCTCGACCGCCGTCACGAGGCCGCCTGAGGCGCTTCTTGGGTTGCCTCTTTCTCCGACGCATAGATCGGAAAGACGAGATCCAGGCCGGTGATCTCGAAGATCTTGAGAATCTTGTCCTGGGTGCAGACGAGCGACAGGCTTCCGTCATGCGACTTGACCCGTTTGAGTGCCCCAACCAGAACCCCGAGCCCGGTCGAGTCGAGAAAGTCGACTCGCTCGAGGTCGACGACGATGTGATAGGAGCCCTCGGAAACGAGCTCGATCAGTCTCTCGCGAAGCTTGGGGGCGGTGTAGACGTCGATCTCACCCCTCACCTGCGCCACGGAGTGAGAACCCACCTCCCTGACCTCTAAACCAAGTTCCACGGCTTACTCTCCTCGGGCCTGTCCTGACCGGCGGGTGGATCCTACCGCCCGAATGCCGCTGTCCTCGAGAGGTCACCCCATGAGGCCGGCGGCGAAGTCCTCGGGCGAGAGCTCCCGGCCGGTCGCGGCTCTGACCAGATCATCCCAGCGCAGGGACGCGCCGGGTGCGAAGAAGCGCTCCTCGAGCCAGCGGCCTGCCGTCGGCGCGCCGACGAGATGGGCGTCGAGATCCCGCTCGATCGCCGTTCGCAACTGCGTTGCGAGCATCTCGCCCAGAAGGTAGTTGTGGTAATAGACCGGGGCGGTCGCGATGTGGACCTTCGCCGCCCAATCGGGGGCGCGTCGGTCCCGGGGGCACCGGACGAGCTGAAAGCGCTCCACCAGGTCCCACCACAACGCATCGAGATCGGCGGCCGGATCCTGGTACAAGGCACGTTCGAAGTTCACCATCACAAGTCCCCACCGGGTGAACAACAAGCTTGCCGCACTCGTCATGCGGAGCAGGTCCTCCTCCAC
>Ga0136621_1000220_pt1 | contig 21478 bp, 19 predicted proteins | sample AntDryUQ445A2306_FD_104673 | JGI IMG/M metagenome (GOLD analysis project Ga0136621, IMG submission 104673) | Polar desert sand microbial communities from Dry Valleys, Antarctica - metaG UQ445A (23.06) | ecosystem: Environmental > Terrestrial > Soil > Desert | place: Antarctica: Dry Valley...
CGACCGTTCCGCTCACGTCCGGGAAGCTCTGCTCCCAGAGCGGGTCCTGGATCACGACCGGGACGATCTCGAAGCGGCGCTCGAGCGCCCACAGCCAGTCGTCCCGGGCCGGTTGCTCGAGGAAGTCGGAGAGAACGAAGACGAACGTGCCGGAGGGCAGGTCGCGGCGCTGCTCGACGAGGTGGCGGAGGCCGCGAGTGAGCGTGTCCTCCGGTGCGCCGAAGGAGCGCTCCAGCTCGAGCCGCCCGAGCTCGCGCTCGCTTCTCGGAGGACGCCAGAAGATGCCCCCCTCCGCTTCGTCGAGGTACCCGAGCAGGCCGCGCGCGGCGACGGCGCTGTCGCCGATCAGCTGAACGGCGTGCCGGATCGCCTCCGGCTTTCGCAACCATGGCCAACGCTCGGGGAAGAGCGCCATCGACGGGCGCCGGTCGCAGAGAACGACGACGCGTGGCGCCTCCTCAGCGAAGTGCTCGCGAACGACGAACTCGTCGCTCCCGCGGGCGACCGAGAGCCGCGCCGACGCCTTCCAGTCGATCCGGTCGATGTCGTCACCGGGCTCGTACGGTCGCGAACCCGCGACGTCCGAGCCGGCTCCCCGGCGGGCGCTGTGCAAGCCTCCGAAGGGAAGCCCGAGCACCCGCCGGCGCGGGATCAGGGGAAAGGTGACACCGCTCACCTAGGAGACGGCGACAGCCTCGACCTCGAACTCGACCCCGGGCCGCGGAGCGAGCTCGAGACACTGCTCACGGAACCGAACCGCGGCCTCCTCCCAGCCCACCTCGCGCGCGGTGGCGACGAAGCTCGGCGTGAACACGATCCGATGCATGACAACCGGCAAGAGGAGATGCTCGAGATCGCCCGGAAGCACGAAGTCGCGCCCCGACAGGAGTGCCCACGCCCGCGCGGCCCGCTCCAACGCGAGGCTTCCCCGGACGGAGGCGCCGATCGCGACCCCCTCGGCTTCCCGCGTCGCCCGCACGAGCTGGATCGCCCAGCGCCTGAGCAGAGGATCGACGTAGACCCTCTTGACCGCCGCGCGAACCTCGTCGACGTCCTTCAAGCTCACAACCGGTCCGAGCAGTCGCAGCGGATGGACATCGATCTGCTCCTCGACGATCCGCAACTCGCCGTCCTCGTCCGGATAGCCGAGCGCCGTCCGCAGGAAGAAGCGATCGAGCTGCGCCTCGGGGAGCGGGAAGGTTCCCTCCTGCTCGATCGGGTTCTCGGTCGCGAGCACGAGAAAAGGCTCGGGAAGCTGCCTCGTGACCCCGTCGATCGTGACCTGCTGCTCCGCCATCCCCTCGAGCAGCGCCGACTGCGTCTTCGGCATCGCCCGGTTGATCTCGTCGACGAGGACGACGTTCGCGAAGATCGGCCCCGGGCGAAACTCGAAGTCGCGCTCGCGCTGGTTGAAGATCGAGAGCCCGGTGACGTCCGTCGGCTGCAGGTCGGGTGTGCACTGGACGCGAGCGAAGGAGGCGTCCTCGACGCTTCCGGCGATCGCACGGGCGAGCACGGTCTTGGCGGTGCCGGGGACGTCCTCGAGCAGGACGTGGCCGCCGCAGACGAGTGCCGAGAGGACGAGCCTGATCTCGTCCGTCTTGCCGTGGACGACGGTCTCGACGTTGGCCAGCAGGCGGCTTGCGAGCTCTACCTCGCGAATCGTTCCGTCGCTACTCATGTGGTGAGCGTGTGGCTCGTGGCGGCGAGGTAGCAGGGACCGGATTGAGAGCGGGGGAAGACGGCGCGGATCGGACTCCCCTTCGGGAGTGCCACTCTGAACGTTGCCAGTGCGGTGCCGCCAGAGTCCTCCGTCAGCACCACGGACTTGACTGCCCGCCACGTGCCCAGACGACGATCGAAGCGCTGAATGAAGACCCGCTTGCGCCAGACCGATCGCCCGAAGACACGGACCTCGAAGCGTCCCGCAGATCGCCTCTGGATACCAACGTACGCACGCTTTCGCACCAGGACCTCGGCGCTCGTCTCGTCGTTCCAGACGGCGCGAAGGGTGGTCGTAATCTGCTGCTGCCAGTACCACGTTGACCATCCACCGCCTTCCTCGGTTACCGCCCCACCGACCACGCGGAAGAAGTCGAGCCCGCAATCCTTGGCCTGGATCTTCACGTCCTCGCCCGCCCGGCCACTACTCACCGATCCGGACACCGTGGGGCCACGGCTCGAGACGATCGTTGGCTGAACCCGAATGGTCACGCGATCGGCGGCTACGGCCAGTCGACCCAGCTGGCTGTCCGCAGCAGCAAGCGCCTGTGAGGACGGCTCGCGCTCGCCGAAGTAGATACGAGCGTCGACGTTGTAGCCACGGATGCCAGCGAGCAGGCGGTATCGAGAGAGGCGACGCAGAGGCGAGGCTTCGTTCGTGGCCGCAAGGCGCTCCGCATGCTGGAGCCGAAGCGGCGATCGGCGAGCCGGATAGTCGTCGTCCTCGTTCGGATCCCCACGCGGACTGAACGTCGCGAAGATCAGCACCCCGCGAGCAGGGAGCGATCTGAGCGTCGCCAGCGGCGGCGTGCCCCCGAGCCCGTCCCTCAGGTCGATCGGAACGTTTGCGGCGATCGCTCTCGCCTTGCCCGCCTCGTCGAGCGTCCCCGACTGCATGACATTCCAGTTCTTTTCGGGAAGAAACCCGAACCCGACGAAGGTCACACCGGCGCTCCCGCTGGGGGTGAGCGAGCTGCCGAGGCCAAAGCCGAGCGCGCTGCCGACGAGGAGCATCAGCGAGCCGATCGCCAAGCTCCAGCGGAGCTTCGGCCGCCGGGCAGTAACCGCGCGATCGCCCTGAGCCGTTGCTTCGGTCGTGTCACGACGAGCGAGGTCGATTCGCTGCCGAAGGAGCTCGCGGGACCGACGCACTCCCTCCTCGTCGGGACCCACCAGCTCACGACCGAGGTTCTTTAGAAGATCGAGCTCATCAGCCATTCTTCCCTCCTGCGTGTCGGAGCTGCACGACGTTCTCGTCGTCAGGATTGAGGGCCCGGCGCAGCTTTCGCCGGGCTCGGTTCAAGCGGGAGCGAACGGTTCCAACCGGGATCCCGAGGACGCCCGCGATCTCCGTGTACTTCAGCTCCCCCCAGACGTAGAGGAGGAGCGCCTCCCGGTCGTACTCGTCGAGCTGCTCGAGTGCCGCCACGAGCTGCTCGGACGAGGCGGCGTCGAGCTCCTCGGCTGTCTCTCCGCCACTCGACGCCGCCCGACTTCCAGCTGCTGCCAACGCCCTGAACTGGCGCCCTTCGCTTCGGTGGTGATGGGCGAGCAGATTGACGGCGATCCCGAGCAGCCACGGAAGCGCGCGCTCCGCTGCCGGGTCGTACGACGATCGGCGCTCGAAGGCGCGGATGAACGTCTCGGCTGCCAGGTCGTCGGCGATCACCCGCCCAACGCGGCGGCTCAGGTAGCCGTAGACGGAGCGGTAGTGGCGGTCGAAGATGATCGTGAAGACGTCGGGCTCCGCCACGGATCGTGCGAAGACCGTGCCATCGTCCGACTGCCGCTCCTCCATCACCTGGTATTTCCCGATCTTCGCGAGTTGGTTCACGCCAAGACCGGCGGTCGAGCTCCCGGTTCACGGTGCGGCTCGACCGGGGCGCGTGGATAGGGTACGCGGCCGTGGTTCGCCGGACCCTCTTCACCTCGGTGGCGCTCGCGCCGCTCGTCATCCTCCTGCACTACGCGCTCGACCTCGACGAGACGGTCGAGTTCGTCCTTTCCGCCGCGGCGTTGATCCCGCTCGCGTGGCTGATCGGCGAGGCGACCGAGCACGCGGCGGAGCACACCGGGCCCGGGATCGGCGGCTTCCTCAACGCGACCTTCGGGAACGCGCCGGAGCTGATCATCGCGCTCCTCGCCGTCAACGCGATGAACTTCGAGGTCGTCCGCGGCTCACTCACCGGCTCGGTGATCGGAAACCTGCTGCTGGTGTTGGGTTTCTCGCTCCTCTTCGGCGGCCGCGGCGAAATCGACCGGCAGTCGAGCTTCCTGGCTTTGGGGATGGTTGGAGTGGCGACCCTGCTCCTGCTGATCCCGTCGATCCCCGGCTGGGACGGCGATCCGGAGCGCTCTTCTCTCGCCGACCTCTCCGTCCCGGTCTCGGTCGCGCTGCTCGTCGCGTACCTGGCCCTGACCTGGTACTCCCTGCGGCGGCACGCCGCCCTCCACATCGCCAGCGACGAGGAGATCGCGGGCTGGTCACTCCGTCTGGCGCTCGTTGTGCTCGCGGTTGCGACGGTGGTCACGGCGCTCGTCGCAGAGATCCTCGTTGCTTCGATCGACAAGTTCGCGACCGATTCGGGGCTCAGCGAGTTCTTTCTCGCCGCTGTCGTGATCGCGATCGTCGGCAACGCGGCCGAGCACGGCGGCGCCGTCGTCGTGGCAGCGCGCGGGAAGATCAAGCTGGCCGTGGAGATCGCTCTCGCGTCGAGTGCGCAAGTCGCGGTGTTCCTCATCCCAGCGGTCGCGCTTCTCGCTCTGCTGATCGAGCCGTTGTCGCTCGCACTCCGCGAGGTCGAGATCATCGCCCTGGCGGTCTCGGTCCTCGTCACCTCTGTGCTCCTCGCCGACGGCCGCACGAGTCGACTGAAAGGCGTGCTGCTGATCGCGGTCTACCTTGGGATCGCGATCGCCTTCTTCCTCTCTGGCGACCGCTCCTGACCGCCGATCCGCTCGAGGTACGGCGGACGGAAGTTGCCGGCATTCCGGTCTTCTTGCCGAGGCTCCGCCGCCGTTCGTCGCCTCCATCTTGTTCCGAGTCGGTAGAGCGGACGAGCACGCGACGACGAGCGGCCTCACCCATCTCGTCGAGCATCTGGCCATGCCCGCGCGAAGCCGGCGGCGCATCGACTTCAACGGCTCAGTGGACAATATTCTCACCTCGTCTGGGCTAGCGGTAGTCGGGACGAAGCCCAGGCGTTCCTCGAAACGACCGTTCGCGCCTTGGCTACCGCTCGGGCGGGTGGAGACCGAGCGCCGGATCCTGCTCGCCGAGGAGGCGACACAGGGGCCGCACCTCGTGGGGCTCGCGTTTGCGCTGCGGTACGGGGCCGTTGACCAAGGCCTGACCAGGTACGAGGAGTACGGATTGCGTCGGGTGTCGGGGGAGGATGTGACGGCGTGGTCGGCAGAGCGATTCACGCGTGGGAACGCAGCCGTCTGGCTTACCGCCCCCGACGCCGAAGCGTTGCTGCTCGAACTTCCCCCGGGCGAACGACGTCTGCCCGCCCGGGCCGAAGTCGATCCGGGAGGTCATCGAGTCGTCGCCGTCGCTCTACCGGGAGGGTCCGCCGGGCACCGTTGCTTTCTCCTTCGAAGCCAAACGCTCTGTGGCCTTCCGAGTCGGCCTGAGCATCCTGACCCACCGGATCCAGGACCGTTTGCGCTTCGAGCTCGGCCTGACATACGACGTCGAGACGTTCTTCATCCCGCTGACGGCCGACCAAGTCCATGTCGTCATCGTCAGCGACGCGACGGATCAGAACGTCCGGCGTGTCTCCGTCGAGATGTTGGGCGCCCTGGAGGCCATGGCGGCGGACGGGCCGTCCGCAGAGGAACTCCAGGACGAGCTGCTTGACACGCGCCGCTACCACTCGGATCCGAGCGAGGTTCCGTCCAAGCTCTTCTACAGTGCGGCGCAGCACCTTCTCGGGGCACCCGACATGTCTGGTCGCGCGATCCTCGCCGTCCAGGAACGTCTCGAGCCTGCAGAGGTTAGGACAGCGATCCACGAGGCCCGGCAGACACTTGTCGCGATCGTGCCGGAAGGCATCGCCGACCTCCCCGGGCTGGCTGCCTATCCGATGTCGGCTCCCCATGCGGTCGAAGGTCGCCGGTTCCGTCCTCCGGGTCTCCGCCTGCGGCGGTCGGCCTCAGAGCCCAACCTCGTCCTCGGCGAGACTGGCGTCACGTTGGTCCTCGACGACGTGCGCTCTACCGTCGCATTCGACGAGTGCGTTGTCGCGCTGCGATATCCGGACGGCTCGCGCACCCTGTTGAGCACGAGCGGCTTCTTCGTGGGCGTCGATCCGAGGGCGTGGAAGGACGGTAACGAGGCCGTGGCGGCGATCGACGCCGCCGTGCCCGAGGAGCTCGTCGTGCTCATGGAACCCGCGCTCTCCGAGCGCACCGACGCTCTCGAGCAGATCGCACCGAGAGGTTGACTCGCCGCTGGGTCGTCGACGAGGAGCTCCGGCTCCTCCCCGAGCGTCTCGAGTATGACGAGCAGGTGGTGACCCTGTGCGAGGCAATGAAGGGACTGCGAGCCGGCCTCCTTGTGGCCACGACCAGACGCGTCATCTTCTTCGCCCGAATCCGCGGCGAGACGTGGCTCGAGTTCGACTACGAGACGATCAGCCGCGTCGAGGGGAAGGCGAGCCTGATCGACTCCACCGTCACGCTCGAGGCGCGCGGCGAAGAGATCACCTTCAGCGGGATCGCACCGCGAGAACGAGCGCCGGAGCTCGCGAGCGCGGTCGAGGACCGGCTGCCACGCTAGAAGGTCGACGCCGCTCGCGTGAGCGGGTAGGTCGCGAAGTAGAGCTTCTCGATCGAGCCGCTCTCATCGCGGATAACGCGAAGAAGCTCGCCCCGCTCGCGGCCCTCGACGGCCCGCCAACGGTCGACGTCGAGCCGCTCGAAGTACGAGGTGTCGCGACCCGCGGCGCCGTCGACGAGCCGTGCCTGGAGCCGGCCTCCGCGCAACGAGAAGACGAGCTCGTGGCCCTCGGACCACCAGCGGCCGAGTAGCTCGGCCAGCTCCGGCGACGGCTCCTCGCCGGGCTGCCACGCGTCGGAACCCTGAGGGCGCGCGGCGATTGCCGCATTCGCGAGCTCGAGCGCGAGTGCCTCCGGTTTGCCGCCTGCGCTCGTATTCGTGAGCACGGCTGCGCCAATGCCGGTCTTCCGGTTGACCACGAGCCCGGCGAGGTGACCGGGCATCGCGCCGCCGTGGCCGACGAAGACGTGCTCCCCGGAGCGGTACAGCTCGAGCCCCGTGCCCCACGCGAGCGACCAGCCGTCGTGGTCGACCATCGTGCGCACATGCGACATCTCCTCGAGCGTCGAGGCGGCGAGGACGCGGTCGTCTCCGTCGGCGAGGAACGAGCCCCAGCGCGCGAGATCGCGCACTGTCGACCAGAGCTTGCCGAGCGCTCCTGAGCCACCTAGATCCGGCTCGCGCTCGAGCCGGACGGCGTCGGAATACGGCTCGACGAAGTATCCGCGCGCGGCAGGCTCTTCGGCCTCGGGGGTCGTCCGGCCGAGCCCGAGCGGATCGAGTACCCGCTCGCGCAGCGCCTCCTCCCAGATCTTCCCGGTCTTGCGCGCGACGACCTCGCCCAGTAACGCGTAGGCGAGGTTCGAGTAGTGCCACCAGGACCCGGGCGAGACCACTTGCTCCGCCTCTGCGATGCGGGCGACCAGCTCCTCCCGGGTGGGCGCCCGCAGGGTCTCCCAGATCTCGCCCGGCGGCTCACGCTGGAGGCCCGATCCGTGCGCGAGCATGCGGCCGAGCGTGGGCGCGTGGACGCTCTCGGGAACGACCTCCGTGAGCGGGTCGTCGAGGGAGAGCTCGCCTGCGTCCCGAAGCTGCATCACGCAGACGGCGGTGAACGTCTTCGTGATCGAGCCGATGCGGTATTGCGTGTCGGGTGAGGCGGCCTGGCCCCCCTCGACATCGGCGAGGCCTGTGGCCTCCTGCCACAGGATTTCGCCGCGTCGAAAGACCGACGCCGCGATGGAGGGCAGCCTCTGCTCCGACTGCGCCGCACGCAGCCTCCGGCCCAGCTCCTCGTGCAGCGCCTCAGGCGTTGACACTCGACCCGAGCGCAAGGGGGATCAGCTCGATGGCGCGATCGATGTCATCGTCGTCGATGTCGAGATGCGTGACCGCGCGCAGCACACCGGGGTGGATCGTGGCCGAGAGGCCGACGCCGTGCTCGGCCAGCAGCGCACACGCCTCGCCGCTACCGAGCGGGCTCACGTCGACCTGAACGAAGTTGGTCTCGACCCGGTCGGCGTCGACCTGGAGTCCGGTCTCGGCGAGACCGAGCGCAAGGCGCTTCGCTCGGGCATGATCGTCCGCGAGCCGGTCGATGTTGTGGTCGAAGGCGTAGATGCCCGCCGCCGCCACGATGCCGGCCTGGCGGAACGCGCCCCCGAAGAGGTGCTTGAATCGCCGCGCGCGAGCCATCAACTCGCCAGAGCCGGCCAGGAGCGCGCCGAGTGGACACCCGAGGCCCTTCGAAAGACAGATCGTGACGGTGTCGAAGCGGCGCCCGATCGCAGCCGGCTCCGCTCCGCTCGCGATGGCCGCGTTCATGAGCCGCGCGCCGTCCAGGTGGAAGCGCAGCTCGAGCTCGTCACACACCTCACGCAGCAGGTCGACCTCCTCGAGCGGCCAGACGCGCCCGCCCGACGCGTTGTGCGAGTTCTCGACCCAGACGACTCTCGTGCGCGGCGAGTGGATCGCCGGCCTACGGTAGGCGGCTCGTACCTGCTCCGGCGTAAAGCGACCCGCGACACCGGGAAGGCCGCGCGTGACGACGCCGGAGTGGACGGCCGGGCCACCGAGCTCGAAGACGAAGACGTGACAGTTCTCCTCGCCCAGCAGCTCGTCGCCAGGCTCGGTGTGGAGGCGGAGGGCGATCTGATTCGCCATCGTGGCGGTCGGCAGGAAGACGGCCTCCTCCTGGCCGAGCAACACGGCTGCCCGCGCCTCGAGCTCGTTGACAGTCGGATCCTCGCGCTTCTGCTCGTCGCCGCCGACGGCAGCGGCGATCGCCGCGCGCATCCCGGCCGACGGCCGCGTCGCAGTGTCGGAGCGGAGGTCGATCACGGCACGGAGTGTAGGACGGCCTTCTGTAGCCGATGTGCTACACTGGAGTGAATGGCCGATGTCTCCGTGCGGGAGCTTCGAAATAGGACAGCCGAGGTCTTGCGTCGCGTCGAAGCGGGGGAGCGTGTTCGCGTGACTGTCGACCGGAGGCCGGTTGCTGAGTTGATCCCGCTCCCTCGGCGCGCCCCCTGGCTCCCTAGAGCGCGAGTCCTCGACACGCTCGTTCAGGCCGACGCGGGTCTGCGCCACGAGCTCGCACGAGCCCTTCCGGACACGATCGACGAGCTGTGAGAGCTGTTCTCGACACCTCCGTCTTCGTCGCGGACGAGCAAGGACGGCAGCTCGACACGAGCGGGATCCCTGAGGAGGCTGCCGTCTCGGTGGTGACGCTCGCGGAGCTCGAGCTTGGTGTCCACCTCGCCTCGTCGGGGCCTGTCCGCGCGGCACGACTTGCGACGCTGCGCGCCGTTCAGACGAGCTACGAGAGCCTTCGGATCGACGACGCGGTCGCATCGTCCTTCGCCCAGATCGTTGCCAACGCCCGCGCCGAAGGGCGCCGACCGAAGGTACAGGACGCCTGGATCGCCGCTACCGCTCACGCTCACGCCGCTGCCGTGGTCACACAGGACGACGACTTCGACACTTTCGTCGAGATCGACGTCATCCGCGTGTAGCCCACGGCTACCGTGGGGTCTATGGATCTCGCGCTCCTCCACGAGTCGCTGACGAACCGCAGCGAGCCCGACTTCCGCTTTCGACAGGTATGGGAGTGGACGGTCCGAGGCGTCTCGGGCTACGAGGAGATGACCAACGTGCCTCGGAGGCTCCGCCAGGCGCTCGCCGATGAGGTGCCATTTTCGTCCCTAGCGCTCGAAGACGAGGTGCACTCGAGCGACGGGACTGTGAAGGCCCTCTTCCGCACCGCCGACGGCCACCCGGTCGAGGCCGTGCTGATGCGGTATCGCGACGGGCGCCGCTCGGTCTGCGTCTCGTCACAGTCCGGCTGCCCGCTCACGTGCAGCTTCTGCGCGACCGGAGCGATGCGCTTCGGCCGCAACCTGACGGCATCGGAGATCCTCGACCAGGTGCTCCACTTCCGCCGGATCGAGCCGGTGAACCACCTCGTCTACATGGGGATGGGCGAGCCGTTCCTGAACTACGACGAGGTGCTGGCGTCCGCGCGGCGGCTTCCCGACGTGGGGATTACACAGCGCCGCACCACGATCTCGACCGTCGGTTGGCTGCCCGGCCTCACGCGCTTCGTCGACGAGGTGGAAGCGCCGATCCGGCTCGCGCTCTCGATCCATGCAGCCGACCCGCGCCTGCGCTCGCAGATCATGCCCGTGAACGACCGCTTCCCCCTCCCCGACGTGCTCGCGGAGTGCCGGCGCTACTTTGAGCTGCGCCACCGCAGGGTCTTCGTCGAGTACGTGCTGCTGGCGGGCGTGAACGACTCGCCGACGCGCGCGAAGGAGCTGGCGGCGTTGCTCGACCCGCAGGTGTTCAAGGTGAACCTGATCCCGTACAACCCCACAGGCATGTACGAAGGGTCGTCGCGCGACGCGATCGCGGCCTTCAAGGCGGTGCTCGAGCGAGCGCGGATCCCAGCGACGCTGAGGCTTACTCGCGGACGCGACATCGCCGCTGCCTGCGGTCAGCTCGCCGCGACGCGATAGCGGACAGGGCACGGTCTCCGGGTCGCACGCATCCGTATCGGCGTCGGGTTTCCCGCTCGTAGATCAGGCGGAGCTCGGCGCCACGCGCAGGACGCGCGCCGCCCACGACGGCAGCCACCAGTTCCAGCGGCCCATCAGCCGCATGATCGACGGGACGAGCAACGCCCTGATCACCGTGGCGTCGAAGATGACCCCCGCCGCCAGTCCGATCCCGAAGTGCTTGATATCGGTCCCCGGGCTCGTCGAAAGCACGAAGAAGGCGAACATCAGTACGAGCGCTGCGCTCGTCACCAGCTTGCCGGTCCGCGCCAGCCCGAGCGTGATCGCCTGCTTCGTGTCGCCTGTCTCGTCGTAGGCCTCGCGCATGCGGGTGAGCATGAAGACCTCGTAGTCCATCGAGAGCCCGTACAGGAACGCGAAGATCATCAGCGGGATCCAGGAGATGATCGAGTCGGTGGCCGGCACGTTCCAGATCTCCTCCGCCCCGTGGCCCTTCTGGAAGATGAAGACGATGATCCCGTAGGCGGCGCCGAGCGAGACGAGGTTCAGGATCACGGCCTTGAGCGGCAGCAGCACCGACTTGAACGCACGCATCAGCAGCACGTACGTGAGCAGGACGACGAACAGGAGCACGTACAGGAAGTTGCCGTACACGGCGTCGATGAACTCCCGCTCCGACGTCGGGAGTCCGGCGAGCGTCAACTGCGTCCCGCCCAGGTCGCCCTCGAGTTTGGGCAAGACGTCGTCCTTCAAGCGAGTGACCGTCGGCCGTACGTCCCGATTCGAGCCGTCGGTGGTCGCGAACGCCTCGACGAGCGCGAGACCGTCCGCCCGGGCCGGCGGCGGCGCTGCAGCGCCGGCGATCCCCTCGGTCTCGTCGAGCCGGGACGCCACCTGCTCGAGCGTTCGGGCGCTCGCATTGCCCTCGACCACGATTTGGAAGGGCTTGTGCGCGCCTTCCGTGATCCCGCCATCGCGCAGCACCTGAGCCCCCTGGTGCGCGGGCCCACCGCCGGGCAAGTCCTTGGCCTGGGCGTCGGCCGGGTTCAGCTGGACGCCGTAGAAGAGGAGCGCCGCGACAATTGCGAGGCCGGCGGCCGCGACGGGAAGCGGCCGCCGCACGACGAGGTGCGCCCACCGGTTCCAGAAGCCCTTCTCGGGATCGTCGCTGCCCTCGACGAGGCGCTTGGGTAGCACGCGCACGCTGTTGATGCGCGGCCCCAGCGTGTAGAGCAACGCCGGCAGGAGCGTGATCGCCGCCAGCACGGAGACGGCCGGGATCAGCATCCCGCCGATCCCGATCGAGCGGATGAACGGCACCGGCAGGATGATCATGCTGAGCAGCCCGACTGCGACCGTCGAGCCTGAAACGATCACCGAGCGGCCGGCATGCCGCATCGTCTGGACGATCGCCCGGTCGCGGTCGGCGCCGTGCCGGAGCTCCTCACGGAAGCGGAAGATCATCAGCAACGCGTAGTCGATCGCCACTCCGAGCCCGACCAGCGCCACGAGAAACTGGACGACGATCGAGACGTCGGTGATGTACGTCAGCAGCCAGATCAGCGAGAAGGTGTTGAAGATTGATGCGATCGCGATCAGCAGCGGCATCGCGATCGCCGGCAGCGTGCCGAACGTGAAGAGGAGGATCACGAGCGCGCCGAGGCCGCCGATCGTGGCCTCGACGAGCACGCTCACGGGCTCGGTGCCCTCCGCCGTTTCGCTTGACTCGGCGTAGAGCGCGTCGATGCCGGTGACGTAGCCGTCGACTCCCTCCGGCAGGGCGGCGGCGAGCGCCTGCTTCGTCGGCTCGAGATCGGGAGGCTCGATCGAGATCTGCCCCGCGGCGTAGACGTTCGCGAACGTGACCTTGCGGTCGTCCGAGATGTAGACGTCGTCACCCGTGTTGAAGAACGAGCTGACCCGGGAGCCCGGATTCGCGGCAGCCGTCTTCTCGATCGCCTCCTCGACGCCCGGCACCTTCGTCACGTCCCCGTCGGCGCGGAGAGCGATCACGTACGGGAAGAGCTCCCCGTTGCCGAGCTTGGCTAGGGCACGCTGGTCGGCTTCGTAGCCGGAGGCACCCGGGATCGAGAAGTCTTCGAGCCAGCGGTCGGCGACCTGGCCGGCCGAGAAGGCCCCGAAGGCGGTCAGTGCAATCCAGACGCCGATAACGATCCGGCGGTGGTGAACGACGTAGTCGGCGAGGCGCTCCATGCGGAAACGTTACCGTTGGCGTCGGTTACTGGGTGGTGAACGATCTTCGCGGCCGGCCTCCTCGAGAAGGTTGAACGTGCGGCGCATCCACCCGCGCGCCCTGAAGCGCTCCTCGACCGCGTCCTCGAGCAGCCTCGCCCGCCCGAGCAGGACCTGCTTCAGCTCCTCACGCTCGTCCTCGCCGAGCGTCTCGGAGTAGCGGCGAACGGCCTCGGCGAAGGCCTCGCCGCCGTGAGCCTCCGCGAGCTCGTCGACCGTGCGCTCGAGCTCGCTTCGGCTCATGCGCCTTTCTGCACCTCGAGCTGCCGGGCTTCTCCCGCCTCGCCGGAGAGATCGGGATGCTCCTCGAAGCCGTACTTGACGATCGCCCGCTTGGCCGCCTTGACCTCATCGAGCCGACGGACCGGCCGCGAGACGGGGGCCTCGCGCAGCAGCTCCGGATTCTCGGCCGCCTCCCGCGCGATCGCGATCATCGCGTCGGCGAAGGCGTCGAGACGCTCCTTCGGCTCCGTCTCGGTCGGCTCGATCATCAGCGCCTCGGGCACGACGAGCGGGAAGTAGATCGTGGGCGGATGGAAGCCGTAGTCCATCAGCCGCTTCGCGACATCCAACGCCGTGACTCCGTGCTCGCGCTTTAGTTTCCGCGCGGAGACGACGAACTCGTGCATGCAGAGCCGGTCGTAGGGCAGCTCGTAGGTGTCGCGCAGCCGCGCGAGCAGGTAGTTCGCGTTCAGTACCGCCACCTCCGACATCTCCCGCAGCGCCGGGCCATACATGCGGATGTAGGCGTACGAGCGGACGAAGACGCCGAACGGGCCGGTGAAACCGCGCACCTTCCCAATCGACTTTGGACGGTCATGGTCGAGGCGGAAACGATCGCCGTCGCGTACGACGGCCGGCACCGGCAGGAACGGCTCCAGCCTGTCGCGCACGACGATCGGGCCGCCGCCCGGACCGCCGCCCCCGTGCGGCTGGGAGAAGGTCTTGTGCAGGTTGATGTGGACGATGTCGAAGCCCATGTCGCCGGGCCGGGAGATCCCGCAGACCGCGTTCAGGTTCGCACCGTCGTAGTAGAGGAGCGAGCCGGCGTCGTGGAAGATGCTCGCGACCTCGGAGATCGACTCGTCGAACAGCCCGAGCGTGGACGGGTTGGTCAGCATGAGGCCGGCCGTCCGACCGTCCACCTTCGCGCGCAGGTCGTCGAGATCGAGGTTCCCGCGCGCATCCGTCCCGACCTTCGCGAGCTTGTACCCGGCCATCGTCACGCTCGCCGGGTTGGTTCCGTGAGCTGTGTCGGCGGTGATGATCGTGTCGCGCCGCTCACCCTCGCCGCGGTCGGCGAAGTAGGCGCGCATCAGCATCAGGCCCGTCAGCTCCCCCTGCGAGCCGGCCGCGGGCTGCAGCGAGCAGGCGTGCAGCCCCGAGACCTCCTGCAGGATCTCTTGCAGGCGCCACATCAGCTCGAGCGCACCCTGGGCGCCGTCCTCTTCCTGGCAGGGGTGGAGGTCCTTGAAGCCCGGCAGCATCGCCAGCCGCTCGTTCACGCGCGGGTTGTGCTTCATCGTGCAGGAACCGAGCGGGTAGAAGCCGGTGTCGACGCCGAAGTTGCGCGTCGAGAGCTCGGTGAAGTGACGGACGAGCTCCGGCTCGGCGAGCTCGGGCAAGCGCGGCGGCTCCGCGCGACGCAGCTCTTCGGGCGCCTCGACGGATGGCAGCCCGTACCGTGGGAGGGTCGACGCCCGCCGTCCGGACTTGCTCTTCTCATAGACGAGCTTCATGCGCCGACCTCATCGAGAACGTCCGCGAGCCGGTCGATGTCGGCCGGGCTTCGCTTCTCCGTCACGGCGACGAGCAGCACGTCGTCCATTCCCTCGTAGTCCCGTCCGAGCGCGTATCCCGGGTGGACACCGTGCTCGCGCGCGGCCGCGATGACGTCGCGGGCGTTCCCGCGAACGCGGATCGCAAGCTCCTTGAACGTCGCTCGCTGGGCGAACGCCGGCTCGCGGCCGAGCCGTTGCCTCGCATAGGCGCCGAGGGCCATGCACGTCTCCCCCAGCTCGCGGAGGCCGTGCGGCCCCAGCCAGGTCAGGTGCACGAGCCCGGCGAGCGCAAGCAAGGTCTGGTTCGTGGTGATGTTCGAGGTCGCCCTCTCACGTCGGATGTGCTGCTCGCGCGTCTGCAGCGTCAGCACGTAGCCGCGCTCTCCATCCACGTCCGTTGTCTCACCGATGATCCGACCGGGGAGCCGGCGCGTGTACTCGCCCTTCGAGGCCAAAAAACCGTAGTGAGGCCCGGCGTAGGACTGGTAGTTGCCCGCACTCTGCCCTTCTCCGATCGCCATCGCGCAGCCGTAGTTGCCCGGCGCCTCGAGGACGCCCAGCGAGACGGGATCCACGTGGGCGATCGGCAGCGCGCCGGCGTCGTTCGCCGCCGCCGCAAGCTCCGGCGCGGGTTCCAGGCACCCGAAGAAGTTCGGCTGCTGGAAGATCAGCGCCGCCGCGTCTGGCAACGCGGCGGTTAGGAGATCGAGATCCGTGACGCCCTCCCGATGCGGAACCTCCACCACTTCCAATCCGAACCCCACCGCATAGGTCTTCACGACCTGGCGGACCTGCGGATGCAGCGTCTCCGCAAGCACGACCCTCGACCGTCCAGTCGCGTGCTTGGCGACGTAGCAGGCGTCGGCCGCGACGGTCGTGCCGTCGTAGCCGGAAGCGTTCGAGACATCCATGCCCGTGAGCTCGCAGATCGCCGTCTGGTACTCGAAGATCGCCTGCAGGACGCCTTGGGAGAGCTCCGCCTGGTACGGCGTATAGGCAGTCAGGAACTCGCCGCGTTGAAGCACGGCGTCGACGACGGCCGGGACGTAGTGGTCGTAGATGCCGGCTCCGAGGAACGACAGCTCTCTCGTTGTGTCAACGTTTCTCGCGGCGAGCTCCTCGAGGTGACGGACGAGCTCGGGCTCCGAGAGCGCGGGCTCCAGGTCGAGCCGACCCTGGAAGCGGACCGCGGCGGGCACGTCCTGGAAGAGCTCCGCCACCGACGCGACGCCGATCGCCTCGAGCATCTGCTCGCGATCGCCGTCGGTGAGCGACAGCTGGCTCAAGAGTCTTGGAGCAGCTGCTTGTAGGCGTCGACATCGAGCAGCGCCTGGACCTCACTCGGGTCCGACAGGCGGATCCGGAGCAGCCACCCCTCGCCGTAGGGATCGTCGTTCACCGTCTCGGGCGCGTCGACGACGGTCTGGTTCACCTCCAGGATCTCACCCGACAGCGGTGCGATCACGTCCGACACCGCCTTCACCGACTCAACCTCGCCGTAGGACGAATCCTTGGCCACCGTTGCCCCCGGCTGAGGCGCCTCGAAGTAAACGAGCTCGCCGAGCGCGTCCTGCGCAAACCAGGTGATTCCGAGCATCGCCTCGTCGCCCTCCAGCCGGGCCCAGTCGTGTTCCGGGTGGTATTTCAGGTCCTCGGGATAGGTCTCGGCTGCGGCCACTAGGGTGTCTCCTCCTCCGGCTTGTAGATCGGCTTCGGGACGACCGTCGCGCGCCGCTCCCTGCCGCGAACGTCAATCGTGAGCTCGCTGCCAGGCGTCGACCGATCGGTCGGCACGTAGCCGAGTCCGATACCCTTTTCGAGCATTGGACTATGCGTGCCGGAGGTGACCTCGCCGCCCGCTGACTGGTCTAGGCCCAGGATCTCCATTCCCGCGCGCGGGATCGCCTTCTCCTCCATCACGAACGCGACGAGCCTCCTCGTCGGCCCTTCCTGCTTCACCCGCCGCAACGCGGGCGCCCCGGTGAAGTCCTGGTCCAGGGCGCACGTCCACGCGAGCCCCGCCGAGATCGCGTCGGTCTCCGGCGTGATGTCGCTGCCGTGCAACGGGTAGCAGACCTCGAGTCGAAGGGTGTCCCGGGCGCCGAGCCCGCAGGGAACCGCACCGCGGCCGACGACGGCGTCCCACAGCGCCACCCCGTCCTCGGCCGGGCACATCAGCTCGCATCCCTTCTCGCCCGTGTAGCCGGTGCGGTTCACCATCACCTCGATCCCGTCGAGCTCGCCCATCGCGTGCGTGAACTGCCTCGCCTTCGGCAGCCCGAGGCGCTCGATCGCGCGCGGGCCCTGCACCGCGAGCAGGGCATACTCGTCCGACGCGTCGCGCACCTCGGAGCCGCGGATCTCGCGCTCCTTAACCCAGTCGTACGCCGCCCGGCGGTTGCCAGCGTTGACGACGAGGAGGTAGTGGTGCGAACCGACCCGATACGCGATCAGGTCGTCGATGATCCCTCCACTCTCGTTCGTCAGGAGCGTGTACTGCGCGTCCCCGTCCTCGAGGCGATCGAGGTCATTGGACAGCAGCGACTGGAGCAGCTCATGCGCGGTAGGCCCCTCCACATGGATCTCTCCCATGTGGGAGACGTCGAAGACGCCGCAGTCGCTCCGGACAGCACGATGCTCTGCGATCACGCCCTCGTACTGGATGGGCATCTCCCAGCCCGCGAACGGCACCAGCCGCGCTCCGGCGGCGACGTGGCGCTCGTGGAGCGGCGTCCTGGAGAGGGTCTGCACGGCGACTGACTCTAACGACGCCGAAAGCGCGACGCCCCCCAAGCCAGCCTTCGAGGCGAACGCCCGCGTGCGTGCAAGCGAAGAAGGCGTAGCAGTGTCGTCAACCAACCTCCTCGAACTTCGGGAAGAGAGCGCGGCCCTGCTGCACGTTCAACTCGTCGAGCGCCACCGCGATCCGCTCCGCGGCATGTGGCAGGAACGGTGTCAGTTCCCGTGCGATGAGGCGGCAGGTTCCGACGAGCACGGCGAGCACGCTCTCGAGGCGCTCCGACGCATCGGTGTCGCCCGCGCGGGCGGCCTTTGTAAGCTCCCACGGTCGCGTCGCCGAGACGAAGCGGTTGGCTTCTGACACGACCTCCCAGACGGCAGCCGTCGCCGCGCGCAGATCAAAGGTGCCAAGCGCGTTGTCGATCGCCGCCGACAAGTCAGCGCACCGGGCCGACAGCGCCTCCGCTTCGACAAGTTCGATTCCCCCCACACGGATACGTCTGGGCGGGTTGCGGCTGACGAGCGCGATCGTCCGGTTGATGAGGTTGCCGAGACCGTCGGCCAGCTCGTTCGCTCGGGCGGCAAGCAGTTCCTCGCGGAAGTCGGCATCGCCGTTGCGCGGCACGTCTCGCAGGAGCCACCAGCGGAGGCCGTCGGCCCCGAAGCGCTCAACGAGTCGGTTCGGGTCGATCGCGGTGCCGAGCGACTTCGACAGTTTCTGTCCCTCGGCGGTCAGGTAATCGTGGACGAAGATCGTCGTCGGCGGCAGCACCTGCGCGGACAGAAGGATCGCGGGCCAGTAGATCGCATGGAAACGGATGATGCCCTTGCCGATCACGTGTAGCCGGTCGTCGCTTCGCTGCCACCAGTCACGGTAGGCGTCGCCGTCGCTCGCGTAGTCGAGCGCGGTGATGTAGTTGCCGAGCGCGTCGAACCAGACGTAGATGACCTGGGTTGGGTCGCTCGGTACGGGAATCCCCCAGCCGCGCCCACGCTCCTGCGGGCGCGAGATGCTGAAGTCGGTCAGGCCGTTCCTGATGAAGGCGAGCACCTCGTTGCGCCGGTGCTCCGGCTCGATCCGCAGGCGACCGCTCTCGACCAGATCGAGGAGCGCCTCCTGGTATCGGGAAAGCCGGAAGAACCAGTTGCGCTCGACGATCCGCTCCGGCACTTCGCCGTGCTCCGGACAGCGCCCCTCGCCCAGATCGTCAGAAGCCAGGAACGCCTCACAGCCGGAGCAGTAGAGACCCTCGTAGTCACGCTCGTAAAGATCACCCGCCTCAGCGCAGGCACGCCACAGCCGCTCGACGCCGGGGAGATGACGGGGGTCTGTGCTGGTCCGGATGAAGTCGTCGTTCGAAAGTTGAAGCGGCGCGGCAAGATCGGCGAACCGACCCGCCTTCTGCGCCACGAACTCGGCCACCGGCAGACCGGCGGCCACGGCAGCGTCGACATTCTTGAGCGCGTTGTCGTCCGTTCCGCACAAGAACCGAACCGCGTCTCCGCGCTCCCGCCGATGCCGCGCGAGTACGTCGGCCTGCACGAATTCCAGCGCGTGCCCGAGATGCGGGTCGCCATTCACGTACGGGATCGCGGTCGTAATGTAGAAGCGTCGCGTGTGGCTCATCGGTTCCTCCTTACTGACCCCCGCGAGGCCAGCCACCAATGAGCGTGCCGGCCCCACTTCCGATGGGGCCGGTGATCGACGGTCGAGACTAGAGCACGCCGAAAGGCCCTGGAACCAGGGCCATCATCAGGATCTGCGTAGCGTGCTCGAACAGGCTCAGAACATTAGCGCAGGTTGAACGTCAATCCTCCCGGAGGAAGGACGGGATCTCGAGCTCCGTGTCGGAGCTCCGCTCACGCTCCGGCGCTCGGCCCGCCCGCGAGGCGACACCCGTGGTCTCCACGCGGCGTCGACGGTGACGGGCCCCGCCGAAGCCCGTTGCGATCACGGTTACCCGCACCTCTTCGCCGAGCGACTCGTCGATCACAGCGCCGAAGATCACATTCGCGTTGCCGTCAGCCGCGCTCGTCACGACCTCCGCAGCCTCGTTCACCTCGAACAGTCCGAGTTCCGAGCCGCCGGTGATGTTGAGCAGGATCCCAGTTGCCCCGTCGACCGACTGCTCGAGGAGCGGCGAGGAGACCGCGGTGCGCGCCGCCTCGGCGGCGCGATTCTCGCCCGAGGCGGCGCCGATGCCCATCAGCGCCGAGCCCGCGTCGCGCATGATCGTGCGGACGTCGGCAAAGTCGAGGTTGACGATGCCCGGGACGGTGATCAGATCGGTGATGCCCTGCACGCCCTGACGGAGGATGTCGTCGGCGATCCGAAACGCCTCAGTCATCGGAGTCCGCTTCTCGACGACCTGTAAGAGCCGGTCGTTCTCGATCACGATCAGCGTGTCGACGCGGTCTCGCAGGTTCTGGATTCCCTCCTCGGCCTGGTCGGCGCGCCTGCGTCCCTCGAAAGCGAACGGCTTCGTGACGACTCCCACCGTCAGTGCCTCCAGCTCCCGGCCGAGCTCCGCCACGATCGGCGCCCCGCCGGTCCCGGTGCCGCCACCCTCGCCGGCCGTGACAAAGATCATGTCCGCGCCCTTCAGCGCCTCCTTCAGCTCGTCACGGCTCTCCTGGGCGGCCGCCTGTCCGACCGCCGGATCGGCGCCTGCCCCCAAGCCGCGGGTCGCCTTCGAGCCGATGTGGATCTTCACGTCTGCCTCGGCCATCAGAAGGGCCTGCGCGTCCGTATTCACAGCGATGAACTCGACGCCGCTGAGCCCCGCGTCGACCATCCGGTTCACGGCGTTCGTGCCGCCGCCGCCGACGCCGACGACCTTGATCACTGCCAGGTAATTGCCGGATGCGTCTCTCATCGCGCGCTCTCTTCCGTTAGATCTCGACCCGCCTCGACCTGAAGCTCGGGTCGAGCATTTGGCTCGGATCGTACCTTTCCGTGCAGAGGGTACGTTTCCTCGTTCCGGCTGTCAACGCCAAGTCTCAAGGCACGGTCGAGACCGAGGTCTCAACCTCAACTTCAGAGTTGAGACTCGCACCGGCGACCGGACGCGCTGGGACGCTGAGGTCGAGGTAGCGCTCCTCGGCAGTCAAGCGTGGCAGGATCCGCCGTGCGAGCTCGAGCTTGAGGGCGCTGTCGGAGTGGTCGCCGAGACGCACTTCGGCCCCGGAGCGGAGTACGAGCGTGAGGTCGTTCTCCGCATGGCGGACGGTCGCCACGCGTGCCGGCAGTGGCGCCCGCACAAGCGGAGCGATCGCGCGGACGACATTCCGGACGCTAGCAGGAACTCTCTCTCCGACGGGCAACGAGACCTCGCGCGTCAACCAGATCCGGGGCAGCCGCGGCCGGTCACCGAGCTCGAGCGGTCTGATCACGCGCCCGCTCGCGGCAACCAACCACGAGTTCTTGCCCTGCCGGAGGACGGCGACGGGCCGCTCCGGCACGACGATCGCACGGAGGGTGTGCGGGAAAGCGCGATCGAACTTCACCGAGGCGACCGCGGGAATGCCCTCCACGAGTGCCCGCAGCCGTGGGAGGTCCAGCCCGAGCAGGCTCTCGCCTTGCGTGAGTGCGAGGACCTTCGCCACCTCCTTCTCGACATGCACCGGCGGTCCCTCGACGGCAACCTCCTCGACCGCGAATGCGGACGTGCCTCGTGCGGCCGCGTAGGCGCCACAGCCGAGGAGCAGGATCGCGAGGCCGGCGAGCACTGAGCGGCCGGAGGGGACGAAGCGGTTGAGCTCGAGGCGACCGTCAGCTCGGCTGCTGCGCGGAAGCGGGACGACAGCGCTTGCCACGCGCACTCGCTGGCGCGAGCCTCCCCGCGGTCGACGTCCTCCGGCCACGATGGCGACTTCGCCGTTTGCCCGGCCCTTCCTACTCGACCGCGATCGGCCCGAGCAGCTCGACCTCACGCTCGAGCACGACGCCGAACTGCACGCGCGCCCGCCGTCGCGCCTCGGCCATGAGAGCGAGGGCGTCCGCAGACGTCGCCCCGCCGGCGTTCTCGATGAAGTTGGCGTGCTTCGGCGAGATCACAGCGCCTCCGATTCGGTGGCCCTTCAGCCCGCACTCCTCGAGCATCCGTCCCGCACCGAGCTCGTGCTGCGGATTCTTGAAGACGCTGCCAAAGGTGCGCTTGTTCGTCGGCTGCGTGGCCTTGCGC
>Ga0136621_1000221_pt1 | contig 21331 bp, 16 predicted proteins | sample AntDryUQ445A2306_FD_104673 | JGI IMG/M metagenome (GOLD analysis project Ga0136621, IMG submission 104673) | Polar desert sand microbial communities from Dry Valleys, Antarctica - metaG UQ445A (23.06) | ecosystem: Environmental > Terrestrial > Soil > Desert | place: Antarctica: Dry Valley...
CGGATCTGCTCGGCGATCGCGCCGAGATCCCGCTCTCCGTTGACGGCGAGGAGGATGCGCCACTGCTCGGCAGAGAGGCGCACCTCGCCATTGGCCGCGGCACGGTCCGAAAGCGCGAAGCCCATCCGATCGTCGGGGATCAGCTCGCGATCCGCGACGATCCGATCGCGTTGGACGACGGCGCGGTCGAGCAGCTGGTTGAGGTCACCGGTGAGGTTCGCGTCCGGCGGGTCTGCCCACGGCACGAACTCGAACTCGCCATCCGCCAGCGCGAACACGGCCCCGAGCGCGGGATCGCTCGTATCGTCGCCGCTCAGCGCCGAGACGAGGCGGCCGTCCGCGAAGCCGAGCGTGCCGGATTCGCCGCCGCTGCGGATCTCGAGCTGTCCGGTCTTCGCCGTGGCCGCGATGAGCTGGACGATCGTCTCCAGAGGAAACGACGAGAGGGATCCTCGGAGCGTCACTGCAGGGCTTCCTCGGTCGCGCGATCGAACACGTGCAGCTTACGCGTGTCGAACCCGAGACGGATCGGCGCTCCGGGCTGCGTCTGCGTGTCCGTCGAGACGCGCGCGACGAACGGGGAATCCCCCGCGGCCCGCAGGTGAAGCTGGAACTCGTTGCCGAGGAACTCGACCACCTCGACGTTCGCCTCGACCGGCAGGTGGCCAGCGCTCCCGGCGGAGCCGTGGGTGGAAAGATCGTCGATGTCCTCAGGACGTACGCCCACGATCACGTCCCGTCCCGTCGCGCGCGCAGCGGACGCAGCGAGAGGGGCGCGGAAGAACGCGGCTTCCGCGTACGTGGTGCCGTTGTCCTGCACGAGCTTCCCGGGGAAGAAGTTCATCGCGGGCGAGCCGATGAACCCGGCGACGAAGAGATTCGCCGGTCGCTCGTGCAGCGCCTGCGGCGAGTCGAGCTGCTGAAGGAGACCGTCCTTCATGACGGCGATGCGATCGCCCATCGTCATCGCCTCGACCTGGTCGTGGGTGACGTAGACCGTTGTCGTGCGGATGCGCTGATGCAGCTTCTGCAGCTCGGCGCGGGTCTGGACCCGTAGCGCGGCATCGAGGTTCGAGAGCGGCTCATCCATCAGGAAGACCTTCGGCTCGCGCGCGATCGCGCGGCCGACGGCCACGCGCTGGCGCTGCCCACCGGAGAGCTCCTTCGGCTTGCGCTGCAGGAGGTGCCTGATGCCAAGGACCTCACCCACCTCCCCAACGCGTCGGTCGATCTCGGCCTTCGGCGTGCCGCGCAGCTTCAGCCCGAACGCGAGGTTGTCATAGACGCTCATGTGCGGGTAGAGGGCGTAGTTCTGGAACACCATCGCGATGTCCCGATCCTTCGGCGGGACGTCGTTCACGACGCGTTCGCCGATGCGGATGTCGCCGCTGGTCTGCTCCTCGAGCCCGGCGACCATGCGCAGGGCGGTGGTCTTCCCGCAGCCGGACGGTCCGACGAGCACCAGGAACTCGCCGTCGTGGACCTCGAAGGTCAGCTCGTTGACCGCGACGACATCGCCGAATCGCTTCGAGACGCGGTCGAATGTGACGGTAGCCATGACGACGAGAGTATGTCACCAGAGGCCAGGTCATGGCTGGTCCACAAGCAGCCGCGTGAGCGCGGGACGCGGATGGTCGAAGGGATCGAGGCGCACCCGCGCGACGGTAAGGGCGTCCTCGCGCGAGGCCGCGGCCACGGCGATCACCCGGGCGAGGACACGCACTCGGAACGCCACCGCGTCATCGGGAGGATCGAGCCGCACGACGATCCGGCGCTCGACACCGCTCTGGACCGCCGGCGCATCCTCGGTCTGGATCTGGCGTGGCCGGCCGACGTCGCGCGTGTACCACGCGATCCGGACGAATCCCTCGCTGATCGCCGGGTCGCTGACGGCGAGGTCCAGCGCGACGCTCGCCCCGCTGCGCCCGATCCGGATGAGCTGGCTCTCGAGACCCCAGGCACGACCGGCCGGGACGCCGAACACCAGCTCGTCGCCGGCGACCTGCAGCGGCGCCCGCGGCGTCGTGCGGCGGAAGCGGACGTCGTCGTCGGCGGCCGCCGGGCCCGCCGCGGCGAGGAGCAGGGCGATCGCGAGAGCGAGCCTGCGCACCGCGCCATTGAACAGGAGCGACACGCGCCGTTGGTGTCGGCATTTCGGATGACACACGGTCGCACGTTGTGAGGACATGTGGGCGCACGGCCGCTCCGCGGCCGACCCGCCGCCGCGGCGCGTCCCACGAGGCACGACGCGCGATGCGACGAAGAGCCTATGCGAGCGTGATGAGCCAGCTCCCGATCTCGTACGGCGCGAGCGTCGCGATCGCGCCGTCGCCAACCAGCTCGAGCGGCGCGGCGGTGCGAATGACCTCGAGCCCCGTGTTGCCCAATCCCGATTCGCCCTCGCGCAGATCGACCGTCCGCGCGGTCGCGATAGGTCTACCGAACCGGAGCGTCGCTGCCGCCGTGCCACGTCCCGGGTTCAGCAGACGGACGAGCACCGAGTCGTCGGGGCCGGCCCGGAGCGCGCTGAGCTGGACGCATGCGTCGCCGCCGAGATGGAAGAGTGTCCGGCCCGTCGCGAGCGTCGGCGCAGGTGACCCGGTGGGACCACGACGCGGCGCGACCGGCGGAGCGGGCCGTGGTCGGTCGGCAGAGGGCTCGACCCGGCCGAGCGGAACGGGCGGCGAAAGGAACTCGCGGACGACGCGCGCGGCCGCGGCCACGCCGGCGTCGCGCCCGAGGGGCACGACGCAGTAGCGCGCGACGACCTCGCCGGGGAGCTGCGCGCTCGGCGTCTCGATCGCCGGGCCCGCGTGGCCGCGCCGCTCCGGCAGATCCCCGCGCGAGAGCCAGCCGACGCTCCGGAATAACGTGATCGCGATGGTGCCGCCGTCGTCGAGCACGGCGTACTCGCGCAGCCCATCGAGACCCACCGCCAGGCCATGCGTCGCGCCCTGGACCGCGACGATCTCATGCGCGGCGCGGGTCTCCGTCGGGGGCTCGATCCACCCACGGGTCGGGGGGATCCTGTTCAGACGCGTGAGCCAGGCGAAGGCCGCTCCGGCGACGTGATCCAGAGTCTTCGTCGTCGTCTCGCAAAGTGCCCGCAGCCTGTGGTCGCGCGCGGCGTTCGCGACGCGCACGGTCACGTCGACGCGGTGCGCGCCGGCGTCGAGGGCGACGAGCACCGTGGCGGGGCACGACACCAGGTCGGGCAGGCGCGCGAGCCGGTCCTCGCGGAGCGTCGCGGGGAGCTCGAGCGGCAGCTGGACCGTCGCGGTCGCCCGGTCGCCATGCACGAGTGCCGCCACCCGCCCCACCAGACCCGCGGCCCGCACCGTCGGGCCCGCGAACGAATAGGAGTACTCGTCGCCACGGTCGCCGTCGTCGACGAGCACGTTCTGCCTGCCCGTGCGCTCGCCGGTCGATCGGTCGGTGATCGTGAAGCTGCCGTCGGCCGCCACCTCGACCCGAAGATGCTCGTTCTCGAGGACACCCTCAGGTGTGGCCGTGGGCGCAGGCCCCCCGGGGCGGGCCAAACTCACGAGTCCCAGGCCGGCCGAGCGCACGCGCCGCGGGACACCGTCAACGTCGACGACGGCGTCGCGACCCCAGGGGATCGGCTCGTACGCCAGTGGCCCGGCATCCTCTCCCGCGAGGTCGCGCGCGAGCCTCGCGGCGAGCGCCGAGCCGTCGTCGAGCACGTGGGTGAATCGCGGGGCCATGTCGAGATCGTGGACCGCATCGATGGAGCAGCCACAGATCGAGTCGTGAGGATGGTTCTCGAGCAGCACGCGCCACAGCGAGCGCAGCTCCGCTCTCGCGCCGCCGCCGGTGAGCGCGTCGAGCGGCTCGCAGCGCTCGAGCAGCAGACGCTCGCAACGCGCGTTCTGCTGCTTGATCCACACACGGGTGGCATTGACGCCGCGCAGGATCGGCCGGTAGCGGCCCGCCACCATCTCGCCGGCGAGGAGTCCCTTGGGCGACGGGAGCGCCGCGACGAACTCCTCGAGGCTCGCGATCCTGGTGTCGAGCCGCGGCAGCACCCTCCGCCCGGCGGCGAGCGCCTCAGGGAGCCGCTCATACGGCTCCGTGTGATCGTCGCCGACCATGAAGAGCAGCGCGTTCCCCGTGGCGTAGCCGCTCAGGCTGTCGACGATCCGCGGCAGGACGCGCCGCACCCGGCGCCGCAGTGCCGCGGGCGTCTCATCACCCGGACCGACCAGCGGAAGGGCGTTGGCATAGTGCGCGACCTGGTGCGACGCCAGCACCCGATCACCGGACGGTGCTTCCCAGCGAAACTCGCTGCCGAGCTCTTCCCCCTCGTGCCCGACGCCACGTGCAAAGACGTAGCTCGTGTAGCCGAACCCGCGGAGAAGCTGCGGCATCTGCGCGGGATGACCGAACGGATCGGCGACGTAGCCGACACGCATCGCGCGCCCAAGACCGCCCGAGACGCGGAGTCCCTCCTGGAGGTTGCGGACCAGGGATTCCCCCGATACGAGCAGCAGATCCGCCAGCACGTACCACGGCCCGATGAGGAGACGATCCTCGCGCACCAGCTTCTCGATCCGAGGGCGATCGTGCGGCCGGACAGCGAGGTGGTCCTCGAGGGCGATCGTCTGGCCGTCGAACGTGAACGAGCGGAAGTGCGGATCGCTCTCGAGCAGTGCCAGGAGCTTCGTCACCATCGGGACAAGGCGCGCGCGGTAGCCCTCGAAGCGCTCATACCACTCGCGGTCCCAGTGCGTGTGCGGCACGACGAACGCGCGCCAGCGGACCTGCCGGCGGATGCGCGTCACGATCGCGGCGGCGGCGAGCCCGCCCGCCGCGCCCACGAGCGCGCCCCCGGTGACGTCGAGCGGGTAATGGACGCCCACCGCGACGCGCGCGAGCGCGATCCCGGCAGCGATGAGGATCGCGGGCGCACGGAGCCGCGGGTACATCTGGCCGAGCGCGACGGCCGCCCCCATGGCGAGCGCGGCGTCTCCCGACGGGAACGAGTACGACTCTGGATCGAACTGCAGGCGCGGCGGCGCGTCCGGGATCGCGATGAACGGGCGCGGCCGCCGGAACACGAGCTTCAGCAGCTCGGCGACCGCCCAGGGCACCGCCATGCCGACGAGCACGGTGAGCGCGGCCCACAGGCCACGCCGGCCGAGGCCGCGACCGCGGAGCACGCCGTACGACGCGAAGTACCAGATGAGTCCGTTGAAGTTCGCGACCACGAGCGCGAGCGCGAGCACCGCGGTGACCTCGTTGCGGGACGTGTTGATACCGAGGTAGAGCTCGCGGTCGAGGCGGAGGACCGCCTCGAGGAGATCGGTCACCGGCGGCGCACGTGCCGCCACACGAAGATGCCGACTCCGGCAAGGAGGAGCCCGGCGACGAGGTAATCGAGGCCCCGGAGGCTGTGCTTCAGGTCGAGCCAGTGGTCGCCGAGGACCAGACCGCCCCAGACGAGGAGCATGACCCAGGGGATCGCGCCGAGCACCGAGAACAGCGTGAACCGCCACAGCGGCATGCGAGCGATGCCGGCGGGGACGGAGATGAAGGTGCGAACGATCGGGAGCATGCGCGAGAAGAACACCGTCGCGTCGCCCCAGCGCCGGAACCAGCGGTCGGCGACGTCCAGATCGTGCGTGCTGATGAGGACGTACCGTCCGTACCGCTCGAGGAACGGCCGCCCGCCGAATGCGCCGACGGCGTACGCGACGAGCGACCCCGCCGTGTTGCCGATGACGCCCGCGACCACCGCGCCCCAATACGTCCAGGTCGCGCCGGTCAAAGGCTCGACCACGCCGCGCGAGACGACCCACCCGGCGAACGGCAGGATGAGCTCGCTGGGCAGCGGGATCGCGGCACTCTCGATCGCCATCGCGACGGCGACGCCGACGTAGCCGAATCTCGCGTAGAGCCCTTCGAGGAACGGGATGACGATGACCTCGAGCGCCTCGAGCACGTGTGCGTATCATCGAGCATCCGCGCAACTCGCGATGGGCCTGGTCATGCAAGGAAGGTCCCTCTGCCGATGAGCACAGCGTCAGCGCTCGACGAGCGCATGCACGACGGGATCCGGCGGATCGGGACGGCCGATGTGGTCGTGGGGATCCCGAGCTTCCGCAACGCCGCGACGATCGGACACGTCGCGCGGGCCGTCGCGTCCGGACTGCTTGGCGGCTTCCCTCATCTGAAGGCGGTCATCGTGAGCTCCGACGGCGGCTCCGACGACGGGACGACCCAGGTCGTCCTGGACACGGTGCGCGATGTGCCCGTCATCGCGGGCTCCTACCGCGGACTGCCCGGCAAGGGCTCCGCCCTCCGCGCCATCTTCGAGTGCACATCCGGACTGGGCGCGCGGGCCGGGGCGGTCGTGGACAGTGACCTTCGCAGCATCACGCCGCAGTGGGTGCAGCGGCTTCTCGGTCCGGTGCTGGACGGGACGGTGGACTACGTGACCCCGCTGTACGCGCGGCACAAGCACGATGGCACGATCACCAACACGATCGCGTATCCGCTCACGCGAGCGCTCTACGGCGTGCGCGTCCGCCAGCCGATCGGCGGCGAGTTCGGGTTCTCGGGAGAGCTTGCGCGCCGGTTCGTCGAGTCCGGCGACTGGCGTGGGCACATCGCGCGGTTCGGCATCGACATCCATATGACCACGACGGCGCTTGTCTCGGGCGCTCGGATCGCGCAGGCGTTCCTCGGCGCCAAGATCCACGATCCGAAGGACCCGGGGTCGGACCTCGCACCCATGTTCACGCAGGTGGTCGCCACCCTGTTCGACCTCGCCGGGCGCAACGCGGCGCGCTGGCGGGATGTCACCCGATCGCGCGGCGCGCCGGTGGTGGGTGACGTCGAGCCCGTCGAGCCCGAGGTCGTGAACGCGAGCACCGGGACCCTCCGCGCGAAGCACGCCGCCGGGAGCGACGAGCACGGCGCGGTGTGGGATGAGGTGCTCGGTCGAGCTCCCGACGCCCTCGACGCCCGCGAGTGGGCTCGGATCGTTTACGCGTTCCTCGCGGCTGCGGTGCGGGATCCGGCCCGCCGTGATCGCCTCGTGCAGGCCCTGGTGCCCCTGTACTTCGGGCGCGTCGCGCGATTTATCGATGACGCCGCCGACCTCTCCACGACCGAGTCGGAGCGTCTCGTCGAAGACCAGGCCGCCGCCTTCGAGGAAGAGAAGGGTTCGCTCCGCGAGCGGCTCGCGTAGTGACGGTTTCCATGAAGGAGGATGCCCTCGTCCTCGTGACCGAGGACGACGGCAGCCTCCCGGTCGGGACCGCGACCCGCCTCGGCCTCTATTACCACGACACGCAGTTCCTCTCCGGGTTCGCTTTGCGCATCAACGGCACCGCCCCCATCCTGCTCTCCTCGAACACCGAGCAGAACTACGTCGGCGCGTTCCAGCTGACGAACGCCGCCACGACGCTGCCCGCGGGAACGATGCTGCCGGCGCAATCCGTGTCGATCCGCCGCACGCGATTCCTCGCCGACGGGTGGCGCGAGCGCATTGGCATCCTGAACTGCAACGCCAAGCCGGTCACGCTCCACGTCGAGCTGGAGGTCGACGCCACCTTCCTCGACATGTTCGCCGTGCGCGCGGCGGCGGTGACCGGCAACGATCCGGCGTACTGGGATCGCTACCGGACCCACCCGCGGGTCGGATCCGAGGTGCAGTGCGAGTCGATCGATGGCGGCCTGCGCCTCTCGCGCCTCGGCCGCGACGGGGTCCGCCGCACGACGGACGTGACGACCCACCCCGCCGCCGACGCGAACCTGGGACGGACGCTCGTGTACGAGCGGAGCCTCGCGCCCCAGGCGCTGTTCACCGTCGAGCTGTCCGTCGTTCCGCGCGAGGATGGTGCTGGTCAGGAGCCGTCACCGGCCGGTTTTGACGAGGCGCTCGATGCCTTGAACGCGCGATACCGCCGGTTCCTGCGCTCCTGCACGCGGTACACCACGAGCTCGGAGTCGCTCGACGACACGCTCATCGCGCGCAGCGCGCTGGACCTTCGCGCACTCGTTGACTTCGAGGACACCGGCCCTTTCCTCACCGCGGGGATCCCCTGGTACGCGGTGCCGTTCGGCCGTGACGGGCTCATTGCGGCGTACCAGACGCTCGGGTGGAACCCGGATCTCGCGCGCGGCACGCTGCGCCTCCTCGCCCGCCACCAGGGGAAAGCGACCGACGCGTACACCGACGAGGAGCCGGGCAAGATCTTCCACGAGCTGCGCCGCGGGGAGCTGGCCCGCCTCGGCGAGATCCCGCATCGGCCGTACTACGGCACCGTCGACGCGACGCCGCTCTTCGCGCTCGTTTTCGCGGAGTCGGTGAAGTGGACCGCGGACCGCGCGCTCTGGCGCGAGCTCCTCCCCGCCGCGGAGCGCGCGTTGACCTGGTGCGACACGCTGGGCGATCTCGACGGCGACGGGTATGTGGAGTACGGCTCGCGAGGGACCGAGCTGCGCAACCAGGGCTGGAAGGACTCCGCCGCGTCGCTCTGCGGCACCGATGGCCGGTGGACGTCGTTGCCGGCGGCACTGGTCGAGGTCCAGGCGTACGTGTACGCGGCGAAGCAGGGCCTCGCCGACCTCTACGCCGCTGATGGCGACCTCGCCCGCGCTGACGTCCTGCGCGGTCAGGCGCGGGAGCTCCGCGAGCAGTTCGAGCGCGACTTCTGGATGGAGGGCGAGAGCTGCTACGCGCAGGCGCTCGACGGCTCGAAGCAGCAGGTCCCGGCCGTGACGAGCAACGCCGGCCACGCACTCTGGGCGGGGATCGCGAGTCCAGAGCGCGGGCGACGGGTCGCGACGCGGCTGCTGTCCCCGGACATGTTCACCGGCTGGGGCATCCGGACACTCTCGTCGGAGTACCCGACGTACAACCCGATGAGCTACCACAACGGCTCGGTGTGGCCGCATGACAACTCCCTCATCGCGCACGGGTTCGCGCGGTACGGCCTGCGCGACGAGGCCGCGGCGATCGTCGCGGGTCTTTTCGAGGCCGGCAAGCGGTACCCGGACGCACGCGTGCCCGAGCTGTTCTGCGGGTTCGCGCGAGACCTGCGCTTCTCGTCCCGGCCGGCGGACTACCTCGTGTCCTGCATCCCGCAGGCATGGTCCGCCGGGATGAGCTTCCTCTGCCTCCGCGCGCTTCTCGGCATGGAGCCCGATCTCGAACGCAGGCGGCTGGTGGTCGATCCCGTGCTCCCGTCGTGGCTTTCGCGGATCGGCGTCGAGGACCTCGAGGTCCACGACGCGAATCTCTCGTTCTCGGTGCGGCGCGGCGCGAAGGGCATCCTGGTCACCGGCGGAGGCGACCGCATCGAGCACCGGGTGCGAGCGGCGGCATCGTGACGCCGGGGACCGGTCGCCAGCGGGTGCTGCTGCTGCACTTCACGACGCCAGCCGTGCTGGGGGGCGTCGAGGGCGTCATGGGGACGCACGCCCTCGGCCTTCGCTCGGCGGGAGCGGACGTCGCGATCGTCGCCGGTCGGGGGCGCGCGGCACCCCCGGGGATCGAGGTCATCAGGATCCCGGAGGTCGACTCACGACACCCCGCGGTCCTCGCCGTCGGCGCGGCGCTCGCGCGCGGAGAGGTCCCAGAGATGTATGGGACGCTGTGTGACCGGATCGAACGAGGGCTGCGCCCGCACGTCGACCGCGCGGACCGTGTCGTGATCCACAATGCGCTGACCCTCCACAAGAACCACGCGCTCGCGGGGGCGGTCGAGCGCCTCGCCGCGACACGCCCCGGGCGCTTCCTCCACTGGACGCACGACCTCGGCTGGACGGACGCGCAGTACAGCGGCGAGCTGCACGAGGGGGAGCCGTGGGACCGCTTCCGGCGGCCGATCCCGAACGTTCGCTACGTCGCGGTATCGACCGAGCGGCGCGACGAGACGTGCGATCTGCTCGGTCTGCCGCGCGAGAGCGTCAGCGTCGTCGTCAACGGCGTCGATGTGCCGGCGATCCTGGGGCTCTCGGAGCCGGGCGCGTCCCTGGCCCGGCGTCTCGCGCTGTACGACGCGGACCCGCTCCTTCTGCTCCCCGCGCGTCTCACGCGGCGCAAGCGGATCGAGGCGGCCATCGCGGCCACGGACGTGCTCCGCTCGCAGGGCGCGGATGCGGCTCTCGTCGTGACCGGTGCACCGGGCGCGCACAACCCCGGGAACCGGCGTTACCTGGCCGAGCTGCGCGAGCAGGCGGCGCGGGTCGAGGGAGTGCACCTCCTCTACGCGCTCGACGTGCGGCCGAGCTATCGGCTCGTCGCCGACCTGTACGCGCTCGCGGATGCGCTCCTGTTGCCCACCGGGAACGAGGGCTTCGGCATCCCCATCCTCGAGGCGGGCCTGCACCGGCTGCCGATCGTGTGCACGGATGTGCCGGCGCTGCGCGGGCTCGCGCGCGAGGATGCGACCTACCTGCGGCCGGATGCCGATGGCGAGGACATCGCGCAGGCGATCACGGGCCGGCTTGCCGCGGACCCCGAGGCGCGGCTCCGTTCGCGCGCGAAGCGCCACAGCTGGCCACGCGTGCTTCGCGAGCGCGTCCTGCCCGTCATCCTTGAGGACGCCGCCTGATGCGGTGCGTTGTCGCGCTGACCGATGTCGAGCACCAGCGCGGGCTCGTGGACGTCGCGATCGCGCTCGCTGGAGCCGACGAGCTGACGCTCGCGTCGGTCATCGAGGTGCCGGAGGACGAGACCTTGGCGTCCGCGCAGACCGAGGCCCGGCGGCAGCGCCGCGCGCTGCGCACCGTGGAGCGGCCCGGCGTCCGCGTGCACGTGACCGTCGCCCGCCGCGGCTGGGCGGCCATCGCCGAGCTTGTGGCGCGAGAGCGGCCGGATCTGCTCCTGGTGGCCTGGAAGCGCCCGGGCTCAGAGTTCCTCGGCACGACGATCGAGGACGTCCTGCGCGATCCGCCCTGCGACGTCGCGGTCGTCAAGGGCAGCTTCGCGCGCGCGAAGCGACTGCTCGTGCCGGTGCGCGGCGGACGCTACGCGCAGCTCGCGGCTGCCATCGCGGCGTCCTTCGCCCGGGCTCGCGACGGGAGCGTGACCCTGCTGCACGTTGAGTCGCGCAGCGACCACCGGCATCCGAGCATCTACCAGCTCCTCGGTGACCGCGCCTTCGACGAGCGCGTCGACCAGCTGCTGACGCGCGTCGGCGACGCGGCCCAGGTGATCGCGGAGGAGTCCCGGGCACATGACGCTCTCGTCATCGGTGCGACCGGCCGTGAGGGGAGCGACCCGCTCGGGCCGATCGGCCGCCTCGCCGCCCGGGGCACCAAGCCGGTGCTGCTCGTGCGCACGCGCGTCCCGGTAGCGTCAAGCGTCTTCGCTACGCGGTCGCCGCTGCCCACCGATCGGACGTCGCGCAGCCGCGCGATCGGCGAGCTCGTCGATACGTGGTTCGTCGAGAACACCTTCAGCTCGTCCGAGTTCGCGGATCTCGGGAAGCTCGTGCGGGAGAAGGAGCGTCAGGGGCTGCGGGTATCGGTCGTCCTGCCGACGCTGAACGAGGCGGCCACCATCCGAAAGGTCATCCGCGCGGTCAGAACACGGCTCGTGGAGCGCTTCCCGCTCGTCGATGAGCTCATCGTGATCGACTCCGACTCCGAGGACCAGACACGCGAGATCGCGGAGTCGGAAGGGGTGCCCGTACACATCCACCAGCGCACGCTCACCGAGTGCGGCGCGCACCGCGGCAAGGGCGAAGCGATGTGGAAGAGCCTCCACGTGACGAGTGGTGACATCGTCATCTGGGTGGATACCGACATCGCGAACATGCACCCGAAATTCGTCTACGGGATCGTCGGCCCGCTCCTCCTGCACCGGCGGCTTCAGTTCGTGAAGGCCTTCTACCAGCGTCCACTTCACTTCGGGCAGGAGCTGCACGCGGCCGGGGGTGGGCGCGTGACGGAGCTGATGGCGCGCCCGATCCTGAACCTCTTTTTCCCGGAGCTCTCCGGAATGGTGCAGCCCCTCTCAGGAGAGCAGGGCGGTCGGCGGGCGCTCCTGGAGCAGCTGCCGTTCTTCACCGGGTACGGCGTGGAGACGGGGCTCCTTATCGATACGGTCCAGCGCGCGGGCATCGGCTCGATCGCTCAGGTCGACATGCGGCAGCGGATCCACCGCAATCAGTCGCTCTACTCTCTTTCGAAGATGAGCTTCGAGATTCTGCAGGTCGCGCTGAAGCGTGTCGGCGAGGGCCGCGGCGTCCGCTGGGAAGAGGCGAACTCCACCATGAAGCTCATCCTCCCCTCTGACGACGGGCGCCTGCAGCTGACGCTCGAGGACCTCGTGCCCGTCGAACGGCCGCCGATCGTGACCGTCCCTGCGTATCGCGGCAGCCGGCGTTGACAACGCCGTGCGCGGCGTGAGCGTCGCCGAGGAGGCCGGCCGGCTGCCCGTCGCCACATCGGAGGAGCAGCTCTCGCTGCGCAAGGGACGTGGCCAGACGCTCCTCGGGGGCATCACCCTCGCCCACTTCTCCCACCACGTGAGCAACTCGCTGCTGAGCCCGCTGCTGCCATTCATCCAGAGCGCGTTCGGACTCTCCTACGCGCAGAGCGGCTTCGCGGTCTCCGCGTTCGCGCTCTCCAATGGGCTCTCGAACGCGCCGTGGGGCCTGCTCGCCGACCGGATCGGCGCGCGCGCCGTGATCACCGCCGGCCTCGTCCTGATGGGCGGCACGAGCGTCGCGCTCGCTCTGGCGGGATCCTACGAGTGGCTGCTCCTGGCGCTCGTGGCCATGGGCGTGGTGTCCGGCAGCTACCACGGGCCGGCGGCCGCGCTCATCGCCAAGGCCTACTCACCGTCGGTGCGCGGCGCGGTCATGGGGATGCACATCACCGGCGGGCACCTCTCCTTCTTCGCCGCGCCGCTCATCGCCGGAGCGCTCGCGAACGCGACCGGGACGTGGCGGACGCCGTACCTCTGGTTCGCCCTCGCTCCCCTCGTCTGCGGCGGGGTGCTCTGGCTCATCGCCCCGCGTCTCCACGAGCGGCCGGAGCCCGGGGACCGGTTCGCGGCGTTCCGCGAGGTCGGACGAGTCTTCCGCGACGTCGGGCCGCTCGTCTCGCTCGCGATGGCCTTCCAGGTCGGCCTTTCGGCGGTGCTCGCGTTCCTCGCCCTGTACCTTGTCGACGCGCGCGGCATCAACCCCGGCGTCGCCGCGGCGATGTTCGGCGTCCCGCAGCTCGTGGGCATGGTCGGCGCGCCGCTCGGCGGCGCGCTGTCCGACCGGTTGGGCCGTAAGGCGGTGATCCTCGCGTCGCTCGCGGCCCTCGGGCCGGCGATCTGGTCGCTCACCGCCGTTCCGAACGAGCTGCTCCTGCTGCCCCTCGGAGCGATCGGACTCGCCTTCGCGATGCGCTCGACCGTCACCGAGACGCTCGTGCTCGACAGCGCGCCAGCCGCGCGGCGAGGCACCGTGCTGGGCGCGTACTACCTGGCGAACGCCGAGATCGGCGGTATCGGCGCGCCGCTCTTCGGCCTCCTCGCATCGGCGATCGGGATCGGCGCGGCGATGTCGTACATGGGCCTGGCGCTCGTGGTGCTCTCGGGCATGGCGCTGGTGGTCGGGCGGCGGCTGTAAGGGAGGCGGCACCGGCGAGACGCCGAACCGTTGCGGCGCCGGCGAGACGCAGGGCACCGCGAGCCGTCGCAGCCGGAGGCGCGACGGGCGCGGGGATCAAGAGGGATCAATCAGGATGGAACGCCGCCACGAGGATCGTGAACGCCCGGTTGAGCGGCGCCTGGACGCCGACCCGCTCGCCCCTGTCCGCCACGGCGCCGTTGATCGCCTCCACCTCCGTGCGCCGGCCGCCCTCGACGTCCTGCAGCATCGACGAGCGGTTGTCTCCGAGCGCCGACGCGATCCGGCGCCACGCGGCCACCGCGTCATCGTCCGCGATCGGGAGGCCCGATGCCGTCGCGACTCGCGCGACCTCTCGCGCGATCCCGTCGGCGAGCGGCCCGGCTGCGCTGTGGTCCACGAGCTCGCCGTTCGTCAGCCGGAAGACCGCGCTCGTCGCGTTCATGGCGGCGTTCACCAGGAGCTTCTGCCAGACCGACCGGAGTGGATCCGGAACGCGCGCAACAGTCATCCCCCCGTCCTCGAGGGCTCGGGCGAGCTCGTCGAGGCGGGGATCGTTGCCAAGCTCGACGCGCCCCGGACCGGTCGCGAAGAGCGAGCGGTCGGGACGCAGCGCAGCGCCGACGTAGATGACGCCGGCGGCCGCGCGCTCCGCTCCGATGCGCGCGGCCAGTGTCTCGAGATTCCCGAGGCCGTTCTGGATCGTGAGCGCCAGCCCGCCCGGTGCGAGCACACGCGCCGACTGCTCGGCGGCCCACCCGGTGCCGAACGTCTTCGTGCAGACGATCGCGACGTCCACGGGCCGCTCACCGTCGCGGAGCGGGCTGCGTGTGCGGTCGACCTCCACGATCTCGGCACGCCCGTCGAGCGCGCGCTTCACGACGTGGCCGATCGCCCCCATGCCGACGATCGCCACGCGCATCAGGCCTTCTCCCACGCGGGCATGATCTCGGCGATCGTTCGCCGGAGCGGGGAGAGGTCCGGGATCACGCGCGTCGGCGCGGTCACGAGCTCCTCACCGTGACGGTCCACGAACACCGTTCGGAACCCGAGCGCCGCGGCAGGCCGCATGTCGTGGTACTGGCTCGCGCCGACATGGACGACGCTCGCGCTGGTGACGCCTGAGTCGCGGAGGAAGCGCTGCCAGTGCCCGGGCGCCGGCTTGTAGCTGCCGCAGTCCTCGGCGGTGATCGCGAGATCGGGTCTCTGGCCGAGCGCCTCGATCGAGTGATCGAGCAGATCGCGATCGACGTTGGAGAGGATCGCCAGGCGATGGCCGCGCGCGCGCAGCTCCTCGAGCGCCGCCGTCACCTCCGGGAAGGGGCGCCACGACGGCAGCGACGCGAGGAGCGGGGACGGCGCGTCGACGCCGTGCTCGCGAAGCAGTGCGGTTCCCGCGCGGTCGAGGATCTCCCGGTACGAGAGGTAGCGCTCGCCCTCGACGGAGGCCTCGATCTCGATGTAGCGCTTCGCGAGCGCGCGGCGGTCGACCGCACGCGGCAGGAGCGGCGCGATCGCGTCCGCGACCCCGCTCTCCCAATCGATGAGCGTGCCGTAGCAGTCGAAGGTGACCCAGCTGTCCGCCACGCCGATATCGTGCGTCAGATGCGAGGCCGGGCGCTCGCGGCCGCGATGCAGCGCGCGGAGGCGGCGATCGTGGGCGGCCTGCTCCCGCCCGGCACCGTCCGGCGCGTGGGCGGGGTAGTCTGCCTTACCGCGCCGTTCATCCCACACCCGTTCGTGAACCGCGCCATCGGCTTCGGCACCTTCGCGGACCCGGACGAAGCGCTGCTCGAGCGGATCGAGCGGCTCTTCGAGCGCGCGGGCACGCCCCCGCGAGTCACGCTTCCCGGCGATCTCGCAAGCACTCGATCGCGACGCTTGCTCGATCGACGGGGCTTCACCCTGCACGAGCCACAGCTCGATTCGGTGCTCCTCCACGATGCGTCCGGGATTCCCGACCCGCCTGCGATCCGCGAGCTCACGATCGAGCGGCTGCGGCCGGAGGACGTCACGCTCTACGCGAGGACCGCGGCGGCGAGCTTCCCCGAACGCCCGCGGTTCGAGGAGGCGGTCCTGCCGGTCGCGCGTCGAGCCATTCGCAGCCGCACGCTGCATCCCTTCCTCGCACGGATCGACGGCGAGGCTGCAGGGACGGGATTGCTCACGTTCGTCGGCCGCGTCGCCGGGATGAGCAACGGCACGGTGCTGGAACGCTTCCGCGGGCGAGGCATCCAAAAGGCGCTCCTCGCGAGGCGGATGCGGGAAGGCCTGCGGCGCGGCTACCGCGTCTTCTTCTCACAAACGCAGACGCAAGCCTCATTGCACAACATGCTCGACCTCGACTGGCGCGTCCTCTACGTGAACGCCGACTACGAGCGCCGCTAGCTCGCGCCGCCGAGTGCCTGCGCGATCCGCTGTACGAGCCGCCGCGCCACTTCGGCCTTTGGCAGCCGCGGCAGCGCCTCCGCGCCATCGACGCTCACGAACGTGACCGTGTCGGTGTCCGCCCCGAAGACACCGGCGCTCACGTCGTTCGCGACGACGAGGTCCGGGCCTTTCTCACGCAGCATGCGCGTGGCCTCCGCCACGGGGTCACCGGTCTCGGCCTTGAAGCCCACGACGAACGTGCCCGGGCGCCGCTTCGCCATGACGGCCTTCAGCACGTCCGCGTTCTCCGTCAGGCGGAGGGTGACCTCGCCCCGCGCATCGCGTTTCTTCAGCTTCACGTCGGACGGCTCGGCGACGCGGTAGTCCGCGACGGCCGCAGCCATCACCACCGCCTCGGCGTCGGGCAGCAGGGCGAGCACCGCCTCGCGCAGCTCGCTCGCGGTCTCGATCTGCACCTGGCGCACGCCCGCCGGCGCGGCAAGCGCGGTCGGGCCCGAGATGAGCGTGACGTCGGCACCCGCGGCCTGGGCGGCCGAAGCGATGGCGTAGCCCATCTTCCCCGAGCTGCGGTTCGAGATGACGCGCACCGGGTCGATCGGCTCGGCCGTCGGGCCGGCCGTCACGACGACCCGACGCCCCGCGAGCGAGCGTGCTTCGCCGACCGCCTCGGCGATCGCGTCCTCGATGCGCTCGAGCGCCGCGAGGCGTCCCTGCCCGACGAGACCCGAGGCGAGCTCGCCCGCCTCGGGTGCGACGATCCGCATGCCGCGCTCGCGGAGGATCGCGACGTTCGCCTGCGTCGCGGGATTCGCCCACATGTGCGTCTCCATCGCGGGGCAGACGATCACCGGTGCGTGGGCCGCGAGCACCGTCGTCGCGAGCAGGTCGTCGGCGAAGCCGTGGGCGAGCCGCGCGATGACGTGGGCCGTCGCCGGCACGATCACGATGAGGTCGGCCTGCTGCCCCATCGCGACGTGCCCCGCCGCGCGGTCATCCAGCTGGCCGAACATCTCGAGCTCGACGGGACGGTACGTGAGAGCCTGGAACGTGAGCGGCCGCACGAACTCGGCAGCGGAGCGGGTCATGACGACCTGCACCGTCGCGCCGGCCTGCGTTAGGCGCCGCGCCAGCTCGACGGCCTTGTATGCGGCGATCGAGCCGGAGACGCCGAGGACGACGAAGAGCCCGCGCGAGCGCTCGAGGCCCGGGCGCGCGGCCGTCACGCGTTCAGCTCCCAGAGCACGCGAAGCCCCTCGAGAGTGAGGTCCAGGTCGACGCGCTCGATGCTCGTCGTGAGCGGAGCGATCGTCGAGGCCAGGCCCCCGGTCGCGATGACTCGAGGCGCCGCGGGCAGCTCTGCCGTGATGCGCGCGACGAGACCCTCGATGAGGCCGACGTAGCCGAAGACGATCCCGGAGCGCAAGCAGTCGACGGTGTTCTTCCCGATGGCGTCGCGCGGCGCGGTGAGCGGGACGCGGAAGAGCCGCGAGGCGCGACCGAAGAGCGATTCGGCGGAGACCTCCAAGCCGGGCGCGAAGGCGCCGCCGAGGAAGTCCCCCTCCTCGCTGACGACGTCGAGGTTCGTCGAGGTGCCGAAGTCGACGATGACCGCGGGCCCCCCGTAGCGGCGGTGTGCCGCGAGCGTGTTCGCGATGCGGTCCGCACCGACCTCCGACGGGTTGTCGACGCGCAGCCGCACGCCGGTCCGGACACCCGGCCCGATGACGAGCGCGCGGCCCCCGAGGTAGCGGTCGGCGAGCCGCTGGAACGCGAGCGTGAGCGGCGGCACGACGCTGCCCAGCACGAGGGCGTCGACCAGATCGAGCGATAGATCCTCGCGAGCGAGGAGTGCGTCCACCATGACCGCGAGCTCGTCCTCGGTCCGGTCGTGGACCGTCGCGGTCCGCCAGGTCGCGACGAGCTCGGCGCCGCGGTAGGCGCCGAGGACGACGTTCGTGTTGCCGACGTCGACGGCGAGCAGCGTCGACACGCTAGTCCTTCCCTTCGGTGGCTCCGGTGCGCAGGCCGTCCTTGCCGCGGTGCGCGAGGAGCGCCTGTGCCACGTTCTGCGGAACGAAGGTGTCGACCGAGGCACCGAAGGCGACAAGCTCCTTGATCCGCGACGCGGAGATGAAGAGCCATTCCGGTGAGGTCATGAAGTAGACCATCTCGACCTCCGGCGCGAGGCGGTGGTTCATGTTCGCCATCTCGAACTCGAACTCGAAATCCGAGAGTGCACGGATACCCCGGATGACGAACGAAGCCCCTGCCGAGCGGGCGAAGTCGACGGTGAGCCCGCCGAACTCCCGCACCTCGACGTTCGGGAGGGCCGTGCACGCGCCGCGCATGAGCTCGATCCGCTCGTCGGTCGTGAAGAGGGTGCGCTTCGACACGTTCGTGCCGATGCCCACGACGACCCGATCGAACAGCTTCGCGGCGCGCTGGACGATGTCGAGATGCCCGTTCGTGGGAGGATCGAAGGTCCCGGGATAGACCGCGACGCGCTGGGTCATCGGGTCGCGCCTCCTTGTGCGAAGTGCACGCCGCCTCGCATGGTAGTCGCTAGTGGCGTGTCCCGGAATGGCTCAAGCCGTTTCCAGGACACGCCACTAGACGGCCGCGAACACCCGCCATTCGTCGGGAATTCCCTTGAGCCGGTGCGGCCCGCGCTCTTCGAAGACCAGGCCGGAGCCCGGGACCAGGTCGCGGACCGTGCTCGATACCAGCACCTCGCCGGGTACCGCGAGCTCCCGGACGCGGGCACCGATGATGGCCGCGAGCCCGCCGACCTTTCCCCCGATCTGCTCGCACTCGCCGGTGTGGACGCCAGCGCGGATATCGATGCCGAGCTCGCGCACGCCATCGCGCACCGCGAGCGCGCAGCGGACCGCGCGCGCGGGGCCGTCGAACGTCGCGTAGAAGCCATCGCCGGCGGTGTCCTGCTCCACGCCGCGGTGGCGGCGCAGTTCCGCCCGCACGAGCCCGTGGTGCCGCTCGACGAGCTCGCGCCAGCGGCGATCGCCGATCTCGGCCGCCCGTTTCGTCCCTTCGACAATGTCGGTGAAGAGCACGGTGGCGAGGAAGCGGTCCGGTTCCACCGGAGGTCGCGCGCCGGTGAGAACGTGTTGGATCTCCTCGACGACCCGGTCGGCGTTCGCGAAGAACGGCACGTGGTCGCCGCCGGTCAGCTCGATGAGCCGCGCGCCGGGGATGCGTTCTGCGATCCAGCGTCCCTCCTCGATCCGCGCGTCGCGGTCTCCTGTCGCGTGGAGCATGAGCGTCGGGACGCGGATCGTCGGCAGGACGGCGCGGATGTCGATATCGGTGTTCATGCGCCCGAGCGCGACCGCCGCGCTCGGGCTGACGCTGAGCCGCGCGAAACGCGCGAACCAGGACTTCACGCTCGGGTCGTCGGCGAGGCTCGGCGCGATGACGCTCAGGTCAGTCTCGCCACCCCACCGCGCCGCGAGACCGGCCAGCCACTCGTCGCGTTCTTGCCAGGTCGGCGCCCACGGGTGGTCGGGCGACCAGCGCCGCTTCGCGAAGATCCCGTGCGTGATGAGCGCTCGCACGCGGCCGGGATACGTCGCCGCGAAGAGGACGCACATGCTGCCGCCCTCGGAGGAGCCGAACAGAGCGGCGTGCTCGGAGCCGACCACGTCCAACACCGCCCGGATGTCGTCGGTGCGCTCCTCGAGCGTCGGGGGCCGGTCGTCGGGGACCCGGTCCGAGAGCCCCGTGCCGCGCTTGTCGAACAGGATGAGGCGCGAGAACGAGGCAAGGCGCTCGTAGAACCGCGCGATGTGGGGCTCCTCCCAGCCGAGCTCGACGTTGGTGATCCAGCCGCCTGAGTAGAGCAGGTCGATCGGTCCGTCGCCGACGACCTGGTACGCGATGTTGACGTCGCCGCTCCGCGTGTAGCGCGTTTCCGGGAGCGTCATGCGTCCGGTCTCTCAGCGACACGTCGCCCGGACGCGTACACCTCGCGCACGAGCGGCGCGCCGAGGCGGTAGGCGAGGTCTCGCTCGTCGTCCGTGTCGAGGACGACGATATCGGCGCGACGGCCCTCGACCAGCGCACCGGTGCGATCGCCACGCCCGAGCGCGTGGGCCGCGTTCACGGTGGCGGCGACGATCGCCTCCTGGGGCGTCAGCCCGCAGAGCACCGCGGCCATGGCGATCGCGCTCGGCATGCCTTCCAACGGAGAGGTGCCGGGATTGTGGTCCGTCGCGATCGCGACCGGCACGCGGGCAGTGATGAAGCGCCGTGCCTCCGGCGGCGTGTAGCCGACGAAGAACGCGCTTCCCGGCAGGAGCACCGCGACCGTGCCCGCTTTCGCGAGCGCGCGTAACCCGTCCGCGCTCGCGTTCGCGACGTGGTCCGCGGATCGCGCGCCCAGGCGCGCCGCCCACGCGGCGCCGCCCACGTCGTTGAGCTGGTCCACGTGCGCGGTCAGCGCGAGGCCGAGCTTCCGAGCGGCCGTGAAGAACGGCCGCACCTCGTCGGCCTCGAAGACGCCTTTCTCGACGAACGCGTCGACGGCCTCGGCAAGCCGCTCGGCGGCCACGACCTGCAGCGCCTGCTCGATCTCCCTGAGGAAGCCCTTCCGGTCCTCGACGTAGCGTCCCGGCAGCGCGTGCGCCGCGAGATAGGTCGGCGCGATGTCGATGGCGGCCTCGTCGCGCAGCCGCGCGATCAGCCGCAGCTGCCGCAGCTCCTCGTCGGGCTCGAGCCCGTAGCCGCTCTTCACCTCGATCGTGGTCGTTCCCTGCGCCATGGCGCCGGCAAGGCGGCGTCGCATGAGCGCGAGCAGGGTCTCGTCGGCCGCCTCCCGCGTCGCCCGCACCGTCGAGTGAATGCCGCCGCCCCGCTCGAGCACGGAGAGGTAATCGGCGCCGCTCTTGCGCGTCGTGAACTCGTCCCAGCGCTCTCCCGCGTAGCAGAGGTGAGTGTGCGCGTCGACGAACCCCGGCATGGCCACGCGTCCCTGGACGCTCCGCTCGACGGTGCCGGCGCTCAGCTCGAGCCGCTGCCAGGTGGTCCCCCGCCCCGTCGCGACGATGACGCCGTCGCGTGCCGCTACCCACCCGTCCTCCACGACGCCGAGCTCGCTCGCGACGGGTCCTGTCCGCGGGGCTTCGCGGCGCAACGGCGCGAGCGTCAAGAGGCGTGCGCCATGGATCAGGAGATCCGCCTCGTCGCTCGCTCTCACTCGATGCTCAAGCACGGGCTGCGCCCGTGCCACGCCGCGGCGCACGGACTCGCTCCTCACGGCAAAGCCGCTCGTCGCTCGCGTCTCACTCGATGAAGTGGCCTTCGATGATCTGTGTGCGCGC
>Ga0136621_1000222_pt1 | contig 21285 bp, 26 predicted proteins | sample AntDryUQ445A2306_FD_104673 | JGI IMG/M metagenome (GOLD analysis project Ga0136621, IMG submission 104673) | Polar desert sand microbial communities from Dry Valleys, Antarctica - metaG UQ445A (23.06) | ecosystem: Environmental > Terrestrial > Soil > Desert | place: Antarctica: Dry Valley...
GCAACCTCCTGCAGGTGGAAGCGGACCTTGTCGCCTGCGAGCACGGCCTGCGTGTCGTAGGAGATGGTCGGCATCCAGGCGAGGCCCAGGGTCTCGAGGTCCTTGGCGATGACGACCGCCGCGACCTTCGGGTGCGCAAGCGCCTTCGACGTGTCGATCGAGATGATCTTGGCGTGGGCGTAGGGGCTGCGCAGGATGGCGCCGTGCACCATGCCGGGCAGGCGCACGTCGTCGAGGTAGTTGCCCTTGCCGCGGATGAAGCGCGCGTCCTCCTTGCGCTTCATGCGGCCGTAGCCGATCGGGGCGTCCTTCACCTCGCCCTTCGCGTCCTCCAGCCATGTTGCGATCTTGCCTGGTGCTGTCTCAGTGGCCATGTGTTCAGTTACCTCCGGTCGCGGCAGATGCCTCGTATGCGGCAGCCCACCTGATCGCCTTGACGATGTTCGTGTAGCCGGTGCAGCGACACAGGCCTCCTGAGATCGCTTCACGGATCTCGTAGTCGGTCATTTGAGTCGGGTTGGGATGCTGGTCGATCAGCGCGCGGCCGGTCACCATCATCCCCGGGGTGCAGAAGCCGCATTGCAGGGCGTGCATCTCGTGAAAGCCCTGCTGGATGGGATCGAGGACGCCGTTCTTCTCGAGGCCCTCGACGGTCGTGATCTCGTGACCCTCCGCCTGCGCGGCGAGCGTCGTGCAGGACTTGATCGGGTTGCCGTCCATCAGCACCACGCAGATGCCGCAGTTGGACGTGTCGCAGCCCCAGTGGGTCCCGTGCAGCTCGGCCATCTCGCGGATGTAGTGCACGAGCAGCATGCGCGGCTCGACGTCGTGCGAGACGGCGTTGCCGTTGATCGACATGGAAACTTGCATCTTCAGGTTCTCCTATCGCAGTGCGTTGGCGGCAGCGCGGCTGAGAGCCCGCTTGCTGAGGACGCCCGCAACGTGGCGCTTGTAGTCGACCGGCCCGCGGCCGTCGGCGCTCGGCGAGCAGTCCTGCGCCGCGATCGAGCCCGCCTGGGCGAACAGGTCCTCCGACGGGGCCTGGCCGATCAGCATCTGCTCGGCGCGCTCGATGTGCATGGTCGTCGGACCGACCGCGCTGCATGCGAGCCCGGCGTCGGCGATCGTGCCGCCCTGGATCCACAGGGCCGCGGACGCGGCGACGATGGCGAAGTCGCCGGCGCGGCGCTCGACCTTCTCGTGCGCGCTGCCGCCACCCGGCTTCACCGTGAAGCGGGCCTCGACGAGCAGCTCGGTGGGCTCGACGTTCGTCATGTACGGACCGACGTGGAACTCCTCCATGCCGACGCGGCGCTCGCCGTTGGGTCCGCGCAGGACGGCGATGCCCTTGAGGGCGGTGACGACGCCGGAGAGGTCCTCAGCCGGGTCGGCCTGGCACATCGAGCCGCCGAGCGTGCCGCGGTTGCGCACGACGGGGTCGGCGAGGACGTGCTCGGCCTCGCGGAAGATCGGGAAGTGCCGGAAGAGCAGATCGCTCTCGAGCATGTTGCGATGGCGCGTCATCGCGCCGATGCAGATCTCGTTTCCCTCTTCGCGGATGTAGTTGAGCTCGCCCTCGAGCGGGTTGATGTCGATGAGGTGGCCCGGGTTGGCGAGCCGGAGCTTCATCATCGGGATCAGGCTGTGGCCGCCGGCGAGGAAGCGTGCCTCGCCGTTGAGTCCAACCATCTGCGCGATGGCGTCGTCGACACTGGTTGCGCGTGAGTACTCAACCGGTGCAGGGGTCTGCATTGCCAAGGTGTGACGCTCCTTCCGAGAGTGGACCGACGAGCGATCCTATGCACGCTACGATCGAACGGTCAAACTGATGAAGCGATTACTTCATTGACCCTGTCGCAGCTCAGATCCTTCCTGACCGTCGCTCGCCTCGGCTCCGTCAGGGCGGCGGCGCGTGCGCTGGACGTCAGCGAGCCCGCCGTATCTGGCGCAGTCGGAGTCTTGCGCCGCGAGCTCGGAGACGCTCTCTACGTGCGCCGTGGCGGCGGCTTGGAGCTGACGGCCGGCGGCCGGCGCCTGGCCAGCGCCGCGGGAGAGATGCTCGCGATCGCCGAGGAGACGCGGCTCGCGGTCCGCGAGGCCAGCGGGCTGCACACGCTGCGCGTGGCCGTCACGGCGAGCATCGCCGAGCTTGCGACCGGGGCGCTGCTGGATGCCTTCACGCGCCGCCATGCCGGGATCGACGTGACGCAGAAGATCGTCAACGGCCACGACTTCGGCGCGCTGCTCGCCGACGGCCGCGTCGATATCGCGCTCGGCCCGGCGGCCCGGCGCGACGAGGCTCCGGTGATCGAGTCCGAGCCGTTCCTGCGCTACACGCTCGTCGTCGTGGCGGCGCCGGGGCACGCGCTCACCGGTTCGCACGCGGTCGCCCCCGCGGCGCTCGTCGGCACCCCCTGGATGCTCGGGCCGTCGGGCACCGATCCGTCCACGGAGACGGGCGCGTTCCTCGCCAGGCAGGCGATCGCGCCGCAGCGCTCGCGGACGTTTCCGAACATCGCGGCCGCACTGGCGCAGGTCGCCGCGGGTCGCGGTGTGACGCTGGCGGTCCTGCACACGGTGCGCGACGAGATCGAGCGCGGAGCGCTCGTCGTGCTGGACGTCCGCGGGACGCCGATCCGCGGACTGTGGCACGCGAGCCTGCCCGCCCCCGACCGCCGCACCGGACCCGCGGACCTGCTGCGGCGCTTCGTCGTGATGCCCGAGGCGACACGGGCGATGCTGGCCCGGGCCGGCGGCGTGCCGGACGAGCGCTCCCGGCCGGCCGTTTACACGCGCCGGGAGCGATGAGTCCCAGAGCGCTGCTAGCTCCCGCTGCCGCCCTCGGCCTTCTCGGCCTGCATGGCCTGGTAGGCGCTACTCGCGTTGTGCTCCTCGAGATCGCAGTAGCGCGGCGGCGGGCCGCCGTGCTTGGGCGGTGGCACGGCGGGGCGCTCGCACCCCGGATACAGGCAGGAGACCGTCTCCGTCTCGCTCTCGCTCTCGCTCTCGCTCTCGCTCTCGCTCATGGTTGTTCTCCTCGCGTCGCGTTCGTCCCTCGGCGGATCGCCGACCGACGTTCGTAACGTAGCAACGTGCTTTTCGGCATATGTCGTGGCGCACAGACGCTCGCGCGGCCGCCACGCCACGCGGTCCTTCCGGTCGCCGGGTGCGCCTGCGGCATACTGGGTTGCAGACCGCGCAGCAGGATCGCGAGCCGCCCGCCCGAACGCACGCCCGCCGCCGGGCCGTCCCGCTCCGCGACCGAGCGTGAACGCGCCTGCTCGGCGAGACAGAATGAACCAAGACGAGCCCGATCACGACATCAACATCATGGGCAGCTCCTTGCTGACGCATCTCGACGCCCAAGGCAGGGCGCGGATGGTCGACGTCGGCGCCAAGCCGGAGACCGAGCGCGTCGCGATCGCGCGAGCGATCGTGCGCATGGCGCCGGAGACGGCCGCGGCGGTCGTCGCCGGCGACGCCCCGAAGGGCGACGTCGTCGGCACGGCACGGCTGGCGGCGATTCAGGCCGCCAAGCGGACCGACGAATGGATCCCGCTCGCGCACACGTTGTCGCTGAGCTCCGTCGACGTCGACATCGACGTCGACGCGCAGGCCGGCGCGATCAGCGTGACCACGACTGCGCGTGTGCTGGCGCGCACCGGCGTCGAGATGGAGGCGATGGTCGGCTGCGCCGCGGGCGCGCTGTGCGTCTATGACATGGTGAAGGGGATGGAACGGGGCGTCGTGCTAGAGCGAATCGAGCTCCTGGAGAAACGTGGCGGACGATCGGGTACGTGGAGGCGTTATGAAGAGCTTTGAGCCGTTGCGCGATGGTCATGGGCGCCACATCCGCGACGTGCGGATCTCCGTGACCGACCGCTGCAACTTCCGCTGCCAGTACTGCATGCCGGCAGAGGGCCTGCCGTGGCTCGAGCGCGACCAGGTGCTCGGCTTCGAGGAGATCGAGCGGCTCGTCGGCGTGCTCGCCTCGATCGGCGTCTGCGACGTGCGCCTGACCGGCGGCGAGCCGCTCGTGCGACGCGACTTCCCGCGCCTGGCCAAGATGCTTGCGACCGTCGCCGGCGTCGAGGACCTCAGCGTCACGACGAACGGCTTTCTGCTCGAGCGCGACGCGGCCGCGCTGGTCGATGCCGGGATCAACCGCTTCAACGTCTCAGTCGACTCGCTGCAGCGCGACCGCTTCTTCGAGATGACGCGGCGCGACGCGCTGCCGCGCGTCCTGCGCGGCCTCGAAGCGCTCGCGCAGTTCCCCGCGGCGCATCCGATCAAGATCAACGCCGTCGGCATGCGCGACTTCACCGAGACGGAGATCCTGCCGTTCGCGGAGTTCGCTCGCGAGCATCCGTACGAGGTGCGCTTCATCGAGTTCATGCCGCTGGATGCCGATCACAACTGGGATCCGAGCCTCGTCCTGACGGGCGACGAGATCCGCGCCGCGATCGACGCGGTGTATCCGCTGGAGGCGCTCCCGCGCGATCCCAGCGCCACGGCCCGCGTCTACCGCTTCAAGGACGGCAAGGGCAAGATCGGCTTCATCAACCCGCTGTCCGAGCCGTTCTGCGGAGACTGCGACCGGATCCGCATCACCGCCGAAGGCAAGCTTCGCACCTGTCTGTTCAGCCTGCACGAGACCGATCTGCGCACGCCGATGCGCGACGGCATCAGCGACGACGGGCTGCGTGAGGTCATCCGCGACGCGGTCTGGCGCAAGGAGCTCAAGCACGGCGTCAACGAGCCTGGCTTCCGCCAGCCGAAGCGCACGATGTCGCAGATCGGCGGCTAGCGACGCCTGTCCCCCGGCGGGGGCTCTACTTCTCGCGGCCGCGGAAGGTCCCTGCGATGCGCTCAAAGACCGGCGTGAGCCCGGCTAGCCGCTCCGCGGGAATGGCCTGGAACACGAGCTGGATCAGCCTGCCGTCCTTGAAGAGGAAGTAGTGGTCGTGCGCGCCGCGCATGGCCCCTTTGCCAAACGTGTAGCGGTAGCGGATACCGAGCAGCCCGCCGAGCTCGACCTCCACCGGATCGACGATCTGCTTGGCGAGCGGGTCCTCCGCCACCAGGCCGTCGGTGAACTTGCGCGCGATCGGCAGTGTCTTCTTCGTGGGGTTCACGATCCCGGCCGGAGCCGCCCGCACGATCAACGAGCTGAACTCGTCACCCTGCACGATCAGAGCGATGTCGGGCTGATCGGGCTGCGCTTCCAGCCGCCGCCAGCTCGCGGGGTAGGCGATCGAGACCTTCGAGATCTCGTCCTTGAAGCGCACGACGTCCGGGCGCTGCGGCGGGCTCGTAGCGGGCGACAGGAGGTTGCGCCCGACGGCGGCTCCGGCCAGCAGCGCTGCGACGGCCGCGACGGCGACGACGACCACCAGCTTGCGGTTCACGTCTTCACCAGCGCCCATCGAAGAGAGAGCCCGGCGCAAGCCGGGCTCTCTCGACGACGATCAGCGTTCCCAGGGTCGCTTGCCCTTTACGTTGAGCCGGCTCGGGGGCGGTGCTGCCGGGGCGGGATCCGGCCGGCGGATGTCGATGCGACCCGACGGCTGCGGCGACGCCGAGCGGCCCATCGGCATGTCCGGCGCCGCTGACGGCTCAGGCGCCGGCGACCCGTCGCGCAACGTCGGACGGACGCCCGGGGTCGCGGTGGCCTCGTACTTCAGAGGCGCGTTCGAACCCACGACCGGAGACTTCGGCCGCGCCTTCGGATCGCCGCCGGGCCGCGGGTACAGCATCGAAGCCGCGGTGGTGGAGTACTGCGCATCACGCACCGCCGGGCCCTTGGCGTGAGCGGCACCGATCGGCGCGCCGCGTCCGAGCGACGCCAGGATGATGACGCCGCGCGTGTACACGGTGCCCGTGTTGACGACGGGTCCGCGCCGGCCGACGCGCTGCAGGAACTTCGCGCCCTCCCCCGGGAACACCGACTCGACCAGACCGCCACAGTCGTCGCCGCCCTTCTTGAGGAACAGGTTCTCGAGCAGGTTGCGCCCGAGGACCAGGTTGCTGTTGATCGCGTCGAGGACGCCGTTGACCGGCGCGGTCTTCGCGACGATCTCGCCGACCGCCCCGATGACGATCGCCAGGCCCCTGTTGATCTTGACCAGCTGAACGATCGTCGCGATCAAGAACAACGCGAGCGCGGCGATGATCGCAGTGATCAGGACGAGCATGACGAACAGCGCGAGCGACATGAATGCGAGTGGGACTACGACCACGGTATCCATCAGGCCCCCTTATGCGTCCGGGAGGGCGACGTCCAGCGAGCCCCCGTAGTTGGCAACAGAACCGACGATCTGGCTGATGTAGTTCTGCGTGGTGAGCAGGACGACCACCGCGTCGAGGTCCTTCGAGATCGCGGCACCCACGCCGGCGATCGCGTCGACCGTCGGCGGAATGCTCTTGGCGGCGTCGAGCACGCCCTTCAGCAGGCCGATCAGCAGGACTGCCGCGACCACCAGGATGATGTTCATGACCCAGAGATAGATCATGGTCAGCCCCCCGTTGCCTTGCGCACGACGAGTGCGGCCTTCGCGGCGATTCCGGGCAGCACGCCCGCAATCACCGAGAGCGGGCCGTTGATGTCCGCGACCCAGCCCATCAGCCCGCGGAGGTGCTGCGACTCGACGGTCGCCAGCATGCCCGCGAGCTCCTTCAGCCCGTCGGAGATGATGACCAGCCGCCGACGCACCTGATTGAGCCCGATCGACAGGATCACGACGAGCAGCGCGGCCTCGACGTAGCTGACGAGAATCAACAGCTCGCGGCTCACAGGGACTCACCTGCTCCCGTGTAGCCATCCGTGAGCGCGTTCATGTAGCCGTCTTGGATGATCGCCTCCTCGATGATCAGGTTCAGCACGGCCGGAGTGGCCTTCAGCAACGGGATCTTCGACGTGTGCTGCGCCACGATCGGCGCCGTCTCCAGCAGGATCCCGACGCTCTCCTGAATGTCCTTGACGAAGCTCAACAGGAGCATCAGCAGGATGATCACGACGATCAGGACGACGGCACCCATGCCGACGGCGATCTGCCACAACGCGTGCGTGTCGAACGCCGCGACGATTGCACCGCTCATTTGCCCACCGCGATCTTTCTCAGGGACCGCGCCATGTGCAGGATGCGCACGGCGCAGTCGTTGACGAGTGCGACGCCTGCATCGAGGCTGGTGGTCTGGGCGCGGACAACGTCCACGCCCGCCCCCGCGCTCCTCGCCTGGTCAGCGATGCGCGACGCCAGCGTGAGGATGGTCCCCACGATGATGACAACCACCACGACGATGATGAACGACAGCGAGAAGCCGATGTACCAGTCGGTGTAACTGGCGTCCATGTCACCCGCCCTTCTTGAGGAGGGACGAGAGCGGCAGGCCGCCGAGCAACAGCGGACTGCGCTCGATGCTTCCTGCGAAGCCCCGAATCGTCTTGGTGCCGTCCTGCGTGCCGACCAGCCCGAGCACGTCGTCGAGGTCCTTCTGGATGGCCCCGGCCACTTCGGTGATCTGGTTCGCCTGGTTGTTGATCCTTGCCACGCTGGTGTCGATGCTCTGCACCTCGGAGAGGATCCCGTTGGCGTCGCTCAGGATGTTGCGAGCGGTGCCGTTGATCGCCTTCGCCGACCGGTCGACCGAGTCGACGCGCCTGTCGATCGACCTCACGGCGCCGTTGATGGTCTGGACGGCGCTGCCGATCGAATCCACGCTTGGGCCGATCGAACCGACGGTCGTTCCGATGCCCTTGGCGTTCGTGTTGATGTCGCCGGCGACAGAGTTGATCTCGCCGACCTTGCCGAGGATCCGCTTGAGCTTCGGGTCGATGCCCTTGTCAGCGACCTCGAGGGTGCGTGCCAGCCGACCCGAGAGGGGGTCGGCCGCCTTGCGGATGGCGGTGGAGATCTGCACGGTCTTGCGGGCTTCGTCGATGAACTTGCTCTCCTTGCCGATCTCCTCCACCGTCGTGGCGATGTTCTTCTCGGGCTTTCCGTCGGCCGTCGTCCTGTTGGTGACGCCACTCACCGACCGGTCGATCGACCGAGCGGCGAGCAGGGTTCCCGTCAGGAAAATCACCGAGAGCAGCGCCCATGCGATCAGGATCACGAGCACTACCGGGGACATCCCTCGATCTCCGCTGAGGATGTTACGCATGGCTGCGCTCCCCTCTGGATCGTGCCGCTGTTCCTAGCATTTCGCCGGGGGCAGCAGGCTGAGGGTGGCGGACCGGCAGATGCCGGTGAGGTTGCGGTTGACGCCGGTCAGGCCGCCGTTGATGGCGCTGGCGTCTCCCTCGGCGCCCTCGAGCGTCCTGTTGATCTCCACGACCTGCGGCGGGATCGATGAGGTGCCCTGGCTGGCCGACGACTGCGCCGCACGGAGCTCGGCGTTGATCTGCTTGGCCCGCGTGTCGACGTTGACCAAGACGCCGGAGATGCTCCGCAGGGTGCCGCGAATCGTCACCAGGACGTTCGTGGTCCCCTTCAGCGAGTCGGACGTGTCGACGAGCGATCCGGAGATCGTCTGCAGCCCGCTCGTGATGGTTCCGAGGTTGCCACCCGTGTCGACGAGCGAGGACGACGTGTCCAGCAGCGAGTTGTTCGTCGTCGTCAGCGCCGCGTTGACCCGCCCGGTGGAGCGGTTGATCGAGGTCAGCGAGCCGAGGATCGCGACGCCCTGGCCGGGAACCGGCTTGAGGGCCTTGTCGATCGCGGTCAGGTTGCCGTTGATCGTCTTGATGAAGCCGGGCAGCGGGTCAGCGTCCTTGTTGACCTCGACCAGCGTCTCGTCGGTCGTCCCGAGGGCGTTGTCGATCGAGCTCAGAGCGCTCGTGATGCCGGACAGGAACCCGATGACCACCACGACCACCAGGATCAGGATGGTGGCGAAGATCCATGTCCACCTCGTGTCAGATGCTAGGCGGGGCATAGGGACCTCCGGAATGGTTCGTCGTTACGGAGCGAGGAGTGGCTCATGGCTGCAGGTTCCCGCACTCGGACGCCGAGCTGACCGGGCCGCCCAGCTTCTGGTTGATGCACGCCGCCGTGTCGAGTGCCGACTTGGCGTTGCCGAGGATGTTCCCCGTGTCGACCTTGATCCTCCCTGCGATATCGACCGTCTTGTCCGCCACGTTGACGATGGCCGCGGCGTCCAAGTCGATGATCCGCGCAACCCCCAGGATGCCCGCGCCGGGTCCCGTGGTCTGGCGGATCGTCCCCGCGGTCCTGTTGATCGTCTTGGCGACGGAGTCGATGCCGCCGGCGACCGAGTCGATCGCTCCCGCGGTGTCGTTGATCTCACCGGCGGTGGAGTTGATCGTCCCGGCGACGCTGCCGATCGAGGTGGCGGAGCCGCCGATGCCGGTCGCGGTCGTGTTGATCGTGCCGGCGGTCGAGGTGATCGTGCTCGCCAGCCTGTCGATCGACGACGCGTCGCGGTTGATCGACGACGCGCGAGCGACGATCTTCGTGAGGACCGAGTCCAGCGGCGAGGCCGTCTTCAGGATCGAGCGAGCGATCTTGTTGGTCTCCTGGAGGTTTGCGATCGAGTCGGTGGATGCGTTGATCGTCCCACCGGTCGAGCTGATGCTCTTGGCCTTGCCGTCGATGCTGCGCGCCGTGTTGACCGTCTTGGCGAGCAGGCCCGCCGCGATCGTGACCGATGCGGCGACGAGGATCAGGATGATGAGGTTGACGCCCTGGACGCCGCCCCTGCCGCCGGTCGGCCGGCCGGCTGTGGTCGGCTGGGCCCCGGACGTTGCCGTGGGCCGCTGAGATTGCGGCGAGGCCTGCTGTGTCTTGCGGCGGTTTCGGGTTAGCGTCGGCACGGACCGCTCCGCCGTTGTGGCGCCGATGCGCCGGGTCGTCTAAGCACTGTGGCTCCCCTCTGTTTCGCTTCCGGCCATCCGCGGCTTGGCGTGCCCCGCACGGTCGGTTGCTCGCTCCCTAATAGTCCCGGTCCGGATCCCGGTACGTCTCCCTCTGCCCGATCCGGCCGATCTGTGTGCCGACATTAGTACACCGCGTACCGCAATGTCCAGCAGACGTCGCCGGCAGGACGGGACGGTGTTCCGCAGTCGGTCGCAGAGGGCACCTTTAGGGGGACTTTATACCTGCTTCAGGCGGCGGGTGCGCCGCCAGTGGGCGCGCGAGCGTTCCCGGGACCCGTTGTCGTTGGCGGCTGCTTCGCCGCTGGAGTAGCGTGCGCGTCCATGGCCGTTGACACCGACCTGGCCCGCGTCGTCCTGCCGAAGAACTTCCTGCGTCCGTGTCTGCTGCTGCTGCTGCACGAGAGCCCCGCCCACGGCTATGACCTGCGCGAGCGGCTGCGCCCGCTGGGATTCAACCGCGACGACCCGGGGCGCCTGTACCGCGCCCTGCGCGCGCTGGAGGAGGCGAACCTCGTGCGCTCGGCCTGGCAGTCGTCGGCCGGGGGCCCGGACCGCCGCACGTACGAGCTCACCCGCGCGGGCGAGGAGCGCCTGCTGCATTGCGCCGCGGAACTGCAGGCGATGCACGCGATCCTCGACAGCTTCCTCGGGCGCTGCCTGGAGTCGGCGACGGCCGACGGGCTCCAGCGCGCAGCCCACGGGCCGAGCTGACGCGCCGGCACCCCAGCGCCGTGGCCGGGTACCGATGAGGATCGTCGTGGTGGGCGCCGGGCTCGGAGGACTGGGCGCGGCGATGCGCCTGCAGGGCGCCGGTCACGACGTGACGGTGCTCGAGGCGCGCGAGCGGCCGGGCGGGCGCGCCTACCAGCTGCGCGACGCCGGCTTCACGTGGGACACCGGCCCGTCGCTCGTGACGATGCCGTGGGTGCTCGAGGAGATCTTCGCCGCCGCGGGCGAGGACCTGCACGATCACGTGCAGCTCGAGCGCCTGGATCCCTTCTACCGGATCCGCTGGGGGCAGTGCGACGAGCACCTGGACTTCGTCGCCGACCGCGATCGGATGCGCTCCGAGCTGGCGAAGTTCTCCGCTCGCGACAGCGCCGCGTTCGACGGCTTCATGGCCGCGATGAAGCCGATCTACGAGCAGGGGATCCTCGGCGCCGGGCGGCGGCCGTTTCAGCGCGCGCGCGATCTCGCCGGCTTCACGCCGTCGATGCTGCGCCTCGGCGCCGCGCTGCCGCTGTGGCGCACGGTCTGCTCGCACTTCGAGCACCCACGCGTACGCGAGGCGTTCTCGTTTCACTCGCTGTTCATCGGCGGCGACCCCTTTCGCGTGCCGGCGATCTACGGGGCGCTCGTCTACCTGCAGTTCCTCGACGAGGTCTGGTACGCCCGCGGCGGCGTGTACGCGATCGTCGAGGCGATGGCACGCGGCCTCGACGTGCGCTGCTTGCAGCGCGTGGAGCGCATCGAGCATCGCTGCGGGAAGGTGACGGGCGTCGTGCTCGAGGGCGGGGAGGTGATCGCCGCCGACGTCGTCGTCTCGAACGCCGACGTGCTGCGCACGCACGAGCTCACGGGCGAGCGAGCGCCGCTGCGGCGCCTGACGGCGACCATGTCCTGCTTTTTGCTGTACCTCGGAACGGACAGGACGTTCGACGCGCTGCGCCATCACACGCTGCTCGTCGGCAGCGGCTACCGGCGCTTCATCCGCGACGTCACGCAGACCGGGCGCATCGCCCCGACGTTCTCGACCTACGTCCACGCGCCCGCACGCAGCGAGCCCGCGATGGCGGCCCCCGGGGGCGACTCGCTGTGCGTCCTGCTGCCCGTGCCCAACCAGCGCCGCCATCGGATCGACTGGGGGCGCGAGTCCGATCGCCTGCGCGACGCGCTCGTCGAAGATCTCGAGCAGACCTTCGGCCTGGAGGGCCTGGACGCCGCGACGGTCGTCGAGCACCGCATGACGCCCGAGGACTTCGAACGCGACCTGGGCGCGGCGTGGGGCAACGCGTTCGCGATCGAGCCGACGCTGCAGCAGTCCGCCTGGCTGCGCCCGCACAACCGCGACGATCGCCTGCGCGGGCTGTACCTCGTCGGCGGCGGGACGCATCCCGGGGCGGGAATTCCCGGCGTGCTGCTGGGCGCGGAGGTCACCGCCGGGCTGATCGCAGGCGATCACCCCGCGAGCGGCCGGAGCAGGCGTGTTGCCGGCTCGGTCTGACGATCGCACGCTCGCCGAGGCGCGAGCGACGACCAAGCGCGTCGCCCGCACGTTCGCGCTCGCCTGCAGGCTGCTGCCGCGCGCGCTGCGCGACGACGTCTACCTGCTGTACCTCGTCTTTCGCACGCTCGACGACCTCGTCGACGACGGCGACCCGCGCGCGCCGCAGCGCGTCGCCGCGGTGCAGGCATGGTGCGACGGCGCGCCCGCGGGCTCGCGCGAGGCGTCGCTGCTGGCCGACCTCGCGCGCCGCCACCCGCTGCCGCGCCAGGCGGTCGCGGACTTCTGCGCCGGCATGCGCGACGACCTCGACGAGGCGGCGATCGCGACGGAGGCCGACCTCGACGTCTATTGCTACCGAGTCGCCGGAACCGTCGGGATCGTGATGGCCGCGGTCCTGGGAGCGACCGATCCTGACGCGCCGCGGCACGCGTCGGCCCTCGGCCAGGCGATGCAGCGCACGAACATCCTGCGCGACATCGACGAGGACCTCGCCAACGGGCGCGTCTTCCTCGCGCAGGAGACGCTCGCGCGCCTGTGCGGCGGAGTGCTGCCGCCGCCGGCGCAGCGCGAGACCCTGCTGCGCGACCAGATCGCCCGCGCCGACGCGCTCTATGACGAGGGCATGGCCGGCATCGGGCTGCTGCCCTGCGGGCGCCGGGCGATCGTTGCCGCCGGCGCGATGTACCGCGAGATCCTGCGCCAGATCGAGCGCGACGGCTACGGCGCGCGACCCGGGCGCGCGATCGTGGCGCGCCGACGCAAGCTGCTCGTGGCCGCGCGGGCGCGGATTCCCGAGCAGCACGCATGATGGCGATCTTCAAGGCGCTCTTCGGCCTGCTGGTCGTGACCCAGCTCGCCTACGGGAAGATCGCGAAGCTGCGCACTCCGGCGGGAACGAAGGCGATCGTCGCGCTGCTGCTGGGCGCCTCGAGCGCCGAGGCCGTCGCCGCGCGCGGCGCCGCGCGGGGGACCGCGCTCGTCGGCAGCGCGGCCGCGCTCGGCTTCGCGACCGAGCTCGCCGGCGTCGCGACCGGGCGGCCGTTCGGCCACTACACCTACTCCTCGCTGCTGGGGCGCAAGGCCGGCGGCGTGCCGCTCGCGGCGTCGGCCGCATGGGCCATGATGGCGCGGCCCGCGTGGGTCGTGGCCGGCCTGATCGCCCGCCGCCGCGCAGCGCGGGTCGTGCTGGCGGCCGGCGCGCTGACGGCATGGGACGTCTTCCTGGACCCGCGGATGGTGCGCGAGGGCTACTGGTCGTGGCCCGGCGGCGGCCGCTACGAGGGGATCCCGGCGACGAACTTCGCCGGCTGGCTGGTCACGGGCGCCGGGGTCTTCGCGGTCTGGGCGGCGATCGACGGCGACGACGACCCGCTGCGCGACGGCGACGGCGCGCTCGCCCTCTACACGTGGACGCTGGCCGGCGAGCTCGTCGCGAACCTCTTCATCTGGAGACGGCCGCGGGTGGCCGCCGCGGGGGGCCTTGCGATGGGCGCGTTCGCCGTCCCCGCACTGCTCGCCCGCCGCCGCCGGGAACCATGAGGGTCGCCGTCGTCGGAGCGGGCATGGGCGGGCTCGCCGCGGCCGTGCGGCTGACCGCCGCCGGCCACGACGTCACGGTGCTCGAGCAGGGCGACACGGCCGGCGGCAAGGCCGGGCGCTGGGCGCAGGACGGCTTCTGCTTCGACACCGGGCCTTCGCTGCTGACGATGCCATGGGTCTTTCGCGAGCTGTTCGCCGACACGGGCGCGCCGCTGCACGAGGTCGTCGAGCTCGTCCGCGTGGAGCCGGTGACGCGCTACGCGTTCGCCGACGGCAGCTGCTTCGACATGGGCGCCGACCTGCCCGCCGCGCTCGAGGCGCTCGAGGCGTGGTCGCCGGGCGCCGGCAGCGACTGGGTGCGCTTTCTCGGCACGTGCGCGGCGATGTGGCGCGCCTCGGTGCCCTTCCTCGGCGGTCCGCCGCCGTGGCCGCCGCGACGCCCGGCCGCCGGCGCCCCCGCGCCCGACCCGCGCGACTTCCTGCGCGTGCGCCCGTGGCACACGGTGAGCACGCTCGCGCGCGCTCACGCGCGCGACCCGCGGCTGCGGCTGGTCATCGAGCGCTTTGCGACGTACGCGGGCGCGGACCCGCGCCGCGCACCGGCCGCGCTGGCCGTGGCCGGCTACGTCGAGCACGCGTTCGGCGCGTGGCACGTGCGCGGGGGGATCCACCGCCTCGTGGAGGCGCTCCAAGCCCGGCTGCGCGAGCTCGGCGGCGAACTGCGATTGCAGCAGCGCGCCGATGCCCTGATCCTGTCCGGGCGACGGGTCGCAGGCGTGAGCACCCCCGCGGGACCGGTCGCCGCCGATGCCGTCGTCTGGAGCGGCGACGCGCTGGCGCTCGACCGCCTGCTCGGCCGGCCGACGCAGCCGGCCCCCGAGCGCTCGCTGTCGGGCTTCGCGCTGATGCTGGGCCTGCGCGGGCGCACGGACGGGCTCGCGCACCACTCGATCACCTTTCCGGCGGACACCGGCGCGGAGTTCGACGACGTCTTCGCCGCGCGCCGGCTCGTGCGCGACCCGACGCTGTACGTCAGCGCGTCGTGCGTGAGCGACCCGACGCAGGCGCCGGACGGGGCAGAGAACTGGTTCGTGCTCGTCAACGCGCCCGCCGGCGCGCCGGAGTCCGAGGCCGACGCCTACGAGGCGCAGCTCGTGCAGCGCCTCGGCGTGCGCGGCCGGATCGCCGTGCGCGGACGCCGCACGCCGGCCGATCTCGAACGCGAGACGGGCGCGGTCGGCGGGGCGATCTACGGAGCGGCTCCGCACGGACGGCTGGGCACGCTGGGACGGCCCGGCCCGGTCGTGCGCGGCGTGAGTGGGCTGTTTCGCGCCGGCGGCACGGCACATCCCGGCGGCGGGCTGCCGCTCGTGGCGCTCAGCGGCCGCATCGTCGCGGATGAGATCGGGCCGCCGTGACCGGGGCGCGTCCATGAACCGCACGCGCGCCCTGCTGCTCGCGGCGGCCGTGCCGTTGCTGATCGTCGTCGGCCTGCTGGCATCCGCCGCGCTCGACGGCGGCGGCGACCCGCCGCCCCCGCAGGCGACGACCGCGCGCGACTTCGACGAGGCGCGCGCGCAGCCGCGGCCCCGGCTGCCGCCCTTCGTGCCGCCGGGAGCGCGGCGCGACGACGTCGGCCGCGGGCCGCGCGGCGCCGCGATCTTCCGTCCGCGCGACGCCGGCGGGCCGGGACCGGTCGTGATCTTCCTGCACGGCTGGATCGCCGTCGACCCCGCCTTCTACGGGTCCTGGATCGGCCACCTCGTACGCGGCGGCGCCACGGTGATCTACCCGGCCTACCAGGAGGCGCCGTTTCTCGACACGGTCACGCCGCTGGCCAACACGCTCGCCGCGCTGCGCCTGGCGCTCGCTCGGGTCCGCCCGGCACCGGGAAGGCTCGTCGTCGCGGGGCACTCGGCGGGCGGCGCGCTGGCCGCCGACTACGCGGCGTCGGCGCGCGCGGCGGGGCTGCCGTCGCCGGCGGTCGTCTTCAGCGTCTACCCGGGGCGCTCGCTGCGCGGCATCCCGCTGCGCCTGCGGGCGGTGAGCGCGCGGCGCATCCCCGCGGGCACGCGCGTGCTCGTGTTCGGCGGCGCCGGCGACCGCCTCGTCGGCACGCGCGTCGCGCGCACGATCGCCCGCACCGCGACGCGCGCTCGCACGACCCCGCGGATCGTGTGCGAGCCGGGGGTCGACGACCACGGCGCCCCGCAGCGCTCGGGCAGGGCATCGCGGCGGACGTTTTGGGCGCCGCTTGACCGGCTGATCGCCGCGACGGGGTAGAGCGCGGCGTGGGCCGTTCAGGCCTTGGGAACGGCGAGCGGGTCGGCGCCGTTCCACGTTCCGGCCGAGCCGTAGGGGCGAAAGCGGGCGAACAGCTCCTCGGAGTACCAGCGCTCGTCGCGGGTGCGGCGCACGACCTCCTTGTGCGCGTGCGATCCGTACGCGTAGGCCTGGGCATCGGGCAGCGAGCGCCACAGCGAGAACGTGGCCTGGCGCGCCAGCGGCCATTCGCCGACGCCGACCGACGCCAGCAGCCCGGGGCTGAGGCCCAGCTGTACCGCGGGCGGCTCGATCGCGCGATAGAAGCGCAGCAGGCGGGCGGGGCGGATCGCGGCGCGCGTGAGGATCGCGACCGGGCCGGCGCCGAGCGGGTCGGCGCCGGCTGCGCCGGCCAGCGGGTCCGAGCCACCCCAGGCGCCGTGGGAGCGCACGCACTCCAGGCGCACGTGCCAGCGCTCGCCGGCGAGCTCGTCCCAGCGCGCCACGACCGGGCTGCACTCGAGGAAGCCGTCGAGCGCCGCCTCGTCCTCCCAGACGGCGAACAGCGCCCAGCGGCGCAGGTCGGCTCCGATCGTCATCGTCGCGCCCCGCCCGGTGCCGAGCAGCCTCCAGAAGCGCAGGCCGGGGATGTGGCGCAACGCCGGACGGTCGAGGCCCATCCGCGACAATCCCTGCGGCGCGGTCGAGCGCGGATAGCGGATGAGATGGAAGGAGGCGAGCGGCGGCATGGACTATGTGGTGGCCTGCATTGTGGGCTACGTGCTGGGATCGGTCCCGCTGTCGCTGCTCGTGGCGCGCCGGCACGGCGTCGATCTGCGCCAGACCGGCGACGGCAACCCCGGCGCCTGGAACGCCCTCGAGCAGCTCGGCTGGGGCCGGGCGTGGCCCGCGTTCGTCGGCGACGCGCTGAAGGGGCTGCTCGCCGGGCTCGCCGGGCTCGCGCTCGGGGGCGTCTGGGTCGCGTACGCCGCCGTCGCGGCGGCGATGGTCGGCCACGCCTTCCCCGCCTTCGCGAAGCTGCGCGGCGGCAAGTCGGTGATGACGTTCGTCGGCGGCGCGCTCGTGCTGGCGCCGCTCGCGGGTGCGATCGCGCTGGTGGCGCTGGCGCTGCTGGCGACCACCCGGGGCGGCTTCGCGCTCGGAGCGCGGGTGGGCGTCTTCGCGTTTCCGCTGCTGCAGCTCGCGACGTCGCCGGTCGAGCATGTCGCGGCCACGGGAGGGCTCATGTGCCTGATCGGCGCTCGCTTCCTCGCCGGTAGGTCCGCCCGCGCCAGGACCGCGTCGGACGGATCGCCGACCACGTGAGGCGTGCGATCACAGCGACATCGGCCAGCGGGCCGATCCAGAACGGGATCCCGCGCGGGCGGTAGGTGCGGGCGAGCGCCCCCTGCATCGCGAGCCGCAGCGCGACGAGCAGCACGTCCAGCGGCGTGCCGCGCCGGGCGACCAGCCGCGGCAGCGGCAGCGCGATCGTGAGCCACAGCAACGCGACGTCCTCGAGCTGGCGCAACGGCGTCGTGGCGTCGGGCGCCATCAGCGACCGGCTCCAGCCGTGCCAGGTCTCGGACGCCGACTCGTACATCCTGACCTCGAGCAGGTCGCAGGCGTCGACGAAGGCCATCGTCAGCCCGTCGCGGCGCAGCGCCCGCGCGAGCGCGACGTCCTCGGTCATGTGGGCTTGCACGCGCGCCCAGCCGCCGGCCTGCAGCAGCGTCTCGCGGCGCAGCGCGAAGCACTGGCCGTTGGCGATCGCGCGGCTCGGGGCGGGCTGCCAGCCGAGGGCGTCGCCGGGACCCGTGCGGTAGGGGATCGTGACCGCCATCGACGGGTGCAGCAGGCGCTCGCCGAAGCTCGCACAGTGAAACCGCGGGCCGGCCGTCACGAGGTCGACCTCGTCCAGCAGCGCCGCGAGCTCACGCACGAGCCCCGGCTCGGGGCGCGCGTCGGCGTCGAGGAAGACGACGACGTCGCCGCTGCACGCCTCGAGGCCCTGCTGCAGCGCCCACGGCTTGCCGCACCAGCCCGCGGGCAGCGGCGCGCCCACGATCACGCGCGCGCCGCCTGCGCGGGCGACCTCGGCGGTGGCGTCCGTCGAGCAGTCGTCGACGACGAACAGCTCGCCGATGTCGGGGTCGGCGAGCAGGCCCCGCAGGCACGGGGCAAGCCGGCTCGCCTCGTCGCGCGCGGGGACGACGACGCTGATCGTGGCGCCCGGCGGCGATCCGCCGGCCCGCAGCGGCTCGCGGCGCGAGCGCCCGCGCGCGAGCCGGGCGAGGACGACGGCGGTCGCGAGAGCCTGGACGCAGGCGAAAGGTGACGGGCGCACGCCCTGTATGGTCACCGATCCGGCTGTCCGGTCGGCCAAAGGAGCGCGGCGGTGGATCTCAACGACACGCCCGAGCAGGCGCGCTACCGCGCAGGCGTCCGCGCGTGGATCGACGAGCACGCCGCCGATGCGCCCGCGGCCGAAGGCCGCGACGAGCAGCATGCGATCGCTGCGCGCCGCGCCTGGCAGGGGCGGCTCGCAGCAGCCGGCCTGGCCGGGGTGACGTGGCCGCTGCAGTACGGCGGGCAGGGTCTCGGGGCGGCCGAGCAGGTGATCGTCGACCAGGAGATCGCGCGCGCGGGGGTGCCGGGCATCCTCGACGTGATCGGCGTCGGCATGCTCGGCCCGACGATCATCGCGCACGGCAGCGAGGAGCAGAAGAGCCGGCTGCTGGGACCGATGCTGCACGGCGACGAGGTCTGGTGCCAGCTGTTCTCCGAGCCGGCCGCCGGCTCGGACCTCGCGGCCGTCCAGGCGCGCGCGACCCTGCTTACCGACGGAGGCTGGCGCCTGTCGGGCCAGAAGGTGTGGACGACGAACGCCCACTTCGCGTCGTTCGGCATGTTGCTCGCCCGCACCGATCCCGACGTGCCCAAGCACCACGGCCTGACGATGTTCGTCGTGCCGATGGACGCCGAGGGGGTGACGGTGCGCCCGCTGCGCCAGCTCACCGGCGACCCGGAGTTCAACGAGGTCTTCTTCGACGACGTCGTGCTGGCGGCCGACGCCGTCTGCGGCCCGGTGGGCGGCGGCTGGGGCACCGCGATGACGACGCTCATGTACGAGCGCATGACGATCGCGCTGGGATCGGAGAGCATGGGTTATCGCGCCGAGCGCTTCGCCCGCGCGATCGCGGCGGACGAGCACGCGCGCCGCGACCCCGAGGTGCGGCGGCGGCTGGGCGAGGTGGCCGTGGCGCTGCTGGCCGTGAGGTTCAGCGGCCTGCGCACCCTGAGCGGCTTGCAGCAGGGCCAGATCCCGGGTCCGGAGTCCGGTCTGTCGAAGATCACGACGGTGCGCGGGGCGATCGACGCCGGCGACCTGATGGCCGACGTGCTCGGCCCCGAGGCGCTCGAGGCCGCGAGCGAATGGACGCGGATGATCTCCTACCTGCCGGGGCTGAAGTCCGCGGGCGGCACGGAGGAGATCCTGCGCAACACGATCGGCGAGCGCGTGCTCGGGCTGCCGCCCGAGCCGCGGCTGGACAAGGGCATCGCGTTCTCGCAGCTACGCGCGGCCGAGCGCGCGGCGGCCACGCGATGAACCTCGAGCTGAGCGACGAGCAGGCCTTCCTGCGCGAGGCAGCTCGCGGCGTGCTGTCGCGCTTTGCGACCGTCACCGCGGCGCGCGCGGCGCTCGAGGATCCGGACGCGCTGCCCGACCTCTGGCCGGCGGCGTGCCAGGCGGGCTGGCCGGGGCTGCTCGTCGACGAGGACCGCGGCGGGGCGGGCCTCGGCGCGTTCGACGCGATGCTCGTCATGGGCGAGGCCGGCCGCGTGCTCGCGGGCGTCGGGCTGCTCGGCCACCTGCCGGCCTCCGAGCTGCTGCAGCGCGCGGCTGACGCGCGCGTCGCCCATGTGGCGGACGGCGAGCTGCGCGCGTCCTATGTGGCGGCCCGGCCGCCCGGGGACGTGACGACCGGTTGGACGGTCGAGGCGCCGGCGGGTCCGCTGCGCGCAGCGGCTCCCGTGCTCGGCGACGACGGCCTGCTGCGCGGACGCGCCTGCTGGGTCCCCGACGCGCCGGGCGCCGGCCTGCTGGTCGCCGTCGCGACGCGCGAGGACGACGGCTCGCCCGTCGCCGTCGCCATCGACGCAGAGACCGCGGGAGTCGCGGTGCAGCGCGTCATGCGCTACGACGCCACGCGAGCGTTAGGTCACGTGACGTTCGACGGGGCCGCCGGGACGCCGCTGGACGGGGACGATGCGAACGGGCCGGCCGGCGCCTGGTACCTCGCGCAGGCGCTGCTCGCGGCCGAGTCGCTGGGCTGCGCCGACACGGCGCTCCAGACGAGCGTCGCCTACGCGAAGGAGCGCTTCACCTTCGGGCGCGCGATCGGCTCCTACCAGGCCGTCAAGCACAACCTCGTGGAGGTCCTGCGCCTGCGCGAGAACGCCTACTCGCTGCTCGTCTACGCAGGCTGGGCGTACGAGGACGGGCACGACGAGTTCCCGCTGGCGGCGAGCGCCGCGCGCGCCGCCGCCGGCCAGGCGCTGGACCTCGCCAGCCGAACGATGATCTCCGTCCACGGCGGCAGCGGCGCGACGTGGGAGCACGACGCGCCGCTGTTCTTTCGCCGCGCGCAGCTCTCGCGACGGCTGCTCGGGGGGCTGGGCGACGCCACCGACCGCGTCGCGGGCGAGTTGCTGCGCGCGGCATAGGGGCCGCCCAGCCCGCCCCTGGCGCCGCTCTACACTGCCCGTCGAGGGGCCATAGCTCAGTTGGGAGAGCGCCTGCTTTGCAAGCAGGAGGTCGCCGGTTCGATCCCGGCTGGCTCCATACTCGAAAGCCCCGCTCAGGCGGGGCTTTCTGCTTCCAGGAGAAGCACACAGGAGCCTGATCGAGCGGTAGTGGAAGCAATATGGAAGCGCTCGCGCGTGTAGAGACGTGTAGGCACCCCCCACCCAAGTCCTGTCCGGGGGTGCTCTCGGATGGGTTCGAGCTGTAGTACGCCTTCCTGCACCACCTAGGACGTATGACAGCCGTCAACTGCCAGTTGTCGACCCTGCTTCAGCTCGGCCGTCCGCTCCCGTTGGGACGATTCGGACGTGGCCTCCTCAGACGCTCGCCGCATCGCAGCGCGCGTCGGCGCGCTCGGCGCTGTCGATCCCGATGCGCACGTCACCGCGGTCTCATCGCTGTACGGGGGCGCGATGTGCAGCGTCCAGTTCTTAGCCCGGATCCACCGATCGGGTAGCGCGGGTTCGTCCGGTCGGGGAAGAATAATGACCTCCTGAGCAGGGGAAAAGCGATCGATTCCGGCGATCGCGTCCTGCGTCAGGAGGTCACCTA
>Ga0136621_1000223_pt1 | contig 21279 bp, 22 predicted proteins | sample AntDryUQ445A2306_FD_104673 | JGI IMG/M metagenome (GOLD analysis project Ga0136621, IMG submission 104673) | Polar desert sand microbial communities from Dry Valleys, Antarctica - metaG UQ445A (23.06) | ecosystem: Environmental > Terrestrial > Soil > Desert | place: Antarctica: Dry Valley...
CAACTCGACTCCTCACATCGGCCACGCGTACACCACGATCGCGGCGGACATCCTCGTGCGCCATCATCGCCAGCGAGGCGAGGAGACCTACTTCCTCACCGGAGTCGACGAGCACGCGGCGAATGTGGCGAGGGTCGCCGCCGAGCAGGGCTTGGAGCCTCAGGAGTACGCGGATCGCATCGCCCCCGTGTGGCGCGACCTGCCTCGCCGTCTGAACGCCTCGATCGACTTTTTCATTCGCACGAGCGATGAGGGTCACAAGGCGTTCGTCCAGAGCTTTCTTCAACGCATCTACGACAACGGTGACATCTACCAGGACGTGTATGCCGGCCTCTACTGCGTCGGATGCGAGGCGTTCAAGACCGAGGACGAGCTCGTCGATGGCAAGTGTCCGGATCACGACCGGGAGCCGGAGTGGATCGAGGAGAAGAACTACTTTTTCCGGCTCTCCGCCTACCAGGATCGGTTGCTCGAGCTCTATGACTCGCGCCCGGACTTCGTGCTCCCAGCGTTCCGGGCCAACGAGGCGCGAAGCTTCATCGCCGGTGGCCTGCAGGACTTCTCGATCAGCCGTTCCTCGCAAACGTGGGGGATCCCGATCCCGTGGGATCGCGATCAGGTCGCCTACGTCTGGGTCGACGCGCTCGTCAACTACCTCAGCGCGCTGACGTATGCGCCGACCGGCGACCTGCGGCTTTGGCCTGCGCGCCATCTCCTGGGCAAGGACATCCTGCGTTTCCACTGCGTCTTCTGGCCCGCCCTCCTGCTCGCGGCCGGGTACGAGGTGCCGAGGCAGCTGTTCGTGCACGGGTACCTGAATCTCGACGATCGCAAGATCTCGAAGTCGCTCGGCAATGTGATCGATCCACTCGACCTGATCGACGAGTACGGAGTCGATGCGCTCCGCTTCTGGTCGGCGCGGTCTGTGTCGTTCGGTCAGGATGGCAACGTCTCGCTCGACAGCTTCCGTGAGCGCTACGAGCGGGAGCTCGGTAACGATCTCGGGAACCTCCTCTCACGAACCACGGCAATGATTGCCCGCTACCGCGACGGCAAGCTGCGAGATGTGCGAGGAGCAGGTGAGCTGGCCAAGCTCGCGGCGGCTCTGAGCTCGGATGTTTCCGCGGCTCTTGATCGATTCGACATCACCGGCGCCCTCGAGACGATCTGGGAGTACGTGAGAAATCTCAACCGCTATGTCGAGCAGACGAGGCCATGGGAGCTCGCCAAAGATGAGGCGAGAACGGATGACCTCGACGAGGCGTTGTACGGGCTGGCAGACGGGCTGCGGAACGCTGCGATCGCCCTCTGGGCCTACGTGCCCGAGACCGCAGCGAGGATCCTGGAGGCGCTTGGCCAGCCCGCCGATCCCGCGTGGGAGCGGCTCGCCTACGGCGCGACCGAAGCGACCGGCGGCATCGAGCCGGCGGAGCCGCTCTTCCCGCGGATCGACGCCACAGCAGCGGCGTGACACAGTCACGCCGCCAGGATCGGGTTCGCCATCCGGTTCTCCCGAGGGGCCCCGCCAATGCGCATCGGCGGCGACGACAAGCAGGTGCGTGGGCGAAGGAGGGTTTCCCCCACCAGGGCGAGGCAACGGCGAGCAACGCGGCGTGATCGACACGCACGCGCACCTCGACGCGCTGGAGCAGCCGGACGTCGCCGTCGAGCGGGCTCGCAGCGTTGGTGTGACGCGCATCGTCACGGTGGGGACGGGGATCGACTCCTCTCGCGCGGTGCTTGCTCTCGCCGACGCACACGAGGGCGTCTTCGCAGCGGTCGGAATCGACCCCCACCAGGCGGGAAGCGTCGAGGCGTCACGGGTCGACGAGCTCCGCGAGCTTCTGTTCCACCGGAAGGCGATCGCAGTCGGAGAGACGGGACTTGACTACCATCACGGCGGCGACCGAGCAGAGCAGAGACGCCTGTTCGACGCACAGCTCGGGCTCGCGCGGGAGCTCGGCTCACCCATCGTGATCCATACGCGCGCGGCGAACGAGGACACCGAGGCCGCTCTGCGCCAGCACGACGGAACCGTCGTCATGCACTGCTTCTCCGAGCCCGCCCTGCTCCCGGCGGGCCTCGAGCGCGGCTGGTACGTCTCATTCGCGGGAAACGTGACCTACCTGAAGGCGGAGGCGCTTCGCGCTGCGGCCGCCCAGGTTCCCGCGGATCGCATCCTGGCCGAGACGGACAGCCCCTACCTCGCGCCGCAGCCCGTCCGCGGTCGCCGTAACGAGCCGGCCTTCCTCAAGCACACGGTCGAGGTGCTCGCGGCGGTACGAGGCGAGGACCTAGACGAGCTTGAGGCTCGCATCGACGCGAATGTCACGGCCGCGTTCGGCCTCTGATGGTCACGCCGAAGAAGGAGCTCGGGCAGCACTTTCTCGCGGACGAGAACATCCTCGGCGTGATCGGCCGGCTTGCCGAGCTCGATCCGGACGACGTCGTCCTGGAGATCGGCCCGGGCCTCGGTGTGCTCACGCGGTATCTCGCCGCGCGCGTCGGTCTCGTCCACACCGTCGAGCTCGACCGCTCGCTCGAGCCGCACCTCGCCGCGTTGCCCCGGAACGTGGAACAGCACTGGGGCGACGCGCTCGCGCTGGATCTGACCGCGCTCGACCCCGCGCCGACCAAGCTCGTCGCGAATCTCCCCTACAACGTCGCGACGCCGATCGTGGCCGAGAGTCTCGCCGGCCTGCCGTCGCTCGAGTGCTGGTGCGTGATGGTGCAGCGCGAGGTCGCCGATCGCTTCTTTGCCCGACCCTCGACCAAGGCCTACGGTGCCGTCTCCGTCCTCGTCCAGCTGGCGGCTCGGCGGACGGGCTTCCATGCCGTCTCGCGCACCGTCTTCCGGCCGCCGCCGAACGTCGACTCGGCGCTTGTCGCATTCCGTCGCGTCGAGCTGCCGCCGAACTTCGCCCGGATCAAGAGCGTGGTCGATGCCGCCTTCTCGCACCGTCGCAAGACGCTGCCGAACTCGCTCGAGCTCGCCGGTCTCGCGACGCGCGAGCAAGGCGCCGACGCTCTCGCAGCCGTGGGGCGGCAGGCGATGGCACGGGCAGAGGAGCTCGCACCCGAGGAGTTCGTCTCTCTGACCGAAGCGCTGTGAGGAGGGCTCCTGCGCCGGCGAAGATCAATCTCGCGCTCGTCGTCGGCGCGCCCCGCGACGACGGCAAGCATGAGGTCGCGACAGTGTTGCAGCGGGTCGATCTCGGAGATCGTGTCGCGATCGCGCACGCGTCGGCGCTCGCGGTGACCGGCTTCGCCGGCGACACGATCGTTCGCGCGGCTCTCGAGAAGCTCGCCGGTGCCGCCGGGGTGGAGCCGCGATGGCGCGCCACGATCGTGAAGCGGATCCCCGTGGCCGCCGGTCTGGGCGGCGGCAGCTCTGACGCAGCGACCGCGCTCCGGCTTGCGAACGGCACGCTCGAGAAGCCGCTTTCGCCTCCCGAGCTCCTCTGCGTTGCGACCTCGCTTGGCGCGGACATCCCATTCTTCCTCACAGACGGACCTCAGTTGGGGCGAGGCGACGGCTCAGCGCTCACGTCGCTCGAGCTTCCGCAGGACTACTGGATCGTGCTTGTGGTGCCGAACGGGAGCCGGAAGATCTCGACCGAGTCCGTCTACCGCGCCTTCGACGAGCGAGGCGGCAGCGCGGGCGCGCCAGATCGCTTCGCCGAGCTCGATCGCGCCTTGGGCCGGATCCGGCGGCCGCGCGACCTTGCAACCTTGCCACCGAACGACCTCGCGTCGTCGCCACTGGCCGGCGAGCTCCGCGCCCTTGGAGCGTTTCGGGCCGACGTCTCCGGTGCCGGCCCGACGGTGTATGGGCTGTTCCACCATCGCCGGGCGGCCTTGGGCGCCCTTCGCGCGCTCGCCTCCAGAGGTCGCACATGGCTGACCGTCCCGGTGTGGTACGGCTGATCCCACGCTACGGTTGCAGTGTGAGCAGCTTCGACACGGTCGAGCACAGGGACGGACGTGTCGGTGAGCTCCTACGGAGGCGCCGCCTGCACCTCGTCCTCTGGATCATCCTCATCGAGGGCATCCTCGTCCTCTTCGGCATTGTTCCGTGGTGGACCGTGCTCGTGTTCGCGACGCTCGCGTTCGCGGCCTACGTCGTCGCCGGGCGCGGCCATTCTCACGCAGTCGTGCGGGAGATCACCTGGATTGCTGCGGTCTCTCAACTCGTGGTCGTCCTGGTCCCGGTCCTGGCCGTCCTCCTGACCGGGCTCGCCGTGATCGCCCTGGTCCTCGTCGCGGTGGGTGCGCTCGTTATGCTTCTGCTCGACCGCCGCTGACGTGCGGCGCCCTATACTCGGCTCGAATCCGTGGGGTGTAGCCAAGTGGTAAGGCAGCGGGTTTTGGTCCCGCGATCCCAGGTTCGAATCCTGGCACCCCAGCCATTCCATCGCCACCCGTGACCGAGACGAAGCTCGCCGCAATCGTGATGGCCGGGGGCCTCGGCACTCGCATGCGCTCGGCCACCCCGAAGCATCTGCATCCGATCCTCGGCCGCAGAATGGTCGACTGGGTGCTCCGGTCAGCCGCACCGCTCGAGCCGTCCCCTCTCGTCCTCGTCGCCTCGCCCGAGATCAAAGACGAGTTCGGCGACATCGTCGTCGCGGTCCAGGAACGGCCATTGGGGACTGGCGACGCCGTCCGCGCAGCGCGAGCGGCGCTCGACGACGGTGAAGGCGACCTCCTCGTGCTCTCGGGTGATACGCCGCTCCTGACGGCCGACCTACTGGTTGCGTTGCTGGAGACGCATCGCCGCGAGGGCGCCGCTGCGACCCTCCTCAGCTTCGAGCCGGACGCCCCGCGCCAGTACGGTCGAGTCGTGCGCGGCCGCGACGGTCGAGTAGAGGCAATCGTCGAGGCGGTGGACGCGACCCCGGAGCAGCTCGCGCTGCGGGAGTGCAACTCGTCCAGCTACGTCTTCCGAGCCGAGCATCTGTGGCCGACGCTCGAGCGCCTCCGGCCGGCGAACCCCCAGGGCGAGCTGTACCTGACGGACGCGGTGCGCGATCTCGTGCACCACGGCTACGCCGTCGCCGCTCAGGTCGCGCCCGACCCGGCGGAAGCCGAGGGCGTGAACACGCGCGCCGAGCTCGCGGCAGCGGCGGCGACGCTCCGCGAGCGGATCAACCTGGCCCACATGCTCGCGGGCGCGACGATCGTCGATCCGACGACGACGTGGATCGAGGCCGAGGTGGAGCTCGAACCCGACTGCATCGTCCACCCCTTCACCGTGCTTCGTGGCAAGACTCGCGTCGCTGCGCGCGCGGAGATCGGATCTCACACGGTTGCGGTCGACGCCGTGATCGGAGCCGGAGCGATTATCGGCCCCTTCTGTTACCTTCGCCCCGGCACCGTCCTCGAGGCTCGGGCGAAGGCGGGGACGTTCGTCGAGATCAAGAACTCCCATATCGGTGCGCGAACCAAGGTGCCGCACCTGTCGTACATCGGGGATGCGGACATCGGCGAGGACACGAACATCGCTGCGAGCAACGTGACGGTGAACTTCGCGCACGAGCCAGGGCGGTCAAAGGGGCGCACGACAATCGGCAGCAACGTCAGGACCGGTGTCGACAATGCGTTCGTGGCCCCTGTGACGATCGGAGACGATGCGTGGATCGCAGCGGGATCGGTGATCACCGAAGATGTGCCCCCGAACGCGCTCGCACTCGCGCGCGCGCATCAGGTCAACAAGGAAGGGCGCGGTGGAAAGCGGGACGGTTGAGCAGACACTGCCGGGCCTCGAGACCACGACGCCACGGTCCGAGATGAGTGTGGGTCACGCGCGGCCGCTGACACCCCAGAAGCGGCTAATGGTCTTCGCGGGCCGCTCCCACCCGGAGCTTGCTCGGCGGATTGCGGAGCGGCTCGATGTCGAGCTGGGTGAGATCGAGCTCAAGACCTTTCCGAACGGTGAGACGTACTGCCGCTACGGCGAGTCGATTCGCGGTGCCGACGTCTTTCTCGTCCAGACGGGATGTGGGCCGGTCGACGAGAACCTGATGGAGCTCCTGTTCATGATCCAGGCGGCGAAGCTAGCCTCCGCCAAGCGGATCACGGCCGTGATTCCGTGGTTCCCGTATTCACGCCAGGATCGAAAGGCGAAGCCGCGTGAGCCGATCTCCGGGCGCCTGGTCGCCGACATGCTCCAGCTCGCCGGAGCCGATCGCGTGCTCACGATGGATCTGCACGCCGGTCAGATCCAAGGTTTCTTCACGATTCCCGTCGACCACATGACAGCGCTCCCGCTCTTCGCCCAGCACTTCCGGGATCTCGGCTTGACCGGCGAGGGGATCGTCTCGGTCGCGCCCGACGCGGGTCGCGCGAAGCACGCAATCCGGTTCGCAGAGATGATCGGAGCAGACTTCGCGATCATGCACAAGACCCGCACCGGGCACGACCAGGTGCAGATCACCGCGTTGACTGGGCGCGTCCGGGACAAGATCGCGATCGTCGGCGACGACGTCACAACCACTGGCAGGACGCAGATCGCTGGAGCGACGACGCTGCGCGAGCACGGGGCAACTCAGGTCTGGATGTTCGTCACGCATTCGCTCCTCGGTTCAGACGCGCTACAGAGCGTCGCCGGCGCGGACATCTCCGGACTCGTTGTCACGGACACCGTGCCAATCGACCCGCTCCAACGCCCGGAGAACGTCACAGTGCTCACGGTCTCCGGCATCCTGGCCGCGACGATCACGAACGTCTTCTCGGACGAATCCGTGTCGGCGATTTTCGGCGGCGAGAACCAGCTCTTCTAACTAAGCCGTCTGCCCCATTCCGAGTAGCCAGCGTCCGGCGCGCTGCGTGAGCAATCTCGTAGGATTGATTTGACATGCTCCCGCGTAACCTCCTGCTCGTCGTCTACGTCGCGATCGGCGTGGCCGTCGCCGCGTCGAAGAACTATCTCGACAACCTCGACACGGCGAAGCGGCTCGGGTCGGCGGTCCTCGCAATCTTGCTCTGGCCGCTCCTCCTTCTCGGCGTCGATCTGCGGATCGACTAGCCGCGCGCGCGGAGAGCTTGTGTTCTAGGAGCACAAGCTTTCGCTATCATCCGCCGCCGTGGCCGGGGACCGATTTCGCCTGGAAGTGCAGGAGCGCGTGCAGCTCGGGTCGCCCGAATCCCGCCGCATGCGCAAGCGCGGCCTCGTTCCCGGCGTGCTCTACGGCAAGTCGAGCACGCGGGCGATCGCGATCAGCGAACGGGAGCTCCGCACCGCGCTGAGCGGGGCATCCGGCCTGCATGCCGTCCTCGACGTCGTGCTAGAGGGTCAGTCGACTGCGCACCCGTCGATCTTGAAGGAGTACCAACGTGATCCGATCAGGGGTCACGTGCGGCACGTCGACCTGCAGGAGGTGCGGCTCGACCAGCCGATCCACGCGGCGGTCCAGGTGCACATCCTCGGCACCGAGGACGCGCCGGGGGTGCGCGAGGGAGGCGTGATGTCGCAGCCGACGACGGAGATCAACGTCGAGGCGCTGCCGATGGAGGTGCCCGAGTCGATCGAGGTTGACGTCAGCGGCATGGCCATGGGCGACACGCTCCGGCTCGAGAGCGTGGCGGCGATCGAAGGTGTTACCTTCCTCGACGACCCGGAAGAGACCGTGATCGCAACGGTCACCGCGCCGATGCGCGAGATCGAGCCCGAGCTCACCGAGGAAGAGGTGGCGGAGGCCGAGGCTGCCGCCGCTGCCGAGGGCGAGGAGGGGGCCGAGGGCGCTGCGGGCGAGTCCGGCGAGGCCGCCGGCGAGCCCGGCACCACCGAGGGGTAACCCGTGCGTTTCCTCCGTCGAGGGGAGCCGACCTCGACGCTCGACCTGCTCGTGGTCGGCCTCGGCAACCCCGGGCCCGAGCACGCGCGCGACCGGCACAACGTGGGGTGGATGGTTGCCGACGAGCTCCTGCGCCGGCACGGCGGCTCGTTCCGCTCGAAGTTCTCCGGCAAGCTGGCGGAACTCCGCCTGGATGGGCTGCGGCTCGCCCTGCTCAAGCCCGAGACCTACATGAACCTCTCTGGAAGCTCGGTCGCAGCAGCGGCACGGTTCTTCAAGGTCTCTCCGGGTTCGATTGCCGTCATCCACGACGAGGTCGATCTCGAGCCCGGCCGACTACAGGTGCGCCTGGGCGGTGGTCTTGCCGGCCACAACGGCCTGCGCTCGATCCGGCAGGTGCTTGGCTCGCCGGACTTCTTGCGCGTACGGGTCGGCGTCGGCCGGCCCGGCCGGGGAGACCGCCGTCCCGTGGCCGACTACGTTCTCTCGCCCTTCGAAGTGGACGAGGATCCAGCCGAGCTGGTCTTGCGGTCGGCCGACGCGGTCGAGGCGCTCGCACGTGAGGGCCTCGAGCACGCCCAGGCGCGGTTCAACTGATCGCGACTTGCTCGCGTACGGGGCAGCCGGCGAGATGGTCGTTGACGGCGCCGCAGGCCTGCATCGCCGCGTAGGCCGTCGTCGGGCCGACGAACCGGAAGCCCGCCGCCTTCAACGCCTTCGCGAGCGCAACCGACTCGGGAGTCGTGGCGGGTAGGTCGCCGAGCGACGCCACCGGCCCCGCGGGCACTGCGGGTGCGAACGACCAGAAAAGCTCCGGCAGCGAGGTTCCCGCCTCCCGTAGCGCGAGCGTCGCCCGCGCATTCGCGATCGCGGCCTCGATCTTGGCGCGGTTGCGGACGATTCCAGAGTCGCCGAGCAATCGCTCGACGTCCGCGTCGCCGTAGCGAGCCACCACCTCCGGGTCGAAGCCCGCAAACGCCTTGCGGAAGGCCTCGCGCTTGCGCAGGATCGTGATCCACGCGAGGCCCGACTGGAACGCCTCGAGCGAGATCCGCTCGTAGAGCCCGTGCTCCTCGCGGACCGGGAATCCCCACTCCTCGTCGTGGTAGCGCTCGTAAAGCGGGTTGCCATCGCCAAAGCAGCGCATCTAGTTGGCGCAGGATAAGCATCCGCGGAAGCGGATGCTTATCGCGCGAAGATCCCTAAAGGGGCCGCCCGCGGCCCAAAAAATCCGTTCACTCAACCTCCAGCTAGGTTCGCCGGACGGAGAGAATCCGCGCCTGCCAGGCTCCGCGCGGTGCCACGACCTCGACGACCTCTCCGGCCCGCGCTCCGATCAGCGCCCCCCCGAGCGGCGAGTCGGGCGAGACGCCCCCGACGCTCGAGATCTCGACCTCGAGGCGCTCGCCGGACTCATCCTCCACCTCCACGAGCGAGCCGACACCGATGACGCCGTCATCGGCCTGCTCGACCACGATGGCACCGTCGAGCCGCGCGCGCAGAATCGTGATCCGCCGCTCGAGCAGGCCCTGCTCATTCTTCGCGTCGTGGTAGGCGAAGTTCTCAGAGAGATCGCCGAAGGCTCGTGCAGTCGCAATCGCCTCCACGGCCGCCGCTCGCCGTGGTCCCTCGAGCTCGGCCAGCTCCGCCGCGAGCGCGTCGCGCTGGGCGGCCGTCATCTCCTCGGGCATGCGCTCGGACATGGCTCCGATCCTAGTCCCGCCGATTGCGGCGCGCGTACACTGACCGCCGCGGAACGCTTGGTTCCGCCTTCCGTCATGGACCCGTCGCCCCTTCACGCCTTCGTCACTGCGCTCCTGGCACACGAGCGGCTGCAGGAGTTCGCGGCCGCGCTTCCGGCCCGAGCCCGCGTCTCCGAGCCCGTGTTGCCGCTCCTGCTCGCGACTCTTCACGAGCAGCTCGAGCGGCCGCTCGTCTGTCTTCTGCCCGAGGACGCCGATGCGCGCGATGCCGCCGATGCGGCGAGCTGGTTCCTCGGGGCGGAGCTCGTGGCGCTGCTGCCGAGTCGTGGCGTGCACTGGGGCTCCGGGCTCGAGCCGCCGCCGCACCTCGTCGGCGAGCGGGCACGAGCGCTGGATGTGCTCGCCCGCGGTGGTCTTGTCTGTGCGTCCGCGGCAGCGCTCGCGGAAGGAATACCGCCCGCTTCGACGCGGCCGGAGCCCGTGCGCCTTGCGGTCGGCGAGGAGCCCGGTGTCGACCTCCTTGCCGAGCAGCTTGCCCTCGCCGGCTACGAACGGGCGGAGCGGACCGAGGAGCGGGGTCAGTTCGCCGTCCGCGGCGGGATCGTCGACGTCTTTCCGACGACCGGCCGCGAGCCGCTGCGGGTGGAGTTCTTCGGAGACGAGATCGAGCAGCTGCGCGTGTTCTCGCCGTTCACCCAGCGCGCGCTCCATCCGGTGACGGATGCCGTCGTCTACCCGGCGGCGGAGCGCCGTCCCGACCTGACGGATCCGAGTAACGGTCTGCTGCTTGGCGAGGACGGCGAGGCGCCGCACGTCCCGGACGACCTCGAACCGGTGCTCCAGAGCGGCCTCGACCTCGTGTGGCAGCCGGACGAGGTCCGGCGCGTGTGGACGGAGGAAGGGCTCGAGCCTGTCTCGTTGGAGGGCGCCTCCGAGCTCGATCCGTTCCCGCAGAACCAGCCCTTCGCCTTCGAGGCGCAGCGCCCGGCCATCTCGGCGCGTGGGCTCGCCGAGGCGGAGACCGAACTGGCCGGCTTCGTCCGCGGGGGCAACCGCGTCGTCGTCGCGTTCCCACATACGGGCGAGGCGCTGCGGACGCAGAACTTGCTCCGGCGTGCGCAAGCCGGCATCCTCCAGCCGGGGGCGCAGCTCCCAGAAGAGCCGGTGCTCCTCTTCGCGGTCGCACCGGCCAGGCGCGGCTTCGTCTGGCGGGAGCTTGGGCTCGTCCTGCTGCCGGACACGCAGGTCTTCCGCAAGCGGCCGCCTCGAGCCGACCGGCGCCTCGGACGAGCGTTGGCCACCTTCGCCGACCTGCGCACAAACGACTTCGTCGTACACGAGGATCACGGGGTCGGGAAGCTGCTCGGGTTCGAGACGCGGGAGGTCGCAGGGGTGACGCGCGACTACCTCTTCATCGCGTTTCGCGGGGAGGACCGGCTGTACGTCCCGCACGAGCAGCTCGGCAAGATCTCGAAGTACATCGGTGCGGACGCGACCGCGCCGACCCTCTCCAAGCTCGGCGGCAAGGCGTGGCAGAACCTGAAGGCACGGGCCCGCGAATCGGTGCGCGAGCTCGCCGGAGAGCTGATCGCCCTCTACGCCCAGCGGCAGCAGGCACCGGGGCATGCCTTCGACCTCGGCAACGAGTGGCTGGAGCGGCTCGAGACAGAGTTTCCCTACCGCGAGACCGAGGATCAAGCGCGGGCGATCGAGGCGGTCAAGGAAGACCTCGAGGCTCCGCGCCCGATGGACAGGCTCGTCTGCGGCGACGTCGGGTTCGGCAAGACGGAGGTCGCCCTCCGGGCCGCGTTCGGGGTGGCCGTCAACGCGAAGCAGACGCTGTTCCTCTGTCCGACCACAATCCTCGCCGAGCAACACTGGAACACGCTGCGAAATCGCTATCGCGATTTCCCCATTCGAGTCGAGATGGTTTCCCGCTTCAAGACGGCCTCCGAGATCAAGAAGATCCTCTTGGACTTTTCCTTGGGAAGAGTCGATGTGCTGATCGGGACGCACCGGATCCTGTCGCGGGATGTGATCCCGAAGGAGCTGGGGCTCGTGATCCTCGACGAGGAACAGCGCTTCGGCGTCGCTCAGAAGGAGTTGATCCGCAGTCTGCGTCTCGAGGTGGACGTGCTCGCGCTCTCCGCCACTCCGATCCCACGCACCCTGCACATGTCGCTCTCGGGCCTCCGGGACATCTCGGTGATCGAGACGCCGCCGGAAGGGCGGCGACCGATCCGCACGACGGTCGGCGAGTATGACGAGAGCCTGATCCAGACGGCGCTGGAGCGCGAGATCGAGCGTGGGGGCCAGGCCTTCTACCTGCACAACCGGGTTGAGACGATCGAGGAGGCGGCGCAAAAGCTTCAGCAGCTCTGTCCGACCGTCCGCTTCATCGTCGCGCACGGGAAGATGCGCGAGCGGGAGCTCGAGGAAAAGATGCACGCGTTCCTGCGGGGGGACGCCGATGTGCTCGTCTCGACGACGATCATCGAGTCGGGGATCGACATCCCGCAGGCGAATACCCTGATCGTCGAGCGCGCCGACGCCCTCGGCCTCGCGCAGCTCTACCAGATCCGCGGGCGTGTGGGTCGCTCCGACGTCACAGCGCACGCCTACCTGCTCTATCCGGATGCGCAGGAGCTCTCGGCCGAAGCCCGGGCGCGCCTCTCGACGCTCGCCGACCACACGGAGCTCGGCGCAGGCTTCCAGATCGCGATGCGCGACCTCGAAATTCGCGGCGCGGGCGACCTGCTCGGTGCTGAGCAGTCCGGTCATGTCGCTGCGCTCGGCTTCGAGCTCTACGTGGAGATGCTGAACGAGGCCGTGGCCGAGCTCTCGGGCCAGCGGCGGGCGGCCACGAGGCCCGTGCGGGTCGATGCCCGCGTGGACGCGTTCGTGCCCGCCACCTACGTAGCCTCCGAGGCGCTCAAGATCGACATCCACCGCCGCCTTGCGCTCGCGGAGTCGGATGACGAGCTGCGAGAGCTGCACGCGGCGCTCGAAGACCGATACGGACCCGTGCCCGAGCCGGTCGAGCACCTGTTCGCGATCCAGGAGGCGAAGCTGAAGCTCGCGCGGCTCGGCGCGGACTACCTGGTCTTTCGGGGCGGTCGCGCCTCCGTCGGTCCGCTCATGCTCGGTTCGGCGGAGCTGCGTTCGCTGCGGGATGTCTCGGACACAGCCGTCTACACGAGCGCGAAGCGCGAGGTCTCACAGCGGACGCAGGAGCTCAAGGGAGCGCTGGCCTTGGTCGATGCTATCGTGGAAGCCCGTCAAGCGGCCTGACCGCGCGGCTGAACGCTGAATATCCCCGGCTACACTGGAGTTCATTCTCTGATGACCATCGTGCGCCTCGCCCTGCTCCCTGCCATGCTCCTCGCGCTCGTTGCTGCCGGTTGTGGCGGCTCGGGCTCCGACGACGTGCCGGACGACGCTGTCGCAGTCGTCGACGGCCGCGACATCCCCCGGTCGGAGTTCGACCAGCTGATGGAGCAGGCCAAGAAGACCTATGCGAGCCAGAAGCGGAACTTCCCGGCTGCCGGTTCCGAGGAGTTCCAGACGCTTCGGAACCAGGCTGTGCAGCACCTCGTGCAGCGCGTGGAACTGCAGCAGGCGGCTGAGGAGATGGACATCGCGGTGACTGACAAGGAGGTAGACGCCCGTATCGAGCAGATCAAGAAGCAGTACTACGGCGGCGACCAGAAGAAGCTCGAGAAGCAGCTCAAGGAGCAGAAGCTGACCGTCGAGCAGGTGCGCGAGGACCTCCGCAACCAGGTCCTCTCCGAGAAGATCTTCAAAGAGGTCACCAAGGACGTGAAGGTGACCGACGGGGAGATTGCCGACTTCTACACGAAGAACAAGGCGCAGTACAGTCAGGCGGAAAGCCGCGAGCTGCGGCACATTCTCGTGAAGACAAAGGCGAAAGCGGAGCAGATCCGGGGCCAACTCGCCGCAGATGGATCGAACTTCGCGGCGCTCGCGAGAGAGCACACACAGGACACGAACTCGAAACCCACGGGCGGGAAGCTGACCGTCTCGCGCGGCCAGACCGTGGCGCCGTTCGACAAGGTCGCATTCGCTCTGAAGACGAGGGAGATCTCGGACCCGGTGAAGACCGAGTTCGGGTTCCACATCATCCAGGCCCTGACTGGCGTGAAGAAGGCAACGACGACGCCGCTGAACGAAGTCGAGGACTCGATTCGACAGCAGCTCCTGCAGGGCAAGAAGAATGAGACGATGACCTCCTGGGTGGAGGATCTGAAGGCCGACTACGACGACAAGGTGACCTATGCGGTCGGCTTCAGCCCGCCCCCGGCCGCAACCGGCACGACCGGCACGACCGGCACGACCGGCACGACCACCTCCGACGGCCAGTAGGGTGCCCCTCGGGGACGCGCTCCTCGAACTCCAGGATCTGACCCGGCGGTTGCGCCGCGACTGCCCGTGGGACCGCGAGCAGACCGCGCTGACGATCGTCCCGCACACGATCGAGGAGGCCTACGAGGTCGCCGATGCAGCGCAAGCAGGAGACCAGGGAAAGCTGGTCGACGAGCTGGGCGATCTACTCTTCCAGGTTTATTTCCTGGCCTTGCTCCTGGAGGAGCAAGGCGGTGGAGATCTGGAGGCGGTGGCGCGGAACGTTCATGCCAAGCTCGTCCGCCGCCACCCGCACGTGTTCGGGGGTGCCCAGGCCCGCACGGCAGAGCGTGTCCGCAAGCGCTGGGAGGCACTGAAGACGGAACAGGAAGGGCGTAGCGGCATCTTCCACGACGTGCCCGAGGCGCTCCCGGCGCTGCTGTACGCCCGGAAGGTGCAACGGCGCGCCGCGGCGGTCGACTTCGAGTACCCGGATCTCGCCGGTGCACTCGCCGACCTCGAAGACGAGCTCGTGGAGCTGAAGGCGGAGCTTGCGGGCCGGGCGGATCCCCCACCTGAGACGCCGCCGGATCCGCGCCAAGCGGCCGAGCTCGGCGATCTCCTCTTCGCCGCCGTCAACGTTGCGCGCAGACTGAACGCCGACCCGGAGCTCGAGCTGCGTGCGGCGACCGCACGCTTTCGCGCCCGCGTAGAGGAGGCGGAGCGCCGCGCGGCCGCAGCAGGTAAGGATTGGGCCGGCCTGCCGCTGGAGGAGCAGGACCGCTATTTCGACCTCGCCAAGGAAGTGAAGTGAGCGCCTCCCAGATCGCGTCCGTTCGCGGCCGACAGATCCTCGACTCTCGCGGTAACCCCACCGTAGAGGTGGACGTCGAGCTGGTCGGGGGCGCCCGTGGTCGCGCCGCGGTTCCTTCCGGCGCCTCGACTGGCGTGCACGAGGCGGTCGAGCTCCGCGACGGTGGAGCCGCCTGGGGCGGGAAGGGAGTCCAGCAGGCGGTCGGAAATATCGACCGCGAGATCGCCGAGGCGGTGCGGGGGCTCGATGCGGCAGACCAGCGTGAGGTCGACGGTAGGCTGATCGCACTCGACGGGACGCCGAACAAGGGGCGTCTGGGCGCGAACGCGACTCTTGGCGTGTCGATCGCGACGGCCAAAGCCGCCGCCGCTCACGCGGGGCAGCCGCTCTGGCTCTGGCTTGGCGGAGCGAGCGCGTCGGTGTTGCCGGTGCCGATGATGAACGTCATCAACGGTGGTGCGCATGCCGATAACGCAATCGACTTCCAGGAGTTCATGGTCGTCCCCGCCGGCGCGGAGCGGTTTTCCGACGCCCTGAGGATCGGCGTCGAGGTTTTCCATTCGCTCAAGGGATTGTTGCACGAGCGCGGTCTCTCGACCGCGGTCGGCGACGAAGGCGGTTTTGCGCCGGACCTGGACACCGCCGAGGGTGCGATCGAAGCGGTGCTCGAGGCGGCCGAGCGGGCCGGCCACCGCGACAGCGTCGCAATCGCGCTCGATCCCGCCTCGACCGAGTTCTTCCGCGACGGGCGCTACCAGGTGGAAGGAAACGCACGCGACACGGCCGCGATGGTCGACCTGTACGCGCACCTGATGGAACGCTTCCCGCTCGTGTCCGTCGAGGACGGCCTTGCGGAAGATGAGTGGGAGGGATGGCGCGGGCTCACGGAGCGGCTCGGCGACCGGCTGCAACTCGTCGGCGACGATCTCTTCGTGACGAACATCGAGCGCCTCCAGCGCGGGATCGAGGACGGCGTCGGCAACGCCGTCCTCGTCAAGGTGAACCAGATCGGCACCCTGACGGAGACGCTCGACGCGATCGAGCTCGCCCGCTCCCGTGGCTACGCGGCCGTCATCTCGCACCGCTCCGGGGAGACCGAGGACACGACGATCGCAGACCTGGCGGTGGCGACCGGCACCGGCCAGATCAAGACGGGTGCGCCCTCGCGGACCGACCGCGTGGCGAAGTACAACCAGCTCCTGCGGATCGAGGAGGAGCTGGGAGAGCGGGCGGAGTATCCGGGCTGGTCAGTCTTTCCCCGCCGACGACACGGTTAGCTTGTAGGATGATGCCCGTCGAACCCCGCCGCACGAAGATCGTCGCCACGATCGGACCCGCGACGTCTTCCCCGGAGATGCTGCGCGATCTGCTCCAGCTCGTCGACGGGACGCGGCTCAACTTCTCGCACGGCACGCACCAGGACCACGCTGCGACCGCGAGGCAGGTGCGTGAGCTGCGCAAGGAGCTTGACCGCCCCGTGGCGCTGATCGCAGACCTGCAAGGGCCAAAGTTGCGGATCGGCGACCTCCCCGGCGGCTCCGTCGAGCTCGAGCGCGGCGAGTACGTGACGATCGCCGGGGAGGACAGCGCCTGCGACGGCGATGTGCCGGTGGCACCTGCCGTCCTCGGCTCGGTCCTCCGACCGGGTATCGACGTCCTGATTGACGATGGCTCCGTTCGCCTTCGTGTCGAGAAGGTCGAGCGCGGACGCGCGCAGTGCGAGGTGCTCGTCGGAGGCACTGTCAGCTCGCATAAGGGCGTGAACCTGCCGGGCGTCACCCTGCCGATCCCCTCGCTGACCCGGAAGGACATCGACGACCTCCAGTTCGCACTCGAGCTCGGCTGTGACTTCGTCGCGCAGTCGTTCGTCCGCTCAGGCTCCGACGTGCAGGCGCTGAGGACGCTGATCGAAGCCTCGGGCTCGACGGCACACGTGATCGCAAAGATCGAGAAGGCCGAGGCTGTGGCAGTGCTCGACGACGTCTTGCGGGAGTCCGACGCGGTGATGGTGGCCCGAGGCGACCTCGGCGTCGAGATCGGCGTTGCCGAGGTGCCGCTGCTGCAGAAGCGGATCATCCAGCGCGCGCTGGAACGCGGAAAGCCGGTGATCACGGCAACGCAGATGCTGGAGTCGATGATTCACGCGCCGGAGCCGACGCGGGCGGAGGCCTCCGATGTCGCGAACGCGGTGCTCGACGGCACCTCGGCGATCATGCTCTCGGGTGAGACCGCGATCGGTGAGTTCCCGCTCGAGGCCGTTGCGTACATGGATCGAATCGCACGCGTGGTCGAGCCGCACCTCGGTTACCGTCACGAGATCCCGACTGCCGATCAGCAGCCGACGATTGGCCAGGCAATGTCGAACGCCGCGTGCGATATCGCCGAGGCTCTTGCCGCGAGGGCCTTGCTCGTGCCGACCTACACGGGTCGGACCGCATCCGGCGTCGCCCGGCTGCGCCCGCGCCGGCCGATCATCGGGCTCACGCATCACGAAGATGCGCTGTACCACATGTCGCTGGAGTGGGGCGTGACGCCGGTTGGAATTGCCGAGGCCCCCGATGTCGAGGAGCTGTGGAGATCATCCCTCGAGGCCGCTCGGAGCACGGGAATCGTCGAATCGGGCGACAGGGTCGTCATCACCGCCGGCACGGCCGTGAACATCCCCGGCTCCACGAACGTGATCAAGGTCGACACCGCGTAGCTCGAAGCGCCGAGCAGGAGGCGAGACGCGGCCGCGGAAACGAGTGCCATGCCCGCCTCCAGACGAGCTCAGACCGCGGGCGGGAGCGGCCACCCGCGTTCCCGTTCGAAGAAGCGTACGCATCGTCGCCTCGGCCGCCAGCGCACGGCCGTGCTGATGCGCTGGTGCGTCGTCTGTGTGCTCGGCTTCGTCGGGCTCCTCTACTACCGTCCGCTGGCAAACTACTTCGAGACCCGCACGACGCTCATGGAACGCGAGGCGGAGGTGCAGCAGCTGCGTGCTGAGCGGGAGCGGCTCGAGGCACGCCTAGTGCGCTCGTCCACGGTCGAGGCGCTCTCGCGCGAGGCCCGCCGGATGGGACTGGTGCGGGAGGGAGAACGACTCTTCATCGTCAAGGGCATCCCGCAGTGGAGGCGTAGCATCCACTCGGATGGATGACCGCGCGCTCGTCGAGCGCCAGCTAGGCCGACCGCCACGAGTCTTCCGTCGCGTTGTCGTGCGTTGCCCATACGGCATGCCAGCCGTCACCGAGCAGGATGTCTACGAAGCGTCCGGTGACCCCTTTCCGACCACCTTCTACGTCACCTGCCTGCACCTGGTCGCCGCGCTTGCTCGACTCGAGGCCGCGGGGGGCGTGGAGCGCTGGAGCGCTGAGCTTGAGCACGACGCGCCACTTGCAGCAGACCTCGAGCGCGCGACCGCCGAGCAGCAGGCCCTCCGGCGGGAGCTGGCCGCGGGTCGGGCCGGTCGCGACGGAGGGGCGTCGCTCGAGCTCGGCATCGGCGGCAGCCGAAATCCGGGCCGCCTGAAGTGCCTGCACGCGCACGCCGCCTTCGCTCTCGCGCGGCCGGGCTACGAGCTTGGGAGGCGGATTCTGGCCGAAGTGGAGCCGCTCTGGCCGCCGGAGCACTGCTGCATGGCCGGATAGCATCGGGCGCGGATGTCCGCAGCCGAGATCGAGAGCGCACGGCGGGAGTGGTTGGAGGGACACGAGCGACTGCTCGAGCACGCATCCGATCGCGTCACCCACGAGCGCCTGCTGGCTCAGGTCGACGCCGTGAGTGAGGAGCTCCGGCGGCGCATCGGAGGCACCTTCACGCTGGCCGAGCTCAGCCGTGCGTACGCGGAGGCAGATCGGTGGAGCCGCGCGGCGGTGGCGGAACGGGCTGCGGCCCCTGGCTGGATGCGAACGCTCTCGTTTGTCGAGGCAGCAGCCTTTCATCAGTACGCGCGTGGCGCCGTCGACTACAGGCCCTGATGCTCTGGCAGAGCAACCGGCCGACTCAGAGCAGGCGGCGCCGGCGGCGGCGGACGCTCTGGCGGCCGCTGCTCGCGCTCGCAGCTGCGCTGCTCCTGCTTGCGATCGGGATCTCGATCGGACGTGCGCTCGAGGATGGGCCCTCCCCCGGAGGCACCCGGACAAGCGTGCGCACGCTGCAGCCGCGCCCCCTGGCGCCCGCCGCGACAACTGTGACGGTGACGGAGCAGCAGGGGTAGATCGCGACGTCGACCCCGCGTTTGAGAAAGCGATAACTTTGGGCAGTTTCAAAGCGACGATGGCGTACGGGGACGTAAGAGCGCGCCGATCGGAGGGTCAGCCGGAGTGGCTTACGCTCGGGCAGGCCGCGACGTATCTCGGCGTGGCGCAGAGCACGATGCGCAAGTGGTCCGACGTCGGCCGAGTCTCCGCCTTCTACACCCCCGGCGGTCACCGGCGCTACCGCCGCTCCGATCTCGATCAGTTCCTCGACCGCTCGGGCCGCAGCGGCACGTCGACCGACGAGGGGCCGGTCGTCCTGATCGTCGACGACGACGAGCGCCTGCGTGAGTACGTTCGGGTCAACCTCGAGATCGAGGGTTACACCGTTCGGGAGGCCGCGAGCGCGGACGAGGGCCTTGCCGCGCTCGAGGAGGAGTCACCGGACCTGATCCTCCTCGATGTGATGATGCCCAAGGTCGACGGCTGGGAGATGCTGCAGCGCGTGCAGGAGAAGCACGGCGTCGGAGCGATTCCGGTGATTATGTTCAGCGGCAAGGTCGACGAACGGTCCGCCGCGGAGGCCACTTCGCGCGGCGCGCAGGGCTTCATTGGCAAGCCATTCGACCCGCGCGCGCTGATCGAGTCGACGAAGCAGCTGCTGCCGGTCTGACGGCCTCGTCGCGGGTCTAGGAGCCTAGAGCTCCTCGGAGACCTCGAGCAAGCCCGCGACGATCGCCGCCACGGCCGCGAGGAGACTGATCCAGATTCCGATCCCGCGACTTGCGAAGTGAAACTCGTCGGGGATCGAGATCGCGCGGACGAGGGTGCAGACGAAGGCTGCACTCCCGAGGGCGATTACCACCAGGCTCTCCGGGACGGCCGCGGGTAGATCGATACCCGTCTCGCGGAGGACGACGAGGGCGATCAATGCCAGGCCGGTGAAGAAGACGAGCTTGCCGAACAGGCCCGTATCCCAGCCGAGCACGCCGACGTCCACGCCCTCCCCTGTGCCTGAGTACCAGCCCGTAAATGCGGATAGCGCGAGGACGAGTCCTGCAACCCAGGTCAGGCGACCGCCCATGTCCCATAGCGGCACGCCGGTCCTTGGAGCGGCGGACGGCGCCCTGAGGGGATCGTACTCGGCTTCGACCAAGGGTTCTGGCGTCTCCACGACGCGAAGTATGGGCACATTCGTCACCGGAAGTCACGCAGGCTCTGTTCTCCGAGCCTGGCCCGAGCTCGAGCCCGCTCGACGGACGAGCACTACACTTCGTCGCATGGTCGAGCCCGCGACGCCCCGTTCCTTGCGGCAGAGGGCGCCGGAAGGCGACGCGTCGCCACCGTTCGACCCGGTCACGGTCGACCGCGCCTACCTCCAGGAGCGTGCCCGGCGTCGCGCGCGCAGCGAACGGTTGCAGGCACGACGACGCGCGAGCCTCCGCTTCTGGTTCGTGCTGCTCATCCTGCTCACGGTCACCGTGGGGCTGACCGTGACGATCTGGCGCGAGATCGAGCGACTGTTCGGGCTCTAAATGCCGGCCTCGCTGGCAGAGCGGGCGGAGGCGGTCGGCGGAATCGCGGCGCTCTCGCGGGCGAGTCGAGCGATTGCCGCCGGGGAGGAGCTGCAGCCGACGCTCGAGCTGATCGCTGCGGCAGCCGCACAGGCGGCCGGTGCCGAGGTCGGGGTGGTCTGGTTACGGGAGCGCGACTGGTTGGTCGTGCGCGCCGTCTCCGCGTCGTCGGGCACTGCGGCTGAGATCGAGGGTCTTCGTGTCCCGGCGGGGTCGAGCACCCGCGATCTTCTGCGCGCGCGGCTCGAGCACGAGGCCGCGGCGCTCTCATTCCCGCTGCAAGCGGGGGACGAGAAGCTTGGCTCGCTCGATCTGCTGCGTCGCGGGCCTGAGTTCGGACTTGAGGCCGAGCGTTTCGCCGCTCTCGGCGCGGACCTGGCCGCCCTCGCAATGCGTTTGTGCGGCGAGGGCGGAACGGCCGCCGAAGGCGCGGGCACGATCTTCGACGTCGCAGGCGACGCGCTGGCGGCCGCGTCGGCGGAGGAGCACGCTGACATGAGGATCGCACGGTTGGCGGTCGTGGTCGCCGGGGCGGACGGCGCGCTCGTCTGGCGGCCGAGTTCGGATCGCACCCAACCCGACGGAATCGCGGCCGAGGGAGCCCACGGGATGTTGGAGCCGACGCCGGAGCTGTCCCGCCTGGCGGACGAGATCCTCCACGAGCACGGGGCGGTGTCGGTGGAGACGACGAACGACGCCGCCACGATCGTCACCCTGCAGCTCGGGCAGCCGGCGCTCGGTGCGCTGCAGATCGTCTTCGCCGACGGTCGCGCGCTCGGAGGCGCGCAAGGCGTGTGCGGCACGGACGGCGAAGCTCGCGAGCCGGCTCAGCTCATCCTTTCCGAGCGCGCG
>Ga0136621_1000224_pt1 | contig 21256 bp, 26 predicted proteins | sample AntDryUQ445A2306_FD_104673 | JGI IMG/M metagenome (GOLD analysis project Ga0136621, IMG submission 104673) | Polar desert sand microbial communities from Dry Valleys, Antarctica - metaG UQ445A (23.06) | ecosystem: Environmental > Terrestrial > Soil > Desert | place: Antarctica: Dry Valley...
GTCCAAGCCTCCGCCGACGACGTCCAGGCCGGACCCGACGCCCACCGAGCCCGAGAACACTGACCCGGTCGTGCCGTCGCTGACCCCGAGCCCGAGTGGAAGCCCCAGCGGGTGACCCGGATCGCGAGGCCGTCACGCGAGGACCCACTCGTCACGGCGGCCAGCGAGAGCATCGGCGGTCCGGTCGGAGACCACGCCAAGCCACACCCGTGGTGGACACCCGTGCGCGTCGTTCTCGCGGTTGCCTGCGTGGCCCTCCTGCTCGGCATGGTCCAGAAGACGCCGTGCGTCAACGCGAACTGGAGCGGCGGCAACGAGCGGTACGCCAAGATGTGCTACTCCGACGTGCCCTACCTGTACACCGGGCGGGGATACGCAGAGCGGGCCTTCCCGTTCGACGGTACCGCGGGCCGTTACCAGGCGATGGAGTATCCCGTCGTCATCGGGTACTTCGCGTACGGCGCCGCGCTGCTCACCCATGCGGTGAGCGGCTGGCCGGACGTCCAGGAGCGAGCCGAGCGGCCCACCGACCAGGTGTACGCCGCACCGGGCGTCGCCCAGGAGAGCGGCCGCTACTTCATGGTGACCGCCGTGCTCCTGAGTGCCTTCGCCCTGCTGACTGCCTTCTTCCTCTCAGGTGCCCATCCCGGCAGGCCGTGGGACGCGATGCTGTTCGCGGCCTCACCGGCTCTGGTCCTGACCGGACTGATCAACTGGGACCTGCTCGCGGTTGCCATGGTGGCCGGGTCGATGTGGGCCTGGGCACGGGGACAGCCGTTGCTCACCGGCATCCTCATCGGGCTCGGCACCGCCACGAAGCTGTACCCGTTGTTCCTCCTCGGCGCCCTGCTCGTCATCTGCCTGCGCAACCGGCGGCTTCGACAGTTCCTGATCGCCACGGCGGCGACGGTGGTGACCTGGCTCCTCGCGAACACCCCGGCGATCGTGCTCGGCTTCGACCAATGGAAGGTCTTCTGGTCCTTCAACTCCGACCGTGGCGCCGACCTCGGGTCGCTCTGGCTTGTGTGGCAGCAAGCCGGGCACACCGTCACCCCCGACCTAATCAACATGGTGTCGTGGGCATTCTTCGTCGGCGTGTGCCTGGCGGTTCTTGCGCTGGGCTTGCTCTCCCGACGGACTCCGCGGATCCCACAGCTTGCGTTCCTGATCGTGACGGGGTTCCTGCTGGTGAACAAGGTCTACTCCCCGCAGTACGTACTATGGCTGCTTCCGCTCGCGGTCCTGGCCCGCCCCCGGTGGCGCGACATTCTCATCTGGCAGGCGGGCGAGGTGTTCTACTTCGGCTCGGTCTGGCTCTATCTCGGAGAGTTCACCGCACCAGGCGCGAGCGGCGAGCCCGACCGGTTCTACTGGTTGGCGATCGGCGTGCGGGTGCTGGCCGAGCTCTACCTCGTTGCGGTCGTCGTGCGCGACATCCTCCAGCCGTGGCGGGACCCGATGCGCGCGGACGGGCTCACCGACGACCCCATGCCGGCCCCTCCACTGCGCCGAGGTGCTTAGGACGAGGGACCTTGCTGCCGATGACCCCCGGCCCCATGCTGCTCAGCTGATCACCACCTGGTCGAAGCTGGTGGCCGTGAACCGCACCCGCACCTCGACCTCCTCGCCGACCTCGGGCATGTGCGTCCCGTTCGGAAGGAACAGCATCGACGCCTGCATGTGCGGAGGTTCGGCGAACAGCCGGTGCTTGCCGTCGATGGTGTACGGCGACCGAACGAAACCGGCCGCGTCGAGACCCCCTTTTGCGATCGTCGCGGCGCGTTGCTTCAACGTGGCCCCGCCGGTCGGTGCCTCGAGGCCGATGCCGTTCGCGGTCCCGCCGGAGACGATCACGATCGATCCGGGGCGGGGGGCCGTCCGGCCGCGGTACCCGAAGACATCACCCCGTTCGACCGGATGAGCGTCGAGGACGGTCGCCCTGACCGACAACGCACTTCGGTCGCCGAGCCAGAGCGCGGTGCCCACCCGCGGGCGGAAATCGTAATCGGGGTAGGCCGACCCGAGCATGCCCAGCGCATCGTCGGTCACGTGAGAGAAGAACACCCGTCTCGTTGTCAGACCGGCCGCGACGACGTCGGTCATCACCCGGTCGATCTGGGACATGTGCGAGCCCTGTGAGATCGGGAGGTGAACTGCCACTCCCTCGACCAGCACGCCTCTGCCGACGGCAGGCTTGGTCGAGACCAGCTGTCCCGCATCACGAAGACCACGGGCCGAGAAGCCATGCCGCATCATGGAGGTCATCCGTTCGAGGACGACGCGGGGGCGGTCGTCACGTGCGGCCAGCCGTTCCAGATCCTCGAGCCGGCCCACGGTGTGGACGACCCGCTCACTGAACACGGCATGCGGTTCGAAGGGTCGCCACGGGGTGAGCACCAGGATCGACCCGTCGAAGCGCGAAGCAACCTCTGGCACTTCGCCGTACGTCCCGACGGCAAGGGTGTCGACGCCGAGCCAGCCGGCCTTGCGGGCGAGCCGCGGGATGCCCAGGCCGTAGCCGTTGCCCTTCGCGACCGGCACCAGCCCGGGGTGGGACGCGAGCATCGCTCGCATGTGTGAACGCCATCGGTCGCCGTCGACGTACAGCGTCAGACCCATGGCTACCCACCCCCACGAGATCGACGTCGCATGTAGACCGAGAAAGCCTTGTAGAGCAGGGGGTTGATCGGTTGGTCCCATTCGCCGACGTACTCCACGGCCTCGCCTCCGATGCCCACCTTGAACTGGATGAGGCCGAAGTGCGGGTCGTCAGGGTCGAGCGTGTCGGTGATCCCGCGGAGGTCGTACACGTCCGCTCCGGAGGCGAGTGAGTCCCTGATCATCGCCCACTGCACCGCGTTGGAGCCGCGCACGTCGCGCTTCTCGGTGGACGAGGCACCATAGGAGTACCACGTGTGTCCGCCGACCCGGATGCAGATGGTCGCCGCGACGAGGTCCCCCTCGTGCCGGGCGAGGTAGAGCCGGATCCGGTCCTGCTCCTCCTCGAGCAGCGCGCGGAACATGGTCTGGAAGTAGGCCAGCGGCCGTGGCGTGAAATGGTCACGTTCCGCGGTGTGGGCGTACAGGTCGTGGAAGGCCTTCAGGTCCTCGACGGTGCCGTGGCTGACCTCGACGCCGGCCTTGTCGGCCTTCTTGATGTTGCGTCGCCACTGCTGGTTCATGCCCTTGAGGACATTCTCCTCCGTGCGCTCCCCATCGCCGTCCTCGAGAGGCATCTGGAAGTTGTACTGCGGTTGTCCGGCGGCGAACCCGCCGTCGGCCGACTGTGGCCTCCAGCCCAGCTCGCGCAGCTGGGACACGACTCGAGCACCGACCTGCGAGCGCTCGGTGGGGGCCACCTGGCCGAGCTTGGCTACTGCCTCGTCGGCAACCGCCTTCTTCACCACATCGGCGGTCCATCTGCGGGCGATGACCGGAGGACCCATCCGGACGCCGAACGCGCCCTGTCCGCGCAGATGCCCGCTCATCGGGGCGAGCCAGTCTGAGAGGCGGTCCGACGACCAGTCGATGACCGGTCCCTCCGGAAGGTAGGCGAGATAGCGCTTCACCCTCGGCACTTGCCGGTAGAGCACGAGTCCCACCCCGACAAGCTCGCCCGAAGAGGCGTACCAGCCGATCGACTCAGAGCGCCATTCGCTCTTCACCTCGCCCCAGGCGGGGGTCTGTAGGAAGCTCGCCGAGGGCTGCGACCGGAGAAAGTCCAGGTGCTGGTCGGCGGTGATCGTGCGGACGGTGAGGCTGAGGTCGGTCACGGTCTAGGAGGTTACCTGAGCCGGTCGCGCAGCCATGCGAAGTCGGCGCGGTGGCCGTCGACGCCGCCGGGCGTCTCACAGACCACCGGAGCGCCGGCGTCGCGAACGACCGCGACCAGCTCGTCGGGGTCCAGGTTGCCCTGTCCGAGACTGGTGTGCCGGTCCGCGCCCGAGTCGAAGGAGTCGCGACTGTCGTTGGCGTGCACCAGGTCGATCCGCCCGGTGATCGCACGGACCCGCTCCACCACGGTGCTCAGGTCATTGCCTCCGGCATGGGCGTGACAGGTGTCCAGGCAGAAGCCGACCATGTCGCTGCCCTCGGCCTTGGCGATCGCGTCCCACACCCGCCCGATGCGGTCCAGGTAGCGGGCCATGGCGTTGGTGCCACCGGCGGTGTTCTCGATCAGGAGCGGAAGCTTGATGTCGGTGGCCTCGACCGCTTTGCGCCAGTTGTCGAAGCCCTTCGCCAACAACTCAGCATCGTCGCCCGCCTTGTCGACGTGACCGCCGTGCACGATCAGGGCCTTGGCGCCGATGGACGCAGCAGCGTCGATGTGTTGCTGTAGCAGCTTGCGGCTCGGGATCCTGATCCGGTTGTTGGTCGTGGCGACGTTGATGATGTACGGCGAGTGGACGTACAGGTCGATGCCGTTGTCCTCGGCCGCCTGCCGGAACGGCTCGGCACCACCGTCGTACTGGAACTCGGGGCCTTTGTACCCCTGGGGGTCGCCGAGGAAGAACTGGCTCAGCGTGGCGCCGCGGGCGATCGCGGCACCTACCGGGTCGACCTGGTCGACGTGCGCCCCGATGCGGAGGGAGTCAGGTGCTGGCGTGGGCATGGCGCCCAGCCTATGTGCCCGCCGCCGACCCTGTGGACAAGGATTTTTCGGGGCGTGCGTCCGCTGGTAGTGTGAAGCGTCGATCGGCACCAGCCGGTACGACGACGCACAGCCCTCCTGCCGCGGAACCGCCGCGGCCGCCCAAGTCCGAAGGAGGTGGAGACCGCTTTGCGTGCATATGAAGTCATGGTCATCCTCGACCCCGATCTCGAAGAGCGTACTGTCGCGCCCTCGCTCGACACCTATCTCAACGTGGTCCGCAAGGACGGCGGGTCCGTCGGATCCGTGGACGTCTGGGGACGTCGCAGGTTGGCCTACGAGGTCGACAAGAACTCAGAGGGCATCTACGCAGTCATCGAGCTGCAAGCCGAGCCGGCCACGGTGAAGGAACTCGACCGTCAGCTGACACTGAATGAGTCGGTGCTGCGCACTAAGGTCATTCGTCCCGACGTCCGCTGACCCGGGACATCAACTCGAGACTGGAGGCCTGAAATGGCTGGCGAGACCATGATCACCGTTGTCGGCAACCTTGTCGACGACCCCGAGCTCCGGTTCACCCCCTCAGGTGCAGCCGTTGCGAACTTCCGGATCGCGTCCACCCCGCGCACCTTCGACAAGCAGGCCAACGAGTGGAAGGACGGCGAAGCGCTGTTCCTGTCGTGCTCGGTGTGGCGGCAGGCTGCCGAGAACGTCGCCGAGTCCCTGCAGCGCGGCATGCGGGTCGTCATCTCCGGCCGCCTGAAGGCACGCTCCTACGAGACCCGAGAGGGTGAGAAGCGCACCGTGTTCGAGATCGACGTCGACGAGGTCGGGCCGAGCTTGAAGTACGCCACAGCCAAGGTCACCAAGACGACCCGCTCCGGCGGACAGCAGGGTGGCTACGGCGGCGGGGGTGCCAGCAACGCCGGTGGCGACGACCCCTGGGCGTCCCAGGCCCCGCAGGGCGCAGGCGCGGCAAGCTCAGGCAGCTGGGGAGGCCAGCAAGGTGGCCAGCAGGCTCCTGCCAACGACCCCTGGGCCACCAGTGGCTCCCGAGGCGGCGGATCCTCCGAAGAGCCGCCGTTCTGAGCAACGCGACCATGCGGCGGTAGCCGCCTCACATCCAGCTTTCCCATTCCGGCAGCTGCCCTTCGCTGGGCGCCGGGCTCTACCCAACAGGGAGCACCACAATGGCCAAACCAGTACTCCGCAAACCGAAGAAGAAGGTCTGCCAGTTCTGCAAGGACAAGGTGTCGTACGTCGACTACAAGGACATGACACTGCTTCGCAAGTTCATCTCCGACCGCGGCAAGATCCGTGCTCGCCGGGTGACCGGCAATTGTGTGCAGCACCAGCGCGATGTCGCGATCGCGGTGAAGAACGCCCGCGAGGTCGCACTTCTGCCCTACACGTCCACGGCTCGCTGAGAGGTCTGGAAGAAGATGAAGCTCATCCTGACTCAGGAAGTCAACGGCCTCGGCGCCGCCGGTGACGTGGTCGAGGTCAAGGACGGCTACGGCCGCAACTTCCTCATCCCACGAAACTTCGCTATCCGTTGGACGCGCGGAGGTGAGCGGACCATCGAGTCGATCAAGGCGGCGCGCTCCAGCCGTGAGGTCCGCGATCTCGACCACGCCAAGGAAGTCAAGGCAAAGCTCGAGGACGCACCCATCGACCTTCCGGTGCGCGCAGGTCAGGGCGGTCGTCTTTTCGGCGCAGTCACCGTCAACGACATTGCCACTGCGATCGCCGAGGGCATCGGCACAGGCGCGCCGGTCGACAAGCGCAAGATCATCGTGGGCAACCCGATCAAGTCTCTCGGCTCGCACCAGGTGACGGTGAAGGTCGCCGACGACGTGGACGCCGTGGTCAACCTGAACGTCGTCTCCGCCTGATCGCGCTCCCCGACCGGGCGTCCCGGGACTCGTGGCCCGGGAACCTGCTGTACGACGACGCGAGAACCGCTACCACGGCCAGCAGCTGAAGCAGTCCGATGGAGACGCCGACGACCTGGCGCAGGTAGCCAACAGGTCCGAAGTAAGCACTCGAGCTCGCCATGATGGCCACCGAGAGCAGGCCCAGGATTGCGTGCGCCGTCGCGACCGCCGGCAGGGACCGGTGCAGCTGTCCCGGAGCCAGGGCGTGCGACTTCCACAGCGCCAGGAACAGCGCGGTGAAGGCGACCGTTCCGCAGGCCGCTTCCAGGTAGGACACGGTGCTCCACAGCCGGAAGGCGTAGGGCACCAGAACGGCCACGAGCCCTCCGTAGGCGAGCAGTGACAGCGTCCCGGCCACGCCGGCGGCTACCGCGACCGCGAGCCACCAGGCGCGGGAGGACAACCGGGAAGCCTGCACAGCACCGGTCGCCACCAGCACAAAGCCGAGGCTGTCGTCCGCGAAGTCCACGCCGAACCCGGGCACCTCGGTGACGGTGAGCAGCACCCCGGCACCACACCACAGCATCGCAGCGCGGCGGGCCCGCCCGGGGTCACCTGGTCCCATCGGCCCGCAGCCCGGAACTGTCGCTCGAGCGTGACAGCCGGCGCCTTGGCGAGCCGAAACAGGAGGTAGATCAGACAGAAGTTCGTGGCCACCGCCGCAACTGCCACGATCGCGACCAGGATGTCCAGGTCATCGAGACCTCCGCCGTACAACAGTGCGGGTATGGGGATCAGCACGACGAACACCCAACGCAGCATGAAGAGCCGTCGCGCTGACACCGGCTCGGCCTGCGCAGTGAGTGAGGCGACCGAACCACACAGCACGATGCAGAACACCAGATACGGCAGGCTGAGGTACCAACCCGTGCTCTCCTCCATGGACTGTCTGAACTGCGCGGGAAGGACCAGCACCGAGACTGCACCGGAGACCACCGCCAGCACCACCAACGCGACGAAGCTGCTAAGGCGCCTGCGCAGGTCGAACAGGCCGAGCACCATGAGCAGCCATCCGAGCACGTCGGGAACGGCGTCGAAGCCCGCGATGTCGGGGTCGACGACCACGATCACCAACCCCATCGCGATCTTCTGGAGCGGCGTCACGGGCGAGCGGGTCCGGCCGTGGGCATGCGCCCAGCCTAGGCGGGGGGAGCTAGCGTCCGCCGGTGACCATCCAGCACTCGCCGCGGGCCCGGTGGAGGAGTACGACGGCCCGGGCGCACATGAAGCCGACGCCGAAGGAGACCCACAGCCACAGCAGCGCAGGCCCGGCGTCAGGGGCGAACCCGACGGAGGTCAACGCCAACGGGGCGAAGATCACCAGCACGACCACACCGCCCCAGGCGAGGTAGCGGCCGTCGCCGGCTCCGATCAGCACGCCGTCGAGCACGAAGACCACACCGGCGACTGGTTGGAACACCGCGGCGACCAGGAGCACGGGCCACAACAGCTCGCGGACTGCCGGGTCGTTCGTGAACAGAGGGCCAAGGAAGGGCGCGGTGGCGGCCAGCGCCAGTCCGGAAGCCAGGCCGCTGATGATGCCCCACCAGATCATCCGGTTGGTGACCGCCCGGGTGCCCTTGACGTCACCGGCGCCCAGGTAGCGGCCGGTGATCGCCTGGGCTGCGATGGCGATCGCGTCGAGAGCGAAGGCAAGGAACGTCCAGATGGTCAACGCGAGCTGGTTCGTGGCCACCGAGGTAGCCCCCAGCGTGGCCGCGCCGTACGTCATCACCAGCAGCGACGCCCGCAGGGTGAGAGTGCGGATCACGAGCGCGATCCCTGCATGCGCAGCCCGTCGTACGCCGGGGAGATCGGGGCGCATCGAAGCGCCTTCCCGGCGGGCGGCTCGCACCACCACGACCAGCAGGGCGGCTGCTGAGGCGGCCTGGGCCAGCACCGTGCCGATCGCGGACCCGGCGATTCCGAGGTCGAACCCGTAGACCAGCAGCACGTTGAGGCCGACGTTGAGGAGGTTGCCCGCGACCGCTACGTACAACGGTGTCCTGGTGTCCTGCAGGCCACGCAGGACCCCGGTGGCAGCGAGCATGATGAGCAGCGGCACCGCTCCCACGAACGCCCACCGCAGGTATGTCTCGGCGTGACCGGTGACTTCTGCCCCGCCTTGGAAGAGGTCGACCAGAGGTCCGGAGAGCGCGACTCCGCCCAGCGTGGTGGCGCTGCCAATGAGCACGGCCAGCCAGATCCCGTCGACGCCCTGCGCCAGCGCACCCTTCAGGTCTCCGGCACCGACCTGCCTGGCGACCGAGGCCGTCGTCCCGTAGGCCAGAAAGACGCACAGCCCGATGGCGGTGGAGATGATGGCACCCGCGATGCCGAGGCCGGCGAGCTCTGGCGTCCCCAGGTGGCCGATGATCGCGGCGTCCGACAACAGGAAGAGCGGCTCGGCCACGAGGGCGAGAAAGGCAGGAACCGCGAGGCGCACGATTTCACGGTCCTGCTCACGGTTGCTCCGGCGCAGGCTCGGCTCCCGCTCCGGTCCAGGATTCTTCGCGCTCACCGAGCCCGGTGTCACGGAAACCTGCCACTGGTCACGTGCACCTCGCCGGAGATCTCGTCCCACTTCATGCCACCGCAACCCGGGAAGAGAAGACGAGGGGTGGCACGGGTGGCACTAACGGGGCCTTTCTTGACGCGAAGGCGAGGGTCGACGCACCCGAAAACTACCAGTCGTGGCCCGGATGCGGGTGGGCGGTCAGGTAAGGATCAGTCCCATCTCTGCCCATGACGTGAGCAGATCCTGGGCTAGTTGTGCGTAACGGAAAGGGTCCTGTGCATCTCGGAGGGAGAAAGTCCGGTTTGTCAACCAGGTGACATCGCGGGCCAGGTTACGTCTCGGTTAACGAGAAGTTGCCGATCTTTCTTTGATCCACATTGGGTGCAGCCCGTTCATGCAGGTCAGCGGCATGTTGCGGAGTCTGCCGCCGGACCGTCCACAGGTGTATGAACAGGCTGTGCACATACCGGCGCGGCGTGTTCCACATGGGAAGCCGACTTATCCCCAGGCGCTGTGGAGGACGGGCTTTCCGACTCCTCTGGTGAGCACGTAACATCCCGACAGCGAGTGCGCGAGATGCCAGCCAAGCCAGACCTCAACTGGCGCCTTCCCCGGATCTGTCGACCCATCTGGGGGGTGGTGATCCGTAGTGTCGGCGGCACCCAACGAAGAGGACATCTGAAGTGAGTATCGCGGAGTTCCCGAGCCACCCTGACCCGGTGCTGGGCTCCGGCTCGGGCTGGGCTCCCCGCTACGAGGGTGGCGAGACCGGCAAGGGGTACGGCGGCGGTGACCGCACGCCCCCCCAGGACAACAACGCCGAGCAGAGCGTGCTCGGGTCGATGCTGCTCTCGAAGGACGCGATCGCCGACGTCGTCGAAGCGGTCCGCGGCACCGACTTCTACCGGCCAGCTCACGAGACGATCTTCGATGTGGTCATCGACCTCTACGGCCGGGGAGAGCCGGCCGACCCGGTCACCGTCTCCGCAGAGCTCCAGCGCCGGGGAGATCTGGCGAGGATCGGCGGTGCGCCGTACCTGCACACACTCTCCGCCAGCGTGCCGATCGCGGCCAATGCCGGCTACTACGCAGAGATCGTGCGGGAGAAGGCGATCCTGCGGCGGCTCGTGGACGCCGGGACGCGCATCGCGCAGATGGGCTACTCCGGCGAGGGGCAGGTCGACGACGTGGTCGACCGGGCGCAGGCCGAGGTCTACGGCGTGACCGACCAGCGGACCTCGGAGGACTATGCGCCGCTGAGCGCCATCATGGAGTCGACACTCGACGAGATCGAGGCGATATCCAACAGGGACGGCGAGATGGTCGGCGTCCCGACCGGCTTCGCGGACCTCGACGAGCTGACCAACGGTCTTCACGGCGGGCAGATGGTCATCGTCGCGGCGCGTCCCGCGGTCGGGAAGTCGACCCTGGGCTTGGATATCTGCCGGTCGGCTTCGATCCGTCACAACATGGCCAGCGTCATCTTCTCGCTGGAGATGACCCGCAACGAGATCACTATGCGGCTCCTGTCGGCGGAGGCGAAGATCCCGATGAACCACATGCGGAACGGACACATGAACGACGAGGACTGGGCGAAGCTCGCGCGAAGGATGGGTGAGATCTCGAGTGCCCCGTTCTTCATCGACGACTCGCCGAACATGACGATGATGGAGATCCGCGCGAAGGCCCGCCGGCTCAAGCAGCGGCACGACCTGCGGCTGATCGTGATCGACTACCTGCAGCTGATGACCTCGGGCAAGCGGGTGGAGTCCCGACAGATCGAGGTGTCGGAGTTCTCGCGGCAGATCAAGCTTCTCGCCAAAGAGCTCGACGTCCCCATCGTCGCCTTGTCGCAGCTCAACCGTGGGCCAGAGCAGCGTTCCGACAAGCGCCCGATGCTGTCCGACCTTCGCGAGTCCGGCGCAATCGAGCAAGACAGTGACATGGTGATTCTGCTCCATCGCGAGGACATGTACGAGAAGGAGTCCGCTCGTCCCGGCGAGGCGGACCTGATCGTCGCCAAGCACCGCAACGGACCCACGCGGGACGTGGTGGTCGCGTTCCAGGGCCACTACTCACGGTTCGTGGACATGGCACACGGCTGACGCGAGCCGACGTCTGGCTGACACCGATACGACATGCTGCGGAGTCTGTGACCCCATGGCCTGACTCGGCGTCCGTTTGACCCTGGCCTACGGTAAGCGGTAACTTACCGTGCGTGACGACGAACCGACGGGCCGATGGCTTGACTGCGCTTGGTGATCGGACCAGGCGTGCGATCTTTGAACGCTTGGCCGAGCATCCACGAGCCGTCGGGGAACTCGCAGACGCGTTACCGGTCAGTCGTCCGGCGGTCTCCCAGCATCTGAAGGTGCTCAAGGCCGCTGGGCTGGTGACCGAGCATGCGGAAGGTACCCGCCGGATCTATCGGCTCAACCCGGAGGGGGTAGCCGCCCTGCGGGACCAACTCGACACGTTCTGGAACCGGGCCCTAGCCGGCTACGTGAAGGCAACCGAGGAATCGACAAAGGAGCAGCCATGACCCACACGGCATTCGCACTGGTGCGCAAAGAGGTCATCGTCGAGGCACCACAGGAGCGGGCCTTTACCGTGTTCACCGAGCGGTTCGGTGACTTCAAACCACCAGAGCACAACCTCCTCAACGTCCCGATCGCCGAGACCGTGTTCGAACCGAAGGTGGGGGGTCATATCTATGATCTCGGTGTGGAGGGCAGTAAGTGACGGTGGGCTCGCATACTCGCTTTCGAGCCTCCGAGTCGCGTCGTATTCAGCTGGGACATCGGCCCGACCTGGCAGATCGAGAGCGAGCCTGAGAATACGAGCGAGGTCGAGGTCCGGTTTGTGGCCGAGGGCCCTGATCGGACCCGGGTTGAGCTGGAGCATCGCAACATCGACCGGCATGGGCCCGGCTGGGAGGCGGTCAGCGAAGGCATCGAGGGCGACGCCGGTTGGCCGCTCTACCTCGACCGTTACGCCGCCCTGCTAACCGAGTGATCGCCGGTGACGTCGATGTCGTGCCGAGTGTCAACACCATGTAGTCAAATCACGGCTGACACGAGTCAGAGTGCAGACGAAGTGGCCCGGTTGGCCGGCCGAAAGCGTCGGATGCTCTCGATGACGAGGCCCAGGGCCACCAGACCGGACAGGATGAGACTGACTCCGGTCGGCCACCCACCGAGCGGAAGCATCGGGCCGAAAGGCCCCGCTTCCGGGATCCGTGGGTTCAGGGTCCAGACCACGCCGATTCCGACGATGACCAGCGCGGAGAGAATCGACAGCGCGATCCTCGGCGTAGTCTGAACGCTCTCCTGAGCGGTCTGCAGTGCTCGCACCTTGACCGGTTCAACGCGCCTCCTGGCCCATTCGTACTCCTGCGAGAGGATCGTCATCCCCGCGAGCAGCAGCAGAAGCCCGGGCCCGGGGAGCACCAGCGCGGCGACTCCGGCAAGCACCAGCACCCACCCGAGCACGAGTATCCCTGCCTTGCGCACGGTGCTCAAGCCACCCAACTCCCCTCTGAAGCCGCCCGAGGGATGCGCGGCATGTCCCAGCCCATCCTCACTTAGCCAGTGTGCCAGGGGTGGGCGAGCCTGCAGCCACGTGCGACAGGCGGGGTCGATCCGCGTGGAACGGGGTGGCGCGCCGCGCCGGTCACTGCTCCGACGGCATGATGACCCACAAGACCAGGTAGACCACGATCTGCGGACCCGGCAGCAGGCAGCTGACCACGAACAGCAACCGCACCACGTTCGGCGAGGTGTCGAAGCGGCGGGCGAGTCCAGCGCACACGCCGGCGATCATCCGGTTCGGCGGGCGGACGAGAGTGCTAGCCATGCAACGACCTTAGCCGACCTTGACGACGCTGGTGCCGCCCGCGAACTCGTCGTGCCAGCCCTTCCGGGTCGCAGTGTTGTTGTTGATCGTGACGGCGATCATGATGACGGCGACGAGCTGCGCCAGGGACGCGAGGAGCCAGCCGAGAACAGGGATGATCGCGAGGAGCCCGAGGGCCATGAACGCGTTGCGCTTGAGCGCCTGTTCCATCGTCGGTCGTCCACCCTCTGGGCCTCGCGTCTCGAGCTTGAGAAGCATCTTGCCGACGGTCTGGCCGCGGCTCGACTCCATGTACGCGAAGTAGCCGAGGTAGATCGCCGCGCTCAGCACTGCGGTCACGGCGCTGGCCGCGAAGCTGGTTCCGGCGTTGTAGCCGAAGCCGCCCGCGTCCGCACCCATGATCGCGCCGACGACGATGGCCGAGACCAGGATGCCGTTCACGATTGCGAGCAGCACCCAGTCGATGAGCCGGGCGAGGAATCGGTTCAGCAGGTCGGCTGGTTGTCCTACCCCGGCCGGCGTACCCGTCGGCTGGCTTGTTGACTGGTCGGGGGGAGGGGAGGCCGGCTGGTAGCCGCCGCCGGGAGGTGGCGGTGACGAGTACTGGCTCGGCTCGTCAGGAGAAGGAGGGTTCTGGGTCGAGTCACTCATGTCAGGACCTCGTCTCGTTAGCACCGCGTCCCAGTGCAGTTCCTTCTCCTGACGGTAGAGGTTGCGGCATCGGTTTGCCAGGATGTACTCGGCAAATGTTTGCTCGAGTCGTCCCGGTTCCAACGGTATGGCCGGGTACCGCCGCACGGTCGACGAACTGGCGGCTCAGTCGTCATCGGCTCACGCTGCCCGGACCCGGTCGAGCCGCTTCATCGCCGGTGTCTCCGCGATCCCGTGCACGATCACCGACAACCCCACGGTGAAGCCGACTGTGGCCCACAACACGGCGTGGTTGCCGAAGTCGGCCTGACCGGTCGCGTAGGCGACGTAGTACAAAGAGCCCACTCCACGGACCCCGAAGAACGCCGTGACAAGCGTCTCCCGGGACCCAAGGGTGTGCGCGCCCGCCCGGGGCTCCCGTCGGCCGATGTGCAGGGACAGCCAGCCGCTGGCGGGACGCACCAGGAAGATCAGCAGTACGCCGACCGCGATGCCCTCCCAGCTCAGGTTCCGCAGAAGCCCGTTGGTCATCGCCACCCCGAGGAGCAACAGGACCGCGAGCGTGAGGAGTCGCTCAAGCCGTTCGATGACACCGTGCATGTGCACGTGGTACTCGTGCCCGCGTTCGGCCGAGCGCAGGGTCAGGGCGCAGGCGAAGACGGAGAGAAAGCCGTAGCCCCCGGCAACCTCGGATACCCCGTAGGACAGCAGCACCGCGGCCAGGGCAAGCAGTGGCTCACCGGTCTCGGCGAGGCGCATGGACGGGCGTCGGGACCGGAAGGCAACCTTCGCGAGACCCCAGCCCACGACCGTGCCGATCGCCAACCCGATGGCCACCTTGCCGACAAGCTCCCAGCCGAACCAGCGAAGCCCCCATTCGGAGAGACCACCGCCGAGCGTGGCCAGCATGATCGCGAGGTAGACGAACGGGAAGGCGAGTCCGTCGTTGAGCCCCGCCTCGGACGTGAGCGCGAACCGCACCTCGTCACGCTCGTCGACCTCGTCGGTGAACTCCCCGTGGCCCGCCGTGGTCGGACCGGCGACCTGGACGTCCGACGCGAGCACTGGGTCGGTCGGTGCGAGCGCGGCGCCCAGCAGAACTGCGGCTGCAGGGGCAAGGCCCATCACCCACCAGCCCAGCAGAGCGACACCCGCGATGCAGAGCGGCATCGCGATCCCGAGCAGCCTCCACGTCGCTCCCCAGGCCTTCCAGGTGGAGAACACCCGCAGGTCCAACGGTCGGTCCAGAGCGAGTCCCACCCCCATCAGCGCCACCAGGATGGTCGCCTCGGTCAGGTGCTCGGCGAACTTGCGGTGGTCGATGGGTGACACGTCCATGCCCGCGAACTGGGGCAGCAGGCCGACTAGGGCGCCGACGAGCAGCAGGACCATCGGCGCCGAAACCGCGACGCGCTGCAGGAACATCGGGAGCAGCACTGCGAGCAAGAGCGACGCGCCGCCGAGGACGTAGACGAGGTCAGAGCTCATGTGTCAGCTGTCGGCGCGGGCGGCAGCTCGATCGTCTCGCCACGCGCGGGAGCCTCGAGCCGGGCCCGGAAGCCTGGCGCTTTGGTCAGCGTCCGTGGTCACGGTGGAGAACAGTACCCGGGTGCCGCCCAGATGTACGACGGCCGTGTAGGTGGGCAGTCAACCTGCGTAAAATCTTCCGGCAACGGCCCTATGCTCTATGGGGTGGCGCATCAGGTGCTCGTCGTCGAGGACGACGACGGAATTGCCGTCCCCCTCCTCCGGACCCTCGAACGTGAGGGGTACACCGTCGAGCGCAGCGCCGAGGGGCTGCCCGCGCTCGAGCGTGCGAAGACTGGTGACATCGACCTCGTGGTTCTCGACCTAGGGCTACCCGACATCGACGGTCTCGAGGTATGCCGCCGTTTGCGTGCGGACGGGTACGACAACGGGATCCTGATCCTCACCGCACGCGGTGGTGAGCTGGACCGGGTCGTCGGTCTGGACGTGGGTGCGGACGACTACATGGCCAAGCCGTTCGCCCTGGCCGAGCTTCTCGCCCGCACCCGTGCCTTGCTCCGGCGCAGTGGCAGCCGCGCCGAACCAGTGGCCGACACGGTGTCGCGACCCGACGAGCTAAGGGTTGACAAGCATTCGCGTCGGGTCTGGGTCGCGGAGAACGAGATCGCACTCACCACGAAGGAGTTCGACGTACTCGCGCTGCTGTGTCAGGAGCGGGGCACTGTCGTCACGAGAGATCGTCTGATGGAGGAGGTTTGGGACAGCAACTGGTACGGCTCGACCAAGACCCTCGACGTCACAGTCGGCCGGCTCCGCCAGAAGCTTGACGAGCACGGGTCGCCGTCGCACGTCGTGACGGTTCGGGGCGTGGGCTTCCGGCTGGAGGACGGTCCAGCGGATGCGTGAGCGCCTGATCGCCGCGTTCGTCGGCGTGACGGTGCTGCTGATCGTTGTCTTCGGTGTGGCGGGTGCCTACTCGGTCACCGAGCTGCTCGAGGACGAGGAACAACGTCAGGTCGACCGGTCGGTGTCGATGTTGGCCGCAGTGGTCGGCGAGCGCCTGCAGCGCGGCGACGAGGTCACGGCGTCCTTTCTGCGGCGACAGCTTGGTGCGGGGGAGGTTGCCGAGTACACCGACGCTGGAGGTGAGGTAGTCGGGACGAGACCGATCGGGACCAGGCCGGGCGAGGCCGGCAGCGAGCTGCAGAGGAGTCTCAAGGTGGCCGGTGGTGGCACCCTGACCTTGTCCCGATCCACGGCTTCCGTGGCAGCGCTGGTCGACGACGCGCTGCTGACGATCGTCCTGGTCGGCCTGCTTCTCGTCATATCCGCTGCGGTCCTGGGACTCCTGGCCGCGAAGCGGTTGTCTCAGCCTTTCCAGGACCTCGCCTTGCTGGCCGGCGAGTTCGGACGAGGCCGGTTCGACGTCGACGTGCCGCACTACTCCATCCCGGAGGCTGAGGACATCGGGAGGGCGATCCGTGAGGCACAGCGTGAGCTGACCGGCCTGATCGGACGGGAAAGAGCTTTCGCGGCCAATGCCTCGCACCAGCTCAAGACGCCCATCACCGCGCTCAGGCTGAACCTCGAGGACCTGGCTCTCTGGCCGCAGACACCTCCCGAAGTGGCGGAGGAGCTGACTCGCGGGGTGAGCGAGCTCGATCGGCTGAGCATCACCGTGAACGACCTGCTCGAGCTCGCCCACGACCGGCGGGTGGGCGCGGTCGTCGAGATCGACCTGTGCGCCCTCGTCAGCGACATTGCACGCCGATGGCGTCCGCGGGTCGAGGCGGACGGCCGGCGTCTGGTCGACCTGACGCCGGGTGAGGTGGTGGTCAGGCTGACCCCCGGTCCGCTCTCGCAGATCCTCGATGCGCTGATCCTCAACGCTGTCACCCATGGTGCCGGCGAGATCTCCATCATGGTCTCCGCACTGGACAGCTATGTTCGCGTGCAGGTCAGCGACCAACGTGAGACCACCACCGGCGAGGACGACTTCCAGCGCCCCTCCGGCGGAAGTCGCCGAGGTGATATAGACCTCTCCGTCGCGGCTGATATCGCCAAGGGATTCGGTGGTTACCTGCGGCTGGAGCCCGAGCCACCGATGACGTTCACCCTGATGCTTCCCCGCTCTCGTCCGCTGGCTTGAGTAAGTTGGGACACGCCCGAGGACGACTGGAGGGTCTCGGTGGCCACTTGGTACCTGCTCAAGGGCGAACGGATCCTAGTCAACATGGACGAGGGCCCGGCAACAAGTACTCCAATCGAGAACCGGCGCGGGTCAGCGCCTGGGTCGCGGTTGACCGATGGCACGGCTGGGGGGCGGTAGCCAGGTGAGCGAGGACCAGCGCGAGCGCAATGTCCTCGGTGGAGAGCTGGACCCCTGCGGGACCGACCCGGTCACCGGTTTCCTGCGCAACGGGAGCTGCTCCACGGGCCCGGAGGACATCGGCAGCCACACCGTGTGCGCCGTCGTCACCGCGGAGTTCCTGGCCCACCAGAAGTCGACGGGTAACGACCTGGTGACTCCACGCCCGGAGTGGCGGTTCCCCGGTCTGAGTCCGGGCGACCGCTGGTGCGTCGTCGCGGTGCGGTGGCTCCAGGCCTACCAGGAGGGGGCCGCTGCGCCCGTCGTACTCGCGGCTACGCATGAGCGGACACTCGACCTGGTCCCGCTGTCCGCGCTGAGGGAGCACGCGGTCGACGTACCCGCTGACCCCGGCTCCCTCGATTGAGGGCGACGGACAGCGGCGGCGGCCCCGTGAAACAAGGGGACCACGTGGCAGGTGATCGGATCGCAACCCATCCGGTCACCGTCTGTTCCGGCGCAGTAACCAGCTCGACCGAGTTCGGTGTTGCCGCCGCCGCCGTACACCTCGCTGATCACGACCTGGGTGCCGCCGGGGGATGCCTGCGCGGGTGGCACCAGTGAGAGGCAATGGCCAGCGTTCAGCTGCCATCGGAAGGGTTGAACGCTGAGCGCGCCCGGGGTAGAAGTCCCCTAACTCCAGGCGAAAAGTCGAGCAACTTCCGAAGTCGGCAAAGCCTGCTGGAGGTTCCGGGGACCAGGTCTCTGTCTAGCCTGGGTTGCATGTCGAACTCGCTTCCGCGCCTAGGCTCGTTGGAGTCGCTGCCTGCCGCGGACCATCCGCATCTTCTCGCCGGTCCGGTCTTGGCAGCGCTTAGTGTCTGGCCCGACACCGACCGGGTCGCAGTGGTCGAGATCGACCCCGAGCTCGCCGACACCGCTGCGCTGACTGACGCGTACTCCCTGCCGATAAGCGCGAGCGCGAACTGTGTCGTCGTCGGCGGCAGGCGCGACGGCAAGGAACGCGTGGCGGCCTGCGTGGTCCGCGCGGACACCCGGGCCGACGTGAACAACCTGGTCAAACGCACGCTCGATGTCCGCAAGGCATCGTTTCTCTCGATGGATCGGGCGGTGGCGGAGACCGGGATGGAGTACGGCGGGATTACGCCGATCGGACTTCCCGAGTCGTGGCGGCTTCTGGTCGACGCGTCGGTACGCGACATCCCTGTCGCGATCATCGGCAGCGGCGTACGACGGTCGAAACTGCTGTTGGCGGGCTCCCTGCTTGTCCAGCTTCCTCGCGCCGAGGTGATCACCGGGCTGGGAGCATGAGCGGCCGGACGGGGGGACGCCCTGAGCAGTCCCACGATCTTCGGAGGAGAACCATGAAGGCAGTGACCTGGCAGGGCAAACGCGACATGCGAGTCGAGGAGGTGCCGGACCCGGTCATCAAGGAAGCTAGCGATGCGATCATCAAGGTCACCTCGAGTGGCCTGTGCGGGTCGGACCTGCATCTCTATGAGACACTCACACCGTTCATGACTCCCGGCGACGTCGTAGGCCACGAGCCGATGGGCATCGTCGAAGAGGTGGGCGACGACGTCTCCGACCTCAAGGTTGGTGACCGTGTGGTGATCCCGTTCATGCTGCGGGAACTGTTGGATGTGTGATGCTCAGCTGTACAGCCAGTGCGAGACGACCCAGAACCACGAGTACGGCCTGGGAGCGAGCTTCTTCGGTTACAGCAAGCTCTACGGGCAGGTCCCGGGTGGCCAGGCGGAGCTCCTGCGCGTTCCGTTCGCCGACTTCCTACCGATCAAGGTGCCACAGGGCCCAGCTGACGAACGCTTCCTGTTCCTGTCCGACGTACTTCCGACCGCCTGGCAGGCGGTGGAGTATGCCGACGTGGCCGAGGGAGGAACGCTCCTGGTGGTCGGCCTCGGTCCGATCGGGGACATGTCCGCTCGGATCGCGATGCACAAGGGCCTGCGCGTCATCGGGGTCGACCTGGTGCCCGAGCGGTTGACCCGGGCGCAGAGCCGCGGTGTCGAGGTCATCGACCTCAACGCCGTCAGCCCCTCGACAGGCTCAGGACACCGAAACGTCCCGGACGCGGTGCGTGACCTGACTGGCGGACGCGGCGCCGACTCGGTCATCGACGCGGTCGGCATGGAGGCGCATGGTTCACCCACGGCGAAGATGGCCCAGACCCTGGTGGATCGGCTTGCCGCTCCGCTGACCTCGATCGAGGCGGTTCGCCGCGGCGGCACCCTGTCCATCATCGGTGTGTACGGCGGGATGGCGGATCCGCTGCCGATGCTGACCCTGTTCGACAAGCAGATTCAAGTCAGGCAGGGGCAGGCGAACGTCAAGAAGTGGGTCGACGACCTGATGCCGCTGGTCACCGACGACTCCGACCCGCTCGGCGTCGAGCACTTCGCCACGCACAGGTTGCCGCTCAGTGAGGCACCGAAGGCGTACGAGCAGTTCCAGAAGAAGGACGACGGGGTGTTCAAGGTGGTCTTCAAGCCCTAACCTCACGGTGTGACCGAGCCTGTGACCCAGCCGCATCGCACGCCCGACATGGTGGTCCTGTCGGAGCTGGCTGACTCGCTGATCGCGGACCTCCGTCATCACCCGGCTGGTCGAACCGCGCGTACGGTTCTCTCCGGCACGGTCATGCGAGCCGTAGTGATCGCGCTCAAGGAGGGATGTGAGCTCGCCGAGCACGACTCTCCGCCCGCCGCCACGCTCCAGGTGATCCGGGGGAAGGTGACTCTCGCGGCGGGTGAGACGGACTGGACCGTCTACCCCGGCCAGCTGATCCCGATCCCACCTCGCAGGCATTCCGTGCACGCCCACGCCGACTCGGCGGTCCTGCTCACCGTCGCGTTGGCTTGAGACCGGCGTCTGCCGACTACCCAGACGCCCACCAGTTCACTCCGAGCTGATCTGCGATCCTGAGCGCATGCCGATCCTCGCGCAGGTTCTCGTTGCGCTCGCTGCACTCGCCCATGTCCTCTTCTTCATCATGGAGAGTGTCGTCTTCATGCGCCCCGACGTGCACCGTCGCTTCGGGCTCCGCACCACCGAGGACGCCGCGCTGGTGCGTCCGATGGCCTACAACCAGGGCTTCTACAACCTGTTCCTTGCCGTCGGCGCGATCGTCGGCCTTGTCCTGCACGGCGCAGGTCGAGAAACGGCTGGCACGACGGCAGCTGTGTTTGCGTGTGCCTGCATGATCGGCGCCGGCTTGGTTCTCGTCACCACCGACCGCCGCTTCGTCCCCGCGGCTCTGGTGCAGCTTCTGCTCCCGCTGCTCGCGATCGTGCTGATCGTGGCCGAGTGAGGTCCGGCCGACCCGCGGTGAGCCGGTTGGTCTGCATCTCCCAGACGAGGATCTCCGTGCCGTCGCTGGCCGACGTGACCCTCTGTCCGCCACCTTCGGTCAGACGGACCGCGTCACCCTCATCGAGTGTTCCGGCACCTTCGAGGTCGACCTCTCCCTGTGCGACGAACACGTGGAGGCACGGCGCCTCGGGAAGGGTCACCTGTTTGCCAGGCTGAAGTCGTGCAGCATGGAGCGCTGCGTCCTCGTTGTTGATCCGGATTGCCGACACGTCGGAGTGCTTGGCCATTCCTGACGCGAGCGTGATGAGGTCCGCACCGCGTAGATCGTCAGCGATGTCGAGCTGCCCGTATCCAGGTGTCAGTCCTGTCTCGCCGGGCACCACCCACATCTGTATGAAGTGGACCTCGTCCTGGTGTCCGCTCCCCGTCAGCCGGGAGTCGTTCCCCTCGGAGTGCAGGATCCCGGTCCCGGCGCTCATCCGTTGCGCGAGTCCGGGGTAGATGACACCCGAGTGGCCGGTCGAGTCCTGGTGCAGGAGGCTGCCACGCAGCACCCA
>Ga0136621_1000226_pt1 | contig 21198 bp, 17 predicted proteins | sample AntDryUQ445A2306_FD_104673 | JGI IMG/M metagenome (GOLD analysis project Ga0136621, IMG submission 104673) | Polar desert sand microbial communities from Dry Valleys, Antarctica - metaG UQ445A (23.06) | ecosystem: Environmental > Terrestrial > Soil > Desert | place: Antarctica: Dry Valley...
CGCCGCGGCGCCGAACTTCAGCGCGAAACGCCCTTGCGGCGGACGGGCAGGAGTGACAGCATCTGTGGTCCCTCCGCCGGCCCATTCCGCCGGCGCCGGGACGCTCCCGAGCCTTGTCCGATAGGGGGACGAGCGCGGGCCGCTCGACGCTCGAGCCGCGCGACAGTGCCAGAGGAGGGTACGAAGTGACACAGCCCATCGCGCTGGTGGTCAATGGGCAGCGGAGGGAGCTCCAGGTCGAGCCCAGACGGCTGCTCGTCCAGGTGATCCGCGAGGAGCTGGACCTGACAGGCACGCACGTGGGATGCGACACGAGCCAGTGCGGGGCGTGCACGGTCCATGTGGACGGCCGCGCCATCAAGAGCTGCACGATGCTCGCGGTCCAGGCCGACGGGTGCACCGTCCGGACCATCGAGGACATGCAGGACGGCGACACGCTCCACCCGCTGCAGACCGCCTTCTGGGAGAAGCACGGGCTCCAGTGCGGCTTCTGCACGCCCGGGATGATCATGGCCGCGGCCGACCTCCTCGAGCACAACCAGGAACCCACCGACGACGAGATCCGGCACGCGATCGAGGGCAACTTCTGCCGCTGCACCGGCTACCACAACATCGTCGCGGCGATCCGCGAGGCCGCGGCCACCTCGCGGGCGGGCGCCGCTAAACCCGTGACCGCGGGCACGTAGGAGTCCTCCGATGACCACCGACACGACCACCGACGTCCTGGGCGCCTCGATCAAGCGTCGCGAGGACCCCCGCTTCATTACCGGCGAGGGCAACTACCTCGACGACATCAAGCTCGCGTCAATGGCCCATGCCGCCATCCTCCGCAGCCCCTATGCCCACGCCCGGATCCGCTCGATCGATACGTCCGCGGCCAAGGCGATGCCCGGCGTGCTGCTCGTGCTCACCGGGGCGGACATTCCCTACAACCCGCTGCCGATGGCATGGCCCGCGGGCGGCGCGGCCGGCATCCAGAACAACGTCAACACCCCCAGGGCCCTCGCCACCGACGACGTCAAGTGGACCGGCGAGGGCGTGGCGGCCGTGATCGCGGACACGCCCGCCCAGGCCGTGGACGCGCTCGAGGCGATCGAGGTCGACTGGGAGCCGCTACCCACCGTCGTCGACGCCGAGAAGGCCACCCAGCCGGGCGCGCCGCAGCTCCACGAGAACGCCCCCAACAACGTCGTGTTCGAGTGGAACGTCGGCGACAAGGAGGGCACCGACACGGCCATCGAAGGGGCAGAGGTCGTCGTCCGCCAGCGGGTCGTCAACCAGCGGTTGATCCCCAACCCGATGGAGACCCGGGGCGACATCGGCTGGTACAACCCCGGCACGGACGAGTACACGGTCTGGATGTCGAGCCAGACACCGCACATCCAGCGCCTGCTGCTCGCCGCATTCGTGACCGGCATCCCCGAGCACAAGATCAGGGTGATCTCGCCGGATATCGGCGGTGCGTTCGGGTCCAAGATCTTCACGTACGCGGACATGCCCATCGTCATGCTCGCGTCGAAGCTGACCGGCGGCCGCCCGGTCAAGTGGGTCGAGGGCCGCCGCGAGAACTACCAGTCGACGATCCACGGCCGCGACCACATCACCTATCTCGAGATCGCCGGCACGCGCGACGGCGAGGTCACGGGGTTGCGGGTCAGGACGTACGCCAACCTGGGCGGCCGGCTCTCGACGATCGGTCCCGGCATCCCGACGACGCTGTACGGGCGAATCCTCTTCGGCTGCTACCGGATCCCGAACGTGTACTGCGAGGTCACCGGCGTCTACACGAACACCACGTTCGTCGACGCCTACCGCGGTGCCGGCCGGCCGGAAGCGACCTACGTCATCGAGCGCGCGATGGACCTCTTCGCAGCCGAGATCGGCATGGACCGGGCGGAGGTTCGGCGCCGCAACTTCATCCCCCCGGACGCCTTCCCGTACGACCAGCCCTCGGGCCTGTTGACGGCCGTCAATGGGTCGAAGATCTATGTCGACTCGGGCAACTACGAGCCCGCCATGGACAAGGCGCTCGCCGCCGTCGAGTACAAGGGCCACGAGGCGCGGCGCGCCGAGGCCCGCACCCGCGGCAAGCTCCTCGGGCTGGGCATGTCGACCTACATCGAGGTCTGCGGCGTCGCGCCCTCGAAGTGGATCGGGGCCGTCGGCGAGGGCTGGGGCGCGGCGATGTGGGAGTCGTCGAACATCAAGATCCACCTGACCGGCAAGGTCGTGGTCACGATGGGCACCCAGCCCCAGGGCCAGGGGCACGAGACGACCTATTCGCAGATCATCGCCCACGAGCTCGGCGTGCCGCTGGACGACATCGTCATCCAGCACTCGGACACGCTGGGCACGCCGTTCGGCTACGGCTCGTACGGCAGCCGCACCTCGAACGTCGGCTCGCACGCCGCCATCAAGGCGGCGGCCAAGGTCAAGGACAAGGCCCGCCGGTACGCCGCGCACATGCTCGAAGCCTCGGCCGACGACATCGAGATCGATGGCGCCAACTACCGGGTCAAGGGCTCACCGGACAAGGTGAAGACGCTCCAGGAGATCGCGTTCGCGCTCGATCTCGCGTTCGACGCGCCCGAGGGCATGGAGCCGTATCTCGACGAGACCGCCTACTACGACACGACGAACTGCACGTTCCCGTTCGGGACCCACGTGGCGGTGGTCGAGATCGACGAGGAGACCGGCGAGGTGGAGCTCGTGCGCTATCTCGCGGTGGACGACGTCGGCAACAAGATCAACCCGATGATCGTGGCCGGCCAACTCCACGGCGGGATCGCCCAGGGGGTCGGCCAGGCGCTCTGGGAGGGCGCGATCTACGGTGAGGACGGCCAGCTGCTGAGCGGCTCGATGCTCGACTACGCGATCCCGCGCGCATCGTGGTTCCCGCCGCTCGAGCTGGACGAGACCGTCACGCCCACCGATGTCAACCCGCTCGGGGTCAAGGGCGTCGGCGAGGCGGGCACGATCGCCTCGACCGCCGCGACGGCCAACGCAGTCATCGACGCGCTGTCGCCGCTCGGCGTCCGGCACCTCGATATGCCGCACACGCCGCAGACGGTCTGGCGCGCAATCCAGGCCGCGAAGGGAGGCCGGGCATGATCCCCGCCGAGTTCGACTACGTTCGCGCCTCGTCGCTCGACGAGGCGCTCGGGCTGATCTCCAACGGCGACGGCGCCAAGCTCCTCGCGGGCGGCCAGTCGATCATCCCCCTGATGAAGCTGCGGCTCGCCCGGCCGGACAAGCTCGTCGACATCGGCGGGCTCGGCGAGCTGCGCGGCGTACGGCGGCTCGAAGACGGCCGGATGGCCGTGGGAGCGCTGACGACATACGCGGAAATGATCGACTCGCCGCTCGGTCAATACGGGCTGCTGCGCGACGCGCTGCCCACGATCGGCGACGTCCAGGTCCGCAACCGGGGCACGATCGGGGGTGCCGTAGTGCACGCGGATCCCGCGTCGGATCTGCCGGCCTGCCTGCTCGCCCTCGAGGCGGAGGTCGTGGCACGCTCGAAGGGCGGCGAGCGGGTCATTCCGGTTGCCGAGCTCCTGGCGGGCGCGTTCACCACCACGCTGCGAGACGACGAGATCGTGACCGAGGTCCGGCTGCCCGGCCCCCGGGACGATGCCGGATCGGCGTATGTCAGCCTCGAGCAGAGGGCCTCGGGCTACGCGGTCGTCGGTGTGGCGGCCGTGGTATTCGGGGGCGAGGCCCGCGTGGCGATCACCGGCGTCGGCGATGTCGCGTACCGCGCTCGTGGCGTGGAGGCGGCCTACGCACAGGGTGCTGCCGCGGCGGCCGAGCACGCGACCGACGGCGTGACCGTGAACGGCGACATCCATGCCGACGCGGCGTACCGGACGGCGATGGCGAGGGTGTACACGCGCCGGGCGCTCGAGGCCGCCCTCGCCCGGATGGGCTGAGGCGCTCCGCAGGGACGGGGCGGGCGTTCGAATTGCGCGTCGTCCGGCTGACCCCCGGGCGACCCATGCCGCCCAAGCTCGATTCGGGCGCAGACGCGGTCCTCGCCCGCGACATCGTCGTCGACGGCGGGCGCTGGTCGAAAGGTCGGCGGCTGTCGGCGGCCGACCTGGTCCGCCTCTCCTCGCCCGATGCGACCGTCTCGCCCTCGGCCCCGGTGTCCGTGCTTCTGCTCGAGCCGGGCGACGTCCATGAGGACGACGCCGCGCTCCGGCTGGCCGCGGCCGTCGGAGGTGGGGGGCTGGCCATCAGGGGACCGGCGGAGAGCCGGGTCGACCTTCGCGCGGCCTCGGCGGGTGTGTTGCACGTCCGAGCCGAGGTTGTCGAGCGGCTCAACCGCCTCGATCCGATCGAGGTGTTCACCGCGTGGGACGGCACGGTGGTCGACGAGGCGGCGCTGGTCGCCAGCGTCAAGATCGCGCCGCACGCGGTCTCGGCCTCGGTGCTCGAGCGGGCCGAGCGGCTGGCGGCGCGCGGCGGTCCGGTCATCGCGGTTGCACGGTTCCTGGCCCGCCGTGTCGCCGTCGTCGTCAAGGAGTCGCTCCACGCACCCGCCCGCGAGCGCTTCGAGGCCAGCGTCCAGACCAAGGTCCGGGGACTTGGCTCCGAGCTCGTGTCTATCGAGTACGTCGCGGACGACGCGGCGGAGGTCGAATCCGCCCTCGATCGTGCACGGCGGCTCGCCGACCTCGTCCTGACCGCGGGCGGCGGCTCTACCGACCCGGCCGATGCGTTCTTCGTCGCCCTCGACCGGCTGGGCGGCCGCGTCGTCCGCCACGGCGTCCCGGCGCACCCAGGATCGATGCTCTGGCTGGGGCGGCTGGGTCGGACGGCGATCCTGGGCCTGCCCACGTGCGGGGCGTACTCGAAGGCGACCGCGGCAGACCTGTTGCTGCCGCGTCTCCTCAGCGGTGAGCCGGCCTCGGCCGCGACGGTCGCGAAGCTGGGCCACGGCGGGATACTGACCCGCGACCAGCGGTTCCGCTTCCCGCGCTACGCCCGCGAGCTGGACGCGCCGGACGGGTAGCCAGGACCCTCTGAGTGGTCGGACGGCCGGGCCCCATTCACGGAGGGCGGCGCGAACAGCTACCCGATCGGCCAGGGACGTCCCGCGGGCGGAGCGGCCGTGTTGCTCTCGGACGGAAGGCTGCGGATCTGCACGAGCGTGCCGGTGGGTGACGCGACGGACCCCGGGCTCGTGCTCGCCGGGTTCACCGCGACGTCGGATCGACTGGTCGAGATCGAGGTACCTCGGTCCTCCAGAAGCCCACCCGCGAGTTCACGGCGCAGCAGCTCGTCCGCCTCGGCACCAGCGGCTTCGTCGTGGGCGGCCAGTCGATCGACGCGGGAGCCGCGCCCATTGCGTACACCGCTCGTCTCGACGCGAACGGGATGCTCGACGCCGCCTACGGCTTCGGGGGTGCCTATCGCTACCCGGGCGGTCCCGGCGGATCGGTCCTGCGCAGCATGGATGTTGTCGGCAACGGGCGCCTGCTCCTGGGGGTCGCCCGGCTCGAGACGGGCGGCGTGTCGGAGACCCTGCTCCGGGTCCTCGCGGCCACCGGCCGGCTGGACGCGGGTTTCGGCCGGAATGGGCGCGTGGTCGTCTTTTACCGGCCGGCCGACACGGTCGTCGACGGTGCGCTCCGCACGATCACCGCCGGCACCCGGAGCGGCAGCTCGACGAGCGTCCTGGTCCAGCGCCGATACCCGTGACCTCGGCGGGGAAGAGGCCGCGCGCCGCGTTTCGTGGCAGTCCGCGCCGCGGGTTTCGCCCCGCGAGTCACTGGGCGATGGAAGACCAGACCGGCCGACGCTTGCATCGTGGCGCGAGACATGTGGCGGAGGAACGAGCTGTCGTGGCGGTCGTTGCCGGCATCGTTCGTCCAGTGACTCGTGCCGCGCGACCGGCGGGCGACGGGCGATACCCGTGAGGTCGGCAGGGACGGCCGTCGGGTAGCATCGGGCCACGATGACCGACCGCGACAGCCGTCCTGTGGGCACCCGCACGATCGACGCGATCCAGGCCGACTTCCGGTCGCGCGATTACATCGCCGACCGGTCGCTCGCGACCGCCGTCTTCCTGGCGCTCGAGCTCGGGCGGCCGCTTCTGCTCGAGGGCGAGGCCGGCGTCGGCAAGACCGAGCTCGCGAAGGTGCTGAGCGCGAGCCTCGGAGCGCCGCTCATCCGGCTCCAGTGCTACGAGGGCCTCGACGTCAACGCCGCCGTGTACGAGTGGAACTACCCGCGCCAGATGCTCGAGATCCGGCTCCTTGAGGCGCGCGGGGAGGCCAGTCACGCGACGGCCCACGACATCTTCAGCGAGGCGTTCCTGATCCGGCGACCCCTCCTCCAGGCACTCGACAGCACGAACGGCACGGCACCCGTGCTGCTCATCGACGAGATCGACCGAGCCGACGAGGAGTTCGAGGCGTACCTGCTCGAGATCCTCTCTGACTTCCAGGTCACGGTGCCCGAGATCGGCACGATCAAGGCGGACAGGCCGCCGCGCGTCGTCCTCACGAGCAACCGCACCCGCGAGGTCCACGACGCGCTCAAGCGGCGCTGCCTCTACCACTGGATCGACTACCCCACGCCGCAGAAGGAGTACGAGATCGTTCTCGCGCGCGTCCCGAACGCCCCCGAGCGCCTCGCCCGCGACGTCGTCGCGTTCGTGCACCGCCTGCGCGAGGCGGACCTGACCAAGGTGCCGGGGATCGCCGAGACGCTCGACTGGGCTTCTGCCCTGCTGGCACTGGGCGCGGCGGAGCTCCGGCCGGAGCTCGTCGACGAGACACTTGGCGTGGTCCTCAAATACGAGGAGGACATCCGCCAGGTCCGTGGCGAGACGGCGGCCCGCTTTCTCGCGGAGACGGCGGCGCGTGGCTGAATCCCTGTCGATGTCGTTGCCTGCACCAGACGCTGCCAGGGGACGGTAGGTGAGAGTCCTCTATATCGTGCAGCACTTCTCTGGACCGTCCGGCACCGGCAGCTCGCGGGCATACGAGCACGCCCGTCGCCTCGTTGTGGCCGGTCATTCCGTGACGCTCCTGTGCGGGCGCACCGACCGGGGTTCCGACAGCGACGAGAGCGAAGCGCGGGCGGCAGGAATCGACGTCCGCCGTGCGCCCACGGTATACGCGCAGGGAATGTCCTATACGAGACGGCTGGTCGTGTTTGGGCAATACATGCGCTGGGCGGTCCGCGAGGGACGGTCGATCGACCGTCCCGACGTGGTGCTGGCGAGCTCAACGCCCCTGACCGTCGGCGAAATCGGCCGCCAGGTCGCTAGGCATCACAATGTCCCGTTCGTCTTCGAGGTCCGTGACCTGTGGCCCGAAGTAGCAAACTCGCTGGGAGCCCTTCGGACGCCCATCCTGCGCTGGATGGCACATAGGATGGCCCGGCGCGTCTACCTGGCCGCGGATCGCGTGATCGCGCTGTCCCCGGACATGGCGGGCGTCATCGCGACGTGGGGGGTTGATGCGGCGCGCATCACGGTCGTGCCGAATGCGAGCGATGTGGATCTGTTCGGGACGCCCGAAACGCAGGAGCAGAGGGCTGACATGCGCAGCCGCCTGGGCTGGAGCGACCTCTTCGTCGCGCTCCACGCGGGGGCCATGGGCCGCGCCAATGGGCTCGAGTACCTGCTGGAGGCGGGTGCCTGGCTGGACAGACAAGGGGAGCGCGGCGTGAGGATCGCGTTGCTCGGCGACGGGGCGCTGAGGTCTCGGCTCGCGGAACGAATCATGGTTCAAGGGATCCGCTCGGTCGAGATCCATCCCCCGGTCTCTCGACTAGAAGTGCCCGGTTGGTTTGCCGCCGCGGACGTCGCGGTAGTCACGGTGTTGGACCGCCCATTCCTGGCGATGAACTCGGCCAACAAGTTCTTCGATGCACTTGCCTCTGGCCGACCCGTGCTCCTGAACTACGCAGGCTGGCAGACCGACCTGGTCCGGGAAGCCGGAGCTGGACTGACGGTGGACTTCCGTGATCCGTCGTCGCTGGCCAGGTCGCTTCTTGCTTTACGTGACGATCCGGCGCGATGCGCATCAATGGCCCGTGCGGCCCGAAGTCTGGCAGAGGAGCGCTTCGATAGGAGCAAGCTCGCCCGGGACGTGGAGAACGTGCTTGCTTCCGCGGTCCTAGATGCCAGCGTGGCGCGGAGCGGACGATAGGCTTCGAGTCGCGGGCGGGAGACCAGGCCGCTGCCGAGCGCCACGCGAGGACCGCGTGGGGTCGGCGCCGCCCGGGCTTGATGCTGGCGTCCGGTGGCACGCTCCTGTGGCGCCTGGCGGGCCTCGGGCTCAGCCTGGTCACCAGCGTCGTGCTTGCCCGGGCGTTCGCGCCGGACGCACGTGGGTACCTCGCGGTGATGATGGCGGTCCCCGGCCTGATCGCCATCGTCGCCACGTTCGGGCTCGAAACGTCGAACCTCTACTTCGCAGGCCGCTCTCCAGCCAGCCATGCGCGCGTCGTGATGTACTCCGTTCGCTATTCCCTGCTGGTCGGCCTGGTGTTGACGGTGGTGGCCCTGGCGGGTGCCGTTGTCGTGCCGGGCCTGCGGCTGGGTCTCGCACCCGCCGACTTCGCGATCTCGATCGCCCTCGTGACCCCGGTGCTGGCGGCCGCATTGCTGACAACGTCGGAGGCGGGTCGCGGTCGCGCTGTATCGGCCAGCGCGGTGAACGTGATTCCTCTCGTCCTCTACCTGGTCGTCACCGTGCTCCTCACGATGGCCGGTTACGCGACGGTCGCCGCCGTATTCGGCGTCTTCGCCCTGACGAGGGTGATGCAGACAGTCTGGCTGCTCTGGCGCAGCCGCGACGTCGTGGGCCGGGGAGACGACGCCACGTCCTTCCGCGACTACCTCGGATATGCGGTCGGAGCTTCCGCGCCCACGATCCTGATGCTGCTCCTGCTCCGAATCGATGTCCCCATCATCCAGGCGCTCGCCGGTCCAGCGCAGGTTGGCCTATGGGCCACGGCCACGCCAATGGCCGAGATCCTGCTTCTGATCCCGACCGCGATCAACCTCGTCCTCTTGCCTCGAATCGCGGCTGGCAACCAGAAGGCTCCTGCCTTTCTGCCCCTTCTGAGGCGGACGTTCATCGCGACAATGGCTGGTGCCATCGGCATCGCCTTGCTGGCGCCGATCGCGATCCCGGCCATGTTCGGGTCCCGGTATGCGGCCGCGACACCGATTCTCTGGTTGCTGCTACCGGGACTCGTCGCACTGGCGACGTCCCGGGTGGTGCACATCTACCTGCTGGCGGAACGCCGGTTCATGATCCCCACAGCCTCGGCCGCGACTGGCCTCGTGGTCTGCGTGATCTTGGAGTTGACCTTCGTTCCCCTCTACGGTGCGATGGCCGCGGCCACGGCGACGACTGTTGCCTATCTGGTGGTCGCTGCCGTCACGATGGCGGGAGCCTTGAGAAGGCCGCCTGATGAAGGGGCTGATTCGCTCGAGAGATCGCCGGATCGTGGGCCGGTTTCCGATGATCTCTAAGACTGAGGTAATCAAACGGCTGGCAACGCTGCCTCGTTCGCGGCTCCCCGCCGTGGCCGCGAGCGTGGTCGCATCGGTGCTTGCCGGTGCGGTGATCGCGCGAGACCCGATTGTCGGCACCCTCGTCATGGTGGGCCTCGTCGGTTCCTGCGCGGTGCTGGCGAGTCCGTACCTGGGCTGGATTATCCTCGCTGTTGGAGCCCCCATCGTGATGGTGGCCTACGGTCAATCGAGCGTTCCGACGCTGGTCATGACGGCCGTCATCGCCGCGACTGTGGCGGGCCTTCAGCTGCGAAGGGATTGCGAGGCCGGCCCCGCGCGCGGCGCGATCCTGGCGATGATCGGGAGCCTGATCGTGTCGGTTATCTGGGGAACGGTCATGTGGCCGTCCGCGACCACCTTCCGTGACGGGGTCCTGGCGCTCGTCCTGATCTCGGTCCCCCTCCTGCTGGGAGTTGTTCGACTCCCCGCGCAGATCGCCGAGCGTGCCACCTTGCTGTTCTTGTCCGGCTCGCTCCCAGTCGCCGCCATCTCGGCGCTCGAGTTCATCAGGTCTGACTCGGTCACGGCTGGGATCGCGTCTTCAGTCGAGACGAACCACAACACCCTGGGCCTCGTCTACGTGTTCGGCATCATCGCAGCGCTGACCGTGCGGCTCCCCATCAAGTCGCCCATTGGCGTGCTGCTGACCCGGGCCCTCGTCTGCGCGCTGTTGGCGATCGCGATCATCGCCACGTTCAGCCGTTCGAGCTTCCTTGCCCTCTTGGCGACGGGTCTGGTCTTTTCGTTCTTGCGCGGCGCCCGCGCGGCGCCCGCGCTCCTGGCCTTGGTGCTCGTTGCCCTCGTCGTGGTGCCCGAGTCGGTCTGGATCCACCTGGCCTCGACGATCGGGCTCACTGGAACCGGCGTCGATCTGTCGTCCACGACGCGGGTCGACCTGTGGAACGCCGCGCTACGCATGTTCGCGTCGTCGCCGATCGTCGGCGTCGGCTTCCAGGGCTTTTCGGAGGCTCTGCCGTCGCACTGGACCGGGACGAGCTCCGGTCTGTTGCTCGCGGCCGGTGCGAGCGACTATGCGTATGCCCACAACATCGTTCTGACGATCCTTGCGACCGGCGGGCTGATCGGCGCACTGGCGTTCGGTTGGCTCACCGCGCGGCTCGTGGCGATCGCTCGGCGCAGCGACGAGCCATTCCGGACGCGTGGCATCCTTGGGCTGGTGGCGGCCGGAGTCGCATCACTCTTCGGCGAGCCGGTCCTCACGACGCCCGTCATAGTGCTCCTGATGCTCCTTGTGCCGCACGGCGAGCGGCGGGTCTCGGCGTGACGCCAAGAAGGCTTCGCATCGTCGCGATTGCCGGAACTGCCGTCGGCGGGCGTTGGTTCGTCGACCAGGTAACCGGGCTGGCGCAACTCGGCCACACCGTGCTCGCGGTGCTGCCCGACGAGGGTCCGGTGTCCGAGGCTCTGCGAGCAGCCGGCGTCGCTTGTGCTGTCATCCGGTTCAAGGGCAAGCGACTCGTTGACCTGCCGCGCGTGGCCTTTGCCCAGCTCCAGCTGATCGCGTTGCTGCGATCCTTCCGTCCCGATGTGGTCCATTACCACCTGCTCAAGGCGATCCTGATGGGGCGGATCGCCGCACTCGTCGCGCGGGTGCCGGTCCGAATCTCGCAGTGGCCGGGAGACGTGCATCGATCGAGTCGCCTCTTCCGATGGCTCGATGACGGGACGGCTGCCATCGACACCGTGATCATCGGTTCCTGCCAGAGCATCGCTGATGCGTACAAGCACGACGGCCGTCGCGTGGCGGTGGGGTACTACGGCCTCCGCACCGATGAATGGCAGGCTGATCTGTCCGCCGAGGCTCGTGCGATGCTCCGCGCGGACCTGAGCCTGCGGGCGGCGACCCCAACGGTGGGCATGGTCGCCTACATGTATCCCACGCGGCTCCCCGGGTTCGGTGCGACGAGCTTCAAGGGACACGAGACCTTCATCCGCGCGGCAGCCATCCTCGCGCGAGCGGGCGGGGATGTGCAGTTCCTGGTCGTAGGCGACGAGCTGCTCGGCGGCGACGGCTCTTATCGGCGCGGGCTCGAGGCGATGGCGGAGTCGCTCGGGTTGGCGGGTCGAATCGTCTTTGCCGGAAACCGATCGGATATCCAACGGGTGCTTCAGGTCATGGATGTCGTCGCCGTGCCGTCGACGAGTGAGTCGGCATGCTACGTTGCGATGGAGGCGCTGCTCCTCGAGCGCCCGGTGGTGGCGAGCGACGTGGGAGGTCTGCCCGACACCGTCGTCGACGGGTTGGGGGGCCTCCTCGTTCCGCCTGGCGATGCGGTGGCACTGGCGGAGGCGGTGGGCAAACTGCTCCGCGATCCCGTCCTGGGCCATGGCCTCGCAGGAGCCGGTCGCCTGCACGTGCTGGAGCACTTCGATCTTCGGACGACGACCGCCGCCATCGAGGCGATCTACAGAACGGCAGTCCTGGAGAGCCAGGGCAGACGCGCAGGCTGACGACGCAGAGCCACCCTTACCGGCGACCTGCCTGTTGTACCTCTTCGACGACCCGGCACACGTCGTCCGGGCTCAGGCCGGCCCAGATCGGCAGGCTGATGATCCGGGCAGCGACGTCGTTCGTCACTGGGAGGCGCTCCTCGTACCGAGCCCGCAGGTGGGAATAGGTCTCGTGGCGGTGCACCGGCGGATCGTAGTAGTTCCGCGTCTGGATCCCCATCCGCGTCAGATGTTCGACCACCTCGTCGCGGCTGGCGCCGAAGCGCTGGCCATCGATCAGGATTGAGAAGTCTTTGCAGGACGACCGATCCTGCGGCGCAACCCGTTGGAGCTCGATCCCGGGACTGTCGGTGAACCGCTCGGAATAGAGGCGGGCGATGTCGTTCCTCGCAGTCGCGTTCGCCTCCAGGAGCTTGAGGCTTTCGATCCCGAGGATGGCGTTCCATTCGGGCATACGGCCATTGGTACCCGCGATGATGCTGCCGTAGTCTCCCGGATTGCCGTACTCCCGCGCGACGCGCACCAGCTTCGCCAGATCGTGGTCGTTCGTGGCCACGATGCCGCCCTCGCCGGTCACCAGCAGTTTGGTAGGGCTGGTGCTGAATATCTCGGCCGCGCCCGACCCCCCAACCGGTCGACCTCCACGTAGCGCCCCGAACCCGTGGGCGGCATCGAAGACGACCATCAGGCCGTGCTTGCTGCCGATGGCCTCGAGGTCTTCACAGGGCGCGGGGTTGCCGAAGATGTGAACGCCCACGATCGCCGACGTCCGTGGTGTTATGGCCTCCTCGATCCGGGCGGGGTCGATGTTCCACGTAGCGGGATCGATATCGACGAAGACAGGCTCGAGTCCCGCCCACGCGAGCGCCTGTGCGGTCGCCATGAACGTGAAGCTCGGAAGGATCACCTCACCCGTGAGACCGAGGGCGCGATACGCCAGCACGAGGCCGGTCGTGCAGCTCGAGACCGCGACCGCCTCGGCAACGCCGAGATGGGTGGCGACGTTCTCTTCGTACTCTCGAAGGTACTTGCCCTTGGTCAGGATCCCGCTGTCGAGGCAGTCGCGGAGCCGATGCTGGAGAACCTCGAAGGAAGGTAGCATCGGGCGAAGGAAGGGAACGGAGGGGGCGTCGCTCTGATTCATCGATCGGGTCAGCCTTTCATAGGGCGGGTCCGTGGGCTCACGGGGTCGAGACGGGCCAGCGGATCGGCCATGGGATGCCCGCCGACGCCGCCGCCGAGCACGACGGCTGCCGTCTTCAACAGGATCTGCATGTCGAGCGAGAGAGACTGGCGGCGTACGTACTCCAGGTCGAACTCTATGCGTTCGGACCAGGTGAGCGCGTTGCGCCCGCTGATCTGGGCTAGGCCCGTGAGGCCGGGCCGCACGGTCAGGCGCCCTCGCTGGGGGGCCGTGTAGCGCTCCACCTGGTAGGGCAGGGCAGGGCGCGGACCGACGAGGCTCATGTCCCCCCGGACCACGTTCAGCAACTGTGGAAGCTCGTCGATCGAGAGCCGCCGGAGGAGCCGCCCGACGCCCGTGATCCGGTCAGCCTGTGGGAAGGGACTCGCCCCGCCGCCGACCATGGTCCGCAGTTTGAGCACAACGAACGGACGACCATCCATGCCAACGCGGACCTGTCGAAACAGCACCGGCCCGGGCGACGACAGTCGCACCAGCAGACCCGCAGGCAGCCCGATGGCCAGAGCGGGGAGAGCCGCTGCAGCGACGACCACGAAATCCAGGAGCCGCTTGCCGCGGTACGGGCGCACCTCAGCCATCTCGACGCTGCACACGTGCGGGAACCCCCACCACGACGCTGGCCGCGTCGACGTCGTTCAGCACTGCCGCTCCCATCCCGACCGTTGCCGCGTCCCCGATCGCTACCCCCTGGCGGATGGTCGCGCCCGCGCCGATCAATGTTTCCGCCCCCAGCCGGACGTTCCCGCTGACGTTCGCCCCGGGCAGGAGGGTCGCGTAGTTCTCCAGGACACAGTCGTGCCCGACCGTGACGTTCGGCCCGATATAGACCTGTCGCCCGATCCAGCAGTGGGTGCTGACCCGTGCACCCGCCGCGATAAGCGCGCCCTCGCCGACGACCACATCCGTGCCGATCGTGGCGGATGGATGGACGATACTCCGGGTGGCCTTTTCCCATGACATGGCCAGCTCGTCGACACGCCGACGGGTCCTGGGCAGGCCGATCCCAATCACGAATCGCGCGTCCAGATCCTTCAGCGCGACCACCGGGCCCAGGTATGGCAATCCGAGGCGACCGATCGTCTCCAGCGACACCTCCTGGTCGTCGAGGAAACCAAGCACCTCATCGGGTTCTGCGGCAGCGGCCAGGGCGGCGCGGATCGTGTCGAGAGCCTCGCGACCGTGACCGCCCGCACCGAGTATCACGATTTTCACGAGCCGTTCGCAGGTCGCCGCCTGCACAGGACGGGGTCGGTCTGCACTGTCGTCACCGCCGCGATGCCACGGTCAGGAGCGTCGATTCGATCGCCTTGAATCGGTCCGCCTGGTCCTCGTTGGTCTGGGTCCGCCTCCCGCGGTCCGTGCGCTCCGCGATCGTGGGACGTTCGACGCTCCGCAGCGCCTCGACTAGTCGCGGCACGAGGGGATCATCGACCAGCGTGATCGAGTGACCCTCGTCCCGCAGCTCCCGGTAGGCAGGGATGTCCGCGCCGATCACGAGGAGACCAGCACACAGCGCCTCGATGACGCTCGATGCCCGTTGGTCCGTGAGCGGCACCGACAGAACAGCGTCCGCCGCCCAGTAGAGCGACGCCATCTCCGAGGGGGCAAGCGTCTCGTCGATGAGGATCGCTCGGTCGCCCAGGGTGCGGGCCGCTGCCCACGCGGCCCGTCGATAGGCAACGCCGATGGCGCGGGCGCGGGAATTCGCTGGCTCGAAGCCCGCGAGGAGCACGAGCCGAAGGTCAGTTCGGGTCGCGCAAGCCTGTGCGAATGCATCGACGATCAAGCGGGTCCGATAGAGCGGCTTCACCGAGCGCGGCGACAGGACGACCACGGCCTCGTCGGGCAGCCCCCATCGGGCCCGGGCTTCGCTCCGCTCCATCTCGGTGGGAGGCCGAAACAGGCTGCCGTCAACGCCCCAGCTCTCCACGCGGATCGGGGTCGGCCGGCCGTCGAGCAGGTCCCGCACGCGCGAGGCCATGTCGCAGGAGGTCGTTAGCACGAGCGAAGCGCGTCGAAGCCCATGCCGGACAAGAGCCCGCTGTACGGCCGAGCTGGGCTGGAGCAGATCGCTCCCCCACGCCGACAGCACGAGCCCACGAGGAGGCAGCCCGATCGTCACGACGCTGTTGGCGCCCATTGACTGCACGTTCGTAATGTCAACGCGCATCCGGCGCCGCCACCACGCCAGCGCGAACGCCGCCGCGAAGATCCGAACTGTGCGCGGCAACCAGCCGAGCGGCCATCGGCGGGTCTCGGCGGCACCCAACGGTTCGGGTGGATCGCGCTCTGTGTAGAGCATCACCTTGTGACCCCGCTTGACAAGGAATCGCGTCCAGCGCGAGACGTGGACCGACTCGGCCGGACCCACGATCAGAATGGTCAGCGGTGTCCGCAGGCGATTAGGATCGTCAGCCACTCCGGACCAGATCGAAGAGTCGCGCGCGCACCGGCTCGTCGTCGTATGCGTTCGCAAGGTCGATCAGCTCCTCTACACGGCCGAGAAGGTCGGGCGGCACGGGCGGCTGGCGTCGCATCCGCAGCACGCCGGGTTGCGTGGTTGGCTCGACCTCCTCGGTACCGTACGACAGCTCCTCGCTCAGCTTCTCGCCCGGGCGGGTCCCCACGATGTTGAACGGAACCGAGTCGGGGTCGCGACCCGAAAGTCGGATCAGGTCCTTCGCGACGTCCACGATCCGGAGCTGCTCGCCCATCTCGAGGATGAAGAGGTCGCCGGCAGCGCCGAGGGCACTGGCTGCCAGGACGAGCCGGGCGGCCTCGGGGATCGTCATGAAGTAGCGGACCATCCGCGGGTCCGTGATCGTGAGCGGAAGGCCCCGCTCGAGCTGGCTCTGGAAGAGACGCACGACGCTCCCGGACGAGCCGAGCACGTTGCCGAATCGGACCGCCACGTAGGGACGCCCCGTGGACAGGGCAACCTGGCGGACGAGCATCTCGGCCACGCGCTTCGTCGCTCCCATCACGCTCGACGGTTCAACTGCCTTGTCGGTCGAGACCAGGACAAACCGCTGCACGTCTGATGCGAGGGACGCGCGCAGGACCGCGAGCGTCCCGCCGATATTCACGAGCACGGCATCGCACACCCGCGCTTCCATCATCGGCACATGCTTGAGGGCTGCCGCATGAAAGACGAATTGGGGACGCTGTTCGAGGAACAGCTGGCGCAGCCGATGCGGATGGGTGATATCGACGAGGAGGGGCCGCACGCAGTCACCACTGGCGCCTCCATCCTGCCGGTCGAGCCTGACTTTCAGCTCCTGCTCGATCTCGTAGAGGGGGCTTTCAGCTCGGTCCGCGACAGCCAGGGTAGCCGGCGCCCCCTCGAGGATCTGACGGCTCAGCTCGGAGCCGATCGAGCCCGCCCCCCCCGTAACCAAGACGCGCGCGCGCTTCAGGGCTCGGTTCGTGCCGGCCATGACTCCGGGGACCACGCGCCGTCCTAGGAGATCCTCAACCTTGACGCTCCGTACCCGGTATGCGTCGAGGTCGGTATCAAGGAGGTCGGCGACGCTCGGAACGGTATGAACGACCAGCTGTTGCTCGTGCGCCCCCGCTACCGCGCGGCGGATGGCGGCGCCCGTGGCGCTGGGCATGGTGATGATCATGCGCTGCACGCCTGTCGCCGATACGGCCTCGCGGAGCCTGTCCAGGCCCCCGAAGACGGGCAGGCCCGCGACATGGCGCCCGCGCAATCGCGGATCGTCATCGAGGAAGCCAACGGGCAGGATCCCAGCTCGAGGCTCACGGATAGCGGAGCGTGCCAGCGCAGCACCAGCGCTTCCCGCGCCAAAGAGGAGAGTTGGAATACCGCGGCCGCCAGCGTGGGATGGGGCCGTGCTGGCGTGGTGATAGACCCGAACGGCGACGCGGAGCGCGCCCACGAGCGCGACGTAGAGGAGGCCCTCGATCAACCAGAACGAGCGGGGGAAGCCCTGAGTGCCCCGGAGCTCCAAGGGCGCGAGGACCGCATAGAAGAGGAGAGCGCTGACGCCTGTGGCGATCCCGGCCGCGAGCACGAGGCAGTAAAATTCGTGGACGCTCGCGTTCCGCCAGGCCATCGAATAGACGCCCGTGGCATGGTTGACGATCGGACGCACTACGAGGGGCAGGAGGATGCTGGGCGAGTAGCCGGAGAGCCACACGCCGGCGTCGAAGCTCTCGAACCGGGCCGCGATGGCAAGGTAGATCGCAAGGAGTCCCAGAGTTGCATCGAGAGCGGCCAGGAGCCACGGCGAGGGGTCGAACACGGAGATCAGCGGCCGGCTCGAGAGCAGACTCCAAGGGAGGATCCGTGCAGGGCCGCTCACGCGCTGCACCATGACTACGGTCCGCCGTAAGGCGTCGGCTCATCGGCGGACAAGGAGGACTGAACGCGCCGTAGCCCGAACGCGCTCATTGGGCCGGCTTCGCCCGGTTCACGGAGCCCGAGACAGGAGGATCGTCGGAGGTCTCTCCGTAGGCGCCCTGCGCGTCCCGGTAGTAATAGTCGCCGCGGGCGCGCTGCGAGAGGCGGTTCATGACAACGCCGAGCACGTGCCCGCCGGACTTGGCAAGCGCTTCGCGTCCGCGCGCAGCCGTTCCACGTCGCGTGCGGCCGGCCTCGATGATGAGAAGGGTCCCGTCAACGAACGCCGCGAGAATCGCGGCGTCGGTCACCGCCTCGAGAGGCGGGCTGTCGATAAGCACGAGCTCGTAGTCACCGAGCAGGCTGGCGATGATGGCGCGGAAGCGCTGGGAACCCAGCAGTTCAGCCGGGTTCGGTGGCAGGGGGCCGCTGGTGAGCACGAAAAGGTGGTCCTGCTCGGTGCGATGTGCGAGTGGCTGAATCGCCCCGTCGCCCGCTCGGAAGAGCGTCGAGAGGCCCTGCGCGTTCGGCAGGTCGAAGAGAAGGTGGATGCTTGGCTTGTGGAGGTCCGCATCAACCAGCAGCGTTCGCCGACCTGCCTGCGCGAATGCAATCGCCAGGTTCGCCGACGTGACCGACTTGCCCTCCCGCGGCACGGCGCTGGTGACCAGGAGGGTCCTGAGCGGCTTGTCGACCGTCGAGAACTCGACGTTCGTCCGCAGCGTCCGGTAGGCCTCGGCGATTGGCGACCGGGGATAGAGGAGCGTCGCGAGTCGGTAGATGGGGTTTCCGGTGTCGTCCCGCCGCATCCGCGGAATGCCGCCCAGCGTGGGCAGCCCGACGATTGCCTCAACGTCGTCCACGGACTTGATGCTGTCGTCAAGATGCTCGACCACGAAGACGATGGCCAGCGAGATCATCAGTCCGACGATCGCGGCGAGAAGCGTATTGAGAAGCACACGTGGCGTCGCGGGCTCAAGGGCTGGGATGGCGGGCTCGACAACGGTCAGGAGGTTCGGAGAGGAGGTCGAGGAGAACGACAGAAGCGTCGTGTACGTGCTGCGGGAAGTCAGCAGCCTCAGCTGCGCAGCCTCCAGGTCGCGGTTCTGCTCGGCGGTGCGGTCGGCGACCCCAGCCAGGCGCGCGATCTCGGCCTGGGCGGTTTCCATCTGGGACTGCAGGGCGGCGAGCTCGTCGTCGATGTACCTCTGGACTCCAAGCTGGCGCCCCTGGATCGCTGGGGAGGCGGACAGCAGCTCTTCTGACAGCGCATTGGCGATGGCTGCCGCCTGCGTCGGATCCCGGTCCGTGGCCACGATCTCGATGAGCGTGCTGTCGCGCGTGGCCTGCGCACGCACAGTTGCCGACAGTTCCTCGGCCGTCGTCGCGAGGCCCAGCTTCCCGATCACCCTGTCCAGCAAGGGTCGGGTGGTGGCAAGCCGCGAGTACGTTTGGGACAGGCGTTGAGACGTCAGCACGTCGTTGTACTCCGGGTTGGCAGCGCTCAGCGACTGACCAACGATTAAGGTTGTGGTGGCCTCGTAAGTCCTGGGCAGGGCGTTGCTGACGAGGAAGGCGGAACCGGCGCCCACGACCACGCCAGCGATGAGCAGCCACAGCCAGTGGCGGGCAACTGCTATCTGGCGGCGCAGATCCACTGGCGACTCCGGCCCTGTGTGACCCAGCAACCTACACCCGCCGTGCGAACGCGAGCCCAGTACCTTGCGTTGGCGTGACACCCGACCAATGGTGCGAAGTTGAGGGGCACCGCAATGCGCGTTACCCTTGCCGCCGCGCCCCGAATCGCGCCGTCGCGGCCCGCCTACCTCGGCGCGGCCCCCAGTGGCGGTCTCGGACGCGTCTGCCGCGTAACATTTCGATCGTGCACGAGCCCGCGATCGCCCGAACGTCGACCGGCCAGGCCGTCGACGGGCACCGGCTGCTCGGCACCGCCGTGCTGTTCGGGCGCGAGCTGCGGGGGGCCGGCATCGCCGTGGATCTGGGCGGTGCGGTCGACTTCGCCCGGGCCCTCATGCTGGTCGACCTGGCCGACCGCGAGCAGGTGAAGGGCGCCGGCGAAGCCGTGTTCGTGCGGCGCCGGGACGACCGCGAGGTGTACGACCGGGCGTTCGAGCGGTTCTGGCGAATGCGCGGGCTGCAGCTGCCATGGGAGCTGCCGCCGGCGTCGACCGGCCAGGATGGCGGCCTGCCCACCGACGACGAAGGCGCACCGACCGGAGAGACCGGCGAGCGCGCCGGCGACCACCAGGAGACTCGAGGGACACCCGTCGGCAGCGGCGAGCTCGGGGCGGTCGAGGCCGAGCCCGACGCGGACCTCCAGATGATCGCGCCCGACGCGTACAGCGCATCCGACGTGCTCCGCCATCGCGACTTCGATCGGATGACGGCCGCAGAGCTGCGCGACGCCGAGCGGCTGGTGGACCTCCTCGCGCCGCGGCTCGAACGGCGCCGGACCAGACGCTACGAGCTGCACCACCACGGTCGTCTCCTCGCCCCGCGCGCGATGTTCCGGCGCAACATCGCCACGGGCGGCAACCTGACCGAATGGGTGTGGCGACGACATGTCCGCCGGCCTCGGCCGCTGGTCGTGCTCTGCGACATCTCGGGCTCGATGGAGCGTCACTCCCGGCTGCTGCTCCGGTTCATCCAGGCGCTGTCGGCCTCGTCCGAGGTCCGAACCGAGTCCTTCGTGTTCGGCACGCGGCTCACCCGCGTGACCCGCCTGCTGCGCGACCGGGACCGGGACCGCGCCTTGGCCCGTGTTGCCGAGACGGTCACCGACTGGGCCGGCGGCACGCGGATCGGCGAGAGCTTCCGCGAGTTCAACCTGCGCTGGGCGCGCCGGACGCTCCGATCGAGCGGCATCGTCATCGTGGTTTCGGACGGCTGGGACCGCGGTGACCCCGCGCTGGTCGCGACGGAGGCGGCCCGCCTGCGCCGCCAGTGTCACCGCCTGGTCTGGCTCAACCCGCTGGCCGGCACGCCGGGCTACCAGCCGCTGGCCGCCGGCATGCGCGCCGCCTTCCCGTACATCGATGACTTCGTGCCGGCCGGCACGGTCGCCTCGCTCGAGCGGCTCGGCGAGATCTTGTCCGGCATCCGGGAGACCGACAACCGGCGCAGCGGCGAGGCGGCCGCGGGCGTCACGTCCGCCGTCACCGTCCGGTTCCTGGCGCCGCCGATGGCGATCGACGCCACGGCTGGTGATCCGTCGGTCGCGAGACCGCTCAGGTGAAGGAGCTGCTGCCGACCCTCCAGGCATGGCGTGCGGAAGGGGCCGACATCGGCCGCGCCATCGTCGTCCGGACGTTCGGCTCGGCGCCACGACCCGAGGGCGCCGTGCTGCTGACCACGGCCGACGGCCGCATCGCCGGCTCGGTCTCCGGCGGTTGCGTGGAGGGAGCCGCGGCCGAGGAGATCGAGCACGCCCGCGCGACGGGCCGATCCCGGGTCGTCCGCTACGGGATCAGCGACGAGCAGGCGTGGGACGTGGGCCTCGCGTGTGGCGGGACGATCGACGTGCTCGTCGAGCCGGCGGTACCGGCGGCTGCAGTAACGGCCGCGAGGGAGTCCCTCGGTGCTGGCGGTCAC
>Ga0136621_1000227_pt1 | contig 21164 bp, 18 predicted proteins | sample AntDryUQ445A2306_FD_104673 | JGI IMG/M metagenome (GOLD analysis project Ga0136621, IMG submission 104673) | Polar desert sand microbial communities from Dry Valleys, Antarctica - metaG UQ445A (23.06) | ecosystem: Environmental > Terrestrial > Soil > Desert | place: Antarctica: Dry Valley...
CTATACGGCTTTGATGAGTAAAGATGAAACAAGGAATTTGATCTGCTAAATACAACCGGCAAATCCAGAAACCTATTAGTGATCAAAATTGCGAAGATGGATAAAAGTAGAGCGAGAATTATTATTTGAATGGAGAACTATGGCTGCAAACAAATCAGATTTGAAACGTTCATTTCTTTTGGAAATCTTTTGCCTTAGCAATAGTTGTTATTGCCTCCGCCTTAAAATAATGGCTGAATTTTTTTGAAAGTCACCGGCAAATCTTATGTCATACCTGTCATCCCCATCCTGTATAGTTAGCAAACCGGTATTAGGTGGTAGCGCTCCCAGGTTTTCTGCATACATAACTAATTGCAAAGAATCGCCAAGATCCGGAGTTATGTAAATTGTTTTGGTTATAGCGCTTGCTGTCAATCCTTCCCTTGCAATAATGACCTTACCATTTAGTATAACGCTTACGGTATCTCCATCAATTTCACCGTTATCATATAATTTGATTACGAGGCTGTCGGTTCTAAAAAAAACACTCCTGATTATTTCTGTTTTTCTTGTATCAATACTAGCCGCTGTATTTATAGGAATTACCGGTTGGCTTGATTTTATTAAAGGAACCGGCGTCGATTTTACTATTGCATTTTTATCAGGACCGGGCACAGGAAGTGCTTTTTTTTCTATAACAAGTTTTCTAACGGAGGGTACTTCTGTGCCTGTGGCTCCTGGTAAAGGTTGCGACTTTTGTATTGCTGTAGCAGGTGTATTTATTTTTACTTCATTAGCTTCAGGTTCAGCCTTAGGAGTTTGATTTTTTTTGGTTACTGGTCTGGTAATGATTGCTGTTTCTTTATCCTTTGGTTGCAGGGCAACTTCTTGTTTTTCTGCAGGTAGCTTTGAAGCCGTTTTAATTTCTTCCTTTTGTGACGATACAATAACGGGCGGTGCTTGCTTTACAATTACAGGTGATAAAATTATTTCTTTCTCTTTTTCTTTTGCCTGTGGAGGATTTATTTTTTCAACAGGAACCTGCACAATGGCCGTTACATTCTTTTCTTCAATTGCAGGTTGAATGAATGAAAGAGTATTCAGCAAATTCATTTCATCAAGCTTTGTGATTAAATTGGTTTGATTGAAAATAGTTTGCTTTTGCAAACGAATAATCCCTTCATAAGAATTTTGATTTGGTGATCTGTAATCCATGGATTTCGTAAAAAAAGTTCCGCTAAGTATCATTACAGAATCTTTAATATTTAATGAAAATGTACTGAATAGCTTTACCCGCCTTGGTGGAGTGGTATAATTATCATAGATCAATTCCCCATCTTCTAATGATATAGTTCCTTTCTTGTTTTTAAGCTTTATTTTTTTAACACCAATATTTTCTTTACCGTCAAACGTAAAAACGGTAAGTGAGTACCCGTTTAATATATCTTGATTTTGACTGATAACAAGTTCGTAAGGCAACTTAGCGCCGGTGGTATATAAAAACCCGATCCATACACCGGCAATATCCCTTTCTGGCAAGGAGGCAGACTGTGCAATAATTTGTAAAGGGAGTAAGAAAAAAATGATTAGTGTTTTCATGTCAATGTGCAAAACTTAAAGGGTACTTACATTTCATCTGTAGCGCTAAAGTTTACTAAAAATAAGTTTGATGGTTATATTAAGATAGTAATTAAAGTTAAATAAATCAATTGGCTAGATTAGTTACAGCAGGCTGAATTGAATTATGATGCCGTAAAACTAATATAGAAAAATACAATTAACTTTCATTATGTCTCAATCCCGCAAGCTTGCTGCAATTATGTTCACCGATGTAGTGGGATATACTACCCTCATGGGCAAAGACGAACAGGAAGCATTTGATATTCTAAAAAAAACAGGCAGATACAGCGGCCTCTGATCGAAAGGCATAACGGAAAATGGTTAAAGGAAATGGGAGACGGCATATTGGCGAGTTTTGTTACGGTATCGGATGCTGTTTATTGCGCCCTTGAAATTCAGGAGAGATCTAAGAAAGAAGCAAGTTTCCTATTAAGAATTGGTATTCATCTTGGAGAAGTTGTATTTGAAAAAGGAGATGTTTTTGGCGATGGAGTAAATATCGCTTCCCGTATTCAATCAATTGCTCCCGAGGGAGAAATTGTTGTATCTGAATCTGTGTATAGAAATATTGCAAATAAAAAAGGCCTGGAGGTAAAGTTTCTGAGAGAGGAAACGCTGAAAAATGTTGATGCGCAAATTAAGATTTACCAGGTAAAATTAGAAAGCAACATTGAATCCGGAGCTAATCGATTTCTTCGTCAACCAACCCATAGCAATAATGAAGGGTTTTTGCGCAAAAGAAAATTGATAGGATTTATTATGGCTATTACATTATTACTGACTGCGGGTATGTTTCTTTTTCCCGGAATTTCAAATAAGAAAAAACTGAGTTCTGAAGAAACCAACCGCGAAGCTGAAAAAAAATCTATTGCTGTATTACCTTTTACAGACATGAGTGCTGATCATGACCAGGAGTACCTGGGCAATGGCATTGCGGAGGAGATACTAAATGTTATAAATAACCAGATGAAAGATTTGAAAGTGACCGGCAGAACTTCTTCTTTCTCTTTTAAAGGAAAGGGAACTGATCTAAAGACGATTGGGAAAATATTGAATGTAAAATCTATTCTGGAAGGTAGCGTGCAAAAATCGGGAGACCAGGTCCGCATCACTGTGCAACTGATCAATGCAGAAGATGGATACCATATCTGGTCGGAAAGATATGACCGGCAACTAAAAGATATATTCAGTATTCAGGATGAGATTGCTGCTAAGGTTGGCGAAAAATTAAAGCTCACTCTTCTTGCCGATAATGTGAATTCTGAATCAAGAACTGTAAATCCGCAGGCTTATGAAATGGTACTTAAAGGAAATTTCCATTTTAACAAAGGACCTGAAGGTTTCCATGATGCAGTTGAGTATCATAAAAAGCAATTGCAATCGACCCGGCGTATGCTTATCCGCATATCCGTCTGGGCTGGGCATTTTATCAGATGACTTTGTATGGTGTGTTCCCATCTAAAACCGGATTTGCTATGGCCAGGAAAGAAATTGAAAAAGGTCTAAGCCTTGAACTAACCGCTGCTGAAAAGCATTCTGCTCATATTGCTCTTGCTTATATAAACTTATGGGGATATAACTGGAAAGATGGCTGGGCCGAATATGAAAAGGCTTTAGCTATAAATTCAAAACGAAATAATTTTAACGCCTTCTATCAGTCATTGGTGCTTGGTAAAACAGCCGATGCCGTTTCAATATTTAAAAAAATTTCTGAAGAAAACCCGGTTGATGTTTTGAATTTAAAAGATTTAGCCACGATTCAATACCTGGGGCGGCAATTTGCAGATGCAAGGAAAACCTGTGATAAAATTCTTGAACTGAATCCGTCTTTTCATGAAGCTTACAGAATTAAGGGTTTTGTTTTTTCTGCAGAAAAGAAACCTGACAGCGCCTTTACTTATTTAAAAAAAGCGGCTGATTTAGGAAACCCATGGGCGCCTATTGTGACAATAACAACACTGGGTTATATTGGGAAAAAAGAAGAGGCAAGAAAAATTTATTCTCAGGTTGACAGTATGATGAAGAGCAAGACCCCAGCTATGGCAAGGGCGTTGATTTACCATAGCCTCGGTGACAACAATAAAGCTTTTGAATGGCTGAAAAGATCATACGATGAAAGAGATTTTTATCTTGCCACTTTGAGAGTTGATCCTTTATGGGATCCTTTGCGTTCTGATCCAAAATTTCAAACGTTAATGAAGAAGATGAATTTTCCGGACTGATATTTTTTATATCTCAAAAGCATATTGCCCCAGACACAGAAAGTGCGATGAAAAAGACACTGCATTACAGTCAGAAGCATTTGATGAAACCCTGTATATATTTATTTACCTGGTTGCTCTCTGGCGATAATGATTTCTATCCATTCTTTCAAAGGTGGAATATCCGTCTTAATAGTCTCCCATATCAAAGCATAATCAATACCGAAATAATCATGAATTATTTTATCCCGGATACCTGCCATTTCCCTCCAATCTACCAAAGGATATTTATGCTTCAAATCCTGGCGCACATTTTTTGTTGCCTCTCCAATAATTTCAAGACTTCTGCACACAGCGTGAGATAATAATTTATTTTGTAATAATTCTTCATATGAGTAAATGCTATATTGTTTAATCAGAAAATTACATTCGTCAAGAACATGATGTAAAAATTCAATCTGTGAGGGAAACATATTCTACAGTCTTTATTATGTATGGCCCGATATAAGGACTAAGGCCTTGCGGAGTTACTACTTCAACTTTACGTTGAAACAGATCCTCTAAAAAAAAGGCAAGTCCCATAAAATTTTTGAATGTTTTTTTCCCTGATTCAAAATCCACTAAAAAATCCACATCGCTGTCTTCCTTTCCTTCATCCCGTACAAAAGAGCCAAACAAACCAATTTGTTTTACCCCATATTTATCCAGCACATCTTTATGAAGAAGCAATTCTTCAAATATCTTTGCTTTATTGAGTGAGCCGTTTTGCATGATTACAAAAATAAAGTTTTCTTTTGCCTTTGCCCCTATGGCTTTAAGCTGCCTTATCAGAGATATGTCTGATGAAGATTAAACCTGAAATATTTTTGATGTTTGATAAACTTGTATTTTGAAACAATCACGTATGTCTCAATCCGGCCCAGCTTGCAGCTATTATGTTTACCGACATTGTTGCCTATTCTATAGCATTAAAAATCAAAAATCCAACTGGTAACTGATTACAGGAACAAAGCCTGATGATTTTTTATACACCCACTGGTTGATGGATGGATCGTAACGGCGACTCAGCGCATCTGTATTCTTTATTCCAAATAAATTTTGAATATCCAGTACCAGCATCCAGGCCGTTTTTGTTTTGTCTTTACGCAGGGATATTCTTGCATCCGTTCTGAAATAAGAAGGCACCCGTTCGCTATACGGTCTTGTTTCGTCCAGTACTGGCTTTCTCGAATTGACAGGTGCACCTGCCAGCAAAGGAGAAATGGGATTGCCGCCATTATAAAGAACCTTTCCACCAATCACAAATGTTTTTTCTTTCTTCCACTTCCATTCACGGCCCGTAGTAAATGAACCGGCATTGCGGCTATTATATTGTGTATTGTATGTTTTACCATTCAGTGGCGAATAAATAGAATTAAAGATGGAAAAGCCCGTCAGCATAAACCATCCTTTAGAAAAGAATTTTTCAATTGTTATATCCACACCTTTGTTTCTGCCTGTGCCACTGTTTACCAAGGCTTCATTGGCATAACCATCAATCATATTGAGCAACCAAAAAGTGCGGTTTACATTGTTTACTACTGGGATAGCCGTTAGCTTTTGCAAATAAGCTTCCATATGGAGTCGCCAGTTCTTCTTCATCAACCAGTCATAAGCCGCCACAAAATGTGATGACTTCATCATTTCAAGATCAATATTTGGCAATGAGCCATCAGGTGCCTTATAAAAATAAGAACCAAGTGGCAGGGTTTTACCATGCTGGCCCATTGCCAGGCTAATACTATGATTTGGATTGATACGATATTGAAAACTAACTCTTGGTTCTATTGATCTTGTTTTATTCAATGCCAGGTAAAGCACATGCAGCCCTGCATTGAGTGTAAGTTTGGGGCTGATCTTTATATTCAACTGTGTGTAGGGTTGCCATAAAAAAGTATTCCCTTCTCCATCAATAATATTATTCCGGTACACACTTGCATTAAAATCATAGAGACTCTGTTGAAACCGGTAACCAACACGACTGACAAAGGCTCCTGTTTTCCAATTGACAGATGAACCGAGTTTGGCATTGTTATGAAATTGCTAATGAAAGGCGGCTGTACTTATACAATTCGTCATTGATAGTATAGGGTATTTTCTGCGTGTTAAGCGTATCATCCACAAAAGAAATTTTCTGATCCATAATAGCCAAAGATGTTTTAAGTAAACCGGTTTTACCGATCTGCAAGCTATGGCCAATACCAGCGGCGCCCATATTGGTAAAATCATAAATAGCATAGTCATCATATTTATTCCATTCGGCTACATCTGATATAGCCGAATAGTCTTCTTTGCTTAAACCGCCAATACCCCAGATATTAAAAACCGAATGATTGTTTTTTGAAGGAAAGTTTAGATTAAAAGAAAGATCCTGGAATGTATTGTCTTCCCGTTCATCTGTCAAATGAAAACCCAACGCATTTAAAATACCCAGGGTAGAATACCGGTAATTTACCAGGTACGAACTTTGTCCTTTTTTAAAAGGCCCTTCAGCAGAAAAATCAATGCCAATGACACCGGCTCTGAAAGTATATTGATCTTTTTCTTTATTGCCTTTTCTGAAACGCATATCAAAAACACCGGATAATGCATCACCGTATTCAGCCGGAAAGGCGCCGCTTGAAAAATCAGAATTGTCCAGCATGCTACTGCTGAATATCGTGATGCCACCGCCGCTGGAACCTTTGCGGGCAAAGTGATTGGGATTGGGAATATCAATACCTTCCAGCCTCCACAACATTCCAGCAGCCGAGTTACCTCTTATAATAATATCGCTTCTTGCATCTCTTGTTGGCTGAACTCCCGGAAAGCTTAAGGCCATGCGGCTGGGATCGTTTACACTGGCGGCATAACGGTTGGTTTCTTCAGGTGTAAATGACCTTGTACTTACAACTGATAATTTATTTACCGGTTGCTTTGGATTGCGCACAGCTTTTACAACAACCCCGGTTTGCTGTTGGTAATGTTGCTCCAACTCAATCAACAACTCTTGTTCCTTTGCACTGTTGAGTATGAGATTATCAGAAATATAATTTTCATAGCCACTAAAGCTGCAATGTATGCTTCTCCTGCCAACGGGTATATTGATCAATAAAAAATTCCCTTGAGTATCTGTCAACACATTAGCTTTTACACTGTCGTCTGCAATTGAAACAGTGGCTCCCGCCAGTGGCCGGCGACTGTCTTTATCAATGACGGTCCCTTTAATTGTTTGAGTTAAATTTTGCGAATAGGAAATATTAGCTGCCAACAGAAGACAGCAGAGAATTGCCGCTCTTGTATGCATGAGTTAGTGGTTTGACAGTAAAGTACAAAATAACTGGCAGTATTGCGGCTTCATTTGGCAGTAGTTAATTACTGGTTAGCATTTGACCCGTTACAGATGTATCCGGCCAAATACGACGCATCATCTATAAATCTTTGGCAGGTATTCTTGTGATATTGCCATCTTTATCGGCAATGACCAGGTAGGAGTTTTTTGACTTCGTTTCAGCAATAACATTCTTAATTGCTTTATCTAAAGCAATTTTTATTTTATCGCTGAGGTCTTCTCTTTTTTTTGGAGTATTCATTTACCAGAAATTATATTGAACAACTCTAAATTAATAATATTTTCTTCTCCCTCTATGCTTTTTGCAACCAACTGATACTCACTTCCTGAGTTTTCATAGACATACCAGTCATTTGCTTCTTTGGCGTAGCGGGAAAAATTTCGCAACCCTTTATAATACCTTCTTTCGATTATATCTTTTGGAATGCTGTGCCCACCTTTACTTACCCTTATAGCAACCCTCTCAATAGCGAGGTTCACACTGTTCAGATAAACAAAAAAAAATGTAATTCCATATCCTTTCTCTTTTGCTTTTTTGATAAAGGTGAAATATGTCAAGCCCGAAAGTGTTGTTTCAAAAGAAAAACTTTGTGATTTTTCTATTAGCTGTTCTAATCGTTCAAGCATTATCCTCCCTGCTTGAAATGCAACTCCTGAGGAATTGAAGGGTGATAATCCTCTCGCAATTTCATCAGCATTGACAAACTCTACCGTTTTGAAAACTTCCGGCAAAAGATTATAAGCTGCAGTTGTTTTTCCTGCGCCATTACATCCCCCTATGATATAAATATCAGGCATACATAAGATCTTTAATAACCTAACAGTTTCTGAATCATGGCATCCAATCTCGCCTTCGCCATAAAATTTTTTTCCAGCTCGATATTAAAAGGAATGGCCGTATCCAGTGATGCACATCGCATCACTGGTGCATCTAAATATTCAAAACAATTCTCTGTAATCCATGCTGATATTTCACCGGCAATGCCGCCTGTTAGTGTATCTTCATGTAAAAGCAAAACTTTACCGGTACGTTTTACTGTTGCTCTGATGGCTTCGTAATCCAATGGTAATAACGTTCTTAAATCTAAAATACCAATAGAAATTTCCGGATGCTCCGCCGCATAGTTTTCCGCCCAATGTACACCGGCCCCATAGGTGATAATGGAAATATCATCACCGCTTTGAACATGACGGGCCTTCCCTATTTCAATTTCATAATATTCACGCGGGACAGGCCCGGTAACACTGCGGTATAAAGCCTTATGCTCAAAATACATCACCGGGTTTGGATCGTTGATGGCAGCAATTAATAAACCCTTTGCATCCATAGGCGTGGATGGATATACAACTTTCAATCCGGGAGTATGAACAAACCATGCTTCATTGCTTTGCGAATGAAAAGGACCTGCCCCAACCCCGCCGCCTGTTGGCATTCGTATTACAACATCAGCATTTTGCCCCCAGCGATAATGAATTTTTGCCAGGTTATTAATGATCTGGTTGAACCCTACTGTTACAAAATCTGCAAATTGCATTTCCATCACGGTCTTATACCCTTCTAAGGACATACCGAGGCAGGCGCCTACAATTGCACTTTCGCAAAGCGGCGTATTGCGTACTCTTTCCTTTCCAAATTCTTCTACAAAACCTTCAGTAATTTTAAAAGCGCCTCCATATTCCGCAATGTCCTGCCCCATTAAAACCAAATTGGAATGTTGCTGCATGCTTTGTTGGAGGCCTTCTTTGATGGCGTCGATAAACCTCACCCCTCCCCTCTCCATCAAAGATGGAGAGGGAGAAAAACGAGCGCTGCGCTCCTTGCTTGTCGAAGTATCATTATAATCAGCAGTTTTTTTCTTAGGCGAGGGCTGAGCCCTGGCTGTTCCCCTCTCTATAGAAGATGGAGAAGGGTTAGGGGTGAGGTACACATCCCCCAACTCATCTTCGGTATTGACAACAATTGGCTTACTATCAAATCCAATCCTCAGCTCCTCTTCAATTTTTTCCTTCATCTCCAATCGTAAATCTGCAATCCTTAGTTTGTCTAATACCTTTTCTTTCAATAACCAATCCTCATAATTTTTTATCGGGTCTTTGGCGCTCCATTCCTCAAACAATGCCGGAGGAATATATTTGGTGCCGCTGGCCTCTTCGTGTCCCCGCATCCGAAAGGTCATACACTCAATTAAATAAGGTTTTTGCTTTTCAATACAGTAATTGCGAATACCCTTTACTGTATCGTAAACCGTTAAAATATTATTGCCATCAATGACCACCGATTCCATGCCATAGCCTTTGGCACGATCCGCTAACTGTGCACATTTATATTGCTCACTTACCGGCGTACTCAATCCATAACCATTATTTTCTATAATGAAAATCACGGGCAAATCCCATACAGCAGCAACATTCAAAGCCTCATGAAAATCACCTTCGCTTGTACCACCCTCACCTGTAAATGTGAGGGAAACTTTAGTTTCTTTTTTTAATTTATATGCTAAGGCCACTCCAACCGCAATTGCTAATTGCGGACCTAAATGCGAGATCATTCCACAGATAAAATGTTCTTTACTCCCAAAATGAAAGCTTCTTTCGCGGCCCTTGCTATAACCATCCTGTGCACCCTGCCATTGTTTAAATAATTTGTGTAATAGCATGTTGCGGGAGGTAAATACACCGAGGTTTCTATGCAGGGGCATTATCCATTCATCTAGCTGCAAAGCCAGGGTAGCACCAACGGAAATTGCTTCCTGTCCAATACCGCTAAACCACTTGGAGATGCGGCCCTGTCGTAATAAAAGCAGCATTTTTTCTTCGATCAAACGGGGCCACAATAAATTTTTATAGAGATGTAGTAATTGTTCTTCAGATAATTCCCTTCGCTGAAATTCCATTGCATTGAATTAAAAAGCGAATGTATTAATCCTAATCAACAAACATGTTCAGAATATAACTGACGATAGAAACGATTAAACTGAATATAATAGCAGAAAGCCAGCCATCTACCGAAAAGCCAGCGATAAAATAATCTGCCAACTTAACAATGATGGCATTTATGATTAATAAAAATAATCCAAGGGTGATAATGGTAATGGGTATAGTAAGAATAACCAGTATAGGTTTGACAAAAGTATTTAAGACTGCCAGTACCAATGCTACAATGATTGTGGTTTTAAGATCAGGACTTAGTTGCACACTGTCCATAAAATAATCCGCTACAAAAACGGCAACGGCTGTAATAATTACTTTGATAAGAAAACTCATAAAATATTGTTTTATCTAAACCAGGATTAGGGGAGGATTAAATGATCAATAGAAAATGAATGCTCAATATTAGATATTAAATTTTCAATTCTCAATTCTCAATTACACAACAACCAGCTCGTAGAAATTTTCTGGTACTAAATATTTATTGGCTAATGCGTGGAGTTCTTCTGCTTTACTGGTTTTGATTGTATTGATCTGCTGGTAGAAGTAATCTTCCGGCAGGTCGTTTAAAATAATATTTTTCCAGCGGTTAATTATATGGAAAGGCCCATCCAGGTCGCCTAAAATAGAACCCATCATAAAGTTTTGCACTAATAAAAGTTCTTCCGCTCCTACGGGTTCATTTCGTAACCTTTCCATTTCTTTATACACCTCTGCTAATGTAGCTTCACAAACATCGCGGCCTGCTTCTGTGCTTACCATCCACGCACTTTGTTGCCGGTGACTTTGTAAATAGCTGTGTATGCCATAGGTATAACCTTTGTCTTCGCGGATATTGCTCATTAACCTCGAGCCAAAAAAACCACCAAACAAATTATTAAGGAGTTGCACTTTTATAAAATCCGGGTGATGACGATTAGGAAAATGACTTGACATGCGAATGGCGCCTTGTACACCACTTGGATCATTTGTTACCCTGTGTTTTTTTTCTACAACGGATGTTACAGCAATATTTTGGATTTCAACAGGCTTATTATTTAAGTCGCCAAGACTTTCATTTAATATTTCAAACAGATTAGCTGGCAATTTACCCGCTACAAATACCACCAATTTTCCATTGAGATAGTAGTCTTTGTAAAAATTGATAACCTCTTCTCTGTGCAACGCATCAAAATCTTCAAAACGGGTATAACGGCCATAGGGATGATGCTCGCCAAACACATAAGCATCAATTAATCTTCCGGCAACAAAATCACTTTTTTTTAAATTGACATTTAACCGTTGCTTCATGTTTTGCTTGTAAATGTCAAGTTCTGGTTCCGGAAAAATGGAATCAGTCAGCAATTCTTTCACCACTGGCATTAATTCTTTTAAATGCTTTGTCAGCGAATGAAGGGTAAGAGTAGCTGTTTCGTTTTGTGATGCCCTGTTTAAATAGGAGCCATAGTATTCAAAATGTTCATTAATGGCAAAAGCATTTTTTGTGGTGGTCCCGTTCTTTAATAAAAAATTAGCAGTAGCCGCAATGAGGTTTTTATTTTCAAACCAGTTACCTGCCCGATAAACACATTCAACCATCACCACTTCTTCGGCACCTGCGTTAATCGCATACACATCCACACCATTGTTCAAAGTATATTTTTGGTAAGGTTTCAGTTTTAAATCAAACTCCACGGCATCCTTAATTGGCGGCGCAACTTTTCTTTTCAGCATATTTATACGGTTCATAAAATAGAGGAGCAAAAGAAGAACAATAATCTCATTGGCGATAAAAAAAACAAAAATAACTTTACGTTTCTACAAAATCTTTCTCATGCATTGCATCCCTTTTCTTCTATTGGCTTTTGCTTCTTCTTACCTGCATTGTACAAAAAAAACTTTTCCGGTAGCCCGGGTCCCACCATCACCGCCAACACAATTGATAAGGGAATGGAAATTTGAATCGGCTCCAACTTGGAATGATGAATTTACAACTGACGGTAAACCGGATGCAACGAAATGGGGCTATGATAGGGGTGGCAGCGGCTGGGGTAACAATGAGCTGGAGTATTATACAGCCGGCAATAATGTAAATATAAAAAATGGCATACTAATAATTGAAACCAGAAGAGAGGAAAAAGATGGCCGCAAATACACCTCCACCCGCCTGGTCAGTAAAAACAAAGGCGATTTCTTATATGGACGTTTTGAAGCGAAAGCTAAACTACCACGTGGGCGTGGGTTGTGGCCTGCCATCTGGATGCTACCCACCGATTGGGTGTACGGCGGTTGGCCAAAATCAGGCGAGATTGATATACTGGAACAGGTAGGTTACGACCCGTTAAAAGTGCACATGAGTGTTCATACAGAAAGTTATAACCATGTAAAAGGCACACAGAAATCGGCCTTTACAACGGTGCCAACGGCTATGGAAGCTTTTCATTTATACCGGGTGGATTGGACGCCTGACCGCATTCAGGGCTATATTGATGATGTATTGGTATTTACCTTCGAAAATGAACGTAAAACCTTTAATGAATGGCCTTTTGATAAAAAATTCCACTGGCTGTTAAATGTAGCTGTCGGTGGCAATTGGGGCGGGGCACAAGGCGTCGACGATAGTATTTTTCCAGCAACAATGGAAATAGATTATGTACGGGTGTATAAACTAATACAGTAATACTAACTTTTGCTGTAATAGTACAATGTACTGCAATTGGTATCCTGGAAAATAATATTGCTTTCCTGCTGTATTTCTTCTGCCGTTACTTTGTTGTAGCGGTCTAATTCTGTATTCATTAAAGAGGCATCACCAAGTAATTCATAAAACGCAAGGCTGTTTGCACGGTTCATTACACTCATATCCTCAAAAGCAATCATGCTTTCTGTTTTATTCTTTACTTTTTGCAATTCCGCTTCACTTACCTTTTCATTTTTCATTTTTTCTAATTCTTCGCTGATGGCAATTTCGGCGTCTTCCATTTGTACTCCTTTTACCAGTTTCCCTTCAATAGTCAATAAACCCGCATCTACTGTTCCGGAATGATGGCATTCAATATTGCTGAACAACTGTTTTTCTTTTACAAGCGACTGGTACAGCCGTGAGGAACCCCCACCGCTAAGTATCTCAGTAACCAGGTCAGATATGTAATAACGCTGATCAAGACGCGTATAAATATGCCAGCATTTATACAAAGCATCTAAGGGCACGTCGGCATGAACTTCTAATTTTCTTAAGGCAGACTGAGCGGGTTCTACAGGCAATTGACGTGAATATTTTTCACCACTTTCAATAGGACCAAACCATTTTTCTGCTAGTGTTTTTACATGGTCTACGGTTACATTTCCGGCAACCACCATTATAGCATTAGAAGGGCGATAATGCTTAAAGAAAAAATTCTTTACATCTTCTAATGTAGCATTTTCAATATGCGATAATTCTTTACCAATGGTCATCCAACGATAAGGATGCACCTGGTAGGCCAGTTCACGCATTTTTAACCAAACATCACCATACGGCTTGTTCAGGTAATGTTCTCTAAATTCTTCGCAAACTACTTTCCGCTGTACTTCCAGACTTTTTTTTGTAAATGCCAGTGATAACATACGATCGCTTTCCAGCCAAAAAGCTGTTTCTAAATTTTCAGCAGGCAACTGTATATAATAGTTTGTGAGGTCATTGGTTGTATAGGCATTGTTTTCGCCACCGGCCATTTGAAGCGGATCGTCGTACTCCGGGATATTTACCGAACCCCCAAACATTAAATGTTCAAAAAGGTGAGCAAAACCGGTGCGGTATGGATCTTCATCTTTAGAGCCGACATCATACATAACGTTTATAACAGCCATTGGTGTTGAAGTATCCTGGTGCACAATTACTCTTAGTCCATTGGATAAGGTAAAGCGTTCAAAATTGAGCATAAGGTTGCAAAAGTAATAAACGTAGCACGAGAAAAATGTAAAGCTTAGTGAAGAATGCTTTTTACTTTAAATTGAAATTCCATCAATTCATTGCCGCGTTTTACGATAATCTTTATTTGATTGCCGGCATTTTGCAAGCTGGCTTTTAAGTGCTGTAAATTTTGTTCAAAATTTTTATTGACCGCTATTACTATATCGCCCTCTTTTACGCCGACTTTTTCAGCAGGAGAATCTTTAGCCACATCACCAATAATAATTAATCCATTTACAAAATACAATTCAATACCACTGTAGGCATAATCAAAGGGGTCTCCAAAATGAGAATTTGGTACCAGATAAATATCCCGGTTACTGTAATTTAAAATAATATTGAACCGTCGCAAAATGTCACTGCCAATTAAACCCCCTAAATATGGGTAAGACGTAACATTATAAGTATCCTCAAAAATATATATCGGCACATTACGAAACCGGTACGGGCCTAACTTCGCCTCCTTTATCACCGTCATATGCATATCAATTTTGCCGCCAAGTCCTTCTGCTTCTTTGGCGTACAACTTTCGTTTTTTACGCAGTATAGCGCTGTCTTTTATAAAATCTGTGCTGAGCATTAAGTTTAAACCTGCACCGAGGTCAAACAAAAAACGCGCATTAATAGTCTCCTCATCCTTTACACGCAGAAGGTGTACCGGTAAAGTAGAAATAACAGGCTTTAGCAGGTATCCGCCTCGTGGATATTTCATACTGCCTCTTGACCAAAATTCAATATAGGAACTATCATAATCTAATTTAATAATGTAACGGCTAAGCACAGAGTAGCCAATAATACCATCAATTTGTTCGCCATATACAGTGGTTAGTATGCGGTAATCATTAATATGAAAATTAAGATTCTCAACAGTAAGCCTGGGAAAATTGAGTTTCTGGTTATTAAAAAAACTTACATTTCTAATGCCGGCAATGCCACGGATGGTTCTATCAGAGGGGGTTGGTGTTATACCAAAATATTTGATGGTAGTTGAGTCAAGCGAAATACCCCCACTACCACTATCTAAAATAAAATTTAATGTATCCGGGTAAGAGGCAAGTGTCGCCTTCAACAGCACTACACCACCGGTTAGTTGAGAAAACCGGAAACGGGTCAACAATTTAGACTGTTCAATAAATTCTTCCTGGGCAGAAGAAATTAACTGCAACATGGAACATATAATAACCAGGCAGATTTTACGCATGAATTTTGGGTGGCTTTAGGTAAGACAATAACAAAGGGTCTAATGTTGCAACTGTCAACCATATACTAAAATAGGTGATATGTGTTATCCGACAAACCTCATAACACTATTTGCGTCAATTGGTGCTTAATTTTACAAAATGGATCTCTCTCAACTTTATAATAAAGCGCTGCGATTTGTCCGTGAGGACTCTCCAAAGGAGTCCTTCGCGACCTGCGGAGAATTTTTAACTACTGAAGAAGGCATTTTTCTTTTTGAGCAGGCGCCCCTCACAGATTTAATGCTTATTGCAGATACACTGCGAAAAAAGCAAGTGCCCCATGGAAAAGTTACCTGGCAGATAGATAGGAATGTAAATACAACAAATGTCTGCATTGCTAATTGTAAATTCTGTAATTTTTACCGCATACCCGGTTCCCCGGAAGCATATATCACGGACATGCCTACCTACCGTAAAAAAATAAAAGAAACCATCCGTTATGGTGGTGACCAGTTATTACTACAAGGCGGTCATCATCCAGCACTTGGATTAGATTTTTATACGAACACTTTCCGCCAGATTAAAGAAGAATTTCCGGAAATAAAGCTGCACACACTTGGCCCTCCCGAAGTGGCGCATATTTGCAAGGTTAGTAAGATCAGCCACAAAGAAGCGCTGCAGGCATTGAAAGATGCAGGTATGGATAGCTTGCCCGGAGCCGGTGCCGAAATTTTAGTCGACAGGGTGCGCCGTTTAATTTCAAAAGGAAAATGCGGCGCCGATGAATGGCTGGCCATCATGCACGAAGCACATAAATTAAACATCACCACTTCTGCCACTATGATGTTTGGCCATGTGGAAACGATCAGGGAACGATTTGAACATTTAGTAAAACTTCGGGAGGTGCAGGCAAAAAAACCGGAAGATGCTAAAGGTTTTCTTGCTTTTATTCCCTGGACTTTCCAGGATGTAGATACCTTACTTACTAAAATACGTGGTGTGCATAATTTAACCACACCCGAAGAATACATTCGTATGATTGCCATCAGCCGCATTATGCTGCCGAATATTAAAAACATACAGGCATCCTGGTTAACTGTAGGAAAGCAGACTGCACAACTTTGCCTGCACGCCGGTGCAAATGATTTTGGTTCTATCATGATCGAAGAAAACGTGGTAAGTGCTGCCGGCGCCCCACACCGGTTTACCTACAAAACTATCCAGGATGCCATATCAGAAGCAGGATTTCAACCACAGTTGCGCAACCAGCAATATGAATGGCGAGAAATACCTGAAATGATTGAAGAGCAGGTGGTGGATTATTAGTTGTGAATAATTAGACTTTAAGGATATTAAATGAAACTTGAAAAATTCATTAACATTAACTGGTATATGGAACGTAAACCATACACCATTCATTCAGACTACGATATATTTTACCTGAAAATCTGCAGAGGATTATATTCCATTATTGATGAATTGGCAATAGAATACGAAGATGCAGTTGACATCGATGAAGAAGACTGCCGCGAACTGGCTTACGTATTTACCGCGTATTTTGAAGACCAGGCAAATAGGTTGGGTTTCTGGCAATCGCTGGTGCAATTACATGAGAAACATTTTGGTAAACGAGTTCCTTTTTATGATAATAAAATTTTGAAAGAACAAGAAGATGAGTTTGAAGATATTTTGCCGGCGGATATTCATTACCTGGTATATATAAGTTATCTGAACGTCATTGGAGAGGAAGATGAAAAAGCCTTAGTGTATTTTAATAAAGATTTTTTTCTTGAACTCACAGAAAGAGTATTTGATTACTTAAGCGATATAGAAGAAGTGTTGACCACGGATTTTTATCAAAACTACCTTATACCCGATGATGACTTTATTGACTTTAAACTTAAGTTAGACTGGTTTACGTTTAAAGGTTATCTAACGAAGATAGAATTTTCAAAAAAGTTGGATAATCTTTTATGGAAGTTGATTGACGAGGAGACAGATAAGACCCTTATTTCGCCGGTGATGTACGGAGAAAGAGACCGCCTGATGTTTGAAGTGCCTTCAGCCCTTACAGCATTTTTTCCAATCGATATACTGGCAGGCGCCATGCATTGCGACGAAAATAAGAAAGCTGAAATTAGAAATCTTAAATACAGGCCTCACGGCATTTTTCATGTGCAACATGAAACAGCTTCGGATTATTTATTTCTTCACACTGCTACAAATGAGGAGTTTAAAATTGTCAAAAAAAGTTTTAATAAACCATTTGACAGCAGCAAAGAAGAATACTGGATCACATCGGTGGCTAAGTGGAATAACGAATATTATATTTCGGGCCTGTGCTTGCCCAGTCCATATCATGGTGAAGAAATTTATAATCGCAATATTGAAATGCAACATAGCTTTCAAAAACATTTTCCGGAATATCGAAGGCATATAGAACAAACGGCACTGGAATATCGTAATGAAGCGGCAAAGTTTTTTGGAAAGGATTTAATTGTTTTTGAGACCGGTCACCAACTGCAGAAAAAACTAACTGAATTTGATCAATGGTATTTTGATCATGTATCTGATAAATCGAAACTTTCCACGGATACAAAACCTGTAACTTTTATTCTTCCTAAAGAATTATTGGCTGCATCTAAAATTGCATTATTTATTCCACCTGCAGATGGGTTACAGTTTGTTACCAAACATGAACAACTTTTACAACTGTTACAAACGAAAAACACCGGTAATATAAAGATTGAAGAAATAGAAGAAGTCCTGCCCATGCTTTTAGATGACAGCGTAGGCGCAGACTATTGGTTTTATTTAAGAAAAAATTTTGCCATTCCGAATCTGTCTTTATTTATGAAATGCCCTGCAGAAACAGATGAAGATTTTGAAGCCATGCTTCGTATATACCGCTCGGAAGATTTTTCACGACTTAAATTTCCGCGGTTCTCCACATTTACTTCTGAACGCATTAGTCATGAAACAGCGAGGCAAATTTTTAGCAGGAAAGAGGAATAAAATGGCATCGTGCAATGTTTGTTGAACCTTATTTATCGTTGAATCATTTTCTTCAATTTTGCTAAGAATAATTATATGCGTCTGCATGTCTTTTTACAAATTCAATATAACGTTGATCTTTTACCCAGCTTTCAATCGATCCAACACAGCATCTCATAGATAAGATTATTTCTGAGTAAATTTAAGTATGCATAAAAGATGGTTCCATTTGTTTGCATACTTTTCTATTTCATCAATCTTGCTTGCCCAGCAGTATCCCTTTGTTTATTATACTCCTAAAGATGGCCTGGTTAATAGTCGTGTACGAAGCATTAAACAGGACAGTAAAGGCCGTATGTATTTTATTACTTATGGCGGATTGAGTGTTTATGATGGCACACGTTTCATCAATTACAGGCAGGATAACGGTTTGGCCCATGAACTGGTAAATGACATAGCGGAAGTAGGACCTGACTCGTTTTTGATAGCTACTAATACGCCCGTGCTGAATACACTCATCAGGGGAAAACTGGGAATTTATAAAACTGCTGATAATTTTTCTCCGCTCATTAACCGCTTTTTAAAAAGCGGTGATGGTAAATGGTATGCTACAGGAGATGATGGTTTGTTTTTATTTGATAATAACCGGTTTCTCCGGCTTCCTCTTATTGACAGTAATGGAAATGACATAGGAGCTCATCTTGACAGGATCATTGAATGGAGAAATTTTTTCCTCATCCTTCCATGGACGACTGAACCGAAATTGTTTTTATACGACCGTCAAAAAAATAAACTGCTGGAAGCCAATACAAAAAAACATGTATTCAATATTGCCACCGACCTTGAGGGAAGAGTATGGATACCAGGTAAGGGAGGAATTGAACTATTGGACACCGCTTTATTAGCAAAAGGAAGAATCCAATTTATACCTGTGCCCGCGAGATATAAGTTTTTGCCCGGCCATCTCAATGCAAATATTTTTTTTGATAATGTAGGGAACACCTGGCTATATGGAGGCAACACCATTCAGAAAATATCTGAAGATTTTCAGCAACAAAATTTTTCCACTGAGCAGGGTTTAAAAACAGGAACAATGGTTGACATTTTTCGTGATCGTGAGGGGATCATCTGGATAGCCAGTGATGGCAACGGTGTAATAAAACTGAACGGGACGCATATTCAATTGCTCAATCGTTTTTCCTCCGGTCACCCGCTGCAGCTATCAGCTATTCAGGAAAAAAATGATACTATATGGACGTATAATGCAGAAAACAATTCTATATACCGGCTACACAAAAACAATGTAAAGGTTTTTCCGTTGCCGGACACAAAAATGCATGTCGGCAATCTTTTTGTTATCAATCAGAAACTTTATCTCGGTGATGCAGAAAGAATTATTTCCATAAGAGATAAAAATAATATCCTGTCCTACAGACGCCCTAAAATTGTACAGCAGGCAGAGCGGGGAGTAAAATCATTTGGAGCTGCTATCATAGATGTACATGGAGCCATCATTCAGTTTGCCCACAAACATGACAGCATTTTTTTCCTTTCCGTTTTTAAAAATGACAGGCATGTTATGGACTATTACATAAGTTATGCTGCCGATCAAATGACATTTGACAGGAGCGGCAGATTATGGGTGGTTACACGTGATGACCACCTTCTGGTTTTTACCCTGCACCCTAAAGAGCCGCTTCGGTATCTTCAACTGGAAAAGGAATTTTTAAAAGAACTGCCTGCGCAAATGAGTGCCCGTTCCATTACTGTGGATAATGAGGGCAATGTATGGATTGGTACCCGTTACAAAGGTCTTTATTATTTGAAGTTGAAAAATTTCCAGATCGTATCCACACAGCAGTTCACTGCAAAGAACGGGCTGACTGATAATTTTATTTATCATCTACACTGCGGGTCAGATAATACGATTTGGGTAGGCACCCAAACCGGATTGGATAAAATTTTTTGGAAAGGAGACCGCTATATCATCAGCAATATCAGCAAAACATATAATTATTTTCAAACGATTCTCAGGATCGTTACCACTACAGATAACACGGTTTGGGCTTTGACAAGCGAAGAAAATATTTTAAGAATATCATCCACACCAGTTTCTTCTACTGCCCCGGCACCGCCCCCACCACTTTTACTTACTTCATTACAGGTAAATAACAGAGATCAACCTTTTTCAGTCAACAGGTTTTCTTATCATGAGAATAACCTGTCTTTTTACGTGGCTGCACCTTCGTTTACAGATGAGCGATCCATTCGCTATAGCTACCTGCTTGATGGCAGCGGCAACAATAACTGGAGCGAACCCTCCAATAACGCCAGCTTCAATTTTATCAATCTGGCTCCCGGGAAATATACATTAAAGGTGCAGGCAGAGTTTCCGGAAGCTATGTATCGTGCGCAAACGCTGGAATATGCTTTTATTATAAACTCTCCCTGGTGGCAAACCTGGTGGTTCCGCCTGCTGGCAGGTTCATTATTTGCGGCTTTGCTGATACTTGCCGTTCGTTTTTATTACCGCCGAAAACTTGAAAAGCAGATTACGCTGCTGGAAAAACAACAGGCAGTTGAAAAAGAGCGTACAAGAATTGCCACTGATATGCATGATGACCTTGGCAGCGGATTATCAAGAATAAAATTTCTAAGCCAGTCAATTCAATTAAAAACCGGTGAGCAAAAAAGTATTACTGATGATGTAAATAAAATTGCACAATACTCCGATGAAATGGTAGATAAAATGGGAGAAATAGTTTGGGCATTAAATGAAAAAAACGATTCGCTGGCCGACCTGGTTGCGTTTACCAGAGCTTATGCAGTTGAATATCTTTCTACAAATAGCATTGCATGTGATTTTAGATTGCCGGTTGTAGTGCCTGAAATATTTATAAGTGGGGAGATAAGGCGCAATATTTTTCTTTCTGTAAAAGAAGCTTTACACAATATTATTA
>Ga0136621_1000228_pt1 | contig 21126 bp, 25 predicted proteins | sample AntDryUQ445A2306_FD_104673 | JGI IMG/M metagenome (GOLD analysis project Ga0136621, IMG submission 104673) | Polar desert sand microbial communities from Dry Valleys, Antarctica - metaG UQ445A (23.06) | ecosystem: Environmental > Terrestrial > Soil > Desert | place: Antarctica: Dry Valley...
CCTCTCCCTTCCGCCGCCGGCGCGGCTCCCTCCCTCCCCCGCGAGGGGGGAGGGGCTTAGGGCGCGTTGCCAGCCGGGGCCGCGGCGCTCCGCTCGCGCCACGTGGGCGAACGGGTCGGCGCGCTCGCTCCATTGCGCTCGCCACAGGCTCTCGCCGCCGGTCATCGTCGTCTCTTCCTCGATATGCTCCCTGGGCAGCTCGGCGAGGAAGCGGCTGGGCAGCGAGCTCGTCCACTGGCCGTAGATGCGGCGGTTGGCGGCGTGGAGGATGGTCGCCTGGCGGCGGGCGCGGGTGATGGCCACATAGGCCAACCGCCTCTCCTCCTCGAGGGAAGCGAGGCCGCCTTCGTCCATCGCCCGCTGCGACGGGAACACGCCTTCTTCCCAGCCGGGCAGGAACAGCGCCAAGAACTCGAGGCCCTTGGCGGCGTGAATGGTCATGATGGTGACGGTCTCGCCGGCCCGCGCGGCGTCGTTGTCCATCACCAGGCTGACATGCTCGAGGAACGCGCCGAGGTTGTCATATTCCTCCATCGCGCGGGCGAGCTCGGCGAGGTTCTCGAGCCGGCCGGCGGCTTCGGGCGTGCGGTCCGCCTCGACCATCGCCGCGTAACCGCTTTCGTCGAGGACCAGCTTCAGCAGCTCGACATGATTGAGCTCGTCCTTCGCCGTCCGCCAGCGGGCGAGGCTGGCGGAAAAGGCGACGAACGTGTTGAGCGAGCGCGGCTGCATCGGCACCTTGCCGGGCAGCATCGCGGCGGCGTGGCTCAGCGGCACGCCCTCCGCCCGCGCGACCTGGTGGAGCTGGGCGATCGCTTTCTCGCCCAGCCCGCGCTTGGGGGTGTTGACGATCCGCTCGAACGCCAGATCGTCGGCCGGCTGGTTGACGGCGCGCAGGTATGCCACCGCGTCGCGGATCTCGGCCCGCTCGTAGAAGCGGAAGCCGCCGATGATCTGGTACGGCAGGCCGATGCCGATGAAGCGCTCCTCGAACTCGCGGGTCTGGAACTGGGCGCGGACCAGGATCGCGGCATCGTCGAGCGAGCCGCCGCCGCGCTGGTAACTCTCGAGCTCCTCGCCGACCCGGCGCGCTTCCTCGGGGCCGTCCCAGACGCCGACGACCTTGACGGGTTGGCCGTCGCCAACGTCGGTCCACAAGGCCTTGCCGAGCCGGCCGCTGTTGTGGGCGATGAGACCCGCGGCGGCGGCGAGGATGTGCGACGTCGAGCGGTAGTTCTGTTCGAGCCGGATGACCGCCGCGCCGGGGAAATCGCGGTCGAAGCGCAGGATGTTGGCGACCTCTGCCCCGCGCCACGAGTAGATCGACTGGTCGTCGTCGCCGACACAGCACAGGTTGCGCCTGGGCTCGGCGACCAGCTTGAGCCACTCGTACTGGGCCTGGTTGGTGTCCTGATACTCGTCGACCAATATGTATTTGAAGCGTTCGCGGTAGGCGGCGAGGACGTCGGCGTGGCGGCGGAAGATCACCAGCATGTGGAGCAAAAGGTCGCCGAAATCGCACGCGTTGAGGGCCTTCAGCCGGTCCTGGTAGGCGCCGTAAAGCTCGGCTCCGCGGCCGTTGGCGAAAATCTCCGCTTCACCGGCGTCGACTTGCGAAGGCGTCCAGCCGCGGTTCTTCCAGCGGTCGATCAGCGAGGCGAGCGCGCGGGCCGGCCAGCGCTTCTCGTCCAGATTGGCGGCGACGATCAATGGCTTGATGACCCGCAGCTGGTCGTCGGTGTCGAGGATGGTGAAGTTGGACCTGAGGCCGACCAGCTCGGCGTGGCCGCGGAGCATCCGCGCCGCGACCGAGTGAAAGGTGCCGAGCCACGGCATGCCCTCGATCGCGCCGCCGCTGACCGCCGACACGCGCTCGCGCATCTCGCGCGCCGCCTTGTTGGTGAAGGTGACGGCGAGGATCTGGCTCGGCCAGGCGCGGCGGGTGGCGATCAGATGCGCGAGCCGGGCGGTCAGCGCCGCGGTCTTGCCGGTGCCGGCCCCGGCCAGCACCAGCACCGGGCCCTCGGTCGCCAGCACCGCCTCGCGCTGCGGCGGGTTGAGGCCGGCGAGGTAGGGCGGTTCAGGCGTTGCGGGAGAAGATTCAGGCACTTGCAACGAAGTAGGAGGGAGCGCCGATTCAGGCAATGCCGGCAGGCGAATCGCGGCAATCCCGATTCGTTCCGGCGGTTGTTCCCGATATCCCCGTTATCCACAGGCTCGTGCCCCGATTTTTTGCTTTGCGCGACTCGTGGCGAAGTGCATGGTCATCAGGTGATCGGGACGGCGGTCGCAGCCTCCTTCGGGCGGCGGTGACCAAAATTCCGATCTCTGCCGGCAGGCAGTGGAGAGGGTCTTCGGGCCCGATCCGGGGCCAGCCGGGAAGAGGCGCCGGAAGAGATGATCTTCCTTTTGCGCGACGCGGCTTCGAGCACTTCGGTGGGAGAAGCAAAGCGGGACGCAGAAGTGGTCATCCCAAGAAGGGCCGTGGAACATCGGAGTTGTTTCGTCTTCGGGCGAGACATGAGCGGACCCAGGCGGAACTTCCTTCGGGAAGGGAAGCTTGAGAAAGCGAGGCTCTCACGGGCCGCTGCGATGGAAAGCGACGCCTGAGCTGGTGAGCCAGGATCGAGAGACGGTGAGGCTTCGGCCGATCTGGTTACGAACACCGGCATATCCGTGCTCGGCGCAGTGGGGGCTGGCAGCAATGCCGGCCCCCATTTCTTTTGGGGCCGACCCCGCCGCCCTTTTCCCGCCGTCGACCTTTCCCCGCCGTCGACCTTTCCCCTGCACGAGCCGTTTTGGGCTGCCCGCTCCGTTCGCGTTATGGCGCCAGGCTCATCCGCACCATTCTGGTGGCAACCGCAACGCAAGCTAAGCCCCGGCAATCTAGGCGCTTGGTCTTCGACTTAGCGAGGACCACCGATGGCCGACCTGGACAAGCTGCGCGACGAACACACGGTGATCCTGAGAATCGTCGAGAGGCTCCGCTATCTCATCGGCCAGTCCAGTCCTCCGCCGCAGCTTCACCTGTTTGCGCTCCGGCATGAGCTTTCCGCGACTCTGATCGGCCACCTGAAGACCGAGGACTGGGTGCTGTACCCGCGACTGATGGCCAGCACCGATCCGCAGATTGCGTCGATCGCGCATGCATTCTGCGACGAGATGGGTGGGGTGGGCGCCGCCTACATGGAACATTGCAAGATATGGAACGCCGAGGCGATCGCCGCCGACTGGTCGGGCTACGGCCTTGCCAGCCGGGTCCTGCTGGACGCGCTGACCAGGCGCATCTCGCGTGAGAACCGTGAGCTCTATCCATTGCTGAAGAGAGTCGATTGGGAGGCCAGGCCCCGAGCCGCGGCATAAGTGGATTGCTTCGCGGCCACGCTCCTCGCAATGACCAGTGAGGAGCTCGGAGCATGAGCCACTTCTTCGAACATGTCGCCAGCCGGGTCGCGGGGGCGGCTGGCCGGCCCTGGGCGTTCGTCATCGCCTTTCTGATCGTCTTCGTGTGGGGCCTGTCCGGCCCGGTGTTCGGCTGGTCGGACACCTGGCAGCTGGTGATCAACACCGGCACCACCATCGTCACCTTCCTGATGGTGTTCCTGATCCAGAATGCGCAGAACCGCGACGCCGCGGTGATCCGGGCCAAGCTCGACGAGCTGATCCGATGCGGCAAGGGGCGCAACGAATTCATCGGCATCGAGCATCTGTCCGAGCGCGAGCTGATCCGGATTCGCCAGGCGCTCGAGCGGCTCGCCGGCGACGAGATCCAGCACCGCGAGGCGATCGAACGCCTGATCTTGCGTCGTTAAGAGCGGGTCGAGCCGCTATTGGACGATAATCTCCGAGCGCATCCCGAGCGCCTTGTGGAACGTGCGGCCGCAATGGATCGGGTAGCGCCCGGCCGCCGGGATCAGAGTCACCCTTGTGCCTTGCCTTGCGCCAAGGTCGATCTCACCGTCGCCGACGCGCCCCGACAGGATGCGCGCGGAGCGGAAGAATTTCCGGGCGGTGAAGTCGTGGCCCTTGCCGGAGCGGTTGACGAACTGGAGCGTCACCGGCCGGCCCGCCTGGAGCCGGATAGGCGAGGGAGCATAGGCATAGCTTTGCAGGTAGATCACCCGGACCGGCGCCCGATCGACGGCAGGCGAAGCGCCCAGCGAGAGAAATGACAGAGCGGCAGCCGCCGCGGCACGAAACGCTGGCATAAGCGCACTCCTCAATCGCCCGGCGGCCCCGCCCGGCCCAATTCCCTGCTGCGAGCGATGTAACGAACGGAGCCGAGGCTAAGGTCCGAGCGGCACCGTCCGGTGCAGGCTCAATCGCCCGCGGCAAGAAATCGCGCCATGACCCAGCCAAGCTCCCCTGGCTTCTCCCACAACGGGTTGTGGCCGAGCCCGGCGTCGAAGGCGCGATCGTCCTGTCGAAAGCGCTCAATGATCCCGGGCTGATGGGCAAGCAGACGCGGCTGTTCCGCAACCACATCAAGCTGATTTTCGGCGCATAGACGCAACCGGGGCAGCGGAGCTGAGTGCTCCACCGCCCCGTGCCCCCGCCCCGACTGGTCCGGGCGGGTTTTTGATGTCGGCGGTCAGCCTAGTCGGTCAGGTTCGCGGGAACCTTTCCGCCGTTTTTGGCCAATTCCTTCATCACGGCCTTGTGCAGCCAGATATTCATCTCGGCGCTGCCATCCTTGTCGCCGGTGTAGCCCAGCTCGGTCGCCAGTTCCTTGCGGTTGTCGAGGCTCGAATCGATTCCCAGCAACTTCATCAAATCGACGATCGAGGTGCGCCAATTAAGGTCGGGGTTGCCCTTGTCGCGCTGGATGCCGGTCAGCACCTGCTCGACATCGACCTCCTCCATGACCGGGGCGGGGGCCGGCGCTCCGCCCGGCGTGCCGGAGGCCTGGCCGGCCGGGGTTTGCGTCGAGGCGCCCGGATCCGCGTTGCGGCGGCCGAAGATGGCGTCCCTGATTTTTCCGAAAATGCTCATGCGTTGGTTCCTTCCATGCCGTGCTTCAACTGACTGACCTGGTCGTGGCCGGCCTTGACCGACTGATAGGCCCGCTCGATTACCGTGCGGCTCTCGCCCGACAAGGTGCCGGCCTCAAGAGCAGTCTCGAACTTCTCCTTGAGATAGTCCTCGCCGCGCTCGACCTCGTTGACGATCGCTTTCTCGTCCTGGCCGGTGACGGCCGCCTTGAGGTCGAGAAAGCGCTGGTGGGTCTTGCCGAGGAACGAGCCGTCGTCCTCCGGGTTGCCGCCGAGGCGGCGGACTTCGGCGCGCAAATCCTCGACGATCCGGCGGCGTTCGCCGGCGCGCTCGCGGAACAGCTCTTGCAGGCGGCTGCTGCCGTCGATGTTGGAAGCGGCGTCCTCATAGCCGGTGACGCTGTCGATCAGCGTTGCGATCAAGGTGTTGAGGGCGGTGGTTTCGTCGGAGTTGGTGTGTTCGGTCATCTAAGGAAGCTCCCGCATTTGGATTTTCGACTGTCCCCGCATGAACGCCTGAAGTTTCAAGGAGATGCGCGCGACGATCGTTTTTGAGCCGACCGGCGCTTTCGGGCAGCCGAGTGGAACGGCTATGACGGCTGCGAACGAATTGGGGGCGAGTCGCATGCGGGTGATCCATTTCCTGGTGTTGGCGACGCTGCTGTCCGGCTGCGTTCCCAAGCGGCCGCTGGTTCCGCTTCGGATGGGCGTCGCCGAGTCGCCGATTTCGTCTTCGGTGCATGTTCCCGCAGGTTCGCAGCTGGTCTACGTCAGCGGCGCGGTTCCGGAAGCGGTCGATCCGGCGGCCCCGCAAGGCTCGATCGATCGCTATGGCGACACCGAAACGCAGACGCGTTCCGTCCTCGGCAAGATCGAGCAGGAGCTCGCCAAGCACGGCCTGGGGCTCGGCGACGTCGTGATGATGCGGGTGTTCCTGGTCGCGCCGCCGGGCCAGCCGCGGATGGATTTCGCCGCGATGATGCGCGCCTACCGGGAGCGGTTCGGAACGCCCGGGCAGCCCAACAAGCCGGCGCGCTCGACGATGCAGGTCGCCGGGCTGGTCGATCCCGGATGGCTGGTCGAGATCGAGGCGACCGCGGCGAAACACTAGCCATAAACAGGGGTGGGGAATGGGACTGACGCGACGGAATCTGCTCACGCAATTGGGGGCGGTCGGCGGCGCGAGCGCCGTGTTCCTCGGCATGGAGGCGCTCGGCCTGACCTTCGCGACGCCCGCCGGAGCCGAGGATTTCGAGCTTCCCAAACAGAGCGGGCAGGGGCGATCGGTGGTGGTGCTGGGCGCCGGCATTGCCGGGCTGGTCGCAGCTTATGAGCTGAAGCGCGCCGGCTATCGAGTGACGGTGCTCGAAGCTCGCGACCGCGTCGGCGGCCGGGTGTGGACGGTGCGCGGCGGCGATCGCATCCAGCATATTGGTCGGCCCGACCAGCGCGTGACGTTCGACAACGGGCTCTACTTTAACGCCGGCGCCGCCCGGATCCCGAGTTCGCATCGGGTGATCCTCGATTATGCGCGGCGCTTCAACGTGCCGATGGAGATTTTCGTCAACGTCAACCGCGGCGCGGGCTGGGATTTTGGAGGCAAGGTCCAACCCGAGCGACGCATGGTCAATGACATCGTCGGCCGCATATCCGAGTTGCTCGCCAAGGCCATCGACAGCCATGCTCTCGACAAGGAGATGTCGAAGGGTGAGCTCGAGATGTTCCGCCAGTTCTTGCAAGCTTATGTGGGTCTCGACGAAAAGGGGCGGTACGCCAACCTGGGGAGTTCCGGCTATTCGGTTGAACCTGGCGGCTATGCCCAGGCGCCCAAGCCGCTGCCCCCGCTGACACTCAAAGAGCTTCTTCCGAGCCGGGCCGTCGGCCTGCCCTATATCTTCGAGCATATTTTCGACATGCAGGCACCGATGCTCCAGCCGGCCGGCGGCATGGACCGGATCGCCGAGGCGATTTTCGCGCGGGTCAAGCCGGCGGTGCGGTTGGGGACGCCGGTCACCGCCATCCGCCGCAGCGGGGCGCGCGTCCGCATCGAGCATGGCGGAAGCGCGACCGAGGCCGATTTTTGCGTCTGCACGCTGCCCGCGAACCTGTTGGCGAGAATCCCCAACGATTTCTCCCCGGCCAAGAAGGTGGCTCTCCAGGGCATCGATTATCTGCCGAGCGTCAAGGTGGGGTTCGAAAGCCCGCGGTTTTGGGAGACCGAGGAGCATCTCTACGGCGGCCTCGCCTGGACCGACCGGCTCAACGAGAATGTGATCTACCCGTCCGATGACTTCTTCTCGCCCAAAGGCGTGCTGGTCGCCGCTTATGTCGCCGGCTGGACCAACCAGGACAATCCGCAGAAATTCGCCGCGCTCAGCGATTCCGAACGGCTGCGGGTCAGCCGCGATTCGGTGGAGGCCCTGCACCCCGGCAAGTCGCGCCTGTTGAGCAAGGGCGTCACGGTCGGCTGGGGGCTCGTCCCCTGGTCGGAAGGGGTCGGCGCGGTGGGTCAGGATTTCGGCCCCGTCGGCCGGGGGCCGCGCTATGCCGAGCTTCTGAAGCCCGAGGGGCCGATCGTGTTCGCCGGCGAGCATCTGAGCTATGTCGGCCTGTGGCAGGAAGGCGCGGCGCTGTCGGCCCACGAAGCGCTGAAGATCGTCCAGTCGATGGCCGCGGAACGGCTGGCAAAAGCGCGGGCCGCCTAACTCATTGTTGTAGCGGCGGAAGCTTGGTAGCCCACGGTATGACCAGGAAATTCCGTGCAATCCTGCTCGTCGCCGTCGGCATGGCCTCGATTGCGGCCGCAGAGCCGCGGCAGCCGACCGGGCGCTGGGTCGTCAATTTCGATGCCGCCCAATGCATTGCTTCGCGCAATTACGGTACTGCCGACAATCCGCTGTTCCTTGCGCTGAAGTCGCCGCCCCTTGGCAGCGTTGTCCAGGTCGGCGTCATCCGACCCGGCCAGGGAGGTGCGACGACGCAGCTTGATGGGGAATTCGCCATCGACCAGCGGACACCGCTTCGGACCAGCATCCTTGCATTTACGGCCAAGAAACTGAAACGGAGGGCCTATTGGATCAACCTGCCGATCGAAGATTTCGCGCCCGTCAGGTCCGCACGGTTCATTTCGATTCGTGCGAAAGGCGAACTCGACGAGCGCTTCGAAACCTCGGCCATCGCGCCGTTGATGAAGATTATGGACGATTGCGTGGCCGATCTCCGCAAGGTCTGGAGCGTGACTGAAGGCGATGCCATCGGACCCAATTTGAAGCAGCCGGTGAGTGGCGATCTCCGAGGTGTGATCAACGACTGGGATTATCCCGCCGTGGCCATGGCCGAAGACCAGTCTGGGACGGTAACCCTTGCGCTTCTGATCGACGAGACGGGCAGAGTCGCCGACTGCTCGGTGATCGGGACCAGTGGGGCGGCCTCTCTCGACGCTCAAAGTTGCGGCGTGTTGAAGGAGCGCGCCAGGTTCAAGCCGGCGATTGGCTTGGACGGCAAGCCCGCAAAAGGCAGCTTTATCCAGCGCATCACATGGCGCACTTCTTAAATCGAACTTGCGCGGTTGCCGCCTAGCCGAATCAAGCGCCTGGCAGCTGCCGCGCGACCGAGGCCCAGACGGCTCTCGGCCGGCGATGCGGCAACGGTAGCCCTGAATCTTCCTCCCCCAAGGAATGCTGGCGATTGCCGAACCCACTTCGAAATAATCCGGGTGCAAAGCACCGTGACCCGGCTATCCTTCACTTGCTGGCGCGCTTGCAGCCGCGTGGTATGAGAACAGCGCTACTGGCAATGGAGGGGTTATGAAGACCATTGGAATGCTGCTGGCCGCGGCCGCGCTGGCGATGACACCGAATGTTGCCGCCGCCGCGCCCGCGGATGTTGCCGCGGCGGTAGCGGCGCCGGGCCGGACGCCCGACAATGTGAAGCTCGACGAAGGGCGCAAGCCGACCGAGGTGCTCAACTTCTTCGGGCTCAGGAAGGGCAGCCGAGTGATCGATATGTTCGGCGCCAATCAATATTGGGCCGAGATCATGGCGCCGGTCGTCGGGCCCAGGGGCAAAATCGTCGTGTGGCAGCCGGCCCAGTTCCTCAACGACGATCGCCGCAAGAAGTTTGCCGAGTTCGCCAAGCGGCGGAAGAATGTCTCGCTGATTTCGAGCCCCTTCGAAGCGCCGGCGCTGGGCACCAACGCCTATGATTTCATGATCATGAATCTCGATTATCACGACGTCTATTTGGAGAATCCCGAGCGCAAGATCGTGCGCATGGAACCCGACCCGTGGCTGAAGGCGCTTTATGCGGCGATGAAGCCCGGAGCGACGGTCGGCATCATCGACCATGTCGCGCTGCCCAACGGCGACGCGCGGGCGACCGTCCAGAAATTGCACCGGATCGATCCCGAAGTGCTCAAGGCCGATTTCCAGCGCGCCGGCTTCGTCCTCACCGGCGTCCGCAACTTCCTGCGCAACCCGGCCGACGACCATAGCCTGATTGTCTTCGACCCGGCGATCCGCGGCAAGACCGACCGCGTCGTCTATCGCTTCCGGAAGCCGCGTTGAGCGAAAAGTCCGAAGAAGCGGTCGCCCAGCCGGTGCAGGGGCGGCGGGCCTATTGGGTCCTGCTGGCGCTGATCCTCGGGCTCGGCATCGGGGCCATGGCGGCGAAGCTCGGCGACGGCATCCGCGAGCCCGCGCTGCAGGCCTCCGGCCTGGTCGGCGGGCTGTGGCTCAACGCGCTCAAGATGACCGTCATCCCGCTCGTCGTCGCGCTGCTCGTGGTCGGCGTCGCACGGGGCGCCGAAGCCGCCCGGGCCGGCCGGATCGCCAGCCGCTCGGTGATGTGGATCGTCGTCGTCTGCACCGGCTCGGCGATTTTCGGGATGGCGATGATCCAGTTGCTCACCAACCTGTTCCCGCTGCCGCAAGCCGCCGCGCAGGCGCTGCAGGCGGGGCTCGCCGGTCTCGACCAGGAGGCGGCCTCGGCGCAGATGCCCGGCATCGCCGATTTCTTCCGCGGCATCGTTCCCGACAATGTGATCGCCGCCGCATCGAACGGCGAAATCTTGCCCTTGGTCGTGTTTTCGTTGCTGTTCGCGCTGGCCGCCACCCGCATCGGGGAGCAGGGCCGCCGTTCGCTGGTCGGCCTGTTCGAGGCGATCTCGGACACGCTGCTGGTGATTATCGGCTGGGTGCTGTGGATCGCTCCGTTGGGCGTGTTCGCCTTGGCGTTCAGCGTCGGGGCGAGCGCCGGCGGCGCGGCCTTTGCCGGCGTCCTCCATTATATCGTCCTGGTGTCGGCGATCGGCGTCCTGGTGACCCTCGCCGGCTATCCGATCGCGGTCCTCGCCGGAGGCATCGGCATCGGCAGCTTCACCCGGTCGATGATCGCGCCCCAGAGCGTCGCCATCTCGACCCGCTCGTCGCTGGCGTCGTTGCCGGCGATGCTCGCCGCGGCGCGGCTGATGGGGATCCGCGAGCAAGTCGCCGACGTCACCTTGCCGATCGCCGTCGCCTTGTTCCGGGGCACGGGACCGGCGATGAACGTCGCCGTCGCTTATTACGTCGCGCACTGGCTGGGCTACGAGCCGAGCCTCGGCCAGGTGATCGCCGCGACCGCGGTCGCTGCGGTGATGAGCTATGCTTCGGTCAGCCTGCCCGGCGAGATCAGCTTCATCAGCTCGATCGCGCCGATCGCCATGGCGCTTGGAGTGCCGATCGCACCGCTCGCGCTGCTGGTCGCGGTCGAGATGATCCCCGACATCGTCCGAACGCTCGGCAACGTCACGCTCGACGTCGCGGTGACCTCGGCGGTCGATCGCTCGACGGGCGGCAAGCAAGGCGGCGGCAAGCAGGGCGAAGCCTGAACGCCAGCCGACCGCCGTTCGTCGATTGGGCGACCCACGAACGGCCTTCGTCGCGCGGCCCGATCGATTGCCGAACGCGGCCGCGCGCTCGTCGAGCGGGGCGGGATTACGGCGCCCGCGATCGCTAGCAGGAAAATGCGACGCGAAACCCTCAATGCCCCCGAGGACCGACGCCGCGATTTGCGATAGGAGCGTGAGATGAAACTTTTGGTGATGCTTGCGGCGGCCGTCGTATCGACGATGCTGTTGCTGCCGACCGTCGCTCAGGCGGCACCCCTTTCCGGCGTCCTGTTCTGAGTGTTCTACCCATTCCCCAGCGCTCGACTGCCGGCACCTCGCGGCAGTCGGGCGCACCCCATGTGTACGCCGCTGATAGCCGCTGTTCGCCGCTGATCGACGGCCAGCCTAGCGCCCGGCGATGCTCCTGACCCGATCCGAATAGAGCCGGCCGACCGGCTGCTCGCCGCCGTCGCCGAGGCGCGCCAGCCAGCGGCCCGACGGATTGCGGGTGAAGCCGGTGATGAAATCCCGCCGCACGATCGCCGAGCGGTGAAGGCGCACGAACAGCTCGGGATCGAGGCCGTCCTCGAGCGCCGTCATCGAATGATGGATCAGCCAGCTGCGGCGGCCGACGTGGAGCCGCATATAGTCGCGTTCCGCCGACACGCGGTCGACGTCGCGAGCGGCGATCCGCACCAGGCCGGTCAAATCCGAGGCCCAGAATTCGTCGAGCCATTCCGATGTCCTCGAAGGGGCTTTGCCGGGTTCCTCGCGGCGCTGCCGCACATAAGCCCGCGCCCGGCCCAGCGCCCGCTCGAGCCGGGCCGGGTCGACCGGCTTCATCAGATAATCGACCGCCGCGACCTCGAACGCGGCGACGGCGAACTGGTCGAAGGCGGTCACGAACACCACCGCCGGGGAGCTGTGCGGCCCGGCGATCGCGCGGGCGACGTCGATCCCGTCGAGGCCCGGCATGGCGATGTCGAGCAGCAGCACATCGGGCTCCAGCGCCTGGGCCATGCGGACCGCGCTTTCGCCGTCGCTGGCGGTGCCAACCAGGTCGATTCCGGCGCAGCGCGCGAGCAGCAGCTGCAGCCGCTCCGCGGCCAGCGGCTCGTCGTCGGCGATGAGGACTTTCAGCCCCGCAGATTCATCCATCGGTCCGATCCAGCGGCAGCGTCATCACGACACGATAGCCGCCTCCGTCAATCGGGCCAAACTCGCATTGCGCGGCATTGCCGAACCGCGCCCGCAGGCGCTCGCAGACGTTGCCGAGGCCGACGCCGGTGCCCTCGGGAGTGTCGTCGAGCTCGCGGGGCGTTTCCGCCTTGCCGCTATTGCTGATATCGACCGTGATCCGGCCGGGCCCGGCCTCGCGCGCGGTAATCCGCAGGGTCACCCGCTCGCGGGTCGGCGACACCCCGTACTTGATCGCATTCTCGACCACCGGCTGCAGGATCAGCGCCGGCAGCCGCGCCGTTTCGAGCTCCGGCGGGACGTCGATCTCGACCCGGAGGCGCTTGGGGAAGCGCACCCGCTCGATGTCCAGGTACAGACGCTGCAGCGCGATTTCCTCGGCCAGGGTGACGTCGGCGAACGGATCGAGCGACAGGCTCGAGCGGAAGAAGGTCGACAGCTTGAGGATCATCTCCTCGGCTTCTTGCGGCCGTCCCGACATGACCAGCGACGACAGCGAATTGAGCGTGTTGAACAGGAAGTGCGGGTTGACCTGGTAGCGCAGCGCCCGGACCTGCGCCGCCCGTGCCGCGCTTTCCGCTTCGGCGGCGCGGCGTTGCGCGCCAAGCGCCTGCGATTGAGCGACCATGGCGATGTAGAAAGCGCTCCAGGCGGCAAAGAAGAAAAACCAGGTGACCGTCGTGTCCGCCGCGATCCGGAACTGGTCGTACTGACGCAGTTGGGCGACCTTGGGCCAAGTCAGGACCATCGCGTCGTGCCCCGGGCGCTCGATCCGCATGGCGTTGCCGGATTCGATCACGGTGTACCCCTCCCTCGAGGTGAAGCGCATTTCATCCTGCGGCTTTTCGAGGAAACGGTCGGCGGCGATCAGCAGCCCGGCCTGCGTGCCCGCGGCGATGAACGATGCGAGCACCCCGACCAGGATCAGCCGCTTGAGGCTGGCGCGGTAGGCGAACCATGTGAACGCCGCGTAGATGCCGGCCGTCAACAGGATGCCGATGAGCAGCGTGAACGATCGGTTGAGAAGGATCGTGCCGGGATCGTGGCTGAGAAGCGCGCGCGCGACGACGGTCAAATAATAAACCAGCCAGAAGCCGAGGATCGATTTGAGCGCCAGAGGCCAGTCGGCGAACCGCCGGCCGTCGGCGGTGCGCGGCTCGGGCGGCGCCGCCATTTCTGAATGGTTGTTCATATTGGACTATCTGGCCATCGGGGGTGGCGAAAGCAATCGCCCCGCGGGCGTTTGGCAGAAGCGGAGGGCGCCTCCGTCGAAAGACCGAGCGACGGACGGCGGAACGGCCTTGCGGCGCACTCGTTGGTTCCGCCGAAGGAGCGACGAGGATGAATGGCGAGCAGAATCAGGACGTGCCGCCTCCACCGGTGCAAAAACGCGCCCCTGAACGCGAGCTGGAAAAGGAGCTCAGCGACAATCCCCACGACCTCGACAAGAAGGCCGATGTCGGCAGCGACCAGTCCATGGACGCGTCCGACCCGCCCGCTGCCGCCCAGCCCGGACAGAATGACGATCCAGTCCCGTCGTCCGGATTTCCCGAATAGGTTGCGCGGGCGAAACAAAAAACAACAGCGTTGCAAATAATCAACAGTGGTAGCGCTAATCGACACGAGGTGAAATTTTCGTGTTGCCGCAAGGACTCCCCTCTGATTCAATCTGGTTCGGGGTGGGACCATGGTTAATCAATACGCAATAATAGCAGCCGCATGATCCCGCCCAGACGAAAGGAGTCGGGTTCATGATTACGCGGACGAGCCAGCCGGCGAGTGGCGCGATGCTGATCTCCGAAATGAAGGAGTTCGCAGGCTTCTCGAAGGCGACGCAGCGGTATATCCGCCGCTCGCTCGACGTTGCTTACGGGCGCCGCGACCCGATCGAATGCTGGGCTCGCGACGAAGGCGAAGCGGCCTCGATCCGAGCCCAGGGCCGGCTGTACAAGCAGCTCGACCACATGCGCCTCCAGGTTCCCGACGACAGCGGCCTCGACATGATCGAGCCGTTCATCGGCATGCTGATCACAATTTCGGCCTTCGACCTCGGCCAGGACCGCCTGCCGCACTTTGCGTCCTACCGGTTCCTCTACGAGCGGCTGATCGGCGCTTCGACGCGGCCGTGGCTGCCTTCGGCCTTCTGCTCGGCCGCGGCGCTTCCGCACCTTCACCCCGACCGGCGCCGGGTGCTTCTGCAGTCGATCAGCGAGAGCGCCGCGACCGCGCCCGGCTGGTCGAACCGCGAACCGGTGTTCTGGCCCGAGTGGGTCGAGAAGGTCGACGTCACCGCCGCCGCTTAATCGACTGCTTTCACCGTCGGAAAAATCTTCGCGAGCTGCCTGAGGCTGTCCTCGGCGCTGGCATGATGGATGAACAGCACGCCGTCCTTCTCGTAGGCGGCGCGGTGGTTTTCGCGGTCGTCCACCAACACGTCGCCCGGCTTCATGTGCTTGTGCTTGTCGCGCGCCATGCAGGTGACGATCGGCACACCGGGGAAATGTTCGGCCGCCCATTCGACCTTTTGCGGAGCCGCCCAATTGCCCAGCGGCAGGCCGGTCAGGATCGTCGGCTCCAAATGCTCAACCGCATCGAACAGCCGGCGCGCGTCTGGCATTTCGGGAAGCGTGCCGTAGAAATTGGGCGCGGTGGCGATGCGGCGCCAGAACTCGCGACGGCCGTGGCGGGCCTCATACCGGGCCGGGGTCATGCCGAGCAGCGCCCTGGCGCCGGCGTCGAAGTCGGCCAGCACGCCGTCCGCATCGAGGAACAGCTTGGGCATGCTCAGAAGCGCGCCGGTTCAAGCTCGATCGTGATCGGCGCGTCGATAGGCTGCCAGCCAAGGTCGCGGAGCACTTCGTTGCTCTCGCGCGCATGGCGGCCGGGGCCAAGCGACCAAGTGATGTGGTAAGTCGAGCCGTCGGGGCGGCGGCAAGTGCCATCGAGCTCGACCACCAGGCATTCGAGGCTGTCGCCGTCGTCGGCGCGGCCGACAATGCGCGCGTCGGGCTTGCGCGGCAGCGGCGTCCGCGGGCTCGCGCCGCCTCGCAGGGTGACATGGTCGGCGATCACATCGGCGTAGCGCGGCGGAAAGCGCTCGAGGAGCGCCTCGCGCTCGTGCTGCGGCAGTTTCCAGCCAGTGACGGTGCCGGGCTTGGCCATGCCACTCCAACCACCGTCATGCTGAACTTGTTTCAGCATCCATGAACACCGCGTTCGTAAAATCTCCTCGGCCGTGTTCATGGATCCCGGATCAAGTCCGGGATGACGCACGCAGTCTTTCGACCAACTCGGCCGCGAACTCGCTCAGGGAGTCGTCGCGGGCGCCCATGACCAGGATGCGGTCGCCGTCGCGCGCCTCGCCGAGCAGCGCTTCGCCGATCGCCGCGCGCTCGGGGATGTGGGTCGCCTGGCGTTCCTCGTCGCGGACCGCTTCGGCGAGCCAGTCGGACCCGCGCGTCTTTTCGACCGTGCCGCCGTGATAGACCGGGTCGGTCAGGTAAAGGCGGTCGTCGGGCGCCATCCCGCGGGCCAGGCTGCGGGCCAGCTCCTCGCCCATCTTCGCCAATGGGCCGTAGCCGTGCGGCTGGAACATGATCAGCAGCCGGCCCGGCTGGGCGCGGAGAGTCGCCAGAGTGGCGTCGATCTTGTCGGGGTTGTGGGCGAAATCGTCGATCACCGTGACTCCGGCCGCTCTGCCGACGGTCTCGAGCCGCCGGGTCAATCCTTCGAAGCGGGCGAGCGCGGCGGCGCCATCGGCGAGCGGCACTCCGAGCGCTCGCGCCGCCGCCAGCGCGGCGAGCGCATTCGAGGCGTTGTGGCGGCCGGGGATCATCAGCTTGACCTCGTGGCGTTCGCCCTCGGCTTCGAGGCTGAAGCTGACGCCTTCGGGGAGTAGCTCGAGCTGCTTGCCCATCAGCTCGGCGCCGGGGCTGTCGAAGCCATAGCCGACGCTATTGTCGCCAGGGATCATGTCGGCGAGTGCCCGCGTTTCGGGATCGTCGAGGTTCAGCACGGATTTGCGAGCGCGTAACAGGAAAGCGGCGAACAGACTGCGCAGCTCGGCCATCACCTTGTGGTCGAGGCTGATGTTGGTCAGTACCGCGACCTCGGGCGTGTAGAGCCCGATCGAGCCGTCGCTTTCGTCGACTTCGCTGACGAACAGCTCGGGATCGCCGACCAGCGCGCTGGCGAACGGCGCCGAGGGTGTGGCGAAATTCTTCATCACCGCGCCGTTCATCACCGTCGGCTGGCGGTGGCAGGAGTGTAGGATCCAGCCGATCATCCCGGTGACCGTCGATTTGCCACTGGTGCCGCCGACCGCGACGCTGCGCTGGGCGGCGTTGAGCAATTGCGCGAGGAATTGCGGGCGGGTGAGATGCGAGAGGCCGAGATCGCGGGCGCGGACGACGTCGGGAACGCTGTCCTCGACCGCTCCCGAGGTGACGAAGGTCATGCCCGGCTGAAGCCCCGAACCGTCTTGCGGAAAGAGGGAAATGCCGAGCGAGCGCAGATAAGCGAACTTGGGCGCGAGCCGTCCGGCGTCGAGCGAGCGGTCGGATCCGGCGACTCGGCCGCCGGACGCGCGGACGATGCAGGCGAGCGGCAGCATACCGCTGCCGCCGACGCCGCAAAAGAAGGTGGAATCATTCATCGGCGGTGCCCTATTGAACGCGGGCCGACATGACAAATGGGGGGCCAATGAAGATCGCGGTGGTCGCGCCGAGCAACACCCTGAAGCGCGAGGCGGCCGAGCGGGTCGCGGCGCTGGCGGCCGGCCGTGGCGATTGCGATCTCGTCTTCCACCCGCAATGCTTCCTGTCCGAGGGTCATTTCGCGGGCCGCGACGCCGAGCGGCTGGCGGCGCTGCGCGAGGTGATGGCCGATCGGTCGGTCGACGCGATATGGTTCGCCCGCGGCGGCTATGGCTCGAACCGGATCGCCGAAGCGGCGCTGGCGGATTTGCCCGAAGCGGCGCGAACCAAGCTCTACATGGGCTACAGCGATTCGGGCTTCCTGCTCGGCGGCTTCCATCGCGCCGGGCTCCAGGTCGCCCACGGGCCGATGCCGCATGACGTGCTGCGCGAGGGCGGCGAGGCGGCGGTGACCCGCGCGCTCGACTGGCTGGTGCGCCGCGACCCTTCCGCGCTCGAGCCCGATCTCCGGGCCCCCGCCGTCGCATTCAACCTGACGGTGCTGTCGTGTCTGCTCGGAACGCCGCTCGAGCCGGACCTCAAGGGCGTGGACCTTCTGGTCGAAGAGGTCAGCGAGCACCATTACCGGATCGACCGGACGATGTTCCATGTGACCGCCAGCGCCAACGTCCGCGGCGCAGCGCGAATCCGTTTGGGAAGGGTCGGCGACATCCCCGGCAACGACCCGGAATTCGGTAGCGACGAGGCGGCGATCGTCGAGGATTGGTGCGCCCGTTCGGGCATCCCATTCGGCGGCCGCGCCGACATCGGCCACGACTGCGCCAACCGGGTCGTTCCATTCGGCTGAAAATAAGCTGATCGCCTGATGCCGGAAGGCATTGCAAAGCAAGTGGCTTTGCGCTCTACAAAAGGGGACATCAACAGGAGGGCGCTCATGGCAAAAACTGGCAGGAAAGCAGGGGGTGGATTGGCTCGCCCGGTTCAACCTTCACCGGAACTGGGAGCGATCACGGGCAACGATCCGCTTCCGCGCAGCCAGGTGGTTTCCAAGGTTTGGGATCACATTCGCAAGAACAACCTGCAAAATCCTCAAAACAAAAGAGAAATTCTTGCGGACGACAAGCTTCGCAAGGTCTTCGGCAAGGACCGCTGCAGCATGTTCGAGATGAACAAGCATCTGTCGAACCATCTGAAATAAGCCGGCCGAAAGGCTTGGCCGAGAAGGGGATCCGCTTCGGCGGGTCCCCTTTTTCATGTCCTGCGAAGGGCGAATCACCCCTTTGGGATCAGCCGCGGGTCAGCCGCGCCACAGGCCGTCGAGCTTCTCGCAGGTCACCGGATAGCCGAGGTCGGCGGGGATGGTGATGAACTTATCCCCGGAAAATTCCTCGACCCACGGCGTGATCGGCTCGATCGGATGGGCCTCGGCGTCGGCGCGCATCGCTTCGAAGCTGGAGTGCAAGGCGAGCCGCTCGAGATTGCGGCGGGTCGGGAAGATCAGCCGCGCGTCGCCGCTTCGCTCGCGCTCCAGAGCGTCGGCGGCGGTCAGCCAATGAGCGCCGCTGCACTCCCCGGCGATGACGCTCGGCTGCCAGTCGCCGGCCGGCGCGCGGGCGATGAAAAACAAGGTGTCGAAGCGCCGGGTGACGTGGAAGTTGGGCAGCCACCGGGCGAGCGGCGTCAACGCCGCCAGGTCGAGCCCGAGCCCGGAATCGTCGAGCAGCTCGGCAAACGGCAGGTCGTCGACCAGCGCGCTTTGCATCGCGAGGGCGTCGTCGAACGAGGGCAGCGGATCGATCCCGACCGCGACCGCCGTTTCCTCGATGGTCTCGCGGATCGCCGCCACCCGGGCGGCGCCGTCGGCATGGCCGAGCCGCTGGGCCATGCGGCGGTCCGCCTCGTCGATCCGGCCGCCGGGGAAGACCAAAGCGCCGCCGGCAAAGGCCATGCCGCTGGCGCGCTCGACCATCAGCAGCTCGGGGACGCCATCGGCGCGGTCACGCACCACCACCAAAGTCGCCGCGGGGATCGGCTCGTCGGTCATCGCTCAGCGCCTAGTCCAGCGGCGGCCAAAGAAAAAGGGCCGCCGGCGCGCGGCCGACGGCCCATGAATAAGCGAAAACCCGCGACGGCCTACATGCCGCTGACGTTCTCGTTCGCCTCGGCGTTGACGTCGGCATCGTCGATTGCGTCTTCGACTCGGTCGCCTTCGTTGCGCAGCTGGTCGGCCTGGTTGCCGAGCGCTTCCGCTTCCGCGGCGTTGGCCGCATTGCCGGCCAACGCGTCGAGACTGTCGGCAGCGTTCTCCATATTCTCCTGGACGTTTTCGCCGAGCGTATCGTCTCCCTGGCCGCCGCAGCCGGCGAGCGCGATCGAGGCCGTCCCGACCAAAGCAAACGCTATCTTCTTCATTCGAAATTCCCTTTCGGTTCAGCTGTTCCGGAGTTCACGCATAACAGCACCCGCGACCAGAATTCCAGTGGCGGATTTCGGTTCCCCCGGCCGGACCGGGGGCCAACCTTGAGAAACCGAGCCGAAACGCCTATTTAGAATGCGCCGGGGCAACCCGGCTATGTCGGTAGATTGTTAGGTGGAATAGGCATTTCGGACCCGGGGGGCAGTACCCCGGCGCCTCCACCACCAGCAGCGGTTGGAACGGCCTTCGAATGAGGAATTCCGCTGGTGCTGATGGGGGCGAAACAGGATCGACGAGTGCAATAAAGGCCTGATTGCCGGCCGGCCTGAATGAGCCGTAAAACCGTTCACAACCACAAGTGCTAACGATAACGAAGCACTCGCAATTGCTGCGTAACTGACGGCCTAACGGTCTAAGTTACAAAGACAAAAGCGCGGCCGGACCCCGCCGGGCAACAGAAGGGGATTCCAGCGGCCTCCAGGGGAGCCGGGCAACAGAATCCCCTGGACCTTTTCCTGCAAAACGATGGCTACTTACGGCGCTTCAGTTCGTCGCGGATTTCGGTCAGCAGATCGACCTCGCTCGGCCCGGCCGGCGTATCGGCGCCCTTGCTCGTCATCCGGTTGGCCCAGCGGATGAGCAGGAAGATGACGAAAGCCAGGATCAGGAAGTTGATGAGGACGGTGACGAACTGGCCCCAGCCGAGCACCGCGACTCCCGCTTTCTTCAAGTCCGCGTAGCTCGTGAGGCTGCCTTGATAGTCGCTCGGCACCGGGCCGAGGACGACGAAATAATTGGCGAAATCAAGCCCGCCGAAGGCGGCGCCGACGATCGGCATGATGATGTCGTCGGTCAGGCTGGCGGTGATGGTCGCGAAGGCGGCGCCGATGATGACCGCCACCGCGAGGTCGAGGACGTTGCCCCGGGCAATGAACAAGCGGAATTCCCCGAGCATCCTGGCCCCCTGCGCTGCGTGCCGCTCCGTTCTAGCCGCTATGCGGCTGATTGAAAGCGGGGCCCGTCGTATCTACTTAGCGCAGCCACGACATGTCATCAGGGGGTTCCGGTCATGACCGCACTTCGCCGTTTCGGTTTGCTCGCACCGCTGGCCGCGTTCAGCCTGGCCGGCTGCGGGCTCAACAGCGTCCCGACCGCCGAGGAGGACGTCAACGCCAAGTGGGCGCACGTCCAGAGCGAGTATCAGCGCCGCGCCGACCTCGTTCCCAATCTCGTTGAGACAGTGAAGGGCTATGCGCAGCAGGAGCGCGACGTGCTCACCGAGGTGACCCAGGCGCGGGCCAACGCCTCGCGCGTCCAGCTCAACGCCGGCGATCTCGACGATCCGGCCAAGGTGCGCGCGTTCAACGACGCGCAGGGCCAGCTCGGCGCCGGGCTCGGGCGGCTGCTGGCGACCTTCGAGGCCTATCCCGACCTCAAGTCCAACCAGAACTTCCTGACCCTGCAGAGCCAGATCGAGGGCACCGAGAACTCGATCCTGGTCGCGCGCCGCGACTATAACGAGTCGGTGCAGGCCTATAATACCCGCATCCGCACCTTCCCGGACGCGATCGGCGCCAAGATCTTCTACGGCGCCAAGCCCAAGGTGCCGTTCGAGGCCGCCGCCGGATCGCAGACCGCGCCGAAGGTCGACTTCAACACCACCGGCTAAGGCGGCAGCGGATGTCCTCCACTTTCGTCACCCCCGCGAAAGCGGGGGTCCTGCGACCCCTGAACCGGTTTCCCGCCTTTGCGGGAATGGCGATGTGGGTGGTTGTTGCGCTCTTCCTGCTGCTGGCGGCGCCTGCTTCCGCGCGGAAATTCCCCGAGCGCGGGCGCAGTGCGGTCGTCGACCAGGCGGACCTTTTGCGCCCCGAACAGGAGCTCGACCTCAGCTCAAAGTCCGAGGCTTTATACGCTCGAACTGGCCGCCAGTTCGTCGTCGCGACGGTCAAGAGCCTCGAGGGCCGCACCATTGAGGATTATGGCTAGCGCCTGGGC
>Ga0136621_1000229_pt1 | contig 21117 bp, 19 predicted proteins | sample AntDryUQ445A2306_FD_104673 | JGI IMG/M metagenome (GOLD analysis project Ga0136621, IMG submission 104673) | Polar desert sand microbial communities from Dry Valleys, Antarctica - metaG UQ445A (23.06) | ecosystem: Environmental > Terrestrial > Soil > Desert | place: Antarctica: Dry Valley...
CTTCGACGTGGCCTGCCGAAGCCCTGCCCGGATGGAGGTTCTCAGTCGTCGAGCCAGGCCACGCGCTCGACCAGGAGCCGGAGGAACCGGTCTGCGTCGATCGCGACCCCAACCGAGGCGTTGGGCGCGTTGCCCGTCCGGCGCCAGAGGTCGACGAGTGTTCGGCCCCGGCAGAGCTCGGACCCGCATTCGATCGCGACGTGGCGCTCCACCGTCTCGACGAGCCCCGGCGTCGCGACGTGGGCAACGGCGACGGCGTCGTGGATCGGAGACCCGTCGAACCCGTACGTCTCACGGTGGAAGACCGAGTAGAACTCGAGCAGCTCCGCGACCATCGCCCCGGTCCGCCCCGCTCCTCTCAGCTCGCGCCCGTGGTCCGGGGTGAGCAGGGCCTTGTGTGTCACGTCCAGCCCGATCATGGTCACGTCGAGACCGCTCGTGAACACGCGGTGGGCGGCCTCCGGATCGGCCCAGATGTTGAACTCGGCAGCGGGAGTGACATTTCCCTCCGCGATCGACCCGCCCATCAGGACGATGCGCCCGAGACGCGCCGCCACGCCGGGATGGCGTGCGAGGAGGAGCGCGACGTTCGTGAGCGGTCCGGTCGGCACGAGCGTCACCGCGGAGCTGGACTCGAGCACGCGCTCGGCGATGAAGTCGACCGCGTGCTGGCTGACCGGCCGCGCCCGCGGTGCCGGGAGGGTGGGCCCGTCGAGACCGCTCTCACCGTGCACGTAGGCGGCGACGAAGAGGTCGCGCACGAGCGGACGGTCAGCTCCCGCGGCGACGGGAATCTCTCCGCGACCGGCGAACTCGAGGATTCGAATCGCGTTCGCCGTCGTCTTCTCGAGGGTCTGGTTGCCGTGGACGGTGGTCACGCCCAGGAGCTCGATTTCCGGGCTCGCCAGCGCCAGCAGAAGCGCGATCGCGTCGTCGTGACCCGGATCGCAGTCGAGCAGCATCGGGATGCTCACGCTCGCAGTATCCCGTCCACCTCGGCAGCGGTGGGAAGCGAGGGCTGGGCCCCCGGTCTCGAAGCCGCGAGAGCCCCAGCGGCGCATCCCCGGCGGAGTGCCTCTTCGGCCGGCCGCCCCTCGAGCAGCGAGACCGCAAGACATGCGGTGAAGGCGTCGCCGGCTCCCGTCCCGTCCACGGCATCAACCCGCGGGGGCGACGCCCGCGCCACCTCATGTCCGTTCTCGAGCAGCACGGCCCCTTCGGCACCGAGAGTCAAGGCGACGAGGCGCGGCGTCACCTCGAGCAACTCGCGCTCATGGCGATTGACGACGACGATCTCTGCCCCTTCGATCACCTCACGCGGCACGGAGCGAGCAGGGGCGGCGTTCAGGCAGAACCACCCCGCCTGCGCGGCCGCCGCGGTAACCGTCTCGAGCGGGATCTCGAGCTGGCAGAGGACCGCGTCAGCTTCCGTCACCGAGATCTCCTGGGGCGAGAGGCAGGTGTTCGCCCCCGGAGCGACGACGATCTGGTTTTCCCCGTCGTCGGCGACGAGGATCATCGCGAGGCCCGTCGCGCTGGTCACAGTCCGGAGCCCGGCGAGGTCGACCCCCGCCTCCTTCAACGTAACGAGGGCTTCGGAAGCGAAGACATCGTCGCCGACACAGGCGACGAGCTGAACCTCGGCGCCCAGGCGTCGCGCGGCCACCGCCTGGTTCGCCCCCTTTCCGCCTGGGAAGCGCTCGAGGCTCGCCCCGGACAGCGTCTCGCCCGGCCGCGGCAGACGCTCGCAACGTGCGACCAGGTCCATGTTGACGCTCCCGACGACCGTCAGGCGCGGTGGGCTAGGCGGCAATCGCCCTGAGATCGTCCATCGTGCGGCCGAGCAGGTTCTCCCGTAGATCGAAGAGCCCCGCCCACAGCGAGCCCCGGTCCGGGCCTGCTTCCATAGCAGCGGCGGTGGTCAGCCCTTCGAGCGCCCGCACGAGCACGGCCAGCTCGAGATAGGTCTGGGCGACCCGGATGGGACAGGCGCGGACCCCCGCTCGACTCAGGATCGGGCCCCACTCGACCAGCTCGGCAGCGCCCGGACCCCCGTACCAGGAGCTTCCCTCCGCGCGCTCGGGCTCGAGCTCCAGAAGGTAGCGGTCGAGCGGATGCTCGAGTCCGGCGAGGGCGGTCTCCACGCGATCGGCCGCGCGCCGGAGGGCAGCCTGCCGGCGGCCGGGCGTCGAAGGCTCGGGCTCACCGCGGGCCCAGCGCTCGAGCAGGCGGCAGAATGACAGGGCTGCCGCCTCGCAGGCGCGAAGCTGCGCGACGAGACGGCGCACCGTGCGTTCGTCCGCGCCGTGCTGGGCCAGCACGTCTTCCCAGCGGGGGCTGCGCGTCGCCCTCATACCGCTGCTTGTGGCTCTGAGCCACAAGCCCCTCTCGCTCGTGCGGCAACGGGGGGCGAGGCCGGACAGGTCGCGGCTGTACCGGCACGGGCCATTCGCGCAGAATCCCGCTGCACGGCGGCGTCACGCGGCGCCGGAGGCCGGGCTCCGCCCGGCTGGAGGCTCCGTCGGCCAGGGGCACGAGGGCTCATACCCCTGCTTGTGGCTCTGAGCCACAAGCTCCTTCGCCCCTGCGGGGTCCGTCCGGTCGGGGGCTCCGCCGGCCAGGGGGGCGAGAGCTCACCTCGCGCTCCTGGGGCGAGGCCGGGCTCCGCCCGGCTGGAGGCTCCGTCGGCCAGGGGCGCGAGGGCTCATACCTCGATCAGCACGGGGAGGATCATGGGGCGGCGCCCCGTGCGGTCGTAGACGATCTGCCCGACTCCGTCGTGGAGGTGCTCCTGCAGCAACTTCACCTCGCGGATGTTCTGGCGCAGGCACTCCTCCAGCACGCGGCCGGCCTCAGCCCTCATCTCGTCGAGCAACGGCCCGCTCTCGGCGAATCCTCGCGCGATCAGCTCGGGTGCGGCGGTGAGGCTCCCGTTCGAGCTGACGAGTGTCGCCACGATGATCAGGATGCCGTCCTCCGAGAGCCGGCGCCGGTCCCGCAGCGCGACGTCTCGAACGTCCCCCACGCCGAGCCCGTCGACGAAGGTGACCCCGGCCTCGACCTGGTCAACGATGCCGACGCCCTTCGGCCCCAGCTCGACGACCGAGCCGTTCTCTGCGATCACGATCGACCCCGCCGGCACACCGGCGTCTCGCGCCAGCTGTGCGTGCGCGGCCTGCATGCGGTACTCGCCGTGCACAGGCATCACGGCCCGCGGTCGAAGCAGGGAGAGAATCGTCCGCAGCTCCTCGGAGTTCGCGTGGCCCGACACGTGAACAGGCGCGATCTCCTGGTGCAGCACCTCGGCGCCCGCCTTTGCGAGGCCGTTGATCGTGTCGTGCACCCGCAACTCGTTCCCCGGGACGGGCTTGGCCGAGATGATCACCGTGTCGCCACGTTCGACGGCGATCGTCGGATGGTCGTGGTAGGCAATCCGCGTCAGTGCCGACAGCGGCTCACCCTGGCTGCCGGTGCAGAGCACCATCGACTCATGTGGTTGGAGCTCCGCGAGCCCGTTCGGGCGGATGAGGATCCCTTCCGGAACCTTGATGTACCCCAGGTTGCGGGCGATGTTCAGGTTCTTGCGCATCGACCGGCCGATCACGCACACCTTCCGGCCCGTGAGCGCGGCGACGTCGATCACCTGCTGCATTCGATGGATATTCGAGGCAAAGCAGGCGACGAGGACGCGGCCGGAGCGCTGCGGAATGATCTGCCGGAACGCCTCCCCGACGAGTCGCTCCGATCCCGTCACCCCGGGCCGCTCGGCATTCGTCGAGTCTCCGAGCAGCAGATCGACGCCTCGGTTCCCGATCTCGGCAAGCCGGCCGACGTCGGTCTTGAGTCCATCGACCGGAGTGTGGTCCAGCTTGTAGTCGCCCGTATGCACGATCCGCCCGCCGGGCGTCTCGAGCACGATTGCGACCGCATCCGGAATCGAGTGCGCCATGCGCACGAATTCGAGCCGGAAGGGGCCGAGTTGCACCGGCTCGCCTTCTGGTTGGGCCTCGCGAAGCTCGCTCGCAGCAAGCAGACCGTGCTCGTCGAGCTTGGACGTGATCATCCCGAGCGTCAGCCGCGTGGCCCAGACCTCGGGCACACGACACTCGCGCAGGACGTACGGAAGGCCGCCTACGTGATCCTCGTGGCCATGCGTGAGAACGATCGCCCGAATCTTGTCGACTCGTTCGCGCAGGTAGGTGAAATCCGGGAGCAGGAGATCGACGCCGAGATGCTCGTCGCGCGGGAACGCGAGTCCTGCGTCGACGACCAAGAGCTCCCCGTCGGCCTCGAAGACGGTCATGTTCTTACCGACCTCGCCGAGGCCTCCGAGCGGAATGATCCTGCAGGTTCCGCCGGCCATCGCTATGCGCGCGCGGGGTCGAGCGCTCCGATGCGCTCGAGGCAGTCGCGCACGCTCTCGAGCTCGTCCTCGGTCGCTTCCACGAGTGGTAGCCGGTGGCCGCCGACCCCGTGTCCGAGCAGATTCAAGGCAGCCTTGATCGCGATCGGGTTGACCGCCACCTGGAGCAGGTCGTACGCAGGCTGGAGCTCGGCGTCGAGGCGACGCGCGCGCTCGAGGTCGCCGGCGCGGTAGCTCGAGATCAGCTCCCTCACCTGCGGGCCCACGACGTGCGTGTGGACGCAGACACCGCCGATCCCGCCGATCTCCAGGAAGGGCAGGATCAAGGGATCGTCTCCCGCATACAGGTCGAGGTCGGTCTCCTCGACGATCCGGCGGGCCTGCCCGAGATCGTCGTTCGCCTGCTTGACCGCGCGCACCGTGGGAATTGCCGCCAGCGCGATCATCGTCTCCGGCTCGATGTTGACGACGACCCGGCCCGGGATGTTGTAGACGACGATCGGCCGGTCGCTTGCCTCCGCGATGGCTCGGAAGTGCTCGACGATTCCCCGAGGTGGCGGCTTCGAGTAGTAGGGGGTGACGATCAAGAAGCCGTCGACTCCAAGGGCGTGTGCCTCCGTGGTCAGGTGCACCGAGTGCCGCGTGGAGTACGTACCCGTGCCTGCGATCACCGTTGCCCGCCCTCCGACCTCGTCGACGGCCGCCGCGAAGAGCTCGAGCCGCTCGGCGTCGGTCAGGTTGGGCGACTCGCCCGTCGTCCCGGCCACGACGAGCCCGTCCGACCCGTTGTCGACGAGGTACGACGCGAGCGCGCGGAAGCGCTCGAGGTCGATCGACCCGTCCCGCCGGAAAGGCGTCACGATCGCGGTCAGGACTTCGCCGAGCACGACGGGAGTCTACTTCGAGGCCCGGTCGGTCGGCCTCGAAGCAGACGGCTCGCTCTCTCCCTCGAGCAAGATCTCGAGACCGACCGAAAGGCCCGCAGGAAGGGCTCCCACACGCTCGAGCGCCAGCAAGACACCGGGGGCGAACGCCACCCGCGAGAACGTGTCGTGGCGAATAGTGAGCAGCTGCCCCTCCCCGCCGAGCAAGACCTCCTGGTGCGCGACGAGGCCCGGCAGCCGTACCGAGTGGATCGGGGTCCCTTCCGCAAGGCGCGAGGCCGTGGCCTTCGCCGTCCCCGAAGGGGCGTCGAGCTTCGTCTCGTGATGGAGCTCGATGATCTCTGCGCTCGGAAGATACCGGGCGGCCTCCTCGGCGAACCGCATCATCAGCACGGCCCCGATCGCGAAGTTCGGCGCGTGGAAGCAGGGCACTCCGGCCTTTCGCGCCGAGGCGTCGATCGAGGCGGCCTCGAATCCTGTCGTGCCGACGATGCACGGCACCCCCACGGCAAGAGCCGCTCGGACGTTCGCTTCGACCGCGTCGGGCCGGGTGAAGTCGATCGCCGCCTGGACTCCGTCGAGATCGAGCGGATCTCCCCGCCCGATCGGACGTACGCTGTGACCAGCCGCTGCGAGCGCGGGAGCGAGCACCTGCCCCACCTTGCCGCGATAGCCGAGAAGGGCGACCTCCATCGATGTCCTACGCTGCGACGCGCTCGAGCAGGCCGGGGTTGATCGCCGCGACGGCGCCGTGGAAGCGCTCCTCGCTCGGGCCGATGCCGGCGGCGGAGAGTCGCTCGGGCGCGAGCAGGACGCCCGCCAGCTCGGCCAGTTCGTCCGGTCCGACGCCGTCGATCTCGGCCATCAGCCGGTCGAGCGAGAGCAGCTCCGTGTCGGTGATCACCGACTTCCCGAGCCGGCTCATCCTGTTCGAGGTCGACTCCATCGCGAGCAGCATTCGTCCTTTGAGATTCTCCTTCGCACGCTCGAGTTCCGCAGCCCGCACATTTCCCCCGGCGATGTCGCCGATCTCGGCTGCAGCGATCTCGAGGCAGGAGACGAGGTTCTCTGCCCGCGTCCCGACGTACAGGCCGATCTGTCCCGTGTCGGTGTACTGCGAGGCGAAGCTGTAGACCGAATAGGCCATGCCCCTCTTCTCGCGGATCTCCTGGAAGAGCCGCGAGGACGCCGAGCCCCCGAGGATGCCGTCGAGAAGCGAGGCTGCGAAACGCCTCGGGTCCGAGCGCGAGATGCCCGGAGCGCCGATGCAGACATGGAACTGCTCGGTGTCCTTGCGCTGGAAGCGCACGCCGGGTGGGGGCGCCTTGACGAGTGGGGCGCGGGTCCGTTTCGGACCCGATCCGGACGGCGCCTCGGAGGCCGGCTGCTCGAGCATGCCGGCGAGGCGGTCGTGCTCCACGTTGCCCGCCGCAGCGACAACGATGTTGCCGCGGTCATAGCGTGCTCGGTGATACGCCGAGACGGTTCTCCGCGTGAGCGAGGAGACCAGCTCCGCGGTTCCGATGACAGGCCGCCCCAGCGCATGGGTGCCGAACATCGCCTCCGAGAGCAGATCGTGAATCCAGTCCTGGGGCGTGTCCTCGTACATCGCGATCTCCTCGAGGACCACTTCGCGTTCCGCGTCGAGCTCCGCGAATGCGGGCTGGAAGACCATCTCGGTCATCACCTCCATCGCCTGCTCGAGGTGATGGTCGGCGATTCGCGCGTAGACGACGGTGTGCTCACGGGACGTGGCCGCGTTGAGCTCGCCGCCGAAGCCGTCGAAAATCTCGGCGATCTCCTGCGCCGAGTACGACGGGCTTCCCTTGAAGAGGAGATGCTCGATGAAGTGGGAGATTCCCGCTTTCGCGCGGGGCTCGTCGCGGGACCCTGCACCAATCCAGAAGCCGACGGCGACAGATCGAACGCCCGGCAGGCGCTCGCTGATCACCCGCTGCCCCGAGTCGAGCTCCGAGAGGACGTACTTCTGCACCGGCCGATCGTATCCCCCGCCGGCTAGCCGAGCTCGCCGGGAAGGAGGGAATAACAGACGACGTCGTGTCGCTCGCCGCGGAGCTCGCGCGCTCCACGCTCGACGCCCTCGCGGGTGAAGCCCGCCTTCTCGGCGACGCGCTGGGAGGGAAGGTTCTCTGGGTGGGCACGCAGCTCCATCCGGACGACGCCGAGCTCGTCGAAGGCCCAGCGCGAGACGAGCTCGACCGCCCGGGTGGCGATGCCGCGCCCGCGTGCGGAGGCGGCGACGCCGTACCCCACCTCGCCGATCGGCTGCCGCGGCGAGAGGAACAGGGTGATCGCGCCGAGGAACTCGTCCGTGACCGCGTCCGCGATCACGAACGCAAGCCCCTCGTACGGCGCCCGCTCCCAGCTCGTCCTGAAGAGCTCGAGCGTCGCGCGCGCCGTCTCCTTCGTGGCCGGAACGGGCACGTTCAGCCAGCGTTGCGTCTCGGGATCGCGCCCACCCGCGTCGAGAGCCGCCAGGTCACCCTCGTGGGCCACGCGGAGCGTGATCGTGCCGTCACCGAGCGGAGGGTGCGGTGGTTGAACTCGGTCGTTCAAGGCGAGCTCTCCGCTGCATCCTCGCGCACGAAGAGGCCTCCGCGGTCGTCGGCGAAGACCTGCACGCCTTCCTGGCGCTCCGTCCAGAGCAGGTTCACGCCGGTAACGAGCGAGGCGAGGCCCATTCCGGCGAGAGCGCCGGCAAGGATCGCGGCGAGGACAGGCTCGAAGGCGAGGGCCGCCGTTGTGAGGAGGCTGACTCCGACCGTGCTGGGAAAGAGCTTGGCTCGAGTCATCTGCCAATTGGAGGCACAGCGGGCACGATCCGGCAGAGCCCGCGGCGCGGCGCTCTGGGCCTGGAAGAAGCGGTTTCGAGGGTCGGCGAGCGCCGCGACGGTCAGGCCGATCGTGCCGAGCGCGAAGCCGATCAGTGCGGGACCGCGGTCTGGAGCGAAGCTGCTCGCGAGGGAGAGGCCGACGAGGCCGAGCCCGATCCTGACCGGAGTCACGAGCAGCTGCCTCATGGAGACCCGGGCGACCAGGGGCGCCTGCTCGGTACCCCTGGTCGCCCGGTCTCGTACTCCGGCGGTCAGCCGCGCTCGGGCCTTCGACCGCGGTCACGGCCTCCGCGGCCGCCGCCGCCGCCGCGGCGATCGCCCTCGCGGCGCGGCCGCTCTTCCTCGGGAGGCCTGGGCGGTGCCTCCTTGGCACGCTCGATCAGCTCCTCCGGCTGGACGAGCGTGCCGTTCTCGTGCTTGGCCACGAGCTTGAGGCCGATCCGGCCACGCGCCTTGTCGACCTCCTGGACGATCACGTCCAGCACGTCTCCCCGCGCGATCACGTCCTCGATGTGCCCCACTCGCCCGGGGCCTACGTTCGACACGTGGAGCAGGCCGTCCGTACCCTTCTTCAGCTCGACGAAGGCTCCGAACTGGGTCGTCTTGACAACCTTGCCGGTATAGGTGTCTCCCACCTCCGGCTCCTTCGTCAGCGCCTGAACGGCGGCGATCGCGGCCTGCGCCTTGAGGCCGTCGGTGGCGTAGATGAGGATCGTGCCGTCCTCCTCGATGTCGATCTGCACCTCGTAGTCGGACTCGAGCGCGCGGATCGTCTCGCCCCCCTTCCCGATCACCATGCCGATCTTCTCCGGGTCGATCTGGACGGTCGAGATGCGAGGCGCGTTCTCGCTCAGCTCGCCGCGCACCTCGGGAATCGCCTCGGCCATCTTGTCCAGGATGAACTCGCGCGCCCGCTTCGCCTGCTCGAGCGCGGAGCGCATGATCTCCTGCGTCACGCCGGTGATCTTGATGTCCATCTGGAGCGCCGTGATGCCGTTTCTGGAGCCCGCGACCTTGAAGTCCATGTCGCCCAGGTGATCCTCCGCTCCCTGGATGTCGGTCAGGATCACGTAGTCGTCGCCCTCCATGACGAGACCCATGGCGATCCCGCTGACCGGCTGCTTGATCGGGACTCCGGCATCCATCAAGGCGAGCGTCGAGCCGCAGACCGATCCCATCGAGGACGAGCCGTTCGACTCGAGTGTCTCGGAGACGAGGCGGATCGTGTACGGAAACTCCGAATCGTCCGGGATCATGGCCTCGAGGGCCCGCTGTGCAAGCGCCCCGTGACCGATGTCGCGGCGCTTCGGCCCGCGCATGAAGCCCGTCTCCCCGACGGAGTACGGCGGGAAGTTGTAGTGGTGCATGTAACGGCGGTCGCCCTCGAGCGAGAGGTCGTCGATCCGCTGGCCTTCCTTGGCCGTGCCGAGCGTCAGCAGCGTCATGATCTGGGTCTGGCCGCGGGTGAAGAGAGCGGAGCCGTGCGTTCGAGGCGAGAGGCCCACCTCGCACTCGATCGGGCGGATCTCCTCTGCGCCTCGGCCGTCGGGGCGGCGCTTCTCGATGGCGATCTTCCGTCGAACGAGGCTCTTGTAGACGGCCTCGGCGGCCCGTTTCACCCACTGCCTCGTGATCGTGTCCTTCACGACCGGGGCTTCCCCCTCAACCGTGGCCGGACCGACGGGGAAGGGAAGCTCGACGCTCTCGACGATCCGGTCGAAGAGCAGCTGGCGCTTGGCAGACCGAAGCTCTTTCGAGTCCTGCTCGGCATCCGTCAGAGCCTGCAGGTCGGCCTCGAACTGCTCACGCACCGGACCCTCGACCGCCGCCAGACGGGCGGCGTCGAAGAGCGCGGCAAGACTTGCCCGCACCTGCTGGCGCCGGACGATGTCCTCCTCGGTCGATTCCATCGTCAACGCCGGGGCGAGCTCGTCGGTCAGCTCCTCGAGAATCGCCGCGGACTCCCGGAGGCCCTGTGCACCGACGCGCTCGCGAATGCGCCCGGCGTACTGACCTTCGAGCTCCGTTGTCAGCTCGGGGTCGAGCCACTTCGGCTTGCCGACGCTGCGGGCGAGCTCCTCCTGCGCCTCGCAGATTCTCACGATCTCCGCGTGGGCCTTCTCCAGAGCCTCGAGCAGCACGTCCTCGGGCACCTCGTCGGCTCCTGCCTCGACCATCGTCAGTCCCCCCTTCGTCCCGACGACGATCAGGTCGAGCTCACAGCGCTCCTCGAGCTCCGGCAGTGTCGGGTTGAGGACGAGCTCGCCCTCGATCAGAGCGACCCGCACCGCGCCGACGGGGCCGAGGAACGGCAGCGGCGAGATCATCAGCGCAGCCGAGGCGCCGTTCAGGCAGAGGATGTCGTGCGCCGTCACGAGGTCGGCGGAGAGGACGGTGCAGATCACCTGCACCTCGTTGCGAAAGCCCTTCGGCCACAGCGGCCGGATCGGGCGGTCGATCATCCGCGCGGTCAGGATCGCCTTCTCGCTCGGGCGACCCTCACGCTTGAAGAAGCCGCCCGGGATCTTGCCGGCGGCGTACATACGCTCCTCGACATCGACGGTCAGCGGGAAGAAGTCCGCGCCCTCGCGTGCCTCCATGCGCCCCTGCGCCGTCGCGAGGACGATCGTATCGCCCGAGCGGACGACCACGGCGCCGTCTGCCTGCTTGGCCAGCTTGCCCGTCTCGAACGTGATCTCGCGGTCGCCGACGGTCACGCTCGCCGTCGCTTGCCGTTCCATGGCTAGTGCCATCTATGTTCCTCCACTCTGCTTGGGGAAGGTGGAGGTTTGGGTCAGCCCCCGCCCGCGGGAACTCGCTCAAACTTCCACCCTCCAATGAGTTGTACGCCCAAGCCAGACCGATGTCCGGCTCTGGGATTCTTCCTATCTCCTCAGGCCCAGCTCCTTGATCAGGGCTCGGTAGCCCTCCAGGTCGTTGCGCTGAAGGTAGTTCAGCAGTCGCCGTCTGCGCCCGACGAGCTTTAGGAGGCCCCGCCGTGAATAGTGATCCTTCGCGTGGCTGCGCAGGTGCTCTGTGAGCTCGTTGATGCGCCGGGTCAGCAGGGCCACCTGAACGTGCGCCGAGCCCGTATCGGTCTCGTGGTGGCCGTGCTTGCCGACGATCTCCAGCTTGTCTTCCCTTGTCAGGGTCATCGTTATCCCTCCTTCGCTGACTCCGCGGTCCCCGCGCGGCGCGAAAGGAAGAACGCGCACGGCCGAGGCTGCGGTCTTCGCAGAGGGTAGCAGGCGCCGGAGCATCTAGAGTCCCTCGCCCATGAGAGCCGCTGTCGCCGCCGGGCACCCCGCGACAACGGATGCGGGCATCGAGATCCTGCAGGAAGGGGGAACCGCCGCCGACGCGACCGTGGCGGCCAGCCTCGCTTCGTGTGTCGCCGAGACCCTGATGACGGGCCTGCTCGGCGGTGGGCACGCGATCTACTACGAGGCGGAGACCGGCCGCGCGCGCAACCTCGACTGCTTCGTCGCCGTGCCGGGCCTCGGCGCCGGAAGCCGCGAGGTCGCGCTCGTCGAGCTCGACGTCCCGTTCGGACAGGAGCTCGTTCACTACGCGGTCGGAATCGGGTCGTGCGGCGTCCCGGGTCTCCCGGCGGGTCTACACGAGCTCTGGACCGCGCACGGCCGGCTGTCGTGGGCCCGGCTGTGCGAGCCGGCATTGCGCCTCGCTCGCGCCGGGGTCGAGCTGCCCGCTGCACACGCCGCCTGCCTCGCGATGCTCGCCCCGGTGATGACGATGAACGAAGGCGCTCGAATCTACGCGCCCGGCGGAGCCCTCCTGCGGGAGGGCCAGCGCCTCGTGCAGCCTGGTCTGGCCGATGCGCTCGGGCTGCTCGCCGACGAGGGGGCTCTGAGCGCGTACCAGGGGACGTTGGGAGACGCCCTCGTGAGACTGATGGAGGAGCTCGGGGGCCTCGTCACGCGCCGCGATCTCCTGACATATCGAGCGCGGTGGGCGGAGCCGGTCGCGGTTCAGTACTGCGGGGCGCAGGTTCTGAGCAGGAGCGGCCTCTCCACCTTTCCCGAGGCGATCGCTCGTCTGGGGCCGCTGAGCGGGCTGACCCCGGCCGCGCGCGCCCTCGAGCTGGTCGCGGCGCTGGCCGATCGCGAGCCCGGTGGTCACACCACGAACGTGTCGGTCGTCGACGCTGCAGGGAACGCTTGCGTCCTGACGACGAGCCTCGGGTTGGGCTCGGGCGACTTCCTTGTGCCCTACGACCTCCACCTGAACAGCATGCTCGGGGAAGCCGACCTCGTGCGCGGGCCCCTGGAGCCAAGCCGGCGCCTGGGCAGCATGATGGCGCCCGCGCTCACTCTCGACCGAGACGGGCTCTTGCTCGCGGCCGGTGCAGCCGGCGGGACACGCCTGCGAGGCGCCCTCGTGCAGGTGGTGGCGGGGATTCTCGACGAGGGGCTAGCACCGGCGGCGGCGGTCGAGCAACCCCGTCTGCACCCCGCCGGCTCGGTCGTCCATCTCGAGCCGGGCTTCGACCCCGGCGTTGCCGGGGCCCTCCGGGCAGCAGGCTTTGAGGCGCGGGTCTGGCCGGCTCGCCACCACTTCTTCGGCGGGGTCAGCGTCGTCGCCCGGGACGGTGCCGCCGGCGATCCACGCCGGAGCGGCACGGCGGAGCTTCTCTGATCAGACCGGCCGAGAGGCGGCCCGTGTCGCAGCCACGTCGCGGCCGATCTGCTCGACGAGCGCGGCCTCGCTGGCGAAGGCCCGCTCGTCGCGGAGCCGCCGCCAGAGCTCGACGACGAGGCGCCGGCCGTACAGGTTGCCGGCGAAGTCGAGCAGGAACGCCTCGATCCGCCGCTCCTGGCCACCGTAATGCGGGTTCGTGCCGATGGACACGGCCGCACGCGTGCTGCCCACCGCCCCCGCGTAGATGCCGTAGGCAGGGGCGAGCAGCTCTGGGTCGAGACTGAGGTTCGCCGTCGGATAGCCGAGCGTTCCGCCGCGGGCATCGCCACCGACGACCACGCCGTCGAGCTCGGGCGGCCGCCCGAGCAGGCGCGCCGCACGCTCGATCTCACCCGCCTGGTAGAGCCCGCGGATGCTCGTCGAGGAAACACCCTGCACGAGCGGCACCGGGCGCACGTCGAACCCCAGGCGGTCGAGCAGCTCGAGATCTCCTCGCCGCCCTCGGCCGAAGCGAAAGTTCGTGCCGGCGAGGACGACCTCCGTCCCGATCGGGCGCAGCACCCTCTCGACGAACTCCTCGGCCTCGAGCCCCGCGAGCTCGAGCGTGAACTCGATCACGAGCGCCTCCTCCACGCCTGTGGTTGCGACCAGCTCGAGTCGGCGATCGAGCGTCGTCAGGAGCTTCACCTCGTTGCCGAGCGCGGTACGCGGGTGAGGCCAGAAGGTGACGAGTGTCGAGAGCTCCCCTGCGTCGAGCGCCGCCTGGAACACGCGGCGATGTCCCAGGTGGACGCCGTCGAACGTTCCGAGGGCGACGGCCCGCGGCCGATACTCGAGCTCGGCGGCCGAGCGGGCGATCTTCACGGCAGCACCGTCTCCGGCCGAATATCGCGCCCATCGCCTCGTCCGACCGCCACGAGCCCGTTGCCGGCGAGCAGGCGCACCGGCCCCTCTTCCCGACCGCCAATCGGTCTGCCCGAGCGCACCGCGCGCACCTCGTCGCCGGAGAGCTTCCGGGCCGGGAGGAAGCTCAGAGCCTCCCCTGGCGGCACGATCTTCGTCTCGTCGGCAGACGCGACCGCGAAGGGTCCGACCTCCGTGCGGCGGAGGGTACGGCAGTGGCCGCCCAGCGCCTCAGCGATCGCCCGCACGTACGTCCCGGAGCTGACGCGCAGGTCGAGCCGGGCAACCTGTCCGTCGTAGGCGTCGAGCTCCAGCGAATGGACGACCGAGCGTCGCAGGGGCATCTCGACCGCAATGCCCCGGCGCGCGAGCGCATAGGCCCGCTGACCCCCGATCTTGACCGCCGAGGCCGCCGGGATCGGCAGTTCCACCTGACCGCGCAGGGCATCCAACCGCCGCTCGAGCTCCGCGCGCTGCGGCGGCTCCTCCCTTCCGAGCGCTTCGCCCTCCGGGTCTCCGGTCTCGGTGCGCCAGCGGAGATCGACGTCGGTCCTGTAGCGCTTGTCGAGCCCGACGAGATAACGAGCGAGCCGCGTCGCCGAACCGACGAGCACGAGCAGCAGCCCGCTCGCGAACGGGTCGAGGGTGCCTGCGTGGCCGGCTTTGGCCCCGGTCGCCGCGCGGATCCGGCTCACGACCGCGAACGAGGAAGGGCCCACCTCTTTGTCGGCGAGGACGAGGCCGCTAGGAGCGAGTCCGCGCGGTGGCGACACGGCCGCCTGGACCCTCCTCGGCCGGAGGACCAAGAGCCGCGAACTCACGGCGCAGGAACTCCGTCAGCTCCTCGAGCGACGAATCGGACGAGAAGCCCGCCGCCTGCCGATGGCCGCCGCCACCCGACTTGCGGGCGATCGCCGACACGTCCACCGCGGCGTTCGTCGAGCGGAGGCTCACCTTGCGCTCGGGCGACCCGCCGCGTGGCGGCTCGCGGATCAGGGCGGCCAGCTGGACTCCCTCGACGGAGCGCAGATGGTCGATCAGGCCCTCCGAATAGGGCTCGGACGCCGACACCTCGGCGAAGTCTCCTCGAAGCAGGAACGAGATCACGACGCGCCCATCCTCGTAGAGCGCTGCCCGCTCGAGCACGCGCGCGAGCAGCTTGAGCTTCGGAAACTGGACCGACTGGTAGACGCCCTGGAAGATCCGGTTCAAGTCTGCCCCAGCCTCGACCAGGTCGGCGGCGAGGCGCAGCGCCCGCGGGCTGGTGTTCGTGTACTGGAACCGCCCGGTGTCGGTGACGATCGCGATATAGAGAGGCTCCGCGAGCTCGGGCGTCATCTTCACGCCGAGCTCGCGGAAGAGGTCGTAGACGATCTCTCCGGTCGAGGACGCCGCCGGGACGATCAGGTTGATGTCGCCGAACCGCGTGTTGTCGTGGTGGTGGTCGATATCGAGCACGAGCGGTGCCTCCTCGAGGAGCCGCGGATCCGGACCGAGGCGGCTCTCGCTGGCGCAGTCGAGCGCGATCAGGACGTATCCGCCGGAATCTCCCGGTAGCTCACGCTGCAGCTCGCCGAGCGCCATGAAGAGGTACTCCTGCGGCAGCGGAGCCTCGCCGTGGAGGTAGACGTAGGTCCGCTTGCCGAGCTGCTCCAGGGCGAGCTTCGTCGCAAGGAGCGAGCCGAGCGCGTCACCGTCGGGGTTCTCGTGCGTGGTCAGCAGGAAACGATCGTGGGCGCGGATGGCCGCGGCCGCGGAAGCCAGCTCAGTCGTCGTTGGGCGCGAGCTCATCGATCAGTCGAGACATCCGGACGCCACGCTCGACCGAGGGATCGTACTCGAAGGCAAGCTGAGGAGTTCGCTTCAGCCGGAGCTCCTGGGCGAGCCGCGCCTGCAGCACTCCGTGTGCCGCCGTGAGTCCGTCGAGGGACGCGGCTCGCGTCTCCTCGGGGCCTAGCACGCTGACGAAGACCCGCGCCTGGCGCAGATCCGGCGTCGTCTCGATCCCGGTGATCGTGACGAAGCCGATCCGCGGATCCTTCAGCTCGGGCACTGCCTCGGAGAGCACCTGCCGGACCGCCTCGTTGACGCGACGCATTCGGTTACTCACCCGGGACCACCAACTCCCGCTCGACGCGGCCGAGCTCGAATGCCTGCGCCGAGAGATAGCGCTCCGCGCCGTCGAGCAGCTGCTCGACCTCCCGGTTCCCGCGGGCGACACAGGAGAGGGTGAGCCGGGCGCGCTGCCAGAGCTCGTGATGGTCGACCTCCGCGACCGAGGCCCCGAAGCGGCGCTGGAGCTGAGCCTTCACCGAGAGCAGCTCCTTCCGTTTGCCCTTGAGGGACCCGCCCTCGGGGAAGTGAAGCTCGAACGACAGAATGCCAACGTAACCCGCTCCCATACGTCTACATTGAAGCAATGGCCCGGCTGGCCCGTCTCTCCACCGCAGGACTGCTCGCGCTCGCGCTCGCCGGCGGGAACGCTCAATCGGAGTCCAGAGGGCCGAAGGCGCCCCGTTTCGAGGTGCTGGCCCACGTCGAGCCGGGGGACGGAGCGACGACCGCCGACGTCTTCGCCCGCGACGGCTATGCGTACCTCTCGAGCTGGAGGGGCACCTGCACGTCGAAAGGCGTGCGTGTCTACGACATGCGGAGCCCGCGCAGGCCGGTCAAGGTCTCGAGCTTCGCCGATGCGCAGGTCGAGCCGGAGGTCGCGGGGAGCTGGTCCGAGAAGACGATCGTGCAGCGCGTCTCCACGGGCGCCTTCGTCGGCACCCTCGCGGTCACGAGCTTCCAATCGTGCCGGGCGGGCGGCTTCCAGGGCTTCGGGCTCTACGACGTCACCGTGCCCGAGCATCCGAGGCGCCTGTCGCTGCAGCGCACCGATCCCCGGGGCTCGCACGAGATCTGGCTGCAGCCTGCCCGAGGGCGCGCCTACGTCTACACCGCGATCAACTATTCCGAGCAGACCTCCGGCGCCGACTACGACCCGAAGACCGGCAACGTCACGATTCCGGGCAAGCCCGACTTCCGCATCTTCGACGTCTCCGACCCCGGGCGCCCCGCCGAGGTGGGCTCCTGGGGAGCGTGGGTGAAGCTCGGCGTTCATCCGACCGCCGGGCGCGGCTTCTTCAAGCGCAACTTCGTGCACTCGGTCATCGGCAACGCGAAGGGAACGCGAGCCTATCTCTCCTACTGGGACCTCGGCACCGTGATCCTCGACGTGACCCGGCCCGCCGACCCCCGCTATCTCGGGCGCACTCCGCCAGCGTCGAACCCCGAGGGCGACGTCCATTCGGCTGCCCTCGGCCAGAACGGCAAGCTGCTCGTCGAGACGCAGGAGTCGAGAATCGGCACCGCTCGGCTCTTCGATATCTCGAACGAGCGCAAGCCGAGGTTTCTCCGGGAGCTCAAGCTGCCGGGACTCCGGAACCCGGTTCCCGGTGAGCCGTTCTACATCGACAGCGTGCACGATCCGAAAGTTCGAGGGAAGACCGCGTACTTCTCCTGGTATCGCCAGGGCGTCGTCGCCGCGGATATCTCGAAGCCGGGCAAAGCCCGTGTGCTGGCGCGCTTCCTGCCGCCTGCCGGCCAGGTGAGCGAGCCGATGTTCTGGGGCGTCTTCGCCGAGGCCGGCAAGGACTACGTCCTCGCCTCGGACTTCGGCAGCGGCCTCTGGGTCGTTCGGTTTCGCCGCTAGAGCGCGCTCTGCGCACTCCTGCTCACGGCGAGGGCGCGTGGTGACAGAGGGACGAGTGTGCGACCAGACGACGAGGGGCCCGGCAAGCCGGGCCCCTCGCATCATCGTCTTGTCGGACGGTTCGACCTAGCTACCGCCCGGCTGCGTGACGCCGTTCACGACGAGCTTGTACGGCGCGTAGGTCGAGATGTTCTCCGTCGGCTCGTCGTAGGTCACGATCGCCCCGACGAGGTCGGCCTGGCTCCCGATGATCGCCTGGAGCGCGGCGCGGTCGAGCGTTGCGTCGAAGTTCGCGTCGAGCCTGATCGTCCCGATCACCGCGGGAACGCTCCGGTTCGAGGTGTGGTAGCCGACGAGCTGGACCGTGAAGCCGGCGATCCGGACGGGCCGGACCTCCGTCGCCGAACGCCAGCCGGCGAGCGTGCCGTTCGAGACGACCGTGCCGCCGACGGCGACATCGTCGATGTACCAGCCCGGCGGGATGCGATTGGTCTCACCCTGCGTGTTCGAGTCGGTGATGTTGCGGAACGAGAGCAGGACCGTCTTGCCGGCGTACGCCGCGAGACTGCAGGTCTCGTTCTTCCAGCCGCCCGAGTCGCCGGTGTAGCCGGGGACGTTGTCCTTCACCTTCTGGAGTGCCTGCGGCTCCGTCTCGCTCTCGGTGCTCGTGCACGCGACGGACTTATAGGTCTCGCCACCGTTCTCCGAGATCTGAACGAAGCCGAAGTCCCAGTGGATCTCGAGGTTCCACTGCGATCGGAACGTCAGCGTCGGGGTGGCGGCGGGTACCGTGATCTCCCGGATGATGGCGCGGTCGAGGTTGTCGTCCGTGCCCGAGTAGAGAACCGGGTTGGTCGAGTCGGTCGGCGCTGTGGTGATGCTCGTCCACTCGACTGGACTGGACGGGAAGACCGAGGCCCCGTCGAAGGAGAGCGAGTTGATCCCACCGGCGGCCAGGAAGCTCCCGCTTCCATCCCGCAGGCGGACGTAGTCGGAGCCGTTCGGGGGTGCGCCAGGCTCTCCGTAGGCCTCCGAGGTCGCCCAGTTGACCTCGGCGCGAAGCGACGGGGTCATGTACGTGGCGGCGGTCCCGCCCTGGAGCGTGCGGCCCTCGTCGAGCGCCTTGTCGAGCGCCAGCATGGCGGCCCACTCGTGAATCACGTCCTGGTTCTTCTTGCCGGCCACGAGGCGGTCGAGGACGGCCTGCAGACCCGCGAGGCCATTCTTCGGTTCGCGGTGCAGAGCCGACATGAACGGCAGCCCGTAGCGGTCGGCGAGCATGAGCATGAACGTGTACGTCGCGCCGTAGTCGGCGAGCACCTCGTTCTGCTGGTTCCCCTCGTTCCACATCGTGAGCGAGTTCTCCGCTCCGCCGCACAGGCTCCCTGGCAGGAAGCCGAGGAAGCAGTAGATGTGGCCGTCGGCTCCCGGACTCGGGGGCGCGAGGGTCGAGTCGACGTAGCCCGTCAACGTCTGGGCGTAGTCGGAGAGGCCCTCGTTCACCCACGTCCTCTCGCCGGGGCTCACGAACGGGATCAGCAGATGCTGGTACTCGTGCGCGAAGGTGCCCTCGTAGAGGAGCGGACGGGCGGGCCTGTCGCCGCAGAGACGCGTCAGCGTCCCGATCGGAGGAAGCGTGCCGGGAAACGCGCCCTCCGGCGGGTTCGCGCCCGTCCGGTGGAGCCAGTCAAAGGCGTCGATCGTCATGAAGTGGCGATCGAAGAAGTTGTTCAGCGTGCCGTAGTGGAAGCCCGCGATGTAGCTGAACCGGCCCTCGTTCTGGTAGCTGTAGAAGTTCGAGTCGCGCACGTTGTCGACCAGGACGATGATGTTGTCGCCCTTGCCCTGCGGATGGAACCGGCGATCGTTCGAGAGCGACCCCCTCGTTCCGTTCCGAGGTGGCGGCACGCTGAAAGCGGCCGATGACTTCGGGTAGATGTTGTTGTCGAACTGGTCGACCATGTACTGGGCCTGCGCCTCCGTAATCTGCGCCAGACCGCTGCGGCAGTCAAAGCCGCGTGCGCGGGCCCGCTCCTGTGACGGGAACTCGAGGTCGTAGGCACCGGGGCGTCCACCTGCGGCCGAGAAGCCCTTGGCGACCCAGATCTCGATGTTCTTCCCGATCGCGCGGAGCTCGTACTGCTTGACGTAGAGGCCGCTCCCCGACAGGGTCGTGTCGAGCCCGACCCAGTTGCGGAGCTCGCCGACCTGTGGGTTGTGAGAGGCAAAGCCGCTCGCCGGGACGAGGAGCGAAGCGATCGCCCCCAGCAGGAGCAGCACTAGAAGCGCTGTCTTTCTTGGCACGTATTTCCCCCTGTTCGGACGGTTACGCAGGGCCCCGGCTCGGCTGATCCCTATGCGAGGCACGTGAACGGGGGACTATAGCTCGCAATGGGGCGATTCGCCAGGGCTGCAGACTCTTTTTCTGCTCGTCCCTAGTGCACCCGTCCGTAGGTTTGGTGGGCGCGTGCCTGAACTTGCGGATGGACGCTCAGAATCTCGGACGACCGGTCTGCGAGCAGCGGATCGCGCCCCTCCGCGACGGCGTAGTGCGCCAGCTCCTGGAGCGTCTGGCCGTCGAGCAGGCGGACGTAGCCCCAGCCGTCGAAGACCGAGCGGATCACGACCTTCGCGCTCTCGTGCCCTGGGGCCGGGAGTGATGGGCTCTCCCCCGCCCGGCATGCCGCCACGTCGTAGCCCCGCACGCCGAGGATCGCAAGGCCGATCGAGCGCGGGACGCCGAACACGCGGACGCGCTCGTCTCGCGGAACGCCGAGCGGTACGGAGGCCTCGCAGTTGCCCATGCCGCGCGAGTTGAAGATGATCGCCGCCCCGTAGCCGGCGCCGGCGAGTGCCGCCAGCTTGTCGGCGAGCTCACAGCCGCCTCGCTCGACGAGAGCAACCGCGTATCGGCCCGACAGGCGCGGCGGCGCGCAGCCAGACCCGACGTAGACGGTCGACACGCGCTCCCGCAGCGGGTCGCCGCGCAAGCTCCGGCCCGTGCGCTCGAGCGGGGGCTGCCTACGCCCGGGCCGGGGCGAGGTGGGCTCGAAGTCGAGCCCTGCGAACGGCCCCGAGGCGATCACACCGGCGAGGCGGAACGGCGTCAGGTCCTCGGTGGCGCCGAGTATGTAACGCTGATCGGAGCTCCAGTAGGCCTGGTGGGCGTTCCCCTCCGGCGGAGTTGTCCCGAAGAGGGGATCCGCCGGGGCGAAATCGTGACCGCGCAGGAGCGTTGGCCGAGACGGATCGGTGACGTCGAGCAGGATCCAGCCCGCGTCCCAGTACGAGAGCAGAAGCGTCGGCTTCCCGTCGATGCGCTCGAACTGGACGTCGTGAAGGAAGAGGTCGTTCCCGTGCGGAGCGGGGAGAGCCGCGTCGCCGAAGTCGTCGAGGCCGGTCTCGCCGATCTGCCGCGGATGCCGCGGGTCGGTGATCTCGAAGATGTCGACCGCCTGACCCTCCGCGTTGTCGACGAGCACCGCGTAGGCGCGGTCGCCGTCCGTCCAGCCCTGGACGCTGTGGCTCGCATTGGGCAGGATCCTGCGGGTTCCGTCCGGCGCGTCGAGGTCGCCGACGAGACCGGAGAGGGGCTTCGGATTCCGCGGCTCGGTGACGTCCGTCAGCGAGAACCCCCCCGCCGCCGGGGCTCGGTGAGCGGCTGCACGGCTCGTGGTTCGAAAGCAGGACGTCGCCCGTGAAGGAGGAGCTGCGCACCGAGAGCAGATGCACGCCCTCGCCGACGTAGTACCC
>Ga0136621_1000230_pt1 | contig 21056 bp, 25 predicted proteins | sample AntDryUQ445A2306_FD_104673 | JGI IMG/M metagenome (GOLD analysis project Ga0136621, IMG submission 104673) | Polar desert sand microbial communities from Dry Valleys, Antarctica - metaG UQ445A (23.06) | ecosystem: Environmental > Terrestrial > Soil > Desert | place: Antarctica: Dry Valley...
CGGACTTCCTCGCCTACATCCTCGTGCTGGAGGAGCTTTCGCGCGCCGACGCCGGGGTGGGGGTTACCGTCGCGGTGCACACGAGCGCGGTCACGCTGCCGATCCTGGCGTACGGGACGGAAGAGCAGCGTGAGCAATTCGTGCCCCCGCTCGCGAGCGGCGGGGTGCTCGGTGCGTTCGCTCTGACGGAGGCCGAGTCGGGCACCGACGCGGCCTCGCTGCGGACGGCGGCGACTGCCGACGCCACAGGCTGGCAGATCACGGGCACGAAGCAATGGATCTCGACGGCCTCCGCGGCCGGCACCATCCTCCTGTTCGCGCGCACCGACCCCGAGACCGAGGGCGCGCGCGGAATCTCCGCCTTCCTCCTCGATCGGGACCAGATCGAGGTGTCACGCGTGGAGGAGAAACTGGGACTCAACTCGTCGATCACGAACGCGCTTCGCATCGATTCCCACGTTCCCGCCGACCGGCTTCTGCACGAGGAGGGGAAGGGTTTTTCCGTCGCGATGTCGACCCTCGACGGCGGTCGCATCGGCATCGCCGCGCAGGCCGTCGGCATCGCTCAGGCGGCTTTCGACGTCGCGCGCGGCTACGCGCTCGAGCGACGCCAGTTCGGCCGGCCGATCGCCGAGTTCCAGGCAATCCAGTGGAAGCTCGCCGACATGGCAACGGAGATCGATGCCGCACGCCTGCTCGTGCACCGCGCCGCCTGGCTGAAGCAACAGGGGCAGCCGCACAGCGCTGAGGGCGCGAAGGCGAAGCTCTTCGCATCGGAGATGGCGCGGCGGCAGACGGGCGAGGCGATCCAGGTTCTCGGCGGCTACGGCTACTCGAAGGAGTTCCCCGTCGAGCGCTACTACCGGGACGCAAAGGTCACAGAGATCTACGAGGGGACGAGCGAGGTGCAGCGCATCGTGATCGCCCGCTCCCTGCTCGGGCAGGCGGAGCGCACGGCCGTGGCCGGATGAACGGATGAGCTCACGTCGTCGCGACGAGCCCGTCCGGCTCACGAAGATCTACACGCGCGGCGGCGACGCGGGCGAGACCTCGCTCGGAGACGGCTCGCGCGTCTCGAAGCTCGACGCTCGGATCGTGGCCTCCGGCGCCGTGGACGAGCTGAACGCCCAGCTCGGGCTCGCCGCGGCTGGCGACCTTCAGGCTGAGGCGGGGACGCTCCTCCTCCGGATCCAGAACGAGCTCTTCGACCTGGGTGCCGATCTCTCCGTTCCCTACGAAGAGGGCGACGGCCGCCTGCGGGTGATACAGGAGCGGATCGACGAGCTCGAGCGCCTCTGCGACGCCTGGAACGCCGACCTCCCCGAGCTCCGGAGCTTCGTGCTGCCGTCGGGGCACCGCACGTCGGTGCAGCTCCACGTCGCCCGGACCGTGTGTCGCCGCGCGGAGCAGGAGGCGCTGCGGGCGGCGCGGGAGCATCCGATCAACCCGCTGGCGCTCACGTACCTGAACCGCCTCTCGGACCTCCTGTTCATCCTCGCGCGAAGCGCGGCGGCCGGTGGTGACGAGATCCTGTGGAAGCCTGGGAGCTCGCGCTAGCGTTCACCGGCTCGTTCGTCGCGGGCTACTTCGGCTCGGCGCTCGGCCTCGTTCTCGGCACGCTACGACTGCCGCTCATCCTCGTCGCGGCGGGTAGTCCTCTCGCCGCGGCCGGCACGAATATCGCCATCTCGGCCGCAACCGCAGCGAGCGGCGGCCTTCGCCATGCCCGTGAAGGGCGAGTCGACTGGCGGGTCGTCGCCTGGATGGCACCGCCGTCCGTCGTGGGCGCGGTGGCCGGAGCGCTGCTCGCCGACGACGTCCCCGAGCGGGTGCTGTACGCGCTGATCGCCGCCGTGCTCGTGTGGAGCGGAATCGACCTGGCGCTCCGCCCGATCGCCCCTCGGCCACGCGGTCGCCTGCGGCTCGGGGCGGCGGCCGGCCACGGCCTCGTGATCGGTGCGATCGGCGGCGCGGTGGGCGTCATCCTCGGCACGCTGCGGATGCCGGCACTCGTCCGATCGGTCGGCCTCGACGTGCGGCGTGCCGCGGGTACGAATCTCGTCGTCGGCTTCCTGCTCGGCGTTGCCGGCTTTGCGACCCACGCGACGGCGTCGGTGATCGAGTGGGACCTGCTGACGGCGGGTCTTGCCGGCGCCCTGCCGGGAGCCTGGCTCGGGGCACGGCTCACCGGCGTTGCCTCGGAGAACGCCCTGCGGCTTGCGCTCGGTGCGACCCTTGTGCTGATCGGAGTCGTCTTTGCGGTCCAGGCGGCCTTGTAGCTCCCACCGGCCGCAACCACCTCCGTACAATGCGGGCAATGGCCACGACCGAGGATCGCGGGTCGCTCGACGCGACCGGAGCCTGGCGCGAGGAGCTCTACGAGCGGCAGCCCGAACGCCAGGGCGAGCTCTTCTCGACCATCTCGGGAGTCGAGAACGAGCCATTGGCGACGCCGGACAGCGTCGAGATCCAATACGACCGGGACCTGGGCTACCCCGGCGTGTACCCCTTTACCCGAGGCGTCTATCCCTCGATGTACCGCGGCAAGCTCTGGACGATGCGCCAGTTCGCCGGCTTCGGCACCGCGGCTGAGACGAACGAGCGCTTCCGCTACCTCCTCGCCAACGGGCAGACGGGCCTATCGACCGCGTTCGACATGCCGACGCTGATGGGCTACGACTCCGATCACGCGCGCTCGCTCGGCGAGGTCGGGAGGGAGGGCGTCGCGATCGACTCGCTCGCCGACATGGAGACGCTGTTCGGGGGAATCCCGCTCGGCGACGTCAGCACCTCGATGACGATCAACTCGCCGGCCGCGATCCTGCTCGCGTTCTACATCGCCGTCGGCGAGCAGCAGGGCGTGCCGGCCGGCGAGCTGCGCGGGACGATCCAGACGGACATCCTCAAGGAGTACATCGCGCAAAAGGAATACATCTTCCCGCCCGAGCCGTCGATGCGGCTCGTGACGGACATGGTGGAGTACTGCGCGCGGGAGCTGCCGAAGTGGCATCCGATCTCGATCTCCGGCTACCACATCCGCGAGGCCGGCTCGACGGCGGCGCAGGAACTCGCGTTCACGCTCACCGACGGCTTCACCTACGTCGAGTGGGCGATCGAGCGAGGCCTGGATGTGGACGACTTTGCACCCCGCCTGTCGTTCTTCTTCAACGCGCATCTCGACTTTTTCGAGGAGATCGCCAAGTACCGCGCGGCCCGCAGAATTTGGGCGCGCGAGCTGCGGGAACGGTTCGGAGCCCGCGACCCGCGCTCCTGGCTGATGCGCTTCCACTCGCAGACGGCGGGCGTCTCGCTCACGGCGCAGCAGCCAGAGGTGAACATCGTCCGGACGGCGATCGAGGCGCTCGCGGCGGTGCTTGGCGGCACGCAAAGCCTGCACACGAATTCCTACGACGAGGCGCTCGCGCTGCCCACGGAGGACGCGGTGCGGATCGCGCTCCGGACGCAGCAGGTGATCGCGCACGAGACGGGCGTCGTGAACACGATTGACCCGCTCGGAGGCTCCTACTACCTCGAGGACCTGACGAACAAGATCGAGGCACAGGCGTACGAGTATTTCGATCGCATCCGGGAGCTGGGGGGGATGGTCGAGGCGATCAAGCAGAACTTTCCGCAGCGGGAGATCGCCGACGCGGCGTTTACCTACCAGGCGGAGGTCGAGCGCGGTGAACGGGTGGTCGTCGGCGTCAACCGGTACGTGCTCGAGGACGAGCAGCCGCTGGAGATCCTGAAGATCGATGCCGCACTCGAGCAGCAGCAGATCGAGCGGGTGACGGCGCTCAAGGGTCGCCGTGACTCGGCGAAGGTCGAGCGGAGGCTGACGGTGCTGAAAGAGGCATCGGCGCGGGAGGGGGTCAACCTGATGCCCGCGATCCTGAACGCCGCCCGCGAGTACGTAACGATGGGCGAGATGTGCGACGCGTGGCGCGAGGTGTGGGGCACCTGGCGCGAGCAGCCGGTTTTTTAGGCGCAGGCTGAGCACCCGCGGGAGCGGATGCTCAGCGCGCGAAGACCCCTGAAGCTGTGCAGTGCTGCCCGCGGCTGGTCGTCCGCGTCCCACCGGAGCTGTCTGGCTCAGATCTCGGCCGTGTAGCCGTCGTACGCGAGCTCGAGGCCCTCGGCGAGGGGACGTTCCTGGGGGCGGTGCGTGAGCAGGAGTTTCTTCGCCCCCGCGCGCTCCGCCGCCTCGGCTGCCTCGTCCGCCGACAGGTGCCCGCGCTCGATTGTCTCCTCGTCGCTGTTGCCGAGCGTCGCCTCGCAGACGAAGAGGTCGGAGTCGCGCGCCAGCTCCTCGAGCGCGTCGCAGGGACCCGTGTCGCCGGAGTAGGCCAGGATGCTGCTTCCCTCGACGCGAAAGCCGAAGGCCTGCATGTCGTAATGAACGACCTGACGCGCAGTCACCTGAAGCCCTGCCGTCGAGAACTGGCGTCCCGGCTCGTACTCGGCGACGGTGAACGCGCGCTCGAGCATGTCCTCGCTGCCTAGCTGCGCGAGAACCGGGCGCAGCGCCTCGGCGCTGCCGGGCGGGAGCCACAGCGACACGCCGGGTTGCCCAGGCCCGAAGAGCGAGCCCCAGACCCAGGGAATGAGATCACCCCAGTGGTCGAGATGAAGGTGCGTGATCGCGATCGCCTCCAGACCCGGCCAAGGCTCGCGTTCGCGCAATCGCGCCAAAACCCCGGGACCGCAATCGAGCAGAAGGCGGTCGTCGACGAGGTACCCCGAGCAGGCGCCGCCGGGATTCGGCCAGGCAGGCGAGCTCCCGATGACATCGAGTCGCACCCCCATATACTTGCCGACCGATGCCTACCCCGGGGGCCCGAAAGATCCGAGTGGTGATCGCGAAGCCTGGCTTGGACGGCCACGACAGGGGAGCGAAGATCATCGCGCGTGCACTCCGGGACGCCGGGATGGAGGTGATCTACACCGGCCTGCACCAGACGCCGGAGCAGATCGTCGAGACGGCGATTCAGGAGGATGCGGACGCCGTGGGCATCTCGATCCTCTCCGGAGCGCACATGACGCTCGTACCGCGGATCCTTGCCGGCCTGAAGGCGAACGCCGTCGAGGACGTCCTTGTCGTCGTGGGCGGCACGATCCCAGGTGACGACGCAGAGGAGCTGAAGGCGCAGGGCGTGGCCGAGGTGTTCACGCCGGGCGCGCCGACGACGGAGATCGTCAACTTCCTGAAGACGAGAATCCCTATCGCTTGACGACGACGCGAGAAGCGGCGAGCGCACCCTTCGCGCCCGACTGTGCCGCCAGAGTCACCTTCGCCGGCTCCGTCCAGACCGTCACGGGAAGGCCGCGCGTCAGGAGGTGAACCGCGGAGAATGAGAGCTCGTCGGCCGCACCCAGGCCTTCGAGCGCCGCGCTCTGAGGAATAGTGACCGCGACTCGCTGCCCCGCCTGGGCGGTCATCCGACCCCCGGGCCACTGGCGCACCTGGTCGAGGCTGAGCTCGAGCGCCTCGCCGGCGGCGGTGAGGATTTTTCCCGTCAGGGCGAGCGTGAACGTGCTGCCGGTCTTGGCGGCGAAGAGCAGCCGTCGAGCCTTCTGCAGGTATGGGTACGGACTGACGGCTCCCCCGCCGCCGGGATGCACCTCGAAGTGGAGGTGCGAGCCGCCCCCGTTGGCGTCGCCCGAGTCGCCCACGTAGCCGATCGGCTGGCCGGCCGCAACCTTCGCGCCGTCCTTCAGCCCGTCTGCGTAGGCGACGCCCGCCACGCAACTGCCCCGGTTGTCGTTCTCGGCGGTCAGGTCGTTGTTCAGGTGGATATAGAGGTACTGCGTCCCGCTTTCGCCGTTCAGGTAGAGCATGCACCCGGCGCGCGCCGAGGTCGTGTGGAAGGAGAGGCGGCCCGCCTCGGCGGCGAGCGCCAGTGCGCGCTTGGGTGCCAACAGATCGTTGCCCTGGTGCCCGCCTTGACCGCGGGCATCGCCAAAGTCATCGGTGTAGTGAGAGGCGCCGAGGACCGGGAAGACGAGGCGCGGAACGCCGCTGCTATTGGGGTGTGCGGCGGCCGTCCCCGTCGAGATCAGGAGAGCAACGGTGAGGAAAAAGGTTCCTCGGGCTGTCGTCCGGTGGCGTGTCATGGAGCTCCGGTTCGCGCTCGAAGGGCGGAACAGTAACAGGTCTCGAGACACAATCCTGCGCAAACTGAGAAACAATCCTGCGCAAAAGGGATACATCGCGCCGGCGGGCGGCACCTCCACCGGTTTACAAGACCGCGTCGTTAGAGTCCTGCGGAATGAAGATCGCCGTCTGCGTGAAGCAGGTTCCGGACGCCGCCGCCCCCAAGCGGATCGACCCGTCCACCAAGCGCCTCGATCGCTCCGGGGAGGCGGCGCTGAACCCGGTCGACGCGAACGCGGTCGAGGAGGCGCTCCTGATCAAGGAGTCGACGGGAGACGGCGAGGTCGTGCTCGTCTGTCTGGGGCCGCAGAAGGCCATCGACGCGCTGCGCAAGGCGCTGGCGATGGGAGCCGACCGGGCCGTGCTCGTCTCGGACGATGCGGCCGCCGGTTCCGATCTCGTCGCGACGAGCCGCGCTCTCGCCCGCGCCCTCGAACGGGAGGGAGCCGACCTCGTCCTCTTCGGCCAACAGGCGTCCGACTCCGACGGCGCCGTTCTCTGGGCCGCGGTCGCGGAGCGGTTGCGCCGCCCGATGATCTCGCAGGCCGCGGAGCTGACGCTCGAGGACGGCTCCGTCAAGGGGAAGCGCCAGACGGAGTTCGGCTACGACGTGATCCGCGCTCCCCTACCGGCGATCGTCGCGGTCGCCGACTCGATCAACGAGCCGCGATACCCCTCGCTCAAGGGGATCATGGGCGCGAAGAAGAAGCCTCAGGACGTTCTCTCACTTGGTGAGGTGGGCGTCGATGCGGAGCAGGCCGGCACCGCCGGATCTCGCACCACGGTGCTCGCGCTCTCGGATCCCCCGCCTCGCGGTGACACGCGAAGGATCGAGGATGACGGCTCCGGCGCGGAGCAGATCGTGGCGTTCCTGGCGGAGAAGCGGCTGCTGTGACGATATGAGCGTCCTCGTCTTCCTCGAGCACCACGAAGGCCAGTTGCAGAAGGGTTCGCTCGGCCTGCTCTCGAAGGCGGCCGGCCTCGGCGCGGGCGGCGTTTCGGGAGTGATCCTCGGCTCAGGGATCGAAGGGCTCGAGGCCGAGGCCGGCCGCTACGGCGCGGCGACCGTGTACGTCGCGGACGACGAAAAGCTCGCGGCTCCGCTTCCGCAGCCGCGTGTGGACGCGATCGCGCAGCTCGTCGAGGAGCAAGGAATCGAATCGGTGCTGTTCGCTCAGTCGATCCTCTCGGCAGACATCGCCGCGGCGCTCGCCGCGCGACTCGACGCAGGCTTGAACTGGCAGCTCGTCGACATCGTCGCGCAGGACGACGGACTCGTGGGGAAGCAGTCCGCGCTGGGCGACTCCGTGCTCGTGGACGTCGGCTGGACGTCGACACCGCGGCTCGGGCTCTTCCGCGCCGGTGTCTTCGACCCGGTCGAGACGCGCGCGGCCGGCGCCGTGGAGACGTTCGAGGTCCGCTTCAACGAGCACTCGCTCCTCGCCGAGATGTTGGAGCAGGCGCACGAGGAGTCCAGCGGACCCTCGATCGAGGACGCGAACGTGATCGTCGCGGGCGGCCGCGGACTCGGCGCGCCCGAAGGGTTCGGCATGGTCGAGGAGCTCGCGAAGGCGCTCGGCGGGGCCGTTGGAGCGACGAGAGCGGTCGTGGACGCGGGCTGGTACCCCTACGCGGCCCAGGTGGGCCAGACCGGCAAGAGCGTCTCGCCGGCTCTCTATGTCGCCTGCGGGATCTCGGGAGCGATCCAGCACAAGGTGGGCATGCAGGGCTCGAAGGTGATCGTCGCGGTGAACAAGGACCCGAACGCACCGATCTTCGAATTCGCGGATCTCGGCGTCGTCGGCGACGTGCACCAGATCGTGCCGAAGCTGACCGAGCTCCTGCGCGCCAGGGCGTCATGAGCCGCCCGCGTCGCGTGCGGCCCGCGGACTACCCGCCGCCGTTCTCGTCCGCAGAGGCGATCGCCTTGCCGACGGATCCGGCCGACGAGCGGATCGAGGTCGGCGTCCTGATCGTGGGCGCGGGGCCGGCGGGGCTTGCGTGCGCGATTCGGCTCGGCCAGCTCTTGGCGGAGTCGCCGGAGACGGCCGAGCGACTCGGGGACGTCCCCGTCGCGGTGGTCGAGAAGGGTGCGCGGCCCGGCTCGCATCTGCTCTCGGGCGCGGTCGTCAATCCCCGCGGCCTGCGTCGCCTGTTCAAGGGACGCGTCGCCATGGATGACGTGCCTACGTATGGCGAGGTGCACGATGAGGCTGTCTACGTGCTCTCGAAGGGCTTGGCGTTCCGGATTCCGCCGCCGCCGACGATGCGCAACCATGGCAACTACACCGCTTCCGTCTCCCAGCTCGGCCGCTTTCTCGCGGAGCACGCGGAGGAAGGCGGCGCGGCGATCCTGCCCGAGACAGATGCGCAGAAGCTCCTGGTCGCCGACGGCCGGGTGCAGGGGATCCGGACGGGCGACAAGGGCCGTGGCCGCGACGGACAGGAGCTGCCGAATTTCGAGCCGGGGTCCGACATCGTGGCGAGGATCACCGTCCTCGCTGAGGGAACACAAGGCCACCTGACCGGAGCGGCGATCTCGCGCTTCGGCCTCGCGGGCGACCATCCTCAGGTGTGGGCGCTCGGGGTCAAGGAGGTGTGGAAGGTTTCGAAGCCGCTCGACCACATCGTCCACACGATGGGCTGGCCGCTGCGCACGGCGGCGAAGTACGGGGAGTTCGGCGGCTCCTTCATCTACCCGATGGGACCGGACATGGTCTCGCTGGGCTTCGTCGCCGGCCTCGAGTACCGCGACGTCGAGTTCTCGGTGCACGACGCCCTGCAGGAGTTCAAGACGCACCGGCTGGTGCGCCGGATCCTCCGCGACGGTGAGCGAATCACTTGGGGGGCGAAGACGATCACGGAGGGGGGCTACCACGCGTTGCCGAGGCGTTTCAACGCGCCCGGCCTCCTGCTCGTCGGCGAAGGTGCGGGGCTTGTGAATGTTCCGACCTTGAAGGGGATCCACTACGGAATCGAGTCGGGGATCCTCGCGGCCGAGACCGCATTTCGCGCGGTCCAGCGTGGCGAGAGCCCGTCCCGCCCGGGTGCGCTCGACTCCTACGATGAGGCGCTGCGGTCGAGCTGGGTGATGAAGGACCTGTACCAGGTGCGGAACATGCGTCAGGCCTTCGACAAGGGCTTCTTCGTGGGCGGTGCGCTCGCCAGCGCGATGACGGTGACGAAGGGCAAGCTGCCGCCGAAAGAGCTCCGGAGCGAGGCCAATTCCGCCCGTCCGCTGATCAAGACCGGTCGCGCGAAGCGCTACCCGGCGCCGGACGGGAAGCTCACGTTCGACAAGCTCTCGTCCGTCTTCCTCTCCGGCAACCGCACGCGCGAGGATCAGCCGAACCACATCAGGATCCAGCGGCAAGTGCCGCGCGAGCTGGCGGAGCTGTGGGTGAACATGTGCCCTGCCCAGGTGTACGAGCTGGGTCGGTCGGCCGACGAGGGCACAGTCACGGTTGAGCTGTCCCCCTCCAACTGCGTCCAGTGCGGCGCGATCACCGCGAAGGGCGGCCGCCTGACCCCGCCCGAAGGCGGTTCCGGACCGGAGTACACGCTGGCCTGACGCCTCCGTTCCCCGGGTCGACGAGGGCGAGCGACTCGGTCAGGTGTCGGCCGACTAGCATCACTGAATGGCGACCCTCGCCTCCCCGGTGACACGCGCGGACGTGCTCGCTGCGGCGGAGCGGATCCGCGGGCGTGTGCACCGGACGCCCACGCTCACGTCGGAGACACTCGGCGAGCGGGTCTGGTTAAGGCGGAGCTCCTCCAGAAGACGGGCTCGTTCAAGGTGCGTGGCGTCCTGAACAAACTCGCCTCGCTGACGCCGGAGGAGCGCGAGCGAGGGGTGATCGGGGTCTCGGCCGGGAATCACGCGCAGGCGCTCGCGTGGGGCGCTGCTGTCGAGGGTCTCGACGCCCTCGTTGTCATGTGGCGGAGCGCGAGTTCCGCCAAGATCGCAGCCACGCGGGGCTACGGCGCCACCGTTGACCTCGGCGCGACGGGCCCCGGGGACGCGTTCGACCGCCTCCAGCAGCTCCTCGAGGAGACGGGACGCACGCTCGTCCATCCGTTCGACGATCCGCTCGTCCAGGCGGGCCAGGGGACGGTCGCGCTCGAGCTGCTCGAGGATGCGCCGGCGGTTGAGACGATCGTCGTCCCGGCCGGAGGCGGCGGTCTCGTTGCCGGGATCGCGGCCGCGGCCGCAGCCGACGGACGCCGAATCGTGGCCGTCGAGCCCGAGCTCTCGACCGCCGTTCATCAGGCGCTTGCAACAGGTCGCTCGGTCCCGGTCACGCCGACCTCCATCGCGGATGGCCTCTCCGGTCCGTTCTGCGGCGAGAACGCGCTCGCGATCCTGCAGCGGTACGAGGTCGAGAGCGTCCTCGTCAGCGAGCGCGAGATTGAGGACGCATTCCGCTTCCTCTACACGCGTGCGAAGCTCGCGTGCGAGCCGGCAGGTGCGGTGGGGGTCGCGGCCATATTGGCCGGAAAGGTTTCCGGATCGGTGGCCGCTGTTGTCTCTGGAGGCAACGTTGCCCCTGAAATCGCCTCTGCTATCCTGGCTTCGCGATGAAGGCAGAGATTCATCCCGAGTACGTTCTCACTCACGTCCGCTGCTCCTGCGGCAACGAGTTCGAGACGCGTTCGACCAAGCCGGACCTCCACGTCGAGATCTGCTCGGCCTGCCATCCGTTCTACACGGGCAAGCAGAAGCTGATGGACTCGGGTGGTCGTGTCGAGCGCTTCCAGCGCCGCCTCGAGAAGGCCGGCGGCGCCCGCCGCGGCTAGAACGACGCCTTGAGCAACTCGATCGGGGGACAAGCGGTCCTCGAGGGCGTGATGATGCGCAGCCCGTCCAACTGGGCTGTTGCCGTCCGCAAGCCGAATGGCGAGATCGCCGAGGTCACGCACGACATCCGCTCGCCGATGGCGCGCAACCGGCTCTTCCGGCTGCCCGTCGTCCGCGGCGTGGTCGCGCTTGGGGAATCGCTCGCGATCGGTTTCCGCGCGCTCGCGATCTCCGCCAACTATGCGGCCCAGGATGCCGACGCGGAGGATGCGGAGGAGGTCAAGACGGAGATCACTCGCGGCCAGATCGTCTTCTCGTTTGCGATCGCGATCGGATTCGCGCTCATGCTCTTCAAGGTCACTCCGGCGCTGATCACGAACTGGCTCCCGATCGACACCACCGGCGCCTTCGTCGTCATCGAGGGCGTGATTCGGGTCCTCATCTTCCTCGCTTACCTGCTCCTGATCTCGCTGTTGCCAGACCTGCGGCGCGTCTTCCAGTACCACGCCGCGGAGCACAAGGCGATCAACGCCTACGAGGCGGGCGAGGAGCTGACGCCTGAGCGCGTCCAGGGGTTTAGCCTGATCCATCCCCGCTGCGGGACGGCGTTCCTGCTCTGGGTGATGGTGATCGGCATCTTCGTCTTCGCGTTCGTCGGCCAGCCCGCCTGGTACTGGCTGATCACGAGCCGGATCCTCCTGCTCCCCGTGATCGCAGGGATCGCCTACGAGCTGATCCGCTTCGCCGGCAAGCATCAAGGGAACAAGATCCTGATGACGCTGCTCGCGCCGGGAATGTGGCTGCAGCGACTGACCACGCGGCAGCCCTCGCTCGACCAGATCGAGGTCTCGATCCGTGCGCTGCAGGAGGTGCTGCGGCTCGAAGGGCGGCTCAGCGCCGAGGAGCGCAAGGTCGAGGTCATGGCCTAGTGCCACGCTTGACGCGCGAGGCCTCCGTCGGCTGGACTGGTTCCCTGTCTCGCGGCGCAGGTGTGGTCTCCGCGTCGAGCTCGGGCGCCTTCGAGCTGCCCGTGACGCTGCCGAGCCGGATCGCAGAGCCGGAGGGAAGGACAAGCCCCGAGGAGCTGCTCTCGGCCGCGCATGCCGCGTGCTTTGCGATGTCGCTGGCGAGCGAGTCGGCGAAGGCGGGCGGGTCAGTCGAACAGCTGGACGTGCGCTGCACCATCACGATGGACGAGGTCGAGGGGGCTGGACACCAGGTCGTCGCTTCAGAGCTCGAGGTGAGCGGGCGGGTAGAGCGTCTCGACGAGCAAACTTTCGCGCGGGCCGCTGAGGCCGCCGACGCTGGCTGCTCCTTCTCGACGCTCCTGCGCGCCAGCGCAACCGTGACCGTGACCGCCCAGCTCGGGCCGACCTAGCAGGCCTCGAACCCATACCTGCTCCGACTCCACGGCCAGTCCTCGGCCCGGGAGCACAACCCTGCGCGGACAGGGTTGTTCACGACGTACGTGCAGAGCTCGTGCAGGTAGGCCTCGTCCTCCACGATGCGGCAGGCGAACCGGTCGCCGAAGAGGTGCCCACTGCGGTGGTAGCGGTCGTTGAACCCTCGCGCGTAGATCCCGTTCAGCCGGTGCATTCCTGCAGACAGCGCGGCGCGAGATGCATCGAGGACGAGGTGATAGTGGTTGCCCATCAGGCAGAGCGCATGGAAGTTCCAATCCCAGCGCTCGACGATGTTGAGCATCAGTCGCAGGAAGAGCAGCCGATCGTCTTCGTCCCGGAAGATCGCTGTTCGGGCGACCCCACGCGCCATCGCGTGGTAGGTGCCATCCGGCAGGAGCGATCGTGGTAACCGAGCCATCTCACGACTCTACGAGTAGGCGGCGCCCGAGTTCGACCTGTGGAGAAGGAGTTGCCGAATTGTTACTCCTCAGCCACGTCCGCGAGGGCCAGGTCCAGGGACAGTCCCTGGTTCTAACGCCTCGGAGGCATCTCGCCGCGAGGTGGTCTCGTCGGCGGGCAGGTGATCGGCGACGTGGCTAGCATCGTCCCGTGGCCGGCATCGAGCAGCTGATCGACGACCTCGAGCGTTCGTACGACGAGGTGCGCGACCGCATGTCGGATCCCGGCGTCTACTCGGACCACAGGGAGGCGGCCGAGGTGGGCCGCCGGCTCAAGGAGCTCGAGGGGGCCTACAAGCTCGCGCAAGCGTGGCGACAGGCGCGCGACGACCTCGAAGCCGCGCGCGGTGATGCCGAGCTCGCCTCGCTTGCTGCCGACCTGGAGGATGACGTCATGCGTCTCGAGGAGGACCTGCTGCTCGCCCTGGTGGAGCGGGACCCGACCGACGAGAGGGACGTCATCGTTGAGGTCCGCTCCGGGGTCGGCGGCGACGAGGCGGCGCTCTGGGCCGGCGATGTCTACAAGATGCTGACGCGTTATGCCGAGCGCCGCGGCTTCAAGACGGAGCTGCTGTCGGCGAACGAAAGCGAGACAGGAGGCGTCAAGGAGGTCGTCTTCGCCGTCAAGGGCGACGGCGCCTACTCGGTCTTCAAGTACGAGGGGGGCACGCATCGCGTGCAGCGCGTGCCGGAGACGGAATCCCAGGGTCGCATCCACACCTCGACTGCGACCGTCGCCGTGATGCCCGAGGTCGAGGAGATCGACATCGAGATGCATGAGAACGACCTCAAGATCGACGTCTACCGCTCGACCGGCCCGGGAGGGCAGAGCGTCAACACCACCGACTCCGCTGTGCGGATCACGCACCTGCCGACCGGGATCGTGGTCGCGATGCAGGACGAGAAGTCGCAGCTCCAGAACAAGACGAAGGCGATGCGTGTGCTCCGAGCCCGGCTGTACGAGGCTGAGCGCGAGCGCCAGCAGGCTGAGCTCTCGGCGACGCGGAAGTCCCAGGTGGGGTCGGGCGAGCGCGCCGAGAAGATCCGCACGTACAACTACCCGGACAGCCGCGTCACCGATCACCGGGTCAAGGTGACTGTCAATCTGGAGAAGGTGCTGCCCGGTGGGCTCGATGACTTCACCGAGGCGCTGCAGGCCGATGATCGTCGCCGGGCACTCGAGACCGCAGCTGCCTGAGGGGCCGCTCACCTCTGGCCAGGTGTTGCGCCGGGCGGCCGAGCACCTCGCGAAGACCTCTGAAACGTCCCGACTCGACGCGGAGCTGCTGCTCGCCCACGCCCTCGGCCGGTCGCGGATCGAGCTCTACACCGACTTCGACCGCCCGCTGGACAAGGCCGAGCTCGGCATGTACCGCGATCTGGTCGCGCGGCGGGCAAGACATGAGCCCGTCGCCTACCTTCTCGGCGAATGGGGCTTCCGGCGGCTCACGCTCACAGTCGACCGGCGCGCGCTCATCCCTCGGCCGGAGACCGAGGTTCTCGTCGGGCGCTGCCTGGAGCTGCTGAGTGGGACGGAGAGGCCGCGCGTGCTCGATGTCGGCACCGGCACCGGCGCGATCGCTCTTGCGATCGTCGACGAGCATCCGGGTGCGCGGGTGACGGCGATCGACGCGTCCGCCGACGCTCTCTGCCTCGCGCAGGAGAACGCCGCGCGGACGGGCCTCGAGATCGAGCTCCTCCAGCACGACTTTCACGCGGCGCTCCCGGGCGGGGCGTACGACCTCGTCGTTTCGAACCCGCCCTATATCCACCCCGCAGATCTCGACGACTTGATGCCCGACGTACGCGACTACGAGCCCCACATCGCCCTGGTGGGAGAGCGCGCGCTCGACACGATCGCCGCGGCTGCTCGCGCGGCACTGCGACCGGGCGGTTGGCTCGTCCTCGAGGTGGGAGCGGGGCAGTCTGCGCGCATTGCGACCGTTCTGACCGACCTCGGCTACGAGGAGGTGCGCGTGACAAACGACCTCGTCGGACGCGACCGCATCGTGGAAGGCACAAGGTGATTGCGGAGGCTGTGGCAGCGATCCGCTCGGGCAGGCTCGCGATCGTGCCGACCGACACCGTCTATGGGCTCGTGACGACGCCGTATCGCGAGGAGCCCGCGCGTCGCCTCTACCGCGCAAAGGGACGCGACGAGCTCCAGCCGGCGGCGCTCGTGGCCGCCGACCTCGACCTGCTCTTCGAATGTGTCCCGGAGCTGCGTGGTCGCAGCGGCACGATCGCGAGGGCGCTCCTCCCAGGGCCGTACACGCTCGTGCTCCCCAACCCCGCGCGACGCTACCGCTGGCTGACGGGGTCGCGTCCGGAAGCGATTGGCATCCGGGTCCCGGAGCTCGAGGGCCCTGCCCGCGACGTGCTCGCCGGCGTCGGCGCCTACGTCGCGACGAGCGCCAACCTCCCGGGAGGACCCGATCCGAGCAGACTGGATGAGGTGCCGGAGGAGCTGAGGGCCGCTGTGGACGCGCTCGTGGACGGCGGCGTCCTGGGGGGCAGCCCGTCCACGGTGCTGGACTGCACGGGTGCGGAGCCGAGGGTGTTGCGCGAAGGGGCCGTGCCCGCCGAGCAGGCGCTGCGCCTCGTCGGCTCCGTGGACTAGCATCGAGTCGACCGCTTTGGAAGGAGCACGAATGGCCGTCGCCCAGGACACGCTCGACCGCCTCCGCTCCGCCGGCCTAGCCGACGTCGACCCGGAGATCGCGGCTCTGCTGGCCCGCGAGCTCGATCGCCAGAGAGACCAGATCGAGCTGATCGCCTCCGAGAACTTCACCTGGCCGAGCGTGCTCGAGGCGGTGGGCTCCGTGCCCACCAACAAGTACGCAGAGGGGTACCCGGGCAAGCGCTACTACGGCGGCTGCGAGGTCGTCGACGAGATCGAGCAGCTCGCCATCGACCGAGCGAAGTCGCTCTTCGGCGCCGAGCACGCGAACGTCCAGGCCCACGCCGGTGCGCAGGCGAACATGGCCGCGTACTTCGCGCTGCTCCAGCCTGGTGACACCATCCTCGCGCTCCGGCTCGATCACGGCGGCCACCTGACGCACGGGTTGAAGGTCAACTTTTCAGGGCGGCTCTACGGTGTCGTCCACTACGGCGTCGCACGTGAGACCAACGTTGTCGACTACGACGAAGTTCTCGAGCTCGCGAAGGAGCACCGGCCGGAGCTGATCGTCTGCGGGGGCTCCGCCTATCCGCGCACGGTCGACACCAGTGAGTTCCGCCGGATCGCGGATGAGGTTGGTGCCCTGCTGATGTGTGACATGGCCCACTTCTCGGGGCTCGTGGCGGCGGGGCTGCACCCGAACCCGGTCGAGAACTGCGACATCGTCACCTCGACGACGCACAAGACGCTCGCCGGCCCCCGCGCAGGGTTCGTCCTCTGCCGTGAGGAGCACGCGCAAGCCCTCGACCGCGCCGTCTTTCCGGGAATGCAGGGCGGGCCGCTCATGCACGTGATCGCGGCCAAGGCAGCTTGCTTCCGGATCGCCGCGACGGAGGCGTTCCGCGAGTACCAGGTGCAGGTACGCGCCAACGCGGACGCTCTCTCGGAGGAGCTGATGGCGAACGACCTGGACGTTCTCACCGGGGGCACCGACACGCATCTGCTTCAGCTCGACCTGCGGCAGACGGATTGGACTGGCAAGGACGCTGAGGAGCGACTCGACGAGGTGAAGCTGACGGTGAACAGAAACACCGTCCCGTTTGACGAGCGACCACCCACGGTCGCTTCGGGCGTCCGCATCGGGACTCCCGCCGCCACCATGCGCGGCTTCGACGAGGACGATTTTCGTGAGGTTGGCCGGATCATCGCCGGCGCCCTCGACGCCTCGGCCGACGTTGCGGCGCTCGCGGAGCGCGCCGAAGCGCTCTGCGAGAAGCGCCCGCTCTATCCCGGGTTCCGCGGCCACACGTCGTACGGGCAGTGAGCGGCCATGTCCTCAGCGGGCCGGTCATCGAGGTCAAGCACCCGCTTGTCCAGCACAAGCTGGGCCTTCTCCGCGACACGTCTACCGACACGCATCGCTTTCGCCAGCTTGTCAATGAGCTGACCCTGCTGCTCACGTATGAGGCGACGAAGGACCTTGCGACCGAGGACGCTGACATCGAGACCCCGCTCGAGGCGATGACGGCGCAGCGCATCTCCGGGAAGAAGGTGGCCGTCTGTCCGATTCTCCGTGCCGGTATGGGCATGCTCGACGGCGTGCTCTCGCTGATTCCGGTCGCCCGAGTCGGGTTCATCGGCCTCTACCGCAATGAGGAGACGCTCGAGCCGGTCGAGTACTACGTGAAGCTGCCGAACGACATCGCGGACCGGGACGTGATCCTGCTCGATCCGATGCTCGCGACCGGCAACTCGACCGCGGCCGCCGTCGAGCTGGTCAACGCGGCCGGGGCGAGCTCGGTGCGTCTGATCGCGTTGATTGCTACCCCGGTCGGGATCGAGCGCATCCACCGTGACCATCCGGCGGTCGCGATCGTCGTGGCAGGAATCGACCGGGAGCTGAACGAGAGAGGCTACATCGTCCCGGGCCTGGGAGACGCAGGCGACCGCTTGTACGGCACGAAATAGGAGCGGCCGTGCCACAGGAGCTGCGCGACAACCCGGAAGTGCTCTACGGCGCCGCGGTCGCGCTCCTCGTCGTGATCCTGCTCACGCCCGCTGTCGGCGGGATGGCCCGTCTGCTCGGCGTCGTCGACGCCCCGGAGCAGCGCCGACTCAACCTCAATCCCGTTCCGCGACTCGGCGGGCTCGCCATCTTCTTCGGAATTTTCGTGCCCGCGCTCGCCTTTCTCGATCTCGGCCGGGAGACCCGCGGGGTGCTGCTCGGTGCGGCGGTTGCGACCACCGTCGGAGCAATCGACGACTTCCGCCGCCTGCCGCCGGGTCAGAAGCTCGTCGGACAGGTCATCGCGGCCGCGATCCCGGTGTGGTTCGGGGTCTGGATCGACCGCTTCACGTTCCCCTTCGTCGGCATCCACGAGCTGCCGGAGTGGGTCGGGATGCCCGTGACGGTCGTCTGGATCGTCGCGATCATGAACATGGTCAACTTCCTCGACGGCCTCGACGGCCTCGCCGCCGGCGTCTGCGGGATCTCGGCCGGGACCTTTTGCGTAATCGCGCTCTCGCTCGGCAAGCCCGACCCGGCCATCCTCTCGGCGATCATCGCCGGGGCCTGCATCGGCTTCCTGCGGCACAACTTCTATCCGGCGCGGATCTTCATGGGCGATTCGGGAGCGCTGGTGCTCGGCTTCATCCTTGCGGCGGTGTCCATCCAAGGGCTTCTGAAGACGGCTGCGACCGTGGCGCTCTTCTTCCCGCTGCTCGTCCTCGCCGTGCCGATACTCGACACATCGTTCGTCGTCGCGCGCCGTCTGAAGAACCGGGAGAAGGTCTACACCCCAGACCAGGCGCACCTCCACCACCGGTTTCTTCGCCGCGGCTTCACGCAGCGGCGGGCGGCGCTCACGATGTGGGCGTGGTGCGGGACACTCGCTGCCGCCGCGCTGGCCACGCGGTTCATCCCGTTTCGGGAGGGCGGTGAATGGCACCTCTGGGAGACGTTGGCAGCGGCCGCGATCGCCGTGGTCGCCCTGACCTTCTCGGTCTGGGTCATCTACTTACTCGAGATCGTCAAGCTCGCGAACCCACGAATCCGGCGGCGGGAGCAGGCCGCACGAAAGCGCCGTAGCGCCTAGCCAAGCGACGGACTGGCCGTACAAAGTTCACGGGAATCCCTGCACGACAGCGGATTTGCGCTGTCACAATGTCGGTCGTGACTCTGGTATGCTCGCGACGGATGGAGCCGTCCTCGCCTCGCTCGAACCTCAGCCTGGCGGGTGCCGGCTCGGTGCTGATCGGGACGACGGCTGCGGTCATCGTCGTGGCCGTGGCGGTGGGTTGGGCCGCGGGGTCGACTGCCTGGGGATTTCTCGTGGGCGCGATCCTCGGAATTCCCGCCGGCGTCTTCGCCACCTACAAGCGGTATGGCCACGCCCTCTAGCCGTGGCCGGGATTCTGTCCACACCGCGGCCGATCCCGAGCCAGCTGCCGCCGCTGCTCGCCGGCGGAGCCGTCGTGGCGCTCGCGCTGCCGGTCTTCGTTGCGGTCGGCTGGCCGCTTGCAGGCTGGGGGATTGGCGCCGTGCTCTGGGCCGGGTCACGGCTGCTCGCGCTCCTACTGACGCGGCTCAAGCCGGGCAACGATAACCTCGCCGCCGGAGGAGTGGTGGGTTTTGGCATGACTTTTCGAGCGGTTGCGGTGATGGTCGTCGTCGTCGCGCTCGCGGCATCGGACGCGCGACTTGCGCTCGCCGTCGTCGGCCTGTACGCCCTCGCCTACACGCTCGAGCTGGGCGTCGCGCTCGCCTTGTACTTCTCGGGGCAGACGGCGCGATGAGGCGGGCGCTGGCCTTCTTCGTCGCGTTCGCGCTGCTAGCGCCCTCTCTAGCCTTCGGCGCCGAAGGCGAGGAGGAGTTCAACCCCGAGCACGACTTCGAGATCGGCGAGTGGATCCCGATCCACATCGGCCCGCTCGACCTCTCCATCAACAAGGCCGTTGCGTACCTGATACTCGGCACGCTCTGCACGATCGGGCTCGGCCTTGTGCTGATGCGCGTGAAGGTCGGCTTGAAGAACGACCCGAATCGCCGCCAGGCGGTCGGGGAGATGGTCTACGAGATCGCGCAGACGCAAGTCGCCGAGCAGGGACTCCCGCACAAGGCGATCGGTCGCTGGTTCCCCTACGTCGCCTCGCTGATGCTCTTCATCTGGGTCATCAACGTCATCTCGTTCATTCCGCTACCGCTCTCGAACGAACGCTTCGAGCTCTTCGGAATCGAGTTGCCCACGCTGGCGCTCTACGCTGCAACCTCATCGATCTCGGTGACGCTCGCGCTCGCGTTGATGACCTTCGTCTTCACCCATGTCGAGGGTGTGCGGCACAACGGCCCCGTCAAGTACCTCAAGAGCTGGATTCCGGATGTGCCCAAGGCGATGTATCCGCTGATCGTGCCCCTCGAGATCCTCGGTCAGTTCATGCGGCTCGTGAGCCTGAGCGTGCGCCTCTACGCAAACATGCTCGCCGGCCACATGCTCGTACTGACCTTCATCGGCCTGATCTTCGTCCTGGGCAATCTCTACATCGCCCCCTTCGTCGTCGGGGCAGCCACGCTCTTCTATCTCTTCGAGGTCGTCATCGTCGTCTCGATCCAGGCGTTTATCTTCGCTGCCCTCTCCGCCATCTACATCGGCTCGGCGATCGAGCCCGAGCATTAAGGAGGAACCACACCTATGTTCAGCCTGCTCGCTCAGGAAGCCGCCTCGAACGTCGACGCCGGCAAGGCGATCGCGCTCGCGCTCGGCATCGGCCTCGGCTCGCTCGGCGCCGGGATCGGCATCGGCAACATCTTTGGCTCGATGATCCAGGCCGTCGCGCGGCAGCCCGAGCTCCGCGGCGAGCTCCAGGGCATCCAGTGGCTCGGCTTCGCGCTCACAGAGGCAGTCGTCTTCTACGGCCTGATCGGCGGCTTGCTCGCCTTCGTCCTCGTCTGAGATGACGCTCGCAGCCTCATTCGTTGCTGCTTCACCCCTGATCGACGTTGTTCCGGGCCTGATGATCTGGACGCTCGTCTGCTTCGCGATCACGTTCTTCGTCCTGCGCAAGTTCGCGTTCGGTCCGATTCAGGCGACGATCGACGAGCGGCGCAAGCGCATCCGAGAGTCTGTGGAGGAGGCGGACCGCGCCCGCGCGGAGGCGCGGAAGCTGCTCGAGGAGCACCGCGCCCTGATCGGCCAGGCGAAGGGCGAGGCCGGTGAGATCCTCGCGGAAGCCCGTAAGGTCGCCGACGCGCAGCGCGAGCGGGCCAAGGAGGAGATCGAGACAGACCGCCAGCGCCGGCTCGAGGACACGCGCAAGCAGATCGACGCGGAGACGACGCGCGCGCTCGAGCAGATCAGGGCCGAGGTTGCGGATCTCACGCTCGCCGCGACCGCCAAGGTCACCGGCAAGGTGCTCGACCGCGAGGATCACCGCCGGTTGATCGAGGATGCGATCGGAGACCTCGACTTCTCCGTGCTGGAGCGCGAGCGGGGATAGGGCCATCATGGCTGTCTCGCAACGCATGTATGCCCGCTCGCTCTTCCAGGCCGCTCAAGGCCAGGGAAAGGTGGATCTCGTCCACCAGGAGCTGGGGGATTTTGCCGCGGCGATCGCAAACGTGCCCGAG
>Ga0136621_1000232_pt1 | contig 21026 bp, 18 predicted proteins | sample AntDryUQ445A2306_FD_104673 | JGI IMG/M metagenome (GOLD analysis project Ga0136621, IMG submission 104673) | Polar desert sand microbial communities from Dry Valleys, Antarctica - metaG UQ445A (23.06) | ecosystem: Environmental > Terrestrial > Soil > Desert | place: Antarctica: Dry Valley...
GCAGCTCCGGATCCTGGGTCGCGATGCCGACCGGACAGGTGTTGAGGTGGCAGACGCGCATCATGATGCAACCCGCGACCACGAGCGGTGCGGTCGAGAAACCGTATTCCTCGGCGCCGAGGAGCGCCGCGATTACCACATCGCGTCCGGTCTTGAGTTGGCCGTCGGTCTGCACCACGATGCGATCGCGGAGCTTGTTCATGACCAATACCTGCTGAGTTTCGGCGAGACCTAGCTCCCAAGGCACCCCGGCATGCTTGAGCGAGGTGACGGGCGAGGCCCCGGTGCCTCCGTCATAGCCCGATATCAGGACGACATCGGCGTGCGCCTTGGCGACTCCGGCGGCGATGGTCCCCACACCAACCTCCGCCACGAGCTTGACGTGGATGCGCGCTCGCGGATTCGAGTTCTTGAGATCGTGGATGAGCTGGGCGAGGTCCTCGATCGAGTAGATATCGTGATGCGGCGGCGGTGAAATCAAACCGACCCCGGGTGTCGAGAAGCGCACCTTGGCGATCCACGGATAGACCTTGTGGCCGGGCAACTGTCCGCCCTCGCCGGGCTTGGCGCCTTGGGCGATCTTGATCTGGATGTCATCGGCATTGACGAGGTACTCGCTGGTGACGCCGAAGCGGCCCGAGGCGACCTGTTTGACGGCGCTGCGGCGCAAGTCCCCGTTCGCATCGGGCTTGAAGCGCGCTGGATCTTCGCCGCCCTCGCCGGTATTGGATTTGGCGCCCATACGGTTCATGGCGATCGCGAGCGTCTCGTGCGCTTCTTGGCTGATCGAGCCATAGGACATTGCGCCGGTCGCGAAGCGCTTGAGGATCGATTCCGCCCGCTCCACGTCTTCCAGCGGGATTGGATTTTCCGCAAGCTTGAATTCGAACAAGCCACGCAGCGTCGCCAGGTTCTCGTTCTGTTCGTCTACTAAGCGCGTGTACTCTTTGAAGACTTCGTATTGTCCGGTACGCGTCGCATGCTGAAGCTTGAATACCGTATCGGGATTGAAGAGATGGTACTCGCCATCGCGCCGCCACTGATATTCGCCGCCCCAGTCGAGATCGGGCTTCCCGGCCGGCCGCTGTGTGAACGCGCGGTGGTGGCGCAACGCGATCTCCATGGCGATCACCTTGATCCCAATTCCGCCGATACGCGACGCGGTCCGGGTAAAGTAAGTATCGACTAATTCCCGCTCTAGTCCCACGGCCTCGAAGATCTGAGCGCCACGATAGGACTGGATGGTGGAGATCCCCACCTTGGATATGACCTTGAGCACGCCCTTGTTCAAAGCCTTGATGTAGTTTTTCACCGCCTGGGCGTGATCGACGCCTTCCAAGAGCCCCTGATGAATCATGTCGTTGAGCGTCTCGAACGCCAAGTAGGGATTGATGGCGCCGGCGCCGTAGCCGATGAGCGCGGCGGCATGATGAACCTCGCGCGGCTCGCCGGTTTCCACGACCAGGCCCGCCTTGATGCGCGTGCCTTCGCGGACCAAATGGTGATGCACGCCGGCGATCGCGAGCAACGCCGGTATCGGCGCACAATGCTCGTTGACGCCGCGATCGGAGAGAATGATGTAGGTCGATCCCTCGGCAATGGCTTGGCTCGCGCGCGCGCAGATCTCCTGCATGGCCCGTGCGAGCCCGGTGCCGCCCTCGGCGGCCGGGAACAAGATCGGGATGGTCGTGGAGCGAAATCCAGGCAGATCGAGATGACGGATCTTGGCGAGCTCGCCGTTGTCGAGGATCGGCGTTTTGAGTTTCAATAACCGGCAGCTCTCGGGACCCGGGTTAAGCAGGTTGCCTTCGGGGCCGATGGGGGTTTCGATCTGGGTGACCAACTCTTCGCGAATGCCATCGAGCGGCGGGTTCGTCACCTGCGCGAAGAGCTGCTTGAAGTAATCGTAGAGCAACCGCGGGCGGTTCGATAGCACCGCCAGCGCTGCGTCGGTGCCCATGGACCCGATCGCTTCTTCCCCGGTCATCGCCATGGGCGCCATAATGAGCCGCAGATCCTCGTGCGTATACCCAAATGCTTGCTGCCGCCTGAGCACCGTTGCGTGATCGGGTTCGTGTACTTCGGGCGGTTCGGGCAACCGTTCGAGCGCCACGATGCTCTGAGAGAGCCATGTGCGGTAGGGGTGGGCGCTCGCGAATGTGTGCTTGAGCTCCGCGTCATCGATGATGCGTCCTTCGCGGGTATCGACGAGGAAGATACGTCCGGGGTGCAGGCGTTCCTTAATCAAAACGTTTTCCGGTGGAATATCCAGTACGCCCACCTCGGAGGCCATGACGACCAAACCGTCCTTGGTGACGTAGTAACGCGATGGGCGCAAGCCGTTCCGATCGAGCACCGCGCCGATCACGGTTCCGTCCGTGAACGCGATGGAAGCGGGCCCGTCCCAGGGCTCCATCAGACAGCCGTGGTAATCGTAGAACGCTTTGCGTTCATCGTTCATCGACTCATGGCCGCTCCAGGCTTCCGGGATCATCATCAGTACCGCGTGCGCGAGCGGACGGCCGCTCATATGCAAGAACTCCAGCACGTTATCGAAGCACGCCGAATCGCTGCCTTCCTCGTCGATGATCGGGAACAGCTTTTTGAGATCCTCGCCGAAGAGGGGCGATGCGCAAAGCGCCTCCCGGGCGCGCATCCAATTGATATTGCCGCGCAAGGTGTTGATCTCACCGTTGTGGGAAATGTAGCGGAACGGTTGCGCGAGCGGCCAGGAAGGAAAGGTATTCGTGGAGAAACGCTGGTGCACTAAGGCGAGCGCGGATTCGACCGCCGGATCGACGATATCGGGAAACATCGCTTCGATTTGATTCCCCGTCAACATCCCCTTGTAAATGAGCGTGCGGCACGACAGGCTGGGAATGTAGAACATGCCACGCTCGGACAGATCGGAGTCCCGGATCGCGTGCTCGATGCGTTTGCGGATCACGTATAAGCGGCGTTCGAAGGCGGCCTCGTCGCCGATCTCCACCGATCGACCGATGAACACCTGCCTGAAGCTCGGCTCTACGGCTTGTGCCGACGGGCCGATGAGCGTGTCGTCGGCGGGGACCGCCCGCCAGCCGAGCGCCCGCTGCCCTTCCTCTCTTATGATAGCCTCGAAGCGATCGCGGCATATCCGCGCTTGGGCCGGGTCCCGCGGCAGAAAGACCAAGCCGGCACCGTACTGGCCGAGGGCCGGCAGGTTTATCCCGAGTTTGGCGCATTCGCGGGCGAGAAACCCGTGTGGCATTTGCAGCAGGATGCCGCAGCCGTCGCCGGTATTGTCTTCACACCCGCACGCGCCGCGATGCATGAGATTTTTTAGGATCGTCAATGCTTGCGTCACGATGGTATGGGATTGTCTTCCCTTTATGTCAACCACGAAGCCGACACCGCAAGCGTCATGTTCGAATGCGGGGTCATAGAGACCCTCTTGCGTATGCCCAACCCAATGCATAGCTACATCACCGTCCTGATGAGTTAAAACTCGAATATTACTGACGTGTTATTTCGAGATCATGAGGCATAGCGCCTAGCGCACGGATCCGCCTAGGCATGGTAATACGAGCCCCTCTGCGGGACCTATATAACCAAGACCGGCCCATGAGTATATAGCCGCGATTCGGGAGTGTCACGGCGTTCGCATTCACGCCATATCAACCCTCGGTTTTTCGATGGTAGCGCGGCGGGGCGACGAAATAGCGCCTTTCGTGCTCGCTTGAGCGTTGGGAACTACCGCTGCTGCGGGTTTCCCAGCGCGTCCAAGTCGGCAATTCGGCGCGGCCAAGGTTGTTGGGCTTGTATCGCCTTCGGTAAGGTTCGCACGGCCGCGCTTGCGGCGCGGCGATCGGGGAACGGGCCGAGGACGACGAGGTACCACGTCTGACCCTTGCGCCGGATCGCAACCACGCGCCCCCGGCCGCCGATCTTATGCTGTGCCAGGAACCGTTCGCCGGCGGCCGGATCCCGCATCGCCAGCAGTTGTAACACATACTGCTCGGGCGGCAGTGGCCGCGGGAGCGTCAGCACAGGTTCGATCCGGGTGTTTTCTCCGGCCGTGGGTGCGGCCGCGCCGGATTTGAGCTTCGGTTGGTTAGTCTTCGGCGGTTGCGGCCGCGCGGCGGCGGGCGGCGCTAACGACGCTTGTTTCGGCGGGGAAAGCTCGATCGGCGCCGGATCCTCGGACGGGAGGCGAAGGAATCGGTCTTGGAGAGAGTCGATCGCGATAATGATACTCACCGCGGCGAGCAATGCAGCGACGGTGTTGAGACGCCATGGGTGCTTCGCGATGGAACCGATGCGCGGCGAGGATTCTTCATGGTCATTCCCGGCGGGCGGCGGTTGTTTGAGGGTTTGCAGCATGAGGCGATCGATGCGTCCGGGGGATCCGGCGGATCCCCCATGTATTCGCGCGACCTCGGTGCCGTCTAGCGGCAGAGATCTCGCTAAGCCGCTGCGGTTGTAACGGGCATCGAGATAGGCCCGCGTCTGCTCGAGGGTAAAAGATGGCATGTCCAAAATATGGACGATAGTCTCTCGCAGGGACTGGAGCTCCGGGGCCTCGAGTATGGTGTTAATGTGCGGTTCACACAGCAAAACAACACGCAACGCGCCTGGCTTGGAGCGTCCGCGAGCAAATAGGAGCTTGAGCGCATCGGCGGGCAGTACATGGGCGTCATCAACGAATAACACAGAAATGAGACTATGCTGTTCACGCTGGCTGAGGATCGCGCCGATCGCCTCGGTCAATGCCTTGCGATCCGCTCCCGACGCGTTGGCGCCGATCGCGACCGCGAGGTCCCTGAGGAGCAAGCGGGAGTCGAGCATGGGATTCGCATGAAATCGCGTCACTAACCAGGTGTCCGGCGCCCGCGCCAGCACTTGGTCCGCGAGCGTGGTTTTTCCGCTATGCCGCTCGCCGATCACGAGCAGTAGCCGATCGCTGTGGTCGATAAGGTGGCGGACCAGCTCCAGCCGTTGCGTCAAGGCCGGCGTAGTGAAGTAAAACGCCGCTTCGGGCCCGGGCGACGCTTCTTCGGGCACGCGCATCGCTATGCGTTCACTCGCGGCCTATCCGGCGCGGCGGTCTGAATACCGCGTTTAGGCGGGGAAGGGCTCCGCACGACATGCGGCGAGTGTATGACGCAAGCGGCCTCTGTCATAGTCCCCCGTGACAACTGCCTGACCGATTTTCTCCAGTAACACGAGACGAAGGGCGCCGTCCAGAGCTTTTTTGTCGACTGCCATGAGACGCAACATCCGATCGGTGGAGAGCGGGCAGCGTACAGGTAACCCCGCCTGTCGCAGCAGGGATTCGATGCGCCTTAATTCGTCTTCGCCCAGCCAACCGAGCCGCACCGACAGATCCGCGGCCATGGAAAGCCCGGCCGCGACGGCTTCCCCGTGCAACCAGACGCCATAGCCGAGGCCGGTCTCGATGGCATGGCCGAAGGTGTGGCCAAGATTGAGCAATGCGCGCATACCGTACTCGCGCTCGTCGGCGGCGACGATCTCGGCTTTGATAGCGCACGAGCGCTCGATGACATAACTTAGCGCCGCGGGATCGCGTTCGAGAAGGCGCGGCAGGTGATTTTCCAGCCACGCAAAAAAATCGCCGTCGTGGATGAGGCCGTACTTAATCACTTCGGCCAAACCGGCCCGGAATTCTCTGGGGTGTAGGGTGGCCAGCGTATCGATGTCGGCGATGACGCAACGGGGCTGGTGAAAAGCCCCAATCATGTTCTTCCCGAGCCGATGATTCACGCCCGTTTTTCCGCCGACCGAGGAGTCGACTTGGGACAAGAGCGTGGTCGGGATCTGGACGAAATTCACGCCACGCTGATAGCAAGCCGCGGCGAATCCGGTAATATCCCCAACCACCCCGCCGCCAAGCGCGATCAAGGTACAGCACCGATCAAAGCGGCGCTCCAGCAGTGCGGTGATGATGCGGTTCATGGTCTCGAGCGTCTTGTACTTTTCTCCGTCGGGGAGAGTCACGCTGCCGGCATCGTAATCGTTGAGATGCGCCGTGACCCGGGCCAGATAGAGCGGCGCCACGGCCTCGTTCGACACGATCATCACCTGCGCCGTAGGGAGGTAGGGGGTAAGAAGTGCGTGCTTATCGATCAAGCCCGCACCGATGAAAATCGGATAGCTACGAGGGCCAAGCTCTAGGCGCAGGGTCTTCATCGCTGTTCGACGAAATGACGGATCTCGGTGATGACCTGTCTTAGCGTGCGGCCGTCGGTATAGATGACCAAGTCCGCAACCTCGCGATAAAGCGGATCGCGGTGTCTGAGAAGCTCCTGCAGCGTGCGTTTCGGATCCGCCGTCTGCAATAACGGACGATTGATGTCCCGGCGCGTGCGTGTAAACAGCCGATCGATCGAGGCGCGCAAGTACACGGCTATCCCGCGAGTCTTCATACACTCCCGATTGTAGGCATCAATCACGGCGCCACCGCCGGTGGCTAGTACCGTATTTTGCCGCAGCATGAGCTCGTCGATGATCTTGCTTTCCCGGCGGCGAAAACCCGCTTCTCCTTCGATGTCGAAAATGAGGGCCACACTGGCTCCGGTCCTTGCTTCTATTTCACGGTCGCTGTCGTGAAACTCCTTAGCCAGGGATCGCGCGAGCTGCCGCCCGATGGTGGTCTTACCCGCGCCCATCGGTCCGATGAGAAAGATATTACCGGATTGACACGACAGCAATGCTTGAGGATCTCGCGGAAAGACTCGGCACGATCACTGTACCGGTTCGTTGGATACGACGCAAACCGCCCGGATGCGGCTCATCCCTGAGCCGTGCTGGAAGCTTAGATCCTCCGGGTGGCGCTCGGAGAGCGTTACCTCAAGCTCAAGGATTCCTTGATGATGCGCGGGGTAACGAAGATTAACAACTCGTCCTTGTTGCGCACATTTGCTGAATTCCTGAACAGCGCTCCGACATACGGTAACTCCCCGAAAAAGGGGACCCGCCGCGTATTGTCGCTATTAGTCTGTTCATAGACCCCTCCCAGTACCACCGTCTCGCCGTTATCGACCAGCACTTCGCTCTGGACGTTGCGGGTATCGATACAGGGGACATCCGCGATGGCGCACTGGAAGGGCGCGTCCTTATGGACATTGAGGCTCATGTTGATGCGATCATCGGGGGTAATGTGCGGTGTTACCCGCAGGCTCAACACGGCTTTCTTAAAGCTGATGGATGTGGCGCCGCTGGATGACGCCTCTCTATAGGGGACCTCGGTGCCCTGCTCGATGACGGCTTCTTTTTGATCGGCCGTGATCACGCGCGGACTCGAGATGATCTCCCCGCGTCCTTCGGCTTGCAGTGCGGACAGCTCGAGCTGCAGTAAATAACTCCCAATCTTTCCGATCGCCAGCCCGATGGCGCCCGCGGGGGTGGAAGCCGTGGGCAGGTCAACGATGAAGTTCTCGAGGTCAGCGGTATTAAACGCCGTCAGGAGATCGGTGGTGTCACCGGGGCGCTTACCACCGATGATGGCACCGAAGTTGTCGTCCGTTGGGTCCTCGTTTGCGCCAAAGGTATTCTTGCTGTATCCGAACTTAACCCCGAGCTCCTTGGTGAAATCCTGGTTAGCGATCACGATGCGTGATTCGATCAGCACCTGCCGTACGGGCACATCCAGGGTCGTGATCACCTGGCGCATCTCCGCCAATTTCTCGGCCGTCTCTTGAATCAAAAGCGTATTGGTGCGCTGGTCGACCGAGACCTTTCCGCGTTTGGTCAATAGCTTGTTTTCCTCGGATTCCCCGGCTTTGAGGAGAGTTAAGAGATCGGCCGCCTTGGCATAGTTGACCTCGATGAACTCGGTCCTAAGCGGCGCCAGTTCGGCGATTTGATTTTGGGTCTCAAGCTCAAGTTTTTCGCGCTGTGCGATTTCCTCTTGCGGTGCGACCATGATGACGTTCCCCGACTCCCGTTTTCCGAGTCCCTTGGATTTCAAGATGATCTCCAGGGCTTGATCCCAAGGCACGTTCTTTAGCCGCAGGGTCACCTTACCGGTCACCGAATCCGAAGCGACCAGGTTTTTGCTGGTGAAGTCAGCGATGAGCTGCAATACCGACCGTACCTCGATGTCCTGGAAATTCAAAGACAGCCGTTCCCCGGTGAAGCCGAACTTCGCTTTCTTCACCGCTTCTTCTTCCTCCTTGGTGAGCGGTTTTACTTCCATTGTGAGGATGTTATCGGATTGGTAGGCCAGGTGCTCGTAGAATCCGGTGGGTGTAATGGCCATGCGGATCCCGCCCTCGTAAGCGAAGGTGTCGATTTCTTTCACCGGCGTTGCAAAATCCAGTACGTCGAGACGCCGATCGAGCCGCTCCGGCAATCGAGCCTCGACAAAATCAATCAGGATCTGATTGCCTTCTTCATGGATATTCGAGGCAATTGATGCGTCCGACAATACCACGACGATACGCGCCTCACCCGCCTCGCCACGCCGGAAGTCGATGTCCTTGATATGGGGCCCGCGCAGTGCGGGTTCCGGCGGCGCTTTCGGTACCTGTGCGGTGGGCGTGGGATGCGCCGCGACGGGCTGTCTTTGGGGCGCCGGCCGCGCCGCGGTTTCGGCCGCCGTCGTAGCACCGCCTAGGGTTATCACCACCGCGTTGCCGTCTTTTCTTAACTGGTAGGGAACCAACCGTACCAGGTTCAGTACGACGCGGGTGCGTCCTCCCGCCTCCACGGTACTCACGCTTTGCGCCGGTCCAATTCCGATGGCGCGATGCTTCGCGGATAGGTTTATACGCGTCTCAGGTAGATCGAGGGCGATGCGCGCCGGGTTATCGATCGTAAAGGTCAGCGGATCTCGCGCCAGGGGACTCGAAAGCTGTAACCGGATTTGCACCTCGTCCCCCGGCAGGGTCGTAAAGGTGACCGCATCCAGGCTGTTTTGGGCCGCCCATGCCACGGACGATAGCGTCAACGCCAAGCTCAGCGCGATGCTGCCCCCTACCCTTGACGCCATATCCCGCAACTCAGTTCCTATCATTTCGTGAGTCCCCCAATATCGATGTGTATTCATGTGTCTAACCCCCTCCAGGCCTATTCCTCTTCGCCTAAAAGCGCCAGTGACGCGGCACGTTCCTCCCAGCTGCCCTGCCCATCGCCGATGATTTCGCGTACTTCGATTTTATCTTCGGCAATATTGATGATCCTGCCGAAGTTCTTACCCATGTAGTTCCCTATCTTCACGCGATGGACCGTGCCTTCTTGGTCGAGCACGACCCCCCAGAAATCAGCGCTGTTTTGAAGGGTTCCAACCATGCGTAGGCCGTCTAGCTCGAAGTTTTCGAGCTCCTCGGGATTATGGGTTTCAATTTCTTCGATGTATTTTATTTGCGCGTCGGATACGTTCCTTTCAAGGTTGGCGCCGCGTTTCATCTCAAAAAACGGTTCAAACGGATCGCGTACGTCGGCCTCCCCCGATTGGTACAGGTAGCGCTCATAGGGCTTGATCTCCGGAAGAGGGTCAATGGTGCCCCCTTTGCGGCTCAGGACCTCGGCGACGTAAGCTTGCAGATTACTTAGGTCATCGGAACCGCACCCGCTCAGGAGGAAGGCGGTGGCGACAACCGCCCCGCGCATGGTGTAGTGGAGAAACTGTTTCTCGTGGCTCATGATTGCGATGGTTTCGTAGCAATTGAATTCGGAGTTTGTGGCTGCTGCGCGGCCTCCTCTTCTTCGCCAAGATAACGGTAGGTTTTGGCGATCGATTCCATGATCAAACCGCCCTTATCCTTGGCCTTTATCTTGATATCGTGCTGGGTAACGATGCGTGGTAGATCAGCCACGCCGCTGACAAACTGTCCAAGCTGGTGATAGCTGCCGGTCACGCGAATATTGATCGGTAACTCGACATAAAACTCGGCCGGTTGCTCGGACCCGGGCTTGAACAGCTCGAACTCGAGCCCAGCGCCCAGCCCCTGCTGAGAGATGTCGACGAGCAGCGCGGCGACCTCGGTTTTGTTAGGCAGGCGCTTTAGCATGTCGCCGAACGACTGCTTGATGTCTTGCAGTTGCTCCTTGAGAGCATCGAGATTTACGACCTTGCTCTGCTTGGCCTCAAAATCCTGCTTGAGGGTTTGCTCCTTGCCTTCCACCTGTTCGAGCAGCAGGCGCTGATCGTTAGTGTCGAAATACCAGCCGAGGCCTAGCAGAACCACGCACCCGAACCCGATCACCGCCGCCTTCGCCGGCGTCGGCCAGTTGCCAATGTTGTTGGGATCGAGATTTCGAAATTCCGACCAATTCATGGCTTTGCTCCCTTGGCATCCGGCCCCGTTTCACCGGACTCCGGCTGCGCGCTTATTTGTTCGATGATGAGTGTAAAGTTGTTGAGGCGCCGCCCCTTTTCATCCTTGGTTTCGATGATGTTGAGCTGAGGCTTTTTAACCCACTTGGATGCCTCGACGTTGCGCATGAAGTTCGATACCCGCGCGTTCGATTCCGCAATCCCCTTGATCGTGATCGCGTTGCTTGACTGGGTGATTTCCGTCAGCGATATTCCTTCCGGTAGCGTGCTGACCAGCTCATCGAAGATATGCACGATGATCGGGCGGCTCGTTTGTAGGGTCTCAATGGCCCGCATGCGGTCAATGAGCCGCTGCTTTTCCTTTTGCAGATCGCGGATCTCGGCAATGGTCTTGTCGAGTTTCTTGATCTCGCTTTCCAAGTATCCGTTACGCGCCGTTTGGTTAATCGATGATGTTCTGGTAAACGACATGCACCAGTCCGATGGCCGCGACAGCGCACACGGCTGCGATTCCGGCGTTGAGCAAAAATTGCTGCTTGCGTTCGCGCCGCCGCTCTTCTCGCCAAGGTAAGAGGTTGATACGTGCCATTAATCGAAACTCCGTAACGCTAGACCGAAGGAAGTCATCAACGCCGGGGCGTCATTGACGAGGGTTTGCTCCTTGATCCTTGGAGAGATCGGCATCCCGGTAAAGGGGTTAGCCACCGTGACGGTGGTTCCGCACTTCGCGGCGATGAGATCGGTGATTCCGGGAATCGAGGCACAGCCCCCCGCCAATATCACCTGATCGACGGTCCCCACTTGACTCGATGAATAAAAGAACTGTAATGCCCGGTTCACTTCCAGCGCCATCGTTTCCTTAGAGGGCTCGAGGACTTCCGCGATGTAATTCTCCGGTAATCCACCTTGGCGCTTCGCATGACCGGCCTCGTCATAGGACAGGCCGTAGCGGCGCTGAATTTCTTCCGTGAGTTGCTTCCCCCCAAACAACTGTTCCCGCGTATAAATGACCTTGAGATCCCGCAACACACTCAGAATCGTCCGGGTCGCCCCGATGTCAACGACCGCAACTGTATCTCCTTGTTCTAACCCCGCGCCGCCCTTGCGCAGCACATGGCCCACGGCGTTCTCGAGCGCGAATGCCTCGACATCGACGACTTTGGCGACCAGGCCGCCCATCTCCAGCGCCGCGACGCGCACCTTCACGTTGTCGCTTCTCGATGCGACGAGCAACACATCGACTTTGTCCGGTTCGGTTTCCGAGGGACCCAGCACCTCGAAATCAAGACTGACCTCTTCGAGCGGATAGGGAATGTATTGATCGGCTTCCACCCGGATCTGGTTTTCCATGTCATCTTCGGTCAGTTGAGAGGGCATCGAAATAACCTTGGTGATCACGGCAGTACCTGAGACCGCACAGGCCGCCGCTTTGGTCCGCGTTCCGGACTTTTTCACCGCGCGCCCGATCGCCTCGCCGACAAGTTGAACATCCGCTATATTCCGTTCCGAGACGGAAGTAGACTGCAGCGGTTCGACGGCGTAGCTTTCAACCCGGTAATGGTCTTTACTACCCCCGATTTCCAGCAACTTCACCGTAGTGGAACTGATATCGATACCCAGCAGCAGCGTATTTTTGCGGCCAAGAATAGTCATTTTTTCCTTACATCGATCAATGGTTAGCGATTGTAAAACGGAACTATTACATTAAACTTTAGCCCCGCGGTTGCGTTGGAGGTGACATGTTCCTTAACGAGCCGATCCGACGCCGGAAACTCGTTAAGCGCTACTTTTATTTTTTAATATTGGAAATTAGTTTGTTTCTCTATGTTGCGTGTTATCTTGAAAATTTCCATTGGAACCCTGCTGCTTTCGGTGTTCGCTCTGGGTGCATTACTTTCCTACCTGCTACCGCGCCTCCCATCGATAGAGACTTTGAAAGACATCCACTTACAGGTACCGCTCAAGGTCTATTCACGTGAGCTATCATTACTGGCCGAGTTTGGCGAAACCCGGCGCGCACCCATGCAACTCAAGGACTTGCCCCAGACATTGATCAATGCCGTGCTGGCCGCGGAAGACGATCGTTTTTTCCGGCATCCGGGAGTCGATTGGCGAGGTATCCTGCGGGCCGTGATCCAGTTGCTCTTGACGGGAGAGAAGATCCAAGGCGGTAGCACTATTACCATGCAGGTCGCGCGCAACTTTTTTTTGACACCTGAAAAGACATATTTACGTAAAATCAATGAGATATTGCTTGCTTTAAAAATAGAACGCGAGCTTACAAAAAAAGAGATCCTAGAGCTGTACCTGAACAAGATTTATTTCGGTCATCGGTCTTATGGCGTTGCTGCCGCCGCTCATGTTTACTACGGCATGACTGTGCAAAACCTGGGCCTGCCTGAACTTGCGATGATCGCCGGCCTGCCGAAGGCGCCGTCGAAGCTCAACCCGATTACCGATTTGGAACGCGCCGTCGCGCGGCGTAATTTCGTGTTAAGACGTATGCGGGATCTGGAGATGATCTCAAAGCAGGACTATCGTGCCGCGAAACGCACTATGGATTCAGCGAGCTTGCATGGGCAAGCCGTTGAAATAAATGCCTCCCACCTAGCGGAGATGGTGCGCGTCTACATGGTGGAGCACTTCGGTAAGGAGGTTTACAACGCCGGCTACCGGGTGGTTACCACGATCAGTGATCGGCTACAGGCCGCGTCCACCCGGGCGCTTCGGCGCGGCTTACTGCGTTATGACCAGCGGCACGGTTATCGTGGCCCCGAGCAGCGGCACTCGTTGTCGGATTCCGTGACCGAGGCGGAATGGACCCGGATTTTACAGGGCTATTCGAGTATCGGGAACTTACATGCGGCGTTAGTCGTCGCCGCGACGGATACGTCGATCACGGCGTTTACCTTGGACGTAGGGCTCATCACGATCGATCGGGGCGGGCTCGCCTGGGCGAGTAACTACGCGGGCGCGGGGCTGCCGAAACGAGCTCGCAATCTTCTCACGCCGGGGGATGTGGTGCGGGTCGAAGCGATCGAGAAGGGAGGGTTTAGATTGGCTCAGGTGCCTGTGGTTGAAGGCGCTTTCGTGGCGCTCGACCCGCGTGATGGCGCAATCTTGGCGCTGGCGGGCGGATTTGATTTTTCTCAGAGCAAGTTTAACCGAGTGACGCAAGCGCGGCGGTTGGCGGGGTCCGGATTCAAGCCGTTTATCTATTCGGCGGCGCTGGTATCCGGATACACGGCGGCAAGCATCGTCAACGATACCCCGTTTGTATTCTATGACCCGGCGCTCGACCGCATTTGGCGTCCGGAGAATTACACCCACAACTACATGGGCCCCATGCGTCTGCGCGCAGCGCTGGCGCTATCGCGTAATCTCGTGTCGGTCCGCTTGCTGCAATCCATCGGCGTCAGCAAGGCCGTTAATCATATAAAAAGATTCGGTTTTGACAAGCACTACCTGCCGCGTAACCTCTCCTTGGCCTTAGGCACGGCGGAGGTCACGCCGCTCGAGCTTGCGAGAGGCTACGTCGCGTTCGCGAACGGCGGATTTCGAGTCGATCCATACTTCATCGAGCGTATCGAGAACGACCGGGGCGAGATCATTATGAGCCGCGGATCGGTGGTCCAATGTGAATCATGCGACCAGCAAGCGCCGGTGGTGAGCGCGCTAACGGGGACCGCCGAACGGGGTGTACGCGCCATCAACGCGCAGAATGCGTGGATTATGACCTCGATGATGCAGGAAGTAATGCGGACCGGAACGGCGAAAGCGGCCTTGTCCTTGAATAGAACCGACATCGCGGGGAAGACCGGAACCACCAATGACCATAAGGACACGTGGTTCTCCGGTTTTAACCACCAGATCGTTGCGACGGCTTGGGTAGGATTCGATCAGGCCAAATCGCTCGGTCCGAAGGAAACCGGCGCGCGCGTCGCGCTGCCGATCTGGATGGAGTTTATGCAGACGGCGCTGGCGGAAACGCCGGATGCCATAGCGCCCGAACCCCCGGGCTTGGTCACCGTGCGCATCGATCGCGACACCGGGTTACTGACGGACGCCGGCAATCCACGGGCAATGTTTGAAGTCTTCCGCGCGGACAATACTCCCGGCGAGCACGACGGCGGCCCAGCCTGGGACAGCGGCGCGCCCGATGCGGCGGCGTTACCCGAGCAACTGTTCTAGGTTATGGCGAGCGGTGCGAACGGTTCACAGAACCGCCGGCGTGTCGCGGAACTGGCCGCCCGCATCATGGCGGATGAAGGCGTCGAACATTACCACCTGGCCAAGCGCAAGGCAGCCGATCGGCTGGGTATCAAGGCACCTCGCGAGGTCCCCGATAACAGCGAGATCGCGGCTCACCTGAGCGCCTATCAGCGGCTGTTTCAGGCGCAGAGGCAACCCCGATGGTTGCGCGCGCAAAGGGAAACGGCACTGGAAGCGATGCGCCTGCTGCGGCGATTCAACCCCATGTTGGCCGGTCCGGTGCTGGATGGTTCCGCAGCACGCCAGGCCATGGTGTGCCTGCACGTCTTTGCGGAAACGCCGGAAGAGGTGAGTTATTTTCTCCTGGAGCATGCGATTCCGTTTACGGTTCATGAACGAACGGTGCGCCAGAATTCTCGCGAGCGTACAGTATACCCGTGCTTCCGCTTCATGGCCGGCGAAGTCGGTATCGAGTTAGTGGTGTTTCCGCCCATCTTCAAACGCCAGGCGCCATTGAGCCCGGTGGACGGCAAGCCCATGGCGCGCGCCGATTTCGCCTTCGTCGAAGCCCTCGTGCGTCCATCTCATCAGCGAGGACACTAACCTTAATCTTCGGTGCCGGGCCATATCTTAAGAATTGCCGTTCCCGTGCCGGTCGATCAGGTTTTTGACTACCTACCGCCTTCCGGGGTGGATCTTGCGGCGTTACAACCGGGCATGAGACTGCGAGTGCCCTTCGGCCGCAGGTCCGCCGTCGGCATGCTGTTGGCCCTTGGGGCCGAAAGTATTTTGGATGATCTCCGGCGCGCCACCGCAGTGCTCGACTCTGCCCCGGTGCTGAGCGTACGGCATTTACGTTTGCTCGAATGGGCGAGCCGCTATTATCGCCATCCGATTGGAGAGGTGATTTTCGCTGCCTTACCTCTGCTGTTGCGTCAGGATCGTCCGCGCAGACCAAAGACGCTCGATCTCCGCTGGCGGCTCACGCCTGAAGGCGCCGCGATTGACCCGGGTAGCTTGCGCCGGAGCCCGACCCAAGCCACCCTGATGCGAACTTTACGGCGCCAACCCGAGCGAGAATTGCCGCCTGCATCGCTCCCCAGCGCGGTATCCTGGCGCCGCGCCTTACGCGTCTTGGTAGCTAAAGGCTGGGTAGCGCAGGAACCCGCGTCGCTCGCAACGGTCCTTCCCGTGGTCACGGCCAGACCACCACCGCTGAACGACGCGCAGGCGTCTGCCGTCGAGCAACTGTGCGCAGGATTGAACCGTTTCGGCGTGTTTCTCTTGGACGGTGTGACCGGCAGCGGGAAGACCGAAGTTTATTTGCGTGTGATCGAGGAGGTGCTGCGCCGCGGCAGCCAGGCGCTGGTCTTGGTACCGGAAATTGGACTGACCGAACAAACCCTGTTGCGGTTTCGCGATCGTTTCGCGGCGCCACTCGCGGTCTTGCACTCAGGACGTGCGAGCGGCGCCCGGCTGGACGAGTGGCGGCAAGCCGGGGAGGGTAGGGCGCCGATCGTGATCGGAACCCGTTCGGCGGTATGGGCGCCGTTGGCGAGGCCGGGCGTTATCATCGTCGACGAGGAACATGACCTGTCTTTCAAGCAGCAGGAGGGATTCCGCTACTCCGCCCGGGATATCGCGGTGATTCGTGGCCAGCGCGAAAACATTCCCGTATCCTCGGCAGCGCCACCCCATCGTTGGAATCGGTGTTCAATGTCCACCGTGGCAAGTACCGGCACCTCCGGCTTCGGACGCGGGCAGGGACGGCAACGCCTCCTACGTACGAGGTCGTGGATTTACGCGCTGCGCAGATGCGTGAGGGGTTCTCGGAGCCGCTCATCGCAAGGATGAGCGAGCATCTGGATCGCCGCCAGCAGGTGCTCCTGTTCGTCAATCGGCGCGGTTACGCTCCTCTCATCCTCTGCCACCAATGCGGATGGACGGCGTGGTGTGAGCGCTGCGACGCGCGCTTGATTTACCACCAGACGGGCAACCGGCTTGAATGCCACTTTTGCGGGGCGCTCAGTGAACTGAATGCGGCTTGCACGCGCTGCGGCAGCGGCAACCTGCTAAAACTCGGTTACGGGACCGAGCGGGTGGTGGAAGCCGTCAAGCAGACGTTTCCCGGTGCTCGGGTGCTGCGGATCGATCGGGACATTACCCGCCGTCAAACGGCGTGGCAGGCCGCACTGCGCCAGATCCGGGACGGTCAGGCCGACGTGCTGGTGGGTACGCAGTTGCTGTCGAAAGGCCATCATTTCCCGGGCGTGACGCTGGTCGCGGTTGTGGATGGCGATAGCCGCCTCTTCGGAGTAGATTTCCGTTCCCACGAACGCTTCGCGCAGCAGCTCATTCAAGTCGCCGGGCGGGCGGGCCGCGCCGATGAACCGGGCACCGTGGTGATCCAGACCCACCACCCGGCGCACCCCTTGTTGCAAGTGCTCGTGGGCCAAGGTTACGGCGCATTCGCCGCCTTGGCGCTCAAGGAACGAGCGGAGGCGCGGCTGCCGCCGTATCAGGCGATGGCGCTCATTCGCGCCGAGTCGGAAAAACCGGAAAAAGCACGAGCCTTCTTAAATGAAGCGCGAGCAATGGCCCTGGATCTCATCGCCAACGGTGCCGAGCTGCTCGGACCGGTACCGGCGCCCATGGAACGACTCGCGGGCCGCTACCGCTGGCAATTGGTCTTGCAAACCCGCCATCGTGGTCGTTTGCAGCGCTTGCTCGATGAGTGGCTCCCCGGTATTCGTAGATTGCGTACCGGGCGCGCGCTACGCTGGTCGATCGACGTCGATCCCCAGGAAACGCTTTAAATCTATTCCCCGCGGTCTTGCCGCGGGGACCTTAGCGATGGGGTTTCCAAAGAGGAGAGACGCAGCTCTCCCCTTTGGTCGCCCCACGGGTCGCAATACCCCGTGCTGGCGAAATCTAATCGACTCGCGGACGTTCCAATGGCATGGGAGGCGAGCTAGAATCCACACTTCTTTCGCGGGGGTATTTTTGAAGAACCTCATCAGAGAGCAAGTGGCCGTGGCGCTCAAGCGATTGGATCTGGGCGATGCCGATGGCCATTTGGCGAAGCGTGGTGTGCGCTTTGAACGCACCCGCGACGCCCGGGCATGGAGACTTCAGCGCCAATGTGGCGCTCGTAGTTGCTAAGGATCTCGGTGTGACGCCGCGTGCCCTAGCGGAACGGATCGCATCGGCCCTCCCCGGATCTCCCAGCATCGATCGCGTCGAGGTGGCTGGCGCAGGCTTCCTCAATTTCTATATCCAGCCCCGCTATTGGCTGGGGATTATTCAACAAGTGCTCGCGGCGGGCGACGCCTTCGGGCGTAACAGCACGGGCGCCGGGGCGAAGATCCAAGTCGAGTTCGTTTCCGCTAATCCGACTGGCCCGCTGCACATCGGCCATGGCCGGGGCGCGGCCTACGGCGCGGTGATCACCAATCTGCTCGAGGCCAACGGTTATGCCGTTCAGAGGGAATATTATGTCAACGATTCCGGCCGGCAGATGGACATATTGGCGCTCAGCGTGTGGCTACGGTATCTTGAGCTTTGCGGGGAAGCGGTGGATTTTCCGGCAAGCGCCTACCAGGGCGCCTATATCATCGGGATCGCCCGCGCACTTCGGGAGGAGGTCCAGGCGGGTTGCCAATACCCGATTAGCGCCGTATACAATGGACTGGCTGGGCTGGACGGCGACGCATTGCTCGATGCCCTCATCGCGCGCGCCAAATCGCTCTTGGGCCCGGTCAGGTATCGCCGGGTGTTTGATAACGGATTGAATAGCGTGCTCGCCGGCATTCGCGCCGATCTCAGCGAGTTCGGCGTGCGCTACGACCAATGGTTCTCCGAGCGCTCACTAGCGGAGACCCAAGCGGTCGATCGGGCGATTGCCAAGCTCCAGTCGCTGGGACGAACCTACACCAAGGACGGTGCGCTTTGGTTCAATGCGAGGGCCTTCGGAGATGAGAAAGACCGTGTCTTGGTGCGCGAGAATGGCCAGACGACCTATTTTGCCTCCGACGTGGCGTACCACACAAACAAATTCGAACGCGGATTCGATCGCGTCATCAATATTTGGGGCGCCGATCATCACGGTTACGTGCCGCGGGTGAAGGCGGCCCTGGCGGCGCTTGAGGAGGATTCGGATCGCTTGGAGGTCTTACTGGTGCAATTCGCGACGCTCTATCGGGGGGAAGAACGCGTGCAGATGTCAACCCGCTCGGGCGAGTTCGTCACGCTCCGGGAGCTTGTCGATGAGGTCGGCCGGGACGCGGCGCGTTTCTTTTACGTGACACGGCGTTGCGAGCAGCATCTCGAGTTCGATCTCGATCTCGCCAAGTCACAGTCGGCCGATAACCCCGTGTATTATATCCAGTACGCGCACGCGCGCATTGCGAGCGTCTTCCGGCAACTGGCCGAGCAAGGATGGGCGTGGGACCGGACGCGCGGCGAGAATGCGGTCGCGGTTTTAACGGAAGTGCACGAGCAGGGTTTGATCGGCGCCATATCACGTTATCCGGACATCATTGAAGCGGCGGCGCGGGAGCGTGAACCGCATCAACTGGCTCACTACCTGCGGGAGCTGGCGAACGCGTTCCACGGCTATTACAGCGCACACATGTTCCTGGTCGAAGACGAGTCGCTACGTAACGCGCGCTTAAACCTCATCGCGGCAACCCAGCAGGTCATCCGCAACGGCCTTGCGATCCTCGGGGTGTCGGCTCCGGAGTCGATGTGATGTCGCGGCAGCCGCGCAGATCCGGTAGTAACAGAAGCCGGCAACGGGGCTGGCTTTCATTTCTCACCGGCTTGGCCATGGGGCTGTTCGTGGCGTTTCTCGTGTATCTGCAATCGCGCACGAACGTTACGGACGCGCGGCAGGACATTAAACAAGGCACCGAATCCGCGCCGCAAGATCCGGTGAGCAAACCAAAATTCGATTTCTACACGATTCTTCCGGAAATGGAGGTCAAGGTTCCGGATTGGGAAGTGGACGCCCCGCCATTGCCCGCGCCGCAATCCAAACCGCCGCAAGCGCCACCGGATACGCCCTATTTAATCCAGGTCGGGTCCTTCCAACGCTTTCAGGAAGCCGACAAGATGAAAGCCAGGCTGGCATTGATCGGGATCTCCGCCGACATCCAACGGGTGACGATCAGCGGTACGGATGTGTGGTTCCGGGTACGGGTCGGCCCGTTCAAAGACCTCAAGAAACTCCAGAGCACCCGCTCTCGCTTAGCCGAGAACAACATCAATTTCATGCTGGTGCGCATGCGTCCGGGCGAATCCGCGGGCGGATAACGCGGAGTAGAATGGAGCAATGCGCGTAAAATGGAAGGGCGGATGCACGAAAGGCGATCCGCCGAACGGAAGACATGATCGATGACTCCGCGCGGATCCCCTAGGCCATTGCGGTATCCTATTAAACATGACGGCTTATCGGTTTACCGAATACTTCGAGAAAGAGGTTTTGTCGGAAGCGTTCATATCTCAAGAAGGAATGGTGCATTCGAGTTGTTGAGGAGCCAGTTCGTTCGGAACTCCAGGAACACAACCGATAGAGATTCTGGGCTGCCTGCCCTGAGCTTGGTGGCCGCTACTTGCGGGTCGTCACGTTGGAAGATAAGGTCACTATCCACAATGCGTTCCCAGACCGAGGTTTCAAGGTATGAAACTGAATTACTATGCCGACACCGACTCCTTGTATATAGACCTCTCCGAACAGCCGAGTGTCGAGAGCCGAGAAATTTCCGAAGGGGTTGTGGTGGACTACGATGCCAACGGAAATCTTGTTGGCATTGACATCGACAACGCGAGCAGAAAGGTCCAGCTTCAACAGCTAATCCTAAACAAGCTCCCGTCCCAGGTACGAACCGTTGTCGCTTAATCGCGAGAAATCGTAGCCTGGTTAGGCGCGCCGTTCGCGCCGTAACCCGGGGATCTTCGAGCCGCAATTCCCGGATTTCGCAAACAGCGCTCAACCGAGGCTACGAGCCACGAGCTGATTCCAGTCTTCGTCCGAGTAAAGCGACGGGGATATGGACAAAAAGGAGAAATCGATGAACTGGTATCTTGATGTCTTGAAAAAGTACGCAGTGTTTGGAGGGCGCGCACGGCGCAAAGAGTACTGGTACTTCGTCTTGTTCAATATTCTTATCAGCATATTACTCGGCATCATCGATGTTGTGACCGGGTCTTTCAGTCCGGAAGCGGGTCTTGGGTTGTTAAGTGGTCTTTATACCTTAGCTATCTTGATCCCTGGTATCGCAGTTTCAGTACGCAGGCTCCACGATAGTGGAAAAAGCGGATGGTGGCTTTTAATCGGTCTTGTGCCCTCGTCGGGGCTATTGTGCTTCTAGTCTTCATGGTGCAAGACAGTGTACCTGGCGAGAATCAGTATGGCCTTAAGGAACCTCTGCAAAAGTCCGCGATCTGATCGGTAGGCGCACCGAATACAGCCGAGGATGATAATGAGCAGACAGATGACACTGGGTACGGGCTTCGAGAAGTACAGCAAGACGAC
>Ga0136621_1000234_pt1 | contig 21019 bp, 19 predicted proteins | sample AntDryUQ445A2306_FD_104673 | JGI IMG/M metagenome (GOLD analysis project Ga0136621, IMG submission 104673) | Polar desert sand microbial communities from Dry Valleys, Antarctica - metaG UQ445A (23.06) | ecosystem: Environmental > Terrestrial > Soil > Desert | place: Antarctica: Dry Valley...
ATCTACGACTGTGCCGCGTGCGGGACGTTCGACGTCGTCGGCGGACACGAGGAGCTGCGCGATCGGGCCGTCGAGGGCTGGGCGGACTTCGAGGGCCACACGCCACACCGCCCGCACGTGGACGCCGTCCGGATCGGGTGCCGCGGCTGCGGGGCGCCGGTGGAGCGAATCCCCGACGTCGGCAATCCCTGGCTGGACGCGGGGATCGTGCCGTTCTCGACGCTCCACTACCGCGAGGACCCGGAGCACTGGCAGCGCTGGTTCCCGGCGGACTTCATCACCGAGAGCTTCCCGGGCCAGTTCCGCAACTGGTTCTACGCGATGCTCGCGATGTCCACGGTGCTGCGCCGGGAGCCGCCGTTCCGGACGATCTTCGGGTACGCGACGCTCTTCGCCGAGGACGGCCGGGCGATGCACAAGAGCTACGGCAACGCGATCGAGTTCGACGAGGCCGCTGATCGCATGGGCGTCGACGTGATGCGCTGGCTCTACATGAGCGCGCGGCCGGACGACAACATCCTCTTCGGCTGGCACGCGGCGGACGAGTCGCGCCGCCGGCTGCTGCTGCTCTGGAACGTGTACGCGTTCTTCGTGACCTACGCCCGGCTGGCCGGCTGGACGCCAGGCTCGCGCACCGCACCGGCGGCCGGTGAGCCGCACCCGCTGGACCGATGGATCCTGTCCCGCGCCGCGGGCGCGGCCGAGGCCGCGGGCGAGCGCTTCGCCGACTACGACGCGCTGGGTGCGTGCCGGGTCCTCGACGCGTTCATCGAAGACCTCTCGACCTGGTACCTGCGCCTGTCCAGGCGGCGGTTCTCGCGCAACGACGACGTGGTTGCGCGTGACGCCGCGTTCGCGGCACTGCACACTGCGCTCCTGTCGTTCGTCCGCACGGCCGCGCCGGTCCTGCCGTTCCTGAGCGAGTCGATCTACGGCAACCTGGCTGGCACCGTCGACCCCGGCGCCCCCGATTCGGTGCATCTCACGCGCTGGCCGGCGGGGGAGCTCGCGCCGCTCCGCAACCCGGAGCTGGAAGGGGCGATGGCGACCGCGCGTCGCGCTGTCGAGCTCGTCCGCGCGCTCCGGGGCAGCGCCGGGATCCGCAACCGGCAGCCGCTCGCCCGGCTGTGGCTGGCGCTGCCAGGCGGTGACCTGCCGGAGCGCGAGGCGCTGCTCGAGCTGATCCGCGAGGAGGTGAACGTTCGCGAGATCGAGCTGATCGGCGATGAGTCCGAGCTCGTCGAGCGGCGCGTCAAGCCGCTCCTGCCGCGGATCGGCAAGCGGCTGGGCGCAGCCGTCCCGGCCGTCATGGCAGCCGCGCGCTCGGGGGCCTTCGAGATCGAAGCCGATGGCTCGGTCACGCTAGGCGGGCAGCGGCTGGCGCCCGAGGAGGTCGAGATCCTCGCCTCTCCGCGTCCCGGCACGGCGGTCGCCCACGACGAGGGACTAGTCGCGGTGATCGACACGGAGCTGACCGACGACCTGCGCGCCGAGGGCGACGCCCGCGAGCTTAGCCGGGCGGTGCAGGAGCTGCGCAAGGAGGCGAGGCTCGCGCTGGACGACCGGATCGACGTCTGGCTCGACGCCCACGCTCGCGCGCTCGATGCGCTCGAGCCGTGGATGGCCGACCTCGCCGCCGACGTGCTTGCCGACGACGTGCGGCGCGAGAAGCCGCCGGCCGACGCTCGCTCGGCGGGCCTCGACCTGTCGGTCGGCCGCATCCGGGTGGGCGTCTTGCGGCGGCAGCGGGACGGCGGGTAGGCTGGATGCCGGACAGTCCGGATGACGGCGGAGGGGGCGAGCTGCAGGACGCGACGGCACAGGCGGAGCACCCGACCGACCTTGCGAGACCGCGCGTCCAGGGCCTCCGCCCGCGCTGGGGCGTCTTTCTCGCCCTCGCGGCGATGGTCGTCGTCGCCGATCAGCTGACGAAGGCCTGGATCCTCGCCAACGTCGAGCCGGGCCGGCCGCTGCCCGTCATCGGCTATCTCGTGCGGCTCGTGTATTCGAAGAACACCGGCGCCCTCTTCGGGCTCTTCCGCGACAACGCGACGCTCTTCGGGATCGTGTCCCTCGGCGTCATCGGGGCGATCGCCTGGTACCACGCCCGTTCCCCCCGCAGCGCCGTGCTGTCCGTCGCCCTGGGTCTGCTGCTGGGGGGTGCCATCGGCAACCTGGCCGACCGCCTGCGGCTGGGCTACGTCGTTGACTTCGTGGATGCCGGCATCGGTGACCTGCGGTTCTACACCTTCAACGTCGCGGACTCCGCGATCAGCACGGCGCTCCTGCTGATCCTGCTCGTCGCCATCCGGCCGTCGCTCGCGGGCGCGCCGCGGCCCTCGCCGGTCGCCCGGACGGCCATCGGGCCCGATGCGGGTGGCTGATGCCTCGCTTCCCGCCGACGTCCGGACGCTTCTCGTCCCGGACGAGGCGGCCGTCCAGCGTGTCGACCGCTTCGTGGCCGACGCCACGGGCCTGTCGCGGAGCTACGTCCAGAAGCTGATCAGCGATGGACGCCTGACCCGCGGCGGCGAGGCGCTCAAGGCCCGCGACCAGGTCGGCGCCGGCGACGAGCTGCGGCTCGATATCCCGCCGCCCCGTCGGGCGGAGATCGAGCCGGACGCGGGCATCGAGCTCGTGATCGTCTACGAGGACGCGGACCTCCTGATCGTCGACAAGCCGTCCGGGCTCGTCGTGCATCCGTCGGCCGGTCACGATTCCGGGACGCTCGTCCACGGGCTGCTCGCGCATGCCGGCGAGCTGGGCGGTATCGCCGGCGTGCGCCGGCCCGGCATCGTCCACCGGCTCGACCGCGACACGAGCGGGCTGCTCATGGTGGCCCGTCATGACGCCGCACAGGCATCGCTGATGGCCCAGCTCAAGGCGCGCCGGGTCAAAAAGACGTATCTCGCCCTCGTCCATGGCAGCGTTGCTGCCGCGGTCGGCCGGATCGAGGCACCGATCGGGCGCGACCCGAAGCACCGCACGAGGATGGGGGTCGTGCCCGACGGGCGGCCGTCGGTGACCGCGTACCGGGTTCGCGAGCGGTTCGAGCGCTGGACGCTTCTCGAGCTCGATCTCGTGACCGGCAGAACGCACCAGATCAGGGTCCATCTCGAAGCGATCGGGCATCCCGTCGCGGGCGATCCGGTCTACGGGACCGGCACCTCCCGGCGCGGGCCCGATGCACTGGGTCGCCTCTTCCTCCACGCGTGGCGGCTCGAGCTCACCTCGCCTTCGGACGGGCGCCTGATCCGGGCGACGGCGCCGCTGCCCGCGCCGCTCGAGAGCGTGCTCGACGAGCTGCGGGCCGCCGCCGCCCAGCATCCCGGCAGCCGCCTGGCGCGCGCCACGTGAGCGACATCGACGCGCGGACCATGCGGCCCGGCGACGCCGGAGCCGGCTCGATGGTCGACTCCGGAGACGGGGCGCCGGGCGCGCAGCTGGTCATCATCTCGGGCCCGTCCGGGGTCGGGAAGGACACCATCATCGATGCGCTCCGGCGCCGCCCCGCAGCTCGCGACTTCCACTACGTCGTGACCTGCACGACCCGCGGCCGGCGACCGGGCGAGGTGAGCGGGCGGAACTACCACTTCCTCGACCGCGACCGCTTCGTCGAGCTGCGCGACGCCGGCGAGTTCCTCGAGGCGAACGAGGTGCACGGCCAGTGGTACGGGACACCCCGCCGGCAGGTGCGCGATGCGCTGGCGGCCGGGCGCGACGTGATCCTCAAGATCGACGTCCAGGGCGCCCAGGTCATCAAGGAGACGATCCCCGACGCGCTCCTGATCTTCCTCGTGCCGCCGTCGCTGGAGGACCTCTTCCACCGGCTGCGCACGCGGGCGACCGAGACGGCGGATCAGCTCGAGCTGCGCCAGCGCAACGCGGCCATCGAGCTCGCGCGGCAGGACGACTACGACTACGTGGTGACGAACGAGACCGGGCAAGTGGAGCGCACCGCCGAGCGGATCGACCAGATCATCGCCGAAGAGCGGCAGCGCCACCCGGACCGCCGGGTCCGGGTCTGAGCGGCTCGACGATCGAGGGCCGGTGATCGAGCAGCCCGCGCTCGGCCTCGAGATCGGGCGTCCCGAGGGCGCCCCGCCTCCCGAGGGCGCCCCGCCTCCCGAGGGCGACCCGCGGACCGGCCGCGGCACGCCTGCCACCGGCCGGCTCGTCGAGGTGGCGGTCGACGCCGTCGGAAGCGGAGGATCCCGTAGCTGGACGTACGAGGTGCCGGCCGCTCTCGAGCCGATCGAGGACGGCGAGGCGGTGCTCGTCCCTTACGGCCGTCGTCAGGCGCTCGGGGTGGTGCTCGGCGTCGGGACACCCGCGCCAGACGTGGACCCACGCGCGATCGCCGGTCGGGTGCGGGCCGACGGACCGCTGCTGCCTGCGCTCACGCTGGCTCTGGCCCGGTGGATCGCGGGCCACTACCTCGCGCCGCCCGCGATCGTGGTCCGGGCAATGCTGCCACCCGGGATGCTCGAGCGGCTCGAGCTTGTCGCCGAGCTCCGCCCCTCTGGCGACCAGCCCGTGGCGACCGAGCCCGCCGATGCCGGCGACGAGGACCTCCTGGAGCAGCTGGCGAGCGGACCGCGTCCGGTGCGTCGTCTGGCGGGGCCGGAGGGCCGTGCCGGGCTCGTCCGGCGGCTGCGGGTGCTGGAGGGCCGGGGACTCGTGGCGCTCGACTGGACGCTCGAGTCGGCCGGCGCGGGGCCCCGGTTCGAGCGCTGGATCGGCGTGACCGCGGAAGGTCGCCTCGCCGCGGAGCTGCTCGCCGCCGGGGAACGACCCCCGGGCCGCCCGCTGGGCCCCCGACAGGTCGCCGTCCTAGGCGAGCTCCAGGTCGCCCCGCCCGAGGGCCTGCCGGCCGCGGCGGTCGCGGGCCGGCATGGGAGCGCGGCGATCGCGGGGATCGTCCGCCGGGGGCTCGCGGCCACGAGCGTGCGGCCCCGACCGCGCCGGCCGCTGGCCGTGCGACCGGTCGGGCGCCGCGGGTCTCGCCCTCAGGGCGCGGACCTGACGGTGCCACAGGCGGACGCCGTGGCCATGATCTCGGCGGCACTCGCGGCACGCGATCCGCGTCCGCTGCTCCTCGACGGCGTGACCGGCGGGGGCAAGACCGCGATTTACGCCGAGGCGATCGCGGCCTCGCTGGCCTCGGGACGACCGGCGCTCGTGCTCGTGCCCGAGATCGCCCTCGCCCTGCCGCTCGTGGACCGGCTCCGCGCAGACCTGGACGCACGGGTGGCGCTCGTCCACTCGGGGCTCGGCGCGGGCGAGCGGGCGGACGAGTGGCGTCGCATCCGGGCCGGTGACGTCGACATCGTCGCGGGCACCCGCCTCGCGGCGCTGGCACCGCTCGCGGACGTGGGGCTGGTGATCGTGGACGAGGAGCACGATGGGGCCTACAAGAGCGACCGGACGCCGCGCATCCAGGCGCGCGACGTGGCGATCCGCCTCGGCGAGATGGCCGGCGCGGCGGTCGTGCTGGGCAGCGCGACGCCGGCGGTCGACAGCGTGGGCCGTGTGCGCGAAGGAACCTGGCGCCGGGTGGCGCTGCCGACGCGGCCCGCCGGGATGGAGCCGGCCGTCGCTGTGGTCGACCTTCGCGCCGAGCTGCAGACCGGCAACCGCGGGCTTCTCTCGAGCGAGCTCGTCGGGGCGCTCGGCGCACTCGACCCGGCTGCCGGGGATCAGGCGATCCTGGTCATCAACAGGCGGGGCACCGCGTCGGTCGTCCTGTGCCGCGATTGCGGGGCGGTCCAGGCATGCCCGGAGTGCACCCGTCCGCTGGTGTTCCATCAGGCCGGCATGACGCTGCGCTGTCACCACTGCGGGCGAGCATCGCCGCTCGCCTCTCGCTGCCCGGCGTGCGCCTCGCCGCGGATCCGCTATCTCGGCGGCGGCACCGAGCGCGTCGAGCGCGAGGTCCGCGAGCGGCTGCCCGGGCTGCGGGTTGGACGGCTCGACCGCGACGTGGTCGAGCACCGGGATGTCGCGGCGAGGGTGGTGGACGCGTTCGCGGATGGCCGGCTCGACGTGCTCGTGGGCACGGGTCTGGTGGCGAAGGGCTTCGACATCCCCACCGTCATTCTGGTCGGGGTCGTCTCCGCGGACGTGGCGCTGAACCTCCCGGACGAGCGTGCCGCCGAGCGGACGTACCAGCTGCTCGCGCAGGCGATCGGCAGGGCCGGTCGGGGCGACCGCCCGGGGCGCGCGATCGTCCAGACGTACCAGCCGGATCACCCTGCGATCCGTGCCGTCGTCGACGCCAGCCCGGAGGCGTTCTACGACGCAGAGCTCGCTCTGCGCGAGCGCTTCGGCTCGCCCCCGTTTGGGCGCCTCGTGAAGCTGACGGTCGCGCTGCCCGATCGTGAGGCGACCGAGGCCGAGGCTCGCGCGACGGCCGCTCGCCTGCGCGTGCGTTCCGCCGAGCGTTCCGCAGGCGTCACCGTCATCGGGCCCGCCCCCGCGTATATCGCGCGACGGGCGGATCGGTGGCGGTGGAACGTCGTCCTCCGCGGCCCCGACCCGGCGGCGCTCCTCGACGGCGGCCTGGAGCCTCCGTGGTCTGTCGACGTGGACCCGGAGTCGCTCCTCTGAGCCGGATGGTCGCCGGGATCGCGAAAACGGGCGACAATGGCAATCCCACAGGAGGAGCACGACGATGAGCGAGACAACGCGTTCCAGCGGCGAGAGCCCGGATTGGCCGGCCGGCGAGAGCCCGTCCGGGTCCTCGGGCGGGCAGCCCACGGCCAGCGCCCCGAGCAGCGGCACGGGCCCGGGCGATGCCGGGCTCGGCGATCCCACCCCAAGTGATGCTGACCAGGCCGGCGGCGGCCGGGAGTGGGTCGGCCAGCTGCAATCGATGATCGACAACCTGGCCACCCAGGCGGCGCCCGTGATGCGCCAGATCGGCGCGAAGGCAGCGGAGCTCGCCGCGACCGCCGCCGAGAAGGCCGGACCGATCGCCCACCGCGCGGCCGAGGCCACCGAGGCGGCCGGCGCCCGTCTCGCTGAGCGTGGTCGGGGCGTCGCCGCGGATCTGCGCCGTGACGACGCCGGGAGCGAAGGCGCGGCCGCCGGCGACGAGCCCAACTCGATCGAGCCCGGGGCCGGCGCCGATCGGCCCGGTTCCCGCAGTGGCGGTCCGACCGACACGGCCGGCACGGTCGGGGAGTAGGAGGGGCAGTGCGCCGATGAGCGTCCGGCCGATCCTCACCCTGGGCGACGCCCGGCTGCGTCTCAAGGGCCAGCCCGTTTCGAGCTTCAACAAGTACCTGCACGAGCTGCTCGACGACCTCGCCCACACGATGCGGGCGGCGCCGGGCGTGGGACTCGCCGCGCCGCAGCTCGGCGAACCCCTGCAGGTCTGCGTGATCGAGATCGAGAACCAACTGCACGAGCTGGTGAACCCGCGGATCGTCCGGTCGATCGGTGACGACAACGACGTCGAGGGCTGCCTCTCCCTGCCCGGCTACTACGCCTGGGTGACCCGGCGCGAGCGAGTCTGGGTGGAGGCGCGCAACCGCGTCGGCAAGAAGGTCAAGGTCTCGGGCCAGGGGCTGCTGGCACGCGCGCTCCAGCACGAGATCGACCATCTCGACGGAAAGCTGTTCATCGATCTCCTGGGGTCGATGGATGAGCTGATCCCGGTAGGGCCCGGCGAGGACCAGGAGGACGCCGAGGGCGTCGAGGAGGCCGCTCGGGCGCTCGCGTGACGGACCCTCCGGATCCGCCTGGCGCCCCACCGCGTCAGCGCGCCCGGACGATCTTCCTCGGGTCCGGTTCCTTCGCCGTGCCGATCCTCCGGGCGCTCGTCCTGGCGCCCGAGGTGGAGCTCGTCGGCGTCGTGGGACCGCCCGACCGCCCGGCCGGCCGCGAGGCTCGCCCGTCGGCGGCGCCAACCGTGGCGCTCGCCCGCGAGCTGGGCCTGCGGCTGCTCCAGCCGGCCCGACTCCGCAGCGACGAGGCTCTCGCGGAGGTCCGCAGCCTGCAGCCCGATCTCGGCGTGCTCGCGGATTACGGACGGATCGTGCCGGGGCCGCTCCTCGCGCTTCCACGCCACGGCATCCTCAACGTGCATCCGTCGCTCCTGCCCAGCCACCGGGGCGCGACACCCGTGCCCGCCACGATCCTTGCGGGCGACGCGCAGGCGGGCGTCACGCTGATCCTCATGGACGAGGCGGTCGACAGTGGCCCCATCCTCGGCAGCGACGCGTGGCCGCTCGACGGCACCGAGGTGGCACCTGAGCTCGAGGCCCGGGCGGCGCAACGGGGGGCGGCCCTGCTCAGGCGGACGCTCGGTCCGTGGCTGCACGGCGCCATCGAGCCTCGAGCGCAGGATGAATCGGCGATGACGATGACGCGGCCGCTCCGACGGTCCGACGGGCGGCTGGACCCGACTCGGCCGGTGGCAAGCCTCGAGCGCCAGGTGCGAGCGTTCCAGCCGTGGCCCGGAAGCTGGCTCGAGACCGTCGCGGGACGGATCATCGTATGGCGGGCCGAGGCGATGCCGGACATCATGTCGACCCACCCTACGCCGGGCCGGATCGGCCGCTTCGGGCTCGGCGCCGCCGACGGGCAGCTCCTGTTGCGCGAGGTCCAGCCGGCCGGCGGCCGGCGGATGACCTGGGACGAGCTGGTGCGCGGCCGCCCCGCCATCGTCGGCTCCGAGGTTCGGACCCCCTGAGCCGCCGACCCCAGCGCGGCCGGCCGCGCTGGTCGGCCGGTAGCTATCGAAGGATGTCCGAGATCGTGGTGGGTTCCAGCCCGCGGGCCCGGAGCCGCTGGACCATCGAGGGCAGCGCCTCGTAGGTGTTGTAGCCGCCCATGTGCATCAGCACATCGGTGCCGTTGACCGCGTTGACGGCCACCTTGTCGGCGATCTGGGCGGCCGTCGGTCCGCCGTCGACGACGGGTCGCCAGTCGATCGTGTCGACATCCCACATGAACGTCTTGGTGTAACCGAGCCCAGCGACCAGGGCCCGGACCCGGCTGTCGTGCGAGCCATACGGGGGCCGCCAGTAGGGTCGCGGGTCCATCCCGGTCGCGGCCCTGATCTTCGCCTCGGCCGCGGTCATCTGGTTGCGGATGAACGCGTCGCTGAAGCCGGAACCGGCACAGGGTGCGCTCGACGGCGAACCGCCGCCGCCACGCACGAGGTCGCAGTGGTGCTCGGTGTGGTTGCCCATCTCGAAGAGATAGCGGTGCGCCCCGATCAGCTTGAGGACCGCCTGGCCCTCGGCCGTGACCGACATCGCGCCGGTCGGGAAGAACGTCGTGCACACCCGGTCGAGCACGAGCCGGTTGACGATGTCGCGGGCCGGCGTCAGTCGGCCACCCATGTCGAACGTCAGCGCGACCTGGTTGACCGCGCCGGGCAGGACCCCGAACACCTGCGGGGACCCGACAGCCACCGGTGCCGGCGAGGCACACGTGAGCTTCTGGGCGGTCAGGACGGTCGGCGAGACGATGGGGATCCAGTGCCCCACCCAGGTGCCCGAGACCACCTCGGCGAACGGGCGCCCGTTGATGACCCCGCGCCGCTCCACGAGCGCGGCGGAGTCACCGGTGAGGGTCGAGTGCCTGGTCGACGCGATCTGCCACGAAGCGTCGAACCTGTAGCCGAGATACGAGCCGCGCGGGAATGCCGTCCGCTCGGGGGTTGCGAATGTCCTCGTGACGACGAGCCCCGGCTTGTAGGCGGTCATGGACTCCTTGATCCAGAACCCGGCCAGCGACCCGGTCGCGATCCGCAGGTGCGTCCCCCGACCCGGGATCCACACCCGCTCGTCGGCGGACACGCTGGTCGGCGATGGGACGACGCGAGTGCGGGAGGCGACGATCGCGCCGCTGGCGTCGAAGGTGTAGCCGCGCTGTATCCCGGCCTCGAGCCGGACGGGGAACAGGGCGGCCGCCCCCGCGGCCGACGGCAGAACGGTCAGCAACAGGCCGGCAAGCGCCACCATGGGCAGGAGCCGGGCAAGCATCGGGCGTGATCTGGGCATCTGGGTCTCCGTCGAGCGGCTGCGGTCGCCATGATCCTGCGACCCGCGTGTCACGGTTTGTCGAGGCGTTGATCACCGTTCTGTCACAACCGGCGTCGGCGGGCCTCCCGTCCTCCGGGTGCGCCGAGGCCAGGTGCGATAATCGCTCGCCTATGTCCCTGCCTGCCAACCCGTCTCGCGAGCCGCTGCCGATGGTCTCCCCGACGGCTGCTCCTCGCCCCGGCCTCTCGGGCCTCCCGGCGACCGGGCTGGTCGCGTGGCTGGCCGCTCGGGGCGAGCCCGCGTATCGCGCCCGCCAGGTGGGCGACGCGCTCTGGCGGGCCGGGTCGGCGTCGGCCGGTGACGTGCGAACCCTCCCGCCGGCCTTGCGGGCGGACCTCGATGCGGCGTTTCGCTGGGACACCGTCGCCGATACCGAGCTGCGCATCACCGACGGCGGCCTGACCGAGAAGGCGCTCCACCGCCTGTTCGACGGCGCGCTCGTCGAATCGGTCCTCATGCACTATCCGCCCCGGGCGGGACAGCGCGAGCGGCACACGCTGTGCATCTCGAGCCAGGCGGGCTGCGCCGTCGGCTGCCCGTTCTGCGCCACGGGCGAGCTGGGCTTCACCCGGGACCTGGAGACCGCCGAGATCCTCGACCAGGTGCGCCACGCCGCCCGGCGCCTCGCGCTCGACGGTCGGCGGCTCACCAATGTCGTGTTCATGGGCATGGGCGAGCCGCTGCTCAATCTCGACGCCGTGCTCGAGGCGGTGGGTGGACTGGCCGACCCGGCACGGTTCGGGCTGGGGGCGCGGCATGTGACGATCTCGACCAGCGGCGTCGTTCCCGGGATCCGCCGGCTGACCGCTCTGGGGCCGCAGTTCACGCTCGCCGTGAGCCTCCACGCGGCGCGTGACGCGCTGCGCGACGTGCTCGTGCCGCTCAACCGGCGCTGGCCCGTGCGGGAGGTGGTGGCGGCGGCCCGCGAGCACGCCACCGCGACCGGCCGCCGGATCACGTACGAGGTGACGATGATCGGCGGCATCAACGACACGGAGGCCGACGCCGACGCGCTCGTCGAGCTGCTTCGGGGCGATCATGCCCACGTCAACCTCATCCCGATGAACGCCGTCGCCCATACCCCCTGGCAGGCCAGCCCGATGCCGGTGATCGATCGGTTCGCGAGGCGGCTCCGCGAGGCCGGCATCTCGGCGACGGTCCGGCGGAACCGCGGCCAGGAGATCGGGGCCGCGTGCGGGCAGCTGGCGGCGGAGCGAGCCGGAGAGCCGGCCGCGCCCTCAGTCGCCCGCCGGCGCGAGCGGCTCACTCGCCAGAGCGCGGCGGCGCTGCGTGGGGAGCGGAGCGCCGAGCCGGCTCCTGCAGGAGCACTGGCCGGAGCAGCCATCGCCGGCACGAGCCGTTAGCGTGGCCAAGGGCCGGGCGAGGGTCGCCGCGAGCATCCTCGACGCCGACCTCGCCAACCTCGGCTACGCCGTCAAGAGGGCCGAGCGAGCCGGCGCGGACCGGATCCACCTCGACGTCATGGACGGGCACTTCGTGCCGAACCTCACGTTCGGTCCCAGGACCATCAAGGCGCTCCGCCGCCGCACCGAGCTGCCGCTGGACGCGCACCTGATGATCGACGAGCCCGGCCGCTACATCGACGAGTACCTGGACGCGGGGTGCGACTCGGTGACGATCCACGTCGAGATCGCGGAGCCCATCGGGCCCACGCTTGAGGCGATCCGAGCCGCCGGGCGCGCCGCCGGCCTGGCGCTCAAGCCTGCCACGCCGCTCACGGCGCTGGAGCCATACCGCGAGCTGCTCGACATCGTCATGGTGATGACGGTCGAGCCGGGCTTCGGCGGCCAGTCGTTCATGAGGGACGTCGCCCAGGCGAAGCTCCTGCCCGCGCGGGAGCTGCTGAGCCACAAGGCCTTCGGAGCCGAGGTCCACGTCGACGGCGGGATCAACCGCGAGACGGCGGAGTTCGTGGGCGCCCAGGCGGTCGACATCCTCGTCATTGGCTCGGCCCTGTGGATCAAGGGCCACGACATGGGCCGCGAGATCAGGCTGGTCCGGGCGCTTGCCGACGAGGGCTTCCAGTACGAGCTCAACGCCGGCAAGCCGCCGATCCCGCGCGATCAGTGGGCCACCTTCAGCAGCCTGCCCAGGCACATCGCGAAGCGCGCGGTCGAGGAGATCGAGGCCGGCGGGATCCCGGTGATCATGCTGCGCGGCGAGGGGCAGATCAATCCCGACGGCGTGCGCGACTTCGACCTGCTGGTGCCGCTCTCCACCGAGAGCCTCATCCACGAGCGGCACGACGAGGCGAGGGACGCCTGGCAGCGGGAGGCCGAGGCCTGGCGAGCCGACTGGATACGCGAGCACGGGGTTACGCCGCCGCCGGAGTCGCGGTGACCGACGAGGCCGCCGCCGCTCCGCCGGCCCACGCCGAGCCCGCCGCCGAGCCTGGCTCCAGCGCGTCAAACGCCGGACTGGGACGCCGTAACGACCGGCTGCTGATCGCCCTCGTCGCGGGCTACATCGTGCTGCTGTCCGGTCTGATGATCGCCCGCGGCGTCTCCCTCACGCCGGACGTCCTCCTGATCGGGCTGGGGCTGGCCGCGATCCTGCTGGGGCGCGGGCGCCTGTTCCTGCGCGACTGGATCCCGTTCATTGGGCTGTTCTTCGCCTACGAGCTGATGCGCGGCTACGCCGACAACTTCGGCGCCGCGGTCCACGTCGAGGACGTGCTCGCCCTCGAGCGTGCGCTGTTCCTGGGCAACGTGCCCACCCAGGTGCTCCAGCAGTGGCTGCATCCACCCACCGGTGTCGACGTCTGGGCGGTGCTGGGGACCGTCTTCTACTTTCTCCACTTCCCGCTGCCGCTCGCCGTCGCGTTCTTCCTGTGGCTGCGGCGGCGCCGCGTGTTCTACGACTACGTGGCCGCGCTGATCGTGCTTTCGATGGCGGGCTTCGTGACCTACCTGCTGCTGCCCGTCGCGCCGCCCTGGTGGGCTGCCGAGCGCGGCCTCCTGCCCGGCGTCGAGTACCTCAAGGAGCAGGGCTTCCAGGACCTCGCCCGGGCGTTCGGATTCGAGGGTCGCTACCTGTTCAGCTACACGATCTACCAGATCAACCCGAACCAGGTCGCCGCGGTCCCCTCGCTCCACGCGGCCTATCCATTCCTCGCGTTCCTGTTCGCGCGTCGCTCGTTCGGGGGACGCGTGGGCTGGTTGATGCTGCTCTACTCGGTCTTCGTCTGGTTGGCGATCGTCTACATCGCCGATCACTACGTCGTCGACATCATCGCGGGGCTGGCCTACGCGGCGGCCGCGTACTGGGCGGTGATCCACGCCCCGGGCTGGTTCCGGGGCCTTGTCGACCGGGCCGCGGATCCCGAGCTCTCGGCCGACCCCGGCGGCCGCCCGCCGCCGGCCCGTCGCGTCGACCGGCGGGCGGTCCTCCAGGGCGCGGTCGCGGCCGCCGCCGGCACGGCGGGCCTCGTGCTCATGGCCTACGGCTGGCTCGGCGGGAGCTCGACCCCGCTCTTCCTCGTGCCCTGGGCGGTGCTGCTCCTCGGCGGCTGGCGGGCAGCAGCCGGGTTGCTCAGCCGCTAGCGTGCGGGCCCTCCTCCAGCGGGTGACGCGCGCCGAGGTACGCGTGGACGGCGCGGCGATGGGCCGCATCGGCGCCGGGCTGCTGGTCCTCGTCGGTGTGGGGCGGACCGACGACGAGCGCGTCGCGCGCGATCTGGCCCGCCGGATCGCGGAGCTGCGGATCTTCCGCGACGAGGCGGGCCGGACGAATCGCTCGCTGCTCGACGTCGGCGGGGAGGCGCTGGTCGTCAGCCAGTTCACGCTGTGGGCCGACACGCGGCGAGGGCGGCGGCCGGGCTTCACCGCTGCCGCGCCCGGCGAAGAGGCCGAGCGCCTCTATCAGGCGCTGGCGACCGCGCTGGAGGCGCTGCTCGGCCGCCCGGTGCCGACGGGCCGGTTCGGCGCCGAGATGGAGGTCGAGCTCGTCAACGACGGCCCGTTCACGGTCTGGCTGGACACGGCGGACCACTGACCGCCGGCCGGTCCGCCCGCCTTGTGTGAGCCGGGCGAACCCTACTTTGCCGACTTAACCATCGTGCGCCGGCAGCGCGTGCAGGCGAGCACCTTCGTCGGCACGCCGCCGCTGGTGAGCAGCGTGGGCTGGAGGTTCGGCTGGTAGCGGCGGTGTGCCCGGACGCGGTTCATGCCCGACGACTGCGGGTTGAACCCGCCCATCGAGACCTTGCCGCAGATCGCGCAGGAACGAGCCATGGAGTCCTCGAGGAGGGTCGGGTGGGGGAGTGCCGGCCGTCTGGCGGCCCGCAAGCGGCGGTATAGTAGCACACGGCCTCCGACCCTCCGAGCTCGGACGCCGGCACCCGCTGCGCCCGCCGCCGGCCCAGGAGGACCTTACGCCCAGCGTGCCCACCGAGCACCCGATCGGTCGCTCCCTGGCGAGCCGCCGCGCCATTCTCGACGTCGTCCGCGCGGCCACCCTCGGCTCCTACGGTGTCAGCGGGTTCGCGGCAAACCCCATCGCGCGTCTCGCGGGCGCGTTGGGCCTCAGCCAGCCGGGCGTGCGGCTCGACCTTCGACACGGGATCGTCCTCGACATGGACCTCACGGTTGCGTATGGCCTGCCCGTGGCCGAGGTCGCCCGCCAGGTCGAATCGGCCGTCCGGTACGCCGTGCGCCGCTCCCTCGGTCGCGAGCTCGCCCGTCTCACGATCCACGTCGAGGGCCTGGCCATCCAGCCCGCGAGCATCCCGCCCCGCATGACCCACGGGCCGGCGGGCATCTCGCCGGCCGAGCTCGCCGAGAGCGGCACGGACGTCGCCTGATGGCTCGACGATCCAGCGACGGGGCCGGGCTTCTGGCCGCCTTCCGGGCCGCGGTTGCCAACCTCGAGGCGCACGTCGACGAGGTCAATGGCCTCAACGTCTACCCGGTTCCCGACGGCGACACCGGCTCGAACATGTTCGCGACGGTCCGCGCCGCGCTCGAAGAGGCCGAGCGGGTGGCCGACCAGCCCGCCGAGCGGATCGCCCAGGCGATCAGCTTCGGTGCGCTGATGGGCGCGCGCGGCAACTCGGGGGTGATCACGAGCCAGATCTTCCGGGGCATGGCCGACGCGATGATCGGCAAGCGGCGGTTCAACGGGCTGGACCTGGCCCACGCGCTCGCCCAGGGGACGAAGGCCGCCTACGGCGCCGTCGCCAAGCCGGTCGAGGGCACGATCCTGACGGTGATCCGCGAGTCGTCCGATGCTGCCGTGCTCGCGGCCGAGCGCGACAACGACATGGGCTCGGTCCTTCGCGCCACGGTCGAGGCCGCCGAGCGAGCCGTCGCGAAGACGCCCAGCCTCCTGGCGATCCTGCGCGAGGCTGGGGTCGTCGACTCGGGCGGGCAGGGACTCTACCGGCTGTTCCAGGGCGCGCTCGCCCACCTCGAGGGCCGGGCACCGGTGGCGGGCGAGAAGATGGCGGCCGCCGCCCGGGTGACCCAGGCGGCCGACGGGCACGTCGACGAGGGGTTCGGGTACGAGACGATGTACCTCCTGCAGGCGCCCGATGACGGCCAGCTCGATGTCGGCGCCATCCGCCAGCACCTCGAATCGATCGGCGAGTCCGTGCTGGTCGCGGGCGACCACCGGGCGGTCAAGATCCACGTCCACAACGAGCGTCCGGATGCGGTCATCTCGTACGGGCTCGCCCAGGGCAGCCTGAGCCGGATCAGCGTCGAGAACCTCGACAACCAGGCCCGGGACGTGCGCGAGACGCGGGCCGCCGAGTTCACCGGCGCGGCGCCGCCCGAGGCGAGCTCCGCCGCCGCGGCCGGGGCCGCGAACGGCGAAGCCGGGCCCGTCGAAGCGCCCGAGCAGCGCGACCTGGCGGTCGTGGCGGTTGCGCCCGGCGACGGTCTCGCGGCGATCTTCCGCGACCTCGGGGTCGCGGCGGTCGTGCGCGGCGGGCAGTCGGCCAACCCGAGCACCGGCGAGCTCCTCGAGGCCGTGGGCCGGATAGACGCCCGGGAGATCGTGCTGCTGCCCAACAACCCCAACGTGCTCATGGCGGCCCGGCAGGTCGCGGCGATGGCCGATCGGCTGATCGTCGTCGTCCCCACGCGCAACGCCGCGGAGGGCTTCGCCGCGCTGCTCGCGCTCGATCCGGACAAGGGCGCCGCCGACAACGCCAGCGCGATGACCGAGGCTGGCCGCGCGGTCCAGACCCTTGCCGTCACCGATGCCGTCCGCGACGCCACGATCGGTGGCCGGCGAGTCCGGCGCGGCCAGACGATCGTGCTCGACCCGGATGACGGGCTCATGGCCTGCGACGGCGACGGGAGCAAGGCGGTGCTCGCGGGCGTCGCCGCGCTCCAGCCGGGCTTCGAGCTCCTCACCGTCTACTACGGTGACGGCGCCGGGCTCGAGGAGGCCGAGGCCGTGGCGCGCCGCCTCGGTGAGGCGCACGGCGGGGTCGAGGTCGAGGTCATCCACGGGGGACAGCCCCATTACCGGTATCTCATCGCGGCCGAGTAGGCAGATGGCCCGCGCGTCGGTCCCGTCAGCGCCGATCCCGCCCGCCGACCTGCTGGCCCGTCCCCTGGGCGAGTCCGGGCTCAGCGCCGCGCCCGCGCTCAAGCGAGCCGGCCGCCGGCTCGGCTGGGGGACCGTTCGCGACCTCCTGTTCCACCTTCCGCGGCGGTACGACGACCTGCGGGAGATGCGCCGGCTGGGCGAGCTCGCGTGGGTCGAGGAGGGAACGATCGTCTCCGCCCGGGTGCGGGTCGCCGACGTGCGTGTCGAGCCCGGGTTCCGGCGGCGCATCCAGCGGACGATCGCCCGGCTGGAGGACGAGACGGGCTCGATCGAGGCGACGTGGTTCGGGCGCCGCTTCATCGAGCGCCGGATCAAGGCCGACGACCACGTCGTCGTCAGCGGCAGGATCAAGCGTTTCGGCCGGAAGCTGACCCTCGACAACCCCGAGTTCCAGCACGACACGGACGCGGCAGACCTGCTCCACGTGGGACGGATCGTGCCCGTCTACCGGCTCACCGCCGGTCTGACCGCCGCCCGGCTCAGGACCGCGATGCGTGAGGCGCTCGACCGCGCCGGGCGCGACTACCCGGAGTACCTCGGCGAGATCGCCGCCGCCGAGGGCCTGTCCTCGATCGGTTCCGCCCTGGACGAGGCGCATTACCCCACGTCGTTCCCGAAGCGCGACGCGGCGCTGGACCGGCTGGCCTTCGACGAGCTGCTCGCGCTCCAGCTGGGCATGGTGGGCCGGCGCCGGCAACGCGGGCGGGACGAGGCGCGGGCAATCGATCTCGATGCTCCGAGCGACATCGCGATCCGCACCGGTCTGGAGGCCGCGATCTCGAGCCAGCTCGGACGGCCTGCCGAGCTGACCTCCGACCAGGCTGCCGCGATCGACACGATCCGGGGCGACCTGGCGAGGCCGACGCCGATGCTCCGCCTGCTCCAGGGCGACGTCGGCTCGGGCAAGACCGCAGTTGCGGCATGGGCCCTCGCCGCAACCGCTCGCGCCGGACTGCAAGGGGTGCTGCTCGCACCCACGGACCTGCTGGCGCGGCAGCACCACGCCACCATCGGCGAGCTGCTGGAGGCGGTCGGCATGCCGGTGACCCTGCTCGCCGGCTCGGTCACGGGCGAGGGGCGGCGCAACGCGCTCGAGGCGCTCCGGTCCGGCCAGGCGCAGGTCGTGGTGGGCACGCACGCGCTGATCCAGGAGTCGGTGGGCTTCGCGGCGCTGGGGCTCGTGGTGATCGACGAGCAGCACCGGTTCGGGGTCGAGCAGCGCGGCCAGCTGGAGGCCAAGTCCGGCGGCCGGGCGCCCCACGTGCTGCTGATGACCGCCACCCCGATCCCGCGGACGCTCGGCCAGGTGCTCTACGCCGACCTCGACGTCTCGATGCTCCGGACGCCGCCGGCCGGCCGGCTCGCGATCAGGACCGCGATCCGCCACCCCGACGACCTGGAGCGCCTGTGGCAGTTCGTGCGCACCGAGGCGGGGGAGGGCCGCGCGGCATTCGTCGTGGTGCCCGCGATCGAGGAGTCGGAAGATGCCGACGTTGTGGCCGCGGAGAGCGAGGCGCGGCGGCTGGGAGACCACCTCGCGCCGCTGCGGGTGGGGCTCGTCCATGGTCGAATGAAGGCGGCCGACCGCGACGCCGAGCTCGGCCGGCTGCGTGACGGCGGCCTGGACGTGCTGGTCGGCACGACCGTCCTCGAGGTTGGCGTCGACGTGCCCCGTGCCAGCGTCATGATCGTGCAGTCCGCGGACCGCTTCGGCCTCGCCCAGCTCCACCAGCTCAGGGGCCGCGTCGGCCGGAGCGACGACCAGTCGTACTGCGCGCTGGTCTCGACCGGCGCGACCACAGGGCAGTGGGAATCGCTCGTCGCCGGCCGGAGCTCGCCAACCACGACGGAGCAGGCGCGGCTCATCGCGGTCGCGCGAACGACCGACGGGTTCGAGCTGGCCGAACGTGACTGGGAGCTGCGGCGCGAGGGTGACGTGCTGGGCCTGGTCCAGAGCGGCCTGCCGCGGCTCCGTGTCGCCTCGCTCCAGAACCGGGAGCACCAGGGGCTCGCCACTCGCGCCCGGGACCGGGCCGAGGCGCTCCTCGACGAGCGCGGCGAGCTGCGGGCGGGAAGCGAAGCCCTGCACCGGGAGCTCGCAACGGGCTGGCTCGCGCGGGTCCATGACGCCGAGCCGGCAGGCGCGACATGAGCCGCTGGCGGCACCCGGGCGGCGAGCGTGCCTGACGCCGGGCGGGTGATCGCGGGGACGGCGCGCGGGACCCGCATCGCCGCTGCGGGCGAGGGCACGCGCCCGCTGGGCGATCGCGTCAAGCAGACCCTGTTCTCGATCCTCGATCCCTCGATCCGCGGCGCGCGCGTCCTCGACCTGTTCGCCGGCAGCGGCGCGGCAGGGATCGAGGCGCTGTCGCGCGGCGCGGCGACGGCGGTGCTGGTCGAGCGTGACCGTGCGGCGGTCGAGACGATCGAGGCCAACCTCCGCCGGACGAAGCTCGGCGAGCGGGCGCGGGTGATCCGCGCGGAGGTGCTGGGCTGGCTCCCGCGCGAGCACCCACCCCTCCCCCCCTGGGACATCGCGATCGTCGATCCGCCGTATGCCGAGCCCGACCTCCTCGAGCGCGCGCTGGCTGCGCTGTCGGAGCCGGGCGTGGTCGCCGCCGACGGCTGGGTCGTCGCCAAGCACTTCTGGCGAACCGGGCTTCCCGACGAGGTGGGGCTGCTAGCATCGCAGCGCCATCGGCGATTCGGCGAGACGGCGCTGACGTTCTACCGCGCCGCGGCCCAGGAGGAACGGTGAGCATCGCGGTCTACCCGGGCTCGTTCGACCCGATCACCAACGGCCATCTCGACGTGGTGCGGCGGGCGACGGCGGTCTTCGATCGGCTCGTCGTTGCCGTGATCGAGAACCCGCGCAAGCAGCCCATGTTCTCGGCGGACGTCCGGGTGGCCGCGATCCGCGAGTCGGTCGACGAGGCCGGGCTGGGCGAAAAGGTGGAGGTCGCGACGTTCCATGGCCTGACCGTGGACTTCTGCCGCACGCGCGACGCGCGATCGATCGTCCGTGGGCTTCGTGCGATCGCGGACTTCGAGACCGAGATGCAGCTCGCCCACAACAACCGCAAGCTCGCGCCCGAGATCGACACCGTGTTCTTCATGACCTCGCTCGAACACGGATATGTGAGCTCCAGCCTGGTCAAGGAGATCGCGCAGTTCGGGGGGGATGTCGGTGAGATGGTGCCGGGCCCCACGCTCCGCAGGCTGCGCGAGGCGTCCGCCGCAACGGGCTGAGGTGCCGACCTAGGGCGCATCCTCGAATGCGTGCAAGGACCGGACCGACCCGTGCGATAATCCCGCCAGAGCGGCGGCCCGGCCCGCCGGGAGGATCCTCCCATCGACATCATCTTCCTCGTCGAGCGCCTCGAAGCGATCATCGCGAACGGAAAGAAGCTGCCCCTCACGAACAACGTCGTGGTGGACCAGAACGCGGCGCTGGGTCTGATCGACGAGCTCCGTGTTGCCGTGCCGGAGGAGGTTCGCGCCGCCAAGCGGATCAACTCCGAGGGCGAGCGGATCATCGAGAATGCGCAGGAGGAGGCCGAGCGGATCGTCGGGCGGGCGCAGGAGCAGGCGACGTTCCTGATCGACGAGCGCGGCCTGACCGAGGCAGCCCAGGACGAGAGCCGGCGGATCCTCTCGCGTGCGGCCACGGACGCCGACGAGATCCGGCGCGGGGCCGACGAGTACGCGGTCTCCGTGCTGGTTGGGCTCGAGGGCGACGTCGTACGCACGCTGCAGAGCATCAAGAAGGGCATCGAGCTCCTCGACGAGCGCCGCGCCGCGCTCGAGGCCCAGGCCGAGGCGGACGGCCTCGACGGCGCCGGCTCGGACGATGAGGCGGACGCCGAGGGGGTCGAGGGGGCGTCAGAGCCGGTCGCGCGGTGACGCTGCGCGGCGGCGAGCCGCTCACATGGAACGTCGCCGGGCTCCTCTCGGAGCTGCCCGGGGCGGCCCGGACCTACCGGGTTGCGGCCGTGACGGTCGACCTCGGCGAGGACCTCCGGCTGGCCGACCCGATCGAGGGCGACGTCCGCCTTGCGCGAACCAATCGTGGTCTGCTGGTGGAGGCGGATCTGACCGCCAGCCTCGACGCGCTGTGCAGCCGCTGCCTGCTCGAGATCGAGGTGCCGGTCGAGATCCACCTCGAGACTGAGGCGCTGCCCACGCTCGACATCGCCACCGGGCTGCCGGTCGACCAGTCGGCCGAACCCGACGCGCTCCGGCTGACCGACCACCATGAGCTCGATCTCGAGTCTGAGGTCCGCGAGGCGATCCAGCTGGCCGAGCCCATCGCCCCGCTGTGCGAGGCAGCCTGCCCGGGGCTGTGCACCGTCTGCGGTGAGCGGCTGACCGGCCCTCCGCAC